>Ga0228536_1000036_pt1 | contig 334692 bp, 283 predicted proteins | sample SJ1Smetagenome_FD_168611 | JGI IMG/M metagenome (GOLD analysis project Ga0228536, IMG submission 168611) | Enriched culture of PCE-dechlorinating microbial communities from Ithaca, New York, USA - SJ1.S | ecosystem: Engineered > Modeled > Simulated communities (microbial... > Unclassified... | reverse complement strand
TAGGCGGCCTTGCGCATGGAAAGCCCGTCGTCGAACTCGTTCTTCCTCTCGATCGGACAGACCGACGCGCATTCGCCGCACCCGGTGCACTTGGCCAGGTCGATGTAGCGCGGATGCTGGAGCACCGTGGCCTTGAAGCGTCCCACATCGCCGTCCAGGCGGGTCAGCTCGCTCAGGGTCAACAACTCGATGTTCGGATGACTGCCGCATTCCACGAGTTTCGGGGAAATGATGCACATCGAACAATCGTTGGTGGGAAATGTCTTGTCCAACTGCGACATCGTTCCGCCGATCGCGGAGGCCCTTTCCACCAGGTGGACATAGAACCCCGCGTTGGCCAAATCCAGAGCGGCCTGGATGCCGGCAACGCCGCCACCCACGACCATAACCGATCCAAATGTACTGCCGTTGCTCATCTCCATAATCTGCACCTCTAAGGCTTTGTTGGGACGTTCCACAGCACTGCTCCGGAAAATCCCGTGGCAAGAATAAACTTCTGGAGCCTGAAAGAACCATGGTTGAACGGCAAGACAGGAAATCAACAAGATAGGAAATCGAACTGAAACGGAGCGGCCGAACAGAAAGAAAGGTACAATCACCAATGACACCCAACATCATATTGCAAAAAAACCGGATCGAAAAGAGAAAATTACACGCTCCCTCCGCGAAAACAAGACCGGAACATCCCCGCTCCGGTGCGGCAACGGGTAAAATCCACGCGCCTTCTCCGGTTGCGCGCCGGCCCGGAGCCAATGCGGGCGCCCGAAAAGGGCCTTCGTGATGAGCGCGCTTTATCGTCCTCAATTCCTCGCTCACTTATTATATACTTCAGCCGTGAGCGTGGTAACCTAAAGACTCCAATTTTCCGGGGATTTGAGCGGTTGTCCCGTCGAGTATGAGGCATGGAGCGGGGCACCCGGGCGAATCCGCTGCACGGGGAGAACGACATGAAAATCTTCATCTGGCGGCATAGCAAACTGTACTCGAGCTGGTCCATGTTCGATGAACCGCACGTCTACCGCGACAACTACCTGCAGGCCGAAATCGTCGTCCTGGCCGGGTCGCCCGAGGAGGCCCTCGAATTGATCGGAGAGGACCCCCAGTGGAACAAGGAAGAGCTCAGGCGAATAGCCCCCCGGGTGGTCGAGCTCGATCAACCGGCCGTCGTGAGCAAGCAAATCTATTTCGGTTGATCCGCTCACACAGGCCCGGCTGGGCGTTCTCATCTTTCGTTGTGGGTCGCGCCGGCTGGAGCGTTCACTCGCGACGGCCGTCGGCACCGACGTTTCCGGCCGATCTTCGTTTTCAAGCGGAATCCGTTCGGACAATCATCCCATTCCCCGTCCCCCGAATGCCTGGGGCATGTGCCCGGGATCTCAGGCAATATCGCGTCGCAAGGAATTAATTGCATGACAACGCGGGGAAAAGTTTCTATAGTTTCACGAAATGCCCACTTCATTGAACGGAATATCCGCGCACGAGGTCCAGGGTGTGCGGCGGAAGGAAAAAGTTGATATGAGCAGGTCGGACGTCCCCGGAAAAGGCGGTGTCTCGGAATTCATTCGGCACCATTTTCGTCATTTCAACGCCGCCGTCGTCAAGGATGCCGCCGAGGCCTATATACAACTGCTGGAAGATGGCGGGTTCATGTTCCTGGCCATGGCGGGCGCGATGAGCACGGCCGAGATCGGACTCACGCTCGCGGAGATGATCCGGCGGGACAAAGTGCACGCCATCTGTTGCACGGGTGCCAATTTCGAAGAAGACATCTTCAACCTGGTGGCTCAGAAGCATTACGTGCGCGTTCCCCACTACCGGGACCTCACGCCCGAAGACGAGAAGGAACTGCTGGAAAAAGGCCTGAACCGCGTGACGGATACCTGCATCCCGGAGGAAGAAGCCGTCAAGCGTATCGGGGGAATTGTCCTGGAGGGATGGAAAAGCGCCGACGCCGCGGGCCAACGACGCTTTCCCCACGAGTTCCTATACTCTCTGCTGATGGAGGGGAAACTGGAACCTCTCTACCAGATCGATCCTCGAAACAGCTGGGTGCTTGCCGCGGCCCAAAAAAACCTTCCGATCTTCATCCCCGGATGGGAAGACTCGACCCTCGGGAACGTCTTCATCGCCCAGGTTCTGAAGGGCGTCGTCCGCAACCCCGGCGTGATCCGCACCGGCCTCGAATACATGCTGCAACTCGTCGACTGGTACAGGTCGGCCTCGGCAGGCAGGCGGATCGGGTTCTTTCAAATCGGCGGCGGGATTGCGGGTGACTTTTCCATTTGCGTCGTGCCGATCCTGAAGCAGGACATGGCGGAAGATGTCCCGTACTGGAGCTATTTCTGCCAGATCAGCGATTCCACCACGAGCTACGGTTCCTACTCGGGAGCCGTGCCCAACGAGAAAATCACCTGGGGAAAGCTGGATGTCGATTCCCCCCGGTTCATCATCGAATCGGACGCGAGCATCGTGTTGCCGCTGGTGTTCTCTTACGTGCTCGAATCGACAGACCGGGCCGCGTGCCGATCGTCCGAACGTAACAACGAGCTATAGAGGAAAGTAATATGCATGGGCGCATGTCGAGCGACCGGCTCAGGAAGTCGTCCTCGACGATCGCGGCCGTCCCGCCGGGGTCCCGCCGCTCGCCCTGGAAATCGGGGACGAACGGCGGCGCAACCGCTTTCTCCATGCCCGCCCGACAGCCCGGGTATCACTCGCCCGGGGACGGCGGTCTTGCCCGAAGAGGTCTCGCGGGTCCCGGGAAACTTTAATAAGTCCTATAAGCCCTAATTGGACTTATGAAAGTCCTATCAAACCCTACTGGGCTTCTGAAACGCAGGAACCACAAGGTTCCGCCGCGCTCAACCCGGCCTGATCCAGGCAGTGATCTAACGGGGGAGCCGGGGCGCGCCTCGCGAAATCCGTCGGACCGGCAAACACGGGATACCCCGGCGCAACGCCCGGCTGTTGCGATTGTTACCATGTTTCCCGGCTTGTCGGACCGACAACCCCGGATCCCCGAGCCCCTCCGCAAATCCTTCCGCATCGAGGCACGTCCGATCCGCCTGGACTCCGGGGTTTTGCCGGAACGCTCCGGTTCATCACCCCACCCGGTTTCCGGCATATTTTCCCCGGTTCGAAAAAAAGTGCTTGACAGGGGGTTTGTTGTGGTTGATAAAATTGTTAACAATCTTGCCGATAATTGCGGGCCGCCCGGAAGGATTGCCCGCCTTTCAAGGTCTCGAAAGTTGTTGCAATGTCGAAGACAGATCGTTTGCCAAGGGCGCTGTGATGTTGAAACGAACGAGGAGATCGCGATGGCCCCAAAGTTCAAGATCCTGCTCTACGAATCCATGCATGCTCGGGGGACCGAAGTCCTGGCGGAAAAGTGCGAACTCGTGTATGCGACTTCACTCGACGAAAAGAACCTGATCGCCCAGGCGGCCGATGTCGACGGAATCATCATCCGCGCCAACGGCGCCGTAACCCGTGCCCTCATCGAATCCGCCCCGCGGCTCAAGGTGATCGGACGCCACGGCGTGGGGCTGGATGCCATTGACCTGCGCTGTGCCAAGGAGCGGGGGGTCAAGGTCGTGTTCACGCCGACCGCCAACACGGAGAGCGTGGCGGAGCATTTTGTCGGGATGGCGATCATGCTGGCCAAAATGATCCGGCTCGGGGACATCGCCCTGCGCACCGGGGATTGGACCGCCCGCAACCGGCTCATCGGGACCGAGCTCCACGGCAAGACGCTGGGTGTCCTCGGTTTCGGCAGGATCGGCCGGCAAACGGCAAGGATCTGCCGCAACGGTTTCGCCATGAACGTCATTTACTATGACGTGTGCGACTATCCCGCGGTCGAGAAAGAGCTTCAGGCAAAGCGGGTGAGCGGGGAGAAAGTGTTCGAACAGGCCGATTTCATCAGTGTCAATCTCCCTTTGCTCCCGAACACTCGGCACTTCGTCAATGCGAAGCTGATCCGGTTGATGAAGTCCACCGCCTTCCTGATCAACATGGCCAGGGGGCCGGTGTGGAATGAAGAGGACGTAGCGGGGGCACTGCGCGAGAAACGGATCGCGGGCGTCGGTTCGGACGTGTACGAAGTCGAACCGGTCCCTGCCGACCATCCGCTGCTCAAGATGGACAATTTCGTGGGAACGCCGCACATGTCGGCCCATTCCGAGGAAGCCATGATCCGCATGAGCCTGGTGGCTTCGGACGTGGTTGCGGTACTGGAAGGGCGGGAACCGGAATATCCGGTGACGGTGTGACCCGGTCGTGGTCTTTGACGTTACAGTGATGGAGGTTGATATGCCTACGGTTACCATTTTCGAACAGTCGTGCAAGGGCGTCGAGGATTGCGGGATCTGTACCTTCGTCTGCCCCAAGGGTCTGTTCAAGACTTCCCGGGAGATGAACCAGAACGGGTACCTGCCTCCCGAGGTGGAAAACCGGGAAGAATGCACCGCTTGTCTCAACTGCATGATCTACTGTCCTGATTTCGCCATTGTCGTGGAAACGGATGCCGAGGTGCAAACCACCAATCAAGAGGACGAAGATGAGTAGCCCAGGAAAGGTAATGACCGGCACGCATTTCATGATGGGAAACCTTGCCTGCGCGGAAGGGGCCATAGCCGCCGGCTGCAATTTTGCCGCCGGTTATCCCATCACGCCAGCCAGCGACATCGTCAACCGTCTTGCCTCCAGACTGCCGGGTCAGGGGGGGATTTTTCTCCAGACCGAAGATGAGATCAGCGCCATTTGCTCGGTCGTCGGCGCATCGTGGGCCGGCTGCAAGGCCCTGACGGCGACTTCCGGTCCCGGCATCAGCCTGATGCAGGAGACCATCGGCTTTGCGGTGGCTACCGAAACGCCCCTTGTCATCATCGATGTGCAGAGAGTCGGGCCGTCCACCGGGGTTCCCTCGGTCGGCATGGCCGGGGATATCGTCCAGGTTGCTCGAGGCTCCCACGGCGACTACCAGATCATCGCGCTCTGTCCGAGCGGTCCCCAGGAAATGTTCGACCACACTGTACGGGCCTTTAACCTTGCGGAGCGTTACCGTGTGCCGGTGTTCGTCATGGCTGACGGGTTCATCGGGCACATGAGGGAGCGGGTGTTCATTCCCGAGGCGCAGAAGGTGCCGACGGTCGAGCGCAGGGTCCAGACCAAAGGGGGGAGCGTGAAGGAACGCCAGGATTTTCTGGACGTCAACGTCGCTCCCATGCCCGTGTTCGGCCGGTCCCTGCACGCGCACGTGACCAGTTCCTGCCACGACCGGCACGGGATGCGCAATCTGAGCGATCCCGAGGTCATGCACACGTTCATCACCGCGCCCATCGAGAAGATCCTCAGGCACGCCGACGACATCATCGACGTGGAGGAGGACTACGAAGGCAAGGAAGTCGCGGTGATGAGCTACGGGACCGTGTCGCGGGCGGCGCGGGCGGCGGTGGAGCTTGCGGCGGGCGAAGGGTTGAGCATCGGGACGATGCGGCTTGTGACCTGCTGGCCGTTTCCCGAGAAGCAAATCCGGCGAATGGCGGAGCGGGTACGCCACGTCATCGTGATGGAAGACAATTGCGGGCAACTCTTTCCTTATGTCAAAGCCGAAGCGGCCCATGCGTGCAAAGTGGATTTTCTGCCGCCTCAAATCCTCGGGCAGATACACGATCCCGAGTACGTGGTCAAGCGGATCAAGGAGATGATTCGATGAGCGCTGTTGTACACCCGTTGCGAAAATACATGAGGCCGCACGTGACCAGGACGACGAACTGCCCGGGGTGCGGGAATGGGATTATCATTCAATCGATCCTCAGGGCCATCGATGAGCTCGGCCTGAGCATGGACGACTTTGTTTTCGTGTCCGGCATCGGCTGTTCGGCGTGGATCCCGAGCCCCCTGTTCGAAGTCGACACGCTCCACACCACCCACGGGCGTCCCATTGCCTTTGCCACCGGCGTGAAGCTGGGCCTGCCGAACAAACACGTGATGGTGACGAGCGGTGACGGCGACCTGGCGGCCATCGGCGGGAACCACCTGATCCACGCGGCGCGCCGGAACATCGACCTGACCGTCGTGCTCGTGAACAACGGCATCTATGCCATGACCGGCGGACAGACCGCGCCCACCACGCCTCGGGGCCTGATGACGGTCACCAACCCGTATGGGACACTCGAGCCCACGTTCGACATTTCCGCCCTGGTGGCCGCAGCGGGAGCGTCCTTCGTGGCGCGTTGGACCACCTGGCATCCGAGGCAGATGACCAGGTCCATCAAAAAGGCCATCCTGAAAAAGGGATTTGCCCTGGTCGAAGCGGTGAGCCAGTGCCCGGTCCAGTTCGGCAAGGTGACCAAGATGGGCAAGGCGCTCGATATCCTGAGGCATTACAAGGAGAACAGCGTCAAGTTCGAAAAGGCGAAGAACATGGACCCGGAGGCACTCAAGGACAAAATCCTCGTGGGTGAACTGGTCGATGTGGAAAAGCCCGAGCTCTCCACCCAATGGGAACTCTTGAAACGCCGAGTGATGGAGGAAATGAAATGAGTCGTGTGGAAGTGACCATAGCGGGTGTCGGAGGCCAGGGGTCGATTCTGGCCGGGCAGATTCTCGGGGCTGCGGCGGTGATGTACGACGGGAAATACGCCGCGCAAACCCAGGCTTATTCCTCCGAATTGAGAGGCGGCTTTGCGGCGGCGTGGCTGATCATATGCGAAAATCCCGTGGTCTTCCCCCGTGTGACCCATCCCGACGTCCTGGTTGCCCAGGCCCAGGATTCCATCACGCGGTTTGCGTCGGGCCTGAAACCGGCGGGGACCCTGATCATCGACAGCGACATGGTGACTGAGCCGCCCGGAGGCGCGGGCCGCCTTTACAAGGTCGCCGCCACGACCATCTCGCGCAACCGGCTCAACGCGCCGATGACCGCCAACATGGTGATTCTCGGGGCGTTCTGTCGCGTGACGGAAGTGGTATCGAGGGAAGCCCTGGAGAAGGCGATCCGGGATTCCGTGCCGCAAGGCAAAGACAAAATCAACCTGGAGGCTTTCGACGCGGGCTATCAGAGCGTCGCGGGCTAGCACGAGGCCGCCGGATTTCGCTCCCCGCGGCCCCGGGCCAGGCATACCGGTGATAATAGAGAGGAGACATCATGGGACTCAAGACGAAGGCGGAATATATAGAATCCTTGCGAGGCATGAAGCCGACGGTCTACATGTTCGGCGAGAAGATCGAAAGTGTTGTGGACAATCCACGCCTGCGATCGGGCATCGAGGCGACGGGGGCGACGTACGAACTGGCAGAGACGGAGGAATATCGCCCTCTCATTGTGACTGAAAGTCCCCTCATTCACGAACCCGTCAACCGGTATACGTTGCCCCCGTCGTCCATCGCGGACCTTGTCGCCAGGGTGAAGATAAATCGTCTCATGGGCACTCGTGTCGGGACCTGCTTTCAGCGGTGCACGGGGCTGGACTGCCTGTCCGCCCTTTCCATCGTGACGTACGACATCGACGCCAAGCATTCCACCCCTTACTACAAACGGTTCATCGAGTTTCTGAAGCACGTTCAGAGAAATGACCTGACCTGCAACGCCGGCGTGACCGACGTCAAGGGCGACCGTTCCCTGGCGCCCCACGAGCAGGAAGACAAGGACATGTACGTGAGGGTGGTGGAACGCAATGCGGACGGCATCGTCGTGAGGGGCGCGAAGGCGCACCAGACCGGTTCCCTCTCCTCGCACGAAATCATCGTCCTGCCGACGCGTGCCCTGCGAAAGGGCGACGAGGACTACGCGCTCGCTTTTGCCATCCCCAACGACACTCCCGGCCTGATTCACGTCGTGGGCCGATCGAGCCTCGACACCCGCCAGTTGGACGGCTGCGACCTCGGCAACCTTCGCTATTCCAAGTACTGCCCGACCGTGATCTTCAATGACGTCTTCGTTCCCTGGGAGCGGGTCTTCATGTGCGGCGAGGTGGAATTCGCCGTGGAGATGGTCAACCGCTTTTCGGCTTATCACCGCCAGAGCCACGGCGGCTGCAAGTCGGGCAAGATCGACTGCATGGTCGGCGCGGCCCTCACCATGATGGACTACAACGGGACGGAGAAGGCCGGGCATCTCAAGCAGAAGGCCATCGAGATGGTCCATCGGGCGGAAACCCTCTACGGCTGCAGCCTGGCCGCGTCCTACGAGGGCAGGAAAGAACCTTCCGGAACCTACTTCATCGACACGGTGCTGGCCAATGCGTCCAAGATCCACGAAGGCAAGGAAATGAGCGAGGCGGGTCGCCTGCTGGTGGACATCGCCGGCGGATTCGTGGCCGACCTGCCTTCGGATCGCGACCTGGCCATTCCCGAAGTCGGGGAGCTGCTGAGAAAATACCTGAAGGGGGTGGCGTCGGTGCCGGTGGAAGACCGCGTCAAAATGTACCGGCTGATCGAAAAGCTCGTCATGGAAAGCGCCGATACGATTTCGGACATCCATGGAGGCGGTTCTCCCGAGGCCCACAGGATCACCATCCTGCGGGAAAGCAACCTCAAGGCCAAGAAGGACGCGGCCAAGCGGTTGGCGGGAATCGAATCGAAGTAGGCGGGAGCGGATCGAGGCGGCCCGGAAACCCGCCCCGGCGGGCAATCGGGCGCGGGCATCGAGATCTGCGAGTGGATCGCGGGCGGCGCCCGGCAAGCCTCTGTAGGGCGGGCACGGTTCCATCGTGCCCGCGATCCGGCGGGCGTGGTAACATGTCGGCCTCCGCCGGTGCAAGGGGATCCGGCTGGACACGGTTCCATCGTGTCCGCGATCCGGCCTGCAAACCGGGCAGGGACGACGTTCGTGTTTGCTTGTGAACCTTCGGCTCATGGAGGTTCGCAGGAATGAGGACCATGCATCCCATGTCTTGTTTTGCCTCCCCGGCGGGAGCGAAACGAAGGCAGAGGTTTCTCCGTTTTATTGAGACCTCCGGATGATTGCAGATCGGGGGAATATCCGGAGTCGAGGAGGTGTGAATGTCCATGGACAGATTGTTCGAACCGGTCCGGATGGGCCCCCTGACCCTCCGGAACCGTCTGGTCATGACGGCGATGTCCACCTGTTTTGCCGGGCCGCGCGGAGAGGTCAACGACCGCATCGCCGAATACTATGCCGCGCGGGCCGCCGGCGGAACCGCTTTGATCACCGTCGAAGAGGCCTACATCCATCCCATGCTGCCCCACGTGAAAAATGCCCTCGGGGCATACGGCAGCCACCTGGTGGGCGGCCTGGCGCACCTGGCCCGGCGCATCCACGACGGCGGGGCGCTCGCCTCCCTGCAGCTCGGCCTCTATTTCCGACAGCAGTTGAACGGTTTTCCCTCCTATACGGTTTCGGCCGATTCGCCTTTCTGCGAACCGGGCTGCAAGGAACTGAACCACGAGGAAATCCGCTACCTCACCGTGTTGTTCGCGGATGCCGCGGAGCGGACGCGGGCGGCCGGATTCGACGTGGTGGAAATCCATGCCTGCCACGGGTGTCTGCTGTCCGAGTTCCTTTCTCCTTATTGGAACAAGAGAAAAGACGAGTACGGCGGGGACCGGGCGGGACGTTTTCGCTTCCCCCTGGAAATCCTGGCCGAGATTCGGACGCGCCTCGGACCGGAATACCCTGTGATCTACCGGATCTCGGGGAGCGAGTTCGTCCCCGAAGGATTCTCCGCGGAGGATGCGGTGGCGCTTTCAATCGCCCTTGAGAACGCCGGGGTTACGGCGATCAACGTGTCGGGCGGGTTGGGGCACAAGAACCACATCGCTATCCCTCCTTCGGACGTCCAGAGGGGCCTGCTGCTTCCCATCGCAAAGTCGATCAGGGAAAAAGTGAAGGTCCCCGTCATCGTCGGGAACTCGATGACCCCGCAGATCGCCGCGGAAGCGGTGGACGCCGGCCAGGCGGATCTCATCGGTCTGGGACGGCCGCTCATAGCCGACCCGGAATGGCCGCGCAAGGTTGCCGAGGGCCGCATTCACGAGCTCCGCCAGTGCATCCGGTGCAACCAGGGTTGTTTCGGTGCCTTGAGGGACCCGCGGCGACCCTTCATCAGTTGCATGTACAACCCCGTTGCGGGCCGGGAGTTCGAATCGCCGATCACCGAAGCCCCGCTAAAGAAGCGCGTGGTGGTGGTCGGCGCGGGGCCGGCCGGTTGCGAAGCGGCACGGGTCGCCAGGCTGCGCGGGCACGAAGTGATTGTGCTGGAAAAACAGGACCGGGTGGGAGGCCAGTTCAACCTGGCGGCCCTGCCGCCCAAGAAGGGAGATTTCGGCAAGCTGGTGGAGTTTTACGCGGGAGAGCTTCCCCGCCTGGGGATTGACGTCCGGCTGGGCACGGTCGCGACCACGGAATTGCTGAAATCCCTGAAGGCCGATGTCTACGTGCTGGCGACGGGATCGACGTCGAGCCGTCCTCCCATCCCCGGGGCCGATTTTCCGCACGTGTTCATGGTCCCGGAGGTGCTCTGGGGGCAGGCGACGATCGACCGGGGCCCCGTGGTGGTCGTCGGCGGGGGGGCTTCCGGGCTCGAGACGGCCGACCTGATTGCCGGGAAGGGCATCAAGGTCACGGTGATCGAAGTCCTGGACACGGCCGGGCGGGACATCATCGGCGGGATCGGCGTTCGGGAATCGCTCATGTCGAGGCTCTCCGCCAACGGCGTGACCGTGCTCGCCGGTCACCGCGTGGTCGCCATCCGGGAAGACGCGGTGATCGCTTCCGACCGGCCGCTCATCGGAGGGGGCACGGAGGTCGCGATCCCGGCCCGCTCGGTCGTGCTGGCGCTCGGAATGCGGCCGGTGAACGATCTGTCGGCCAGGCAGGCGGAATGCGGGGGGACCTGGCACGTTGTGGGTGACAGCCGGAATCCGGGCAACGCCTTCAACGCGATTCACCAGGCGTTTGAACTTGCCGTCGGGATATGATTGGGGCGGCCCGGGACCGTGCGAAACGGGCCGGTCGCCATCCGCCCTTTGAGAGACGTGAGAGAGGGCGAAAGCCGCTGAACCGCACCAACAAAGCAGGAGGATTCAGATGAAAGTGCGAAGAGTGTTCAAGATGTTTGGTCTGGTTGGTCTTTGTCTGCTCTGTTCGGCCGTGCTGACGGTTCCGACCGTCCAGGCCGCCAAGACGATCCGAGTGGCCACGGTCGCCCTTCCCGAAACCACCATCTACCAGGGTCTCGAGAAGTGGCAAAAGGTTCTCAAGGAGCAGTCCAAGGGCAAGCTGGAGATCAAGATCCTTGGCCGTGCCGTCATGGGCGGCGACAGGGAAATGATCGAGGGATGCCGCCTGAACACGCTGGATGCCGCCGTCATCAGCGGGTCGGTCCTGGCCACCATCATTCCCCAGTACTTCATGGTCGCCATGCCGTATTTCTTCAACGACCACAAGGAAGCGAACGCTTACCTCGACGGAGCCCCCGGACAGAAACTGCTCGGCATGCTCAATGAGAAGGACATCGTCGGCCTCGGATGGTCCACCTGGTCGTTTCGGGGCATCTGGAACAACGTCCGGCCCATCACGAAGCCCGAAGACATGCAGGGACTGAAAATCCGGACCCTCGAGACCCCCATGGACATGTCCATCGTGACCTACATGGGAGGCATCAGTACTCCCATGGCCTGGAGCGAGTGCCTGCTCGGCCTGCGCCAGGGAACCGTGGACGGCATCGCCACCACCTACGGCCTCGGCTACGCCCTGAAGCTCTACGAACTGGCCAAGTACGCTTCCCAGACGAAACACTACTACGAACCCGCGCCCCTCATCATGAGCAAGAAGCTTTTCGAAGAATTCACGCCGGAGGAGCAGAAGATCATCAGGAAATCCGCCGCTGAAGCGATGCAGTGGACCAGGATGGAGCAGATGAAGGTCGACGAGGCCAGCCAGAAGCTGCTCGAAGGCAAGGGAATCAAGGTCAACTCCCTGACCCCGGAAGCCTTCAATGCATTCCGCGATAAGACGAAGCCGGTGTACGAGCAGTTCCGGGCCAAGATCGGCCCCGAGTTCATGGATGAAAGCACCGCTTTCGTCAAGGCGTTCAGAGAAAAGAAGTAGCGCTCGGATGTCGTCGGAGGGGCGGACGATCCGTTTTTTCCGCCCCTCCCTTAACGAAAGGTGCGCGTATGAGTCCCGGTAAAGTGCTCGACGCTGTCGATCGGGTCATCAGCTTCATTTCCGCCGCGTTCATCGCCGTCATGGTGTCCATTCTCTTCTACGCGGTGGTGATGCGGTACGTGCTGCACAGCCCGCCCGAGTGGTCCATCGAGATCACCCGGTTCATGTTCGTCTGGATGGTTTTCCTCGCGGCGGCCCTGGTGTCGCGGGACGACACCCACCTGAACATCGGTCTTTTCATCGCCTGGCTTCCCGCCCGATTCAAGAAGCCCTTTCGTGTGCTGAACCTGGCCCTCTCGCTCCTGTTCTGCGGCGTGCTGATCTACCAGGGCATGAAGATCTATCCCAAGGTGGCTCAGGCGACGTCGCCCACCTTCGGGATCTCCATGGGGTGGCTCTACCTGCCGCTGACGGTGGGGAGCGCTCTCATGTCCTTGTTCATCGTCGAAAACATCGTCCGTCTGCTGCTGGACAAGCCGAGGCAGCCGGCTTCCGGGGAGAAATGACATGTTCATGCTTTCCGTCATAGGCGTCTTTTTGCTCACCGCCCTGCTCGGACTGCCGATCTATTTCTCTTTCGGCCTGACGGCCGCCTACGCCTGCGTCGTAGGGGACTTCCCGCTCCAGATCATCGCCCAGCGCATGATGATCGGCATGGATTCCTTCGTGCTCCTGGCCATTCCCGGTTTCGTGCTGGTCGGGGACATCATGTGCCTGGGAGGGATATCCAGGCGGGCCGTGGAGTTCTCCAATTCACTGATCGGCCAGTTCAAGGGCGGACTCGCCATGGTAACCGTTTTCACCGGGATGATCATGGGCGGGATCTCGGGGTCGGCCGTCGCGGACACGTCCGCCGTCGCCTCGGTGCTCGTTCCCTCCATGGAAAAGGAGAACTATCCCAGGGAGTTTTCGGCATCGGTGGTCGCCACGGCCGGTCCCTTGGGCAACATCATCCCGCCGTCCATCCCGATGATCGTCTACTCCATGACCGCCGGTCTCTCCCTGCTCGACCTCTTCCTCTCCGGGTATATTCCCGGCACGATGATCGGCGTGAGCCTCATGATCATCTGCCACGTTCTGTCCAAGAAAAGAGGCTACGGCCCCCCGGTGCCGTACACATTCAGCTGGAGGAACGTCTGGGTGGCTTTCCGCGGGGCGGCCCTGGCGTTGTTCACCCCGATACTCATAGTCGGCGGAATCGTCACCGGAGCGTTCACGCCTACGGAATCGGCGATGATCGGCGTGTTCTACTGCCTGTTCATCGCCCTGTTCGTCTACAAGGAAATGACCTGGGCGCAGCTGCCCAAAATGCTGCTCGAATCCGCCAAAACCACCGCCAAGCTGGTGATCATCATCGCATCCGCGGCGGTGTTTTCGTACATCTCCATCAATGAGGGCGTGCCCGAGATGTTCGAGAAATTCATGCTCAGCGTCTCCGACAACAAGTATGTGATCCTGATGCTGCTGAACGTGATCCTCTTGCTGCTCGGGTGCCTCATCGACATTCTCGTGGGCATCATCATCATCGTGCCCGTGCTGCTCCCGCTCGGAGAGTCCCTGGGCATCGACCCGCTGCACATGGCCATGATCTTCGTCATGAACATGTCCATCGGGCTGTTGACGCCCCCCGTGGGATACTGCCTGTACGTGTCGGCATCCATCGCGAAAGTCCCGATGGAAAAGGTGACCCGGTTTTCGGTCCCTCTTGTCATCACGATGATCGGGATCCTGGTGCTCATCACCTTTTTCCCGACGTTCACCACTTTTGTCCCGAACCTCTTCCACTGATGCCGCGGTGGATCGAATGAGAGGGAAAGCGGCGCACAGTCGATTCGATCAGAAAGGGAGTGAGGAATGCACTATGTGAAAGAACAGGATGTCAGCGGCCTGCAGTTGCCGGGAAGGCTCTGGAAGAAGCTCATCGGGCCGGAAGACGGCAATTGCATGAATATGATCCTCGGCGTCGTGGCCTTCCCGCCCGGGAGCGATCCGGGGACGCACAAACACGCGGCCGAGGAGGAAATCATTTACGTCGTTTCGGGCCGCGGGGAGACCAGGGTCGGAGACAAGGTCTACCCGCTCGAGCCGGGCGTGGCGGTTTTCACCGAGCCCGGAGTGGAGCACGGCGTCAGGACCATCGGCGAGGAGCCGTTGGTGCTGGTCAGTGTCTTCAGCCCTCCCGTGAGGCCGGGGTCCTACGACAAGAAGAAGTGAAACTGGTTGCAAGGTCCAAATCTGAATCCGGAGGAAAACACGATGGAACGCAAGGCGTTACTGGCTGAGGTCAAATCCTATTTCGCGGAATCCGATCACTGGCGCAGGTTGTGTTCGGCGATGCTCGAGCCCGATCCGCAGGGAACTCACATCCATGCCTACGTGGACACCTCGGTGCACCCCGATTCGCTGGAAGCCGTCATGGCGGGCTATTTCGAGCGGTTGGGCTGGCCGTCAGCCAGGAAGATCGACCACATGGCGCCCAAGGCCGGGATGGGGAGCCTTCACGGAGTCGAGCCGAAGGGAAAGCCCCATTTCGATTTCCAGTGGTTCTTCAACAAGGATGTCGGCCTCAGGGCGTGCGAAGGGGGCGAATCCGGCTGCAACCTGCTGGTCTGGAACCGCTGGTACATCAATCACTTCTACAAGCAGTTCCCCTTTCGCGACGTGGGTCCGAAGGAAGAGAAGGCCCTCGAGGAGTATTTCAAGTCCGAGCATTTCCTCAAGGGCTTGGAATTTCCCGTGATGTCCACGACGAACCACATGCACATCAACGTGCACTCGAGCGTCCATCCCGACGCCATCCAAAAGCATGCGGAAGCAGCCCTGGCGCGCGAAGGGTTCCAGATATTCTACACCTGCCCCAACGTCTACATGGTGGGCGGCAAGTACCGGGGGAAGCTCGTGTTCATGGGCAGGAAGCCGGAAGTGGTGTTCGATATCGGGTGGCTGTTCACCCCGTCGGTCGTGATCGAACCCGCCTGGGAACCGTGGATATTCGACGCCACCCCCGGCTATGACGTTTGGACGACGGCCATGCTGGCGGATGTGATGAACGCGGACTACGTGAGGCTCACCGAAGAGGAGATCCGGGAAGTTTTGAACGGCTGCAGGTTCTGACAGGATTGGGGGATGCGCTCGAAGAGCGCAAGCTTCGGGCGCGTCCCGTGACGATCCTGTGTAAAATGATGGACAAGATGGATTTCGACATTATAGTAGTCTCTCTTGAATGGGTGACGGCAGGTGGTTTATCCCTGCAACTCTTTTGAATCACATCGTATAACTTCGAGTCGGGTGTCGACGGCGAGGGTGGGGCGGAATTCGGAGCGGTTGGGAGTGGGAGTGATGCAAGTTCAGAAGAAGAACCTGAAAAGCGAATTCGAGGGCTTGGTCGGCAAGCTGGAGAACATGATTCTGACCGGGGTCTTTCAGCCGCGGGAGCGGCTCATCGAATTGAACCTGGCGAAGGCCCTGAATGTGAGCCGATTCTGGATTCGCGACGCCCTGAAGATCCTCGAGACCAAGGGCATCGTCACCGTCATCCCGTATAAAGGCGCGGTGGTCACCGACCTGGATGAAGACGTCATTCAAGAAATCTTCGAAGTTCGGGTGGCCCTGGAAACCCTTGCCACCCGCCTGGCCTGCAATCATGTCCGTCCCACGGACATCAGCGTCCTCAAGCGCATGGCCGGGCACGTGGAAGACAGCTACACCCGGCGGGACTTCGAAACCATGATCACCGCCAACTCCAATTTTCACGATTACATCTTCAAGCTGGCAAAAAACCAGACGCTGCTCCAGATGATCAACCAGCTCAGGGCGCGGTGCCACATCCTGCGGCACACGTCCTGGTCCTCTCAACGGATCGTGACCGAGATTCTCGAGGAGCACCGTCAGTTTGTGGCGGCGCTCGAAAAGCGGGACCTCCAGGCGCTCGAACGGTTGGCCCGGGATCACATCACCCACGCCAAGGATTTCTACCTGTTCCAGTTGCAGACGCGCAAAGCCCTGATCGGTAATGCTTCGCGCAAGAGGAAGAAAACGGGAGAAGTGCAAAGTTAAGAATATTTCATCCTTTCACCCGAAGCGCGGCGGCTCCCGCAGCCGGTGACGTCGCGGCATTCCGTCCGGCTTTCCTTCCGTGAAAAACACCTTGACATCGGCAGTCAATATCGTTGATACTATTGTTAACAATTCTGCTGCAACGGATTTTGTTCCGGCGCGGCGGCAGAGCGATGCATTTGCCTGTTCCGACTTGCTCTTGTCCGTTGGGAATCTCCGTCATTGCTCTTCCCCGGACATCGAGAGGCGGGTCGTGCGGAAGAGCCACCCTCCGGCCGTTAAGTTCCGCTCGCCCGCCTCTTCTTTTTGGACTCCGGAAGAATGAGACGTCGCAAGGGCTCCGACACGGAGGTCCCCCCGGGGGAAGGCATGCCCGCCCATCCGCAGATTCCGCTTGTCCCGGCGAACCATTTTCACGACAATGACGAAGTATCCCGAGGGATGTGTAGACTTTTCGCTACTCCGGGACCGACATAAGAAGCAGGGGATGTGTTTGCCCCGGGGCGATTCTCCACGGCGAACGGCCTGGGGGTAAGTGCGACGGTTCGGAAAGCGCGGAGAAGCATGGAGAGGATCATGAGCAGGTTTGACGGAATAAGCCGTTATATTTCAAAAAGGTCGATCACGGGGCTCATTGCGGTGCTGCTGACGCTGGGATGCCATGCGTTGGCGCTCGGTTTCCAGAAGGGAACCGTGCCCGAAAACAAGAGAATTTCCATTTCAGAGGGAGATCGAACCGCAAAGTGGTCCACCAACGAAGTGAACCTGGACTACGGCTACAGCGTGAAGCAGGGTTCCATCAGGTTATACGGCCAGGTTCGCTACGCCGATCCCATAAGGTACAATTACAGCCTGCTGGTGAATTTTCACATGGCCGTGATCTTTGTCGACGGTCAGGGCAGGGTGCTGGGCACGGCGGGATTGGTGAGCGACGCGAACAACGTCCTGCAACCTTCGGCGATGACTTCTTCCGTGACGTTCGACCGCACGCTGCGGCTTCCTCCCGGCACCGATTCCATTGCGTTCAGTTACACGGGAATGGCGCGGGAGGGCAGCGTCAGGGAAGGGGGCAACCCGACCAATTTCTGGGAATATCCCATCCGGTAGCTGGATTCACATTCGAGTGGGCGGAGCTCGCCCGGAAGCGCACGGATCGGAGCAGGCCGTTACCAGACTTCGGGAAAGGCCATGCTGGTGTACATGTTCTCCAGCCTGGTTTTGTGGCCCTTTTCCATGAGGGCCAGCGAATTGAACATGCCCTTCTGATCGGCATCCTTGCTGGAGGCGGCCAGGGCCTGGTACATCACCATCGCTTCCTCTTCTTCCTTCATTGCCAGGGCGATGGCGTCCTTGGGCTTCATTTCGATGGACAATTTCGGCTTATCCACCGATTCGGCCACCTTGTAGTCCGCGGACTCGTCGAAATGCATCGTTTTGGGATTGGCAAGCAGCCCTTCCAGATAGCTCCGGTGTTTTTTCTCTTCCTCGGCCAATTCCTTGAAAATTGCCTTGATGTTCGCGTCTTTTGCCGTCTTGCTCACGGAGGTGTAGAACTCGAACGCGGCGATTTCGTTGCCAACGGCCATGGAAATAATCTTCTTGTACTCTTCGAGTTTCATTTTCTGTTCCTTTTCAGCATGAGTGGAAAAAAACGGTGCGCGGGATAGTTGGCAAAGAACATAGTGCAAGTTCCCGGCCGCGTCAAGGATGGAGGCGCCTTCATTTTGAAGAATCGACGCCCATCTTGAGCAAAAGGGTTCTTGCGGGTTCGAAGCCTTTGCGGGCAGCGGACGTCAGCCATGAGATCGCCTCCCGGCGATCCTTTTCCACGCCGCGCCCTGCCTCGTACATGAGTCCCAATTGGTACTGAGCGGTCACGTCACCCTGTTCGGCGGCCTTGCGGCACCATTTGGCGGCTTCCCGGTCATCGCGGGGCAGGCCCCGGCCTTCGGCATAGCCGCCGGCGAGATTGAACTGGGCCAGGACCATGCCCTGTTCGGCCGCCTTGCGGAACCATTGCATGGCTTGAGCCTCATTTTTCTCCACGCCGTGCCCGAGAAGATACAGGTTGCCCAGGTTGTACTGGGCCGAAGCCTCACCCTGTTCGGCGGCCTTGCGGTACCATTCGGCCGCCTGGCCGTGATCCCCGGAAACCCCCTGTCCCAGGTAATACATGGCTCCCAGGCTGGTCTGGGCCAGGGCGTTGCCCTGCTCGGCCGACTTGCGGAACCACTCCGCCGCCTGACGTTCATCCTGCTGTACTCCATTCCCCAGGAGATACATGCTTCCCAGGGTGAACTGGGCATCCCGGTCTCCCTGATCGGCAAGACTGCGGATCTGCTCCGCGGAGACCGCGGGGGCATCTCTTTCGGGCGCCCCCGGGATCGGCCAGGCTTGTGACTCCGCCATCATCAACAACAGCACGACGAGACCCAGTGCCGTTCCGGTGCAAAGTCGTCCAACCGCCCGTTGGAGAAGATCGATCATGGCAGCGGTTCCTTTCTTGAGGCTGCGTTGGCAGAGCCACGCGCGGCGCCCCGGCCCCGCAATCGGCAACGATCCGCGAGATCGCAACGAAGCGGTAAGGCTGTCATTATAGTGCCGACCGGAGGCCGGGGAAGCGTTCCAGGCCCCTGGACACTGCGCCGCTACGCTTCCTCCCGCCGACGTTGCGTTGCCCGCGCTTTCCCGCAAAGGCACGAACGGCGGAAACGGTCGGCGCTGGAATTGGGAGCCGGCGGTGGTCCTCCTGTGCCGTACGGCAAGTCATTCAAGCCCGTCGACCTCCGTCCGTTTCCGGTCCATCGGATCGATCGAACAACGGGGCGGCCGGGGACGTCTTCTCAAACACCGCCCACAGTGTGTGAGCGTACCGATTGAGGTAGCTGAATCCCTCGCGATAGCGCAGCCTCCTCAAAGACCGGATGAAAACGGGTCTCGGTTTCTCGTTGCAGAAGCACTCGACGATTTTCAGAGGGTGCCTCTTCGTTTGAGCGGTGAAGAAGTCCACGGCTTCGGACAGATTGAAGAACCACTTGTGCCTGTCTTGCGGTTCGTCCGCAGGCAGGCCGTAGAATCCGATGCGTCCCCGGCCTCGCGCGATGGGGAGCCTGGCGTTGACCCAGTTGTTCGGAAGGGAAACGATGAGGACCTTTCTTGCGCACCGCACCAATTCTCCGAAAACCCGGTGAAGATGGTCAAGATGTTCCAGCACGTCGCTGCAGACGACCGCGTCGAAGGCATCATCGGCGAAAGGCAGGCGCTTTGCGCGTTCGAGGTCCACAAGGAGATCGGGACTGCCTGCGACATCGATGCCGATGTAGTGGCAATCGGGCAACAGATGCCTCAGATGAGCCTCGTCGCAACCGACATCGAGAATCCGTCCCTGGAGGCAGCGGGCAAATCGCGTCGCGATGTATTTGCTGCGATCGTATCGTTTGTCAAAAGACAGGGTTTCGACGTGCATGGGCACTCCCGGGAATGCGGCCGGGAAAGGGGCCGCGGGAAGTTTTCCGGAGCCGACCGTACGCTGCATGATATCACCTTGCGCGGAATCGGTACACCAAGGAATCGTCCCGGCCGGAAGCGCCCTCCGATGGACCACCAATATGGATTTGCGTTCAAAATGATACTCTAAAAGCGTGGGGGACGTATCCCCCACACCACCTCGCCGCTTCGCGGCTCCGTGTGGCGCTGCGGCGGCGGCCTTCGGCCAGTCGCCGACAGCGCCGAGTGCTCGACCTCACGCGCTTGCGCGTGTGGCCGAAACTTGGGGGGTGCGGGGGAATCATTCCCCCGCTCTTTTGTGCTTGAAAGATCCATCTTGAACGCAATTGCGCATGGCGCCTGCGCCACCACAAGGCATGAAAACAGACTCACACGGCAGTCTATTTTCTAGGTAAAACAGACTCACACGGGCGTCTATTTTCTAGGTAACTTCGTATAAAACATCGATAGACTGACATTAAGAATGGCGTTTCATTTGTAATCTTCCATTCGGGAATTCCAGTTGCTTTTTCATGGAGATTCAATGTACTGACAGCTCTTGCTGGGGAATCATCTTTGGGCTGTATTTCGAGTGAGTCAGGGTCGGGCTCCCACGCTTCATGGACCTGGCTGCTGTTGTTTGTCCGGCGCAGGCGCGCCTTCCAGGCGCAGCGCCTGAGGCAGAGGGACAAAAGCCGTCCGGCCGTTCGATTTCACGGATGCGGCCGTGCGGGAGGGGGAAGCGGTTCTCTTCTTTTCCTTGAAAACGATGAGCGGCTCTATTGCGACGCGGGAGATTCCGGTGGTTGTCCCAGGTTCCGGTTCGGCGGTATCGAGTTTCGAATTGCGGGACCACAAATGGAGGGAAAGTATGAAAAAGACCCTTTGCATCCTGCTCGGAGTCCTGTTTCTAACGTTGGTGAGGCCCTTCCCCGCGTGTGCCGCGGAAGGTTTTTCCACTCACTGGATTTCCGGGGACAAGGTGAGCGCCGCGGCGAAGTACTGGACCGGGGAGCGAATGAGAAACGCGAAACCATATCCCTTGGCCGTGCGGAAGGAGATCGGGCACAGAGTCTCGGCACTTCCGGACGAGCAGCTCCCGGGGCCTCCCGGCATCGACCCGGGCGACCCGGGCGAAAACATCACCGCTCCCGTCAACCGTCGCGGGCCCGGGACACTTGCCGTTTCGCAATCACGGGACGGGACTGACACGATCGAGACGGCGGGAGCCGTAACCATCGGATACAAGTATCCCGCGCCTCACACCACGTTCCGTGTGATGGACACCTTGTACGGTGTGGGTACCACGCCCTATCCCTACAGAACGATAGGGAAAATCTTTTTTACGGAGGCCGGGGAGGACTACGAGTGCTCGGGGGCGTCCATCGGAGGCAGGGCGGTCCTCACGGCGGGACACTGTGTCTCGGATGGCGCGGGGACCTACCATTCCAACTGGATCTTCGTTCCCTCCTACCAGGACGGGAAGGAGCCCTACGGACGCTGGACCGCGTTCTGGCTGGCGACGCTTTCCGAGTTTCACCAGAAACAGGACAGGGCTCGAGACGTGGGCTTTGCCGCGGTCAGAGACAAGAACGGCAGGAAGCTGTCCCAGAGAGTGGGCTTCCTGGGCTTTGCGTACAATCTCGCCCGCCTGAGGCACTGGAACATGTTCGGCTATCCCGCCGATGATCCGTGGGACGGCATGTTCATGGTGGAAACCCAGGCATCCTATGCGTATGTCGATGCTGCCGTGACGCCCAACGCCACCGGAATCGGCACCAGCCAGACGGGGGGTTGCAGCGGCGGCCCGTGGCTCCTGAGGTTCAAACCGAAGCACAAGGTCTCCAACGCGAACCTCGCCAACGGCTTGAACAGTTATTCCCTTGACGAAGAGAGCCGGGAAATCTATTCGCCCTATTTCGACTCAAGGGTCAAGGCTTTGAAAGACAAGGCAGTGGCGAAGTAGCGCGCAAGCTCATCGGGGCCGATGATCCGTCAATGCCTTTGAAGGCCGGCGAAGCGCCATCATTGGCTCGTTCGCGGGGCCGTGCCGTCCGGGTGGTCGCCAGGGCGGGGAACTCGGTCGGGGTCGAGAGGAAAACACACGATTTTCCCGAAACCGGCGGGACTACGCGAAGTGGCGGAAAACGCGCGAGCCCGGGTCTGTTGTTTCTCTGCGGAGACCGTTATTGGTCAATCAGTAAACGTCGGAACGGGAATATCTATTCCAGAACGCCTCCGATATCGATGAATCCACGGTCTTGTTCGAGGGAGGCTCTGTGGTGGGGATTTTCTGCCTGAGTGTTCACCAAAAGCTCAAAGACAATCGAGCTCCCTCCTTGCACTATAAAAAGGATGCACATCCATTAAACTCGCCATCGTTTCGTGGATTTAATATTTTTCTATAAAACGATTTTAATTGTATTTTCAGTTGAAATCAAAGATACTGCTGTACCTGCGTATGGGAACGAGCTTTCACGGATTTTCTTTATCATTCAATATACTTTTAATATTTCTTCCTGAAATTTAAGGTTAGTTCCAGGAAAATTTTCCTGTTTCATCCAAGGAACACTTACAGAAGGAGGAAGATGGCCGGGTTTTTGCGCTTGACGAGAGGGTCGCCGTTGGAGGATGTGGGCGGTCGTCTTCCGTTTCTCCAGCCGAGAGCAGGGGAAGATGTCAAAGCCGAACGTCATGCAGTCGTCTCAGGTTTTGGTTCCGCGCTGTCGAGCGACGATTCAACAGCCCCAAGAGGGAGTGGAGTATGAAAAGATTCTTGTGCGTTCTGTTCGGAGCCATGCTCTTTGTGTCGGTGGCGGCCCTCGGCGCCTATGCCGTGGAAGGTTTCGCCACGTATTCGATTCCCAAGGACAAGGTGAACGCCGCGGGAAAATACTGGACCAGGGAAAAAATGAAAAACGCGAAACCGTACCCTTCGACCAGGAAGAAGGGGGCCGTTCACAGGGTGCCGGCGAATACGGAAGAGCAGCTTTCGGGACCTCCCGGCATGGATCCGGGTGATCCGGGGGAAGGCGCTCCCAGCCGCTCCGCTGGCCGGAAAGGCGGGCTCCACGGTGTCTGGGGACCAGGGATCGGAGCGGACACCGCGGAGATGGCGGGAGCCTCGACCGCCGGATACAACTATCCCGCCCCTCACACCACGTTCCCGGTGCTGGATTCCCTCTATGGGATTTCCACCACCCCCTATCCGTACAGGACCATAGGGAAGATATTCTTCACGGAGGAGGGGGAGGAATACGTTTGTTCGGGGGCGTCCATCGGAGGCCGGGCGGTCCTGACGGCGGGGCACTGCGTCTCGGACGGCGCGGGGACCTATCACTCGAACTGGATTTTTGTCCCCTCCTATCAGGACGGGGAAGAGCCTTATGGAGAATGGACCGCTTTCTGGCTGGGGACGTTCCGGGAGTATCACCAGGAGGGCGACTGCGGTCGCGACGTGGGTTTTGCGGCGGTCAGCGACAAGAACGGCAAGAAGCTTTCGCAGAGGGTGGGTTTCCTGGGCTTTTACTACAATGCCGGGCGCATAAGACACTGGAACATGTTCGGCTATCCCGCCGACGATCCATGGGATGGAGAGTTCATGGTGGAAACCCAGGCATCATATGCATACGTCGACGATTCCGTGGCGCCTGACGCCACCGGGATCGGCACCACTCAAACCGAGGGCTGCAGCGGAGGCCCCTGGATCATGAAGTTCAAACCGGGTCCGAAGGTCGCCGGCACGAACTTCGCCAACGGAGTGAACAGCTACTCCAATGAAGATACCGGAGAGATCTTTTCACCCTATTTCGACACGAGAGTGAAAGACCTCAAAGACAGGGCCGTGGCGAAGTGAGGGGCTGCAACAGATGGATCGGAGCCTTTGCGGGAGGAAGAGTATGAAACGGCTCTCTTGCACCATGGGTCTTGTTTGCCTGTTGGTCGTTGCGTTTTGCGGAACGGGCCACGCCGTGTCGGTGACTCTCGTCAGGGGTTCTTCTGCCCTGTCGAGCGTTCCGGCTCTGGGCGAAAAACCGATCGTTCTGGCCTTCGGGGAAGACCGGGTGCTCATTCACGACAGCCGCCTGCCGGTGAAAGGCAAGTTGCTCGACACGCGCGACATTCCCCTGACGGAGTTGTTTCTGGTGCGGGACCACCGGGCGCTGTCTCAAATCTCCGGGTACGACACTCTCTACAGGCACGGCGCTTTTCGGCTGGCCGTGGTGAAACGCCCGGAAGAGCTTGGTGGAGTGAAGAGCGTGCGGCTGTGGCCCATCAGGCGCAGCATGGTGGTGACCCGAAAAGCCGGGGGCGTCAAAGGCGAACCGGATCCCAAGGTGAATGCGCTGATCAGGAGGCTCAATCGTTCCAAGTACGGGGAGTACATGGCCATGCTGGCTCGGGACCTCGAGACGCGGTACTCCTGCGCCAACGAGGTGCTGACGGCCCGCGACAAGATCAGCCGGGAGTTCAAGGCCCTGGGGCTGAGCACGAATGCTTCGATGAGCTTTCCCAATGACTGCGAGGGCGGGTGCGAGGAGTGGAAGGGATTCAATGTGATCGGCAGGAAGGTGGGCAAGGTGCGGCCCGAGGAGTTCTACCTGGTCGGGGCGCATTACGATTCCGCCAACGACGAGGGAGGCGCCTGCAATACGGCTCCCGGGGCCTGTGACAACGCCGGCGGCGTGGCCGCCGTAATGGAGCTGGCCCGGGTGTTCCGGACCGTGGACACGGAGGCGTCCATCGTCTTCGTGGCCTTCGGCGGGGAAGAAATAGACCTGCTGGGCAGCAGAAAGTATGTGCAGGAGTTGATCGACGCCGGAGAAGACGCCGATCTCAAGGCGTTCGTGGTGCTGGACATGATCTCTTTCTACAAGGCGGACGCAACTCGCGGCATCATCATCGAAGGATCGCGCGGCACCGCGCGGCAGGCCCGGGCGCTGGACAGGCTGGTGGGATACGTCAAGACCTACACGGATTTGGATGTCGAGCACACCGACAAGTATTCGGGCAGCGATCATGAGCCGTTTCTTGACGAGGACATGGCCGGCGGTCTTCTGATTCAAATGGACTGTGACGCCGCGGATTATGAGCCTCTTCATTCGGCACGGGACACCCTGGGACACCAGGACCTGCCGTTCGCCGTCGAGGTGACGAAAGTGGCCGCGGCCCTGCTGGCCGAAGCCGGCATAATGGATGCGACGCCCTGAGCGCCGGAACCGTGGAACGGGCAGTCTGGTAGCGTGATTCGACCCGGTGGAATTCGAGGAGTCAATAATGAAAAAGACATTTCTGATCTGGGTGACCGTCTTCATGCTGGCCCTGCCGACCTTGGGCACGGCGGCCACGTTGAGCGGAGTGGTGATCGAGGATGAGTCCGGCGCACCGCTCGATGCGAGTCTTCTGCTCTACAAGCGGAACGCTTGGGGAGGCTTTGAATTTACGGCCGCCGAGGAAACCGATGCATCCGGGAACTACAGCTTCAACTACCTCGAGGCGGGGACTTACTTCCTTGAATGCGAGGCCTACGCGGACTGTGACCCGGAAACCGAGTATTGTGCCGACAAGTACCTGCCGCAACTCTACGATGGAGTCCAGGCCTGGGATTTCGGTCACAAGAAGAACATCGTGCTGGCGAGCGGCTCCGCGAAGGTTTTGAATCCGATCAGGATCAAGGCCAGGCCGTTTTATTTTGAAACCATGCCCATCGACCCCGTGGTGATTCCCGATTCGGGCGGCACGGTGAAGATCGCCGCCACGGTGATCAATACGACGAAAAACATTCTGGGCATGCTGTTCTGGGGCGAGATGGCGCCTCCGTGCCGCACCGATCATACCAGGTTCTACGATCTCTGGGCGCTCTACCCCTTCGCTCCACATACCTGGAGAGTCATCAGGCCGGGCGCCAACAAGGTGACCCTCACCTGCAGCCTGAGAGCCCAGGCACCGGATGGGCCCTATTACTACCTGGTGTTCGGGGGAGCCGGATACGTGTCCCCCAAGATGCCCCCGCTGGAGGGTTTTTTCTGCAAGGGCGTCTCCGCGGATGAATGCACGACAGACCTGGCTGTTGCAGGCCGCCGCGGGGGAAACACGAGGGCGGTCCGCTCGAATAGGAACATCGCAACGAGATTTTCCGAGGACGGCAAGGTCCTGGAAACGGGACCTCGGAAGAAATGAAGGGGGGCCCGGGCGGGATACGAGGGGGCCGGAACGTGACGGACGTGGCCTCAGGCGTCGCGATGCCCGGCAGGGCGCCTCCGGCCGACCGTAGTTCAGGAACGGTTTCAGGCACAAGGAGAACGTGATGAAGAAAGTTCTGATTAAGACCATCGGGGCGGTCGCCGTTGCCGCCGCATTGGTGCTGTGTTTTCAGGTTGCTTTGTCTTCGGCCGATCAGCGTGACTTCACCATCGTGAACGCCACCGGCTACCCGATCAGGTTCATCGGCATCAATCCTCCTGGGGACGAGATATGGAACGAGAACGAGCTCGACGCCGTTCTTCCCGACGGTGACCGCTTCAGGGTGGAATTCGCCGGAATTGAAAAGGGATGCGTGTGGAACATCAAGGTGACCTGGGCCGATGACAATACGTCGTCCTTTTTCCGCGACGTCAACCTGTGCAAGATCAACAAGATCACGCTCAAATACAACAGGTCCGCCGATACGGCCTCCTACACCGCAGAGTAGCTGCCGGGGGCGGACCATGCCGCGGCGGAGCGCGCGAGCGCCGGCCGGCTCGCTCCAGCCAATTAGCTGGAGCTCGGACCCGCTCGGGAAATCATTCTCGCCCGGTCGGTGACGTATCCGGAAAAGTGGGATGAGCGGCCGGCCGCAACCGGGCAAGCCCGCGTCCGCTCGTTTCGATGGACACGACGCTTCGGTCTGCTGTAATCTGCTTCAGGTTCGGTTCGCCTCCGTTTCTTTGGAGCTTGAATGCCGGACCTTGACAAAGCGTTGCAGGAAGCGACCGGAGGAGTGGGAATCATGCGGACGGAGGTGCCTGCCTCGAATTGCGGCCAAATCGAAGCCGGGTCCCGGAGAAGAAACCTGGTGGTTTCACTGCTCCGTCACACGATTCACAACCCCCGGCACGTCATGACTCTCCTGCGCGGCGAATATCGCCGGCACGTGGGAATTCGGATGGACCGCAGGCTGCATCCGGGAACGAGTGGGCTCCCCGTCAACATCAGCATCAACCTCACCAGGCGGTGCAATCTCAAGTGCGGCATGTGCATTCAGCACCGGCACGCCTCCCCGGCGGCACCCGGGTTGACCTGGTTTGACCCGGAGCGGGAATTGCCGGTATCCGCCTGGGCGCGCCTGATGGACCGGGTTACGGCTTTCCGCCCCGCCCTGTATGTGACCGGCGGTGAACCGATGTTGTATCCCGGCTTCGAGGAGTTCATCAAAGAGGCCGGCAGGCGACGCCTGTTCGTTCAATTGGCCACCAACGGAACGCTTCTTTCCGAAAACGCCGGGATGCTAGTGGAAGAGGGGGTGGGAATCGTAATCGTCTCAATGGACGGACCGGCCCGTGTCCATGACGAAGTGCGAGGCCGGCCCGGGCTGTTCCGGAGAACCTCCGACGGCGTTCGTTCCCTGCTCTCGGCACGCGCGAGGCGGCGCAGCCCCACCCCTGTTGTCGGCATCAACTTCACGATTTCCAAGACAAACGTGGAATGCATTCAGGACATGGTTCCGATCGCCCTGGGTCTGGGGGTCGATTTCCTGCAATTTCAGCACACGATCTTCAGCTCTGCGGCCCACGTGGCAAGACACAACCGGGTGTTTGCCCGCAAGACGGCCGGCCTGGGCGGGATCGACCTGGTTCATCCCTCCATCCCGGAAGGGGAGTACTACGAGAGCGACATCGTCGAAGAAGACGTGGGCCGTATCGCCGAAGGTCTTCAAAGGGCGAGAAACTCGGCGCGCGGCCGCCTGCGGCTTTCTTTCCTGCCCGATCTCTCCACCGGGATGCTCGAACCTTACTACCTGGATTTGAATCACCCTTTTCCCGGCAAATGCGACACCCTCTGGAAAACCCTCCGGATCATGCCGGACGGCACCGTGTCCCCCTGCCTTCACGTCGTCGCGGGAAACATCGCGCGGCAGTCAATCGATGAGGTGTGGAACGGTCCCGGCATGCAACGCTTCCGGGAACTGATTGCCGGCCGGCTTTTCCCCGGATGCGCCCGCTGCTGTAACCGAAGCTTTTCCTGAACGGTCGAAAGCTGGACACCCGAGGCTTTGCCGGCGGGGCGGGCGGCTCACGAACAGCGGTGCCGATCCAATCGGCCGCATGTCCTGCCCGGAGCCGACGAAACCGGGACCCGGCGCCCTCGGCTCGTGAGACGCTGCATGCCCCCCGACCGGCATCCGGAAACGCCCCCCTTCTCTTTGCGGCGAAGTTCGATATTCGGCACCTTCCGGATAATTTAATTATCGGAATCCAAAAGGTTGCATTCTCAAGTAGGAAACACTAATTTTTCATCCGGGCCGGGAACGGCCGCCAGACGGGATTTGTTCATTCCGACGCGACGACCGCATACATGATTAACCAAAAGGAGGGGACATGGCCGGGGACATACTGGAAAAGGGCGCCATTCTGCAAAGGGACAAGACGAGCTACGCAATCGCTCCTCATGTGCCGGGCGGGATCATCACGGACTTCAACCTGCTCCGCAGGATTGCCGACGTGGCTGAAAAATACGGGGCCAAAGCCGTGAAACTGACCTCGGCCGAGCGTTTCGCCCTCGTGGGACTGCGCGAGGAAGACATCGAACGGGTCTGGAATGAGCTGGGCCTGTCTCCCGGCGCAGCCATCGGCCTCTGCGTCCGGTCCGTGAAAATCTGCCCGGGAACGACCTTCTGCCGCATTGGGGTTCAGGATGCCGTCGGAATGGGGCTCAAGCTGGACGAGAAGTATCACGGAGTCACCCTGCCCTTCAAATTCAAGATCGGTGTTTCCGGGTGCCCGAACAATTGCTCGGAGTCGTCCATCAAGGATTTTGGTCTGGTGGGGATGCAGAACGGCTGGCGCGTCCTGGCCGGCGGATTCGTGTCGGGTCTGAAGCCTCGCCTTGCCGATGTGATCGCCACCGGTCTCAATGACGAGCAGGCATTGGCCCTGGCGGACAAGGTGATCGACTGGTTCCAGAAAACGGGGAAAACCAAACGGTTGGGCCGGGTGATCGATGAGGTCGGCCTTGAGAAGTTTCTGGGAGATCTGGGCCTGCCCAACGCGTGACGCGGGCCTGTGCCCTGGGCGACGTAGGAATGCCGCGCACACGGTTTGGCAGGCCCCGGCATGGAGGCCGGACTGATCGGGACCTTCGGCGGCGAAGGAGCGCTGCGTGACGGAGTGAACCGGTGCGTGGTCCGCGCGATCCCATCGGTTCGTGCAACGCGCACTTGAACCGCAGTGAGCAAAATTGGGGGGAGCCTCATGGAGGCGGCCCCCCTGTTTTTTCGGGGCCTGTTTCTTGAGGAACGGGTTCATGGTTCGTCACGGAAGACTTGACCGAGTCGCGTCGGCGCAAAGAGATGGCGCGACACGCCCACCGCACAGCCTGGCAAACCGGTGTTGTGCCCACTCGAACGCGAATCGTCATGACAGGCCAAGCGCCGAAGCTCGATCAGACAGCTCCAGCATAGCATTTTTCAATACATGAAATAGATTTCCATTCATATTAACGATTTGCCCTCGCCTGCCTTTTCCCTTAAGAGTTGAGATCGTGGCGAACGCGCCGCCGTGAATGTCCCGGATGCGGAGACCGGTGTCCGGAAGACCTTGAAAAACCGGGATTGCCGGTTTCGAGGATGGGACGGATAGGGAGGCCGGTTCATGCGAGTTGTCCGGAATCCAAGACGATCCCCGTGAAAGTGTTGCACAGGGCCGTCAGGGGTGTGGTTACGGCCCTTGGCATGGCGCATTTTCGTGGTCCGCAGGGCATGTCCGGCCCGGAGCGGTTCGCGGAAACGACGACAACGGCGTTCATGGACTACGGCGAAGAGCCGCGGAGCGTCGTCACGGAGGCCCTGGCTCCAACCATTCACGGATATGAGGAACGGAACGTGAGCGACCCTGGAAGTGTTGTGGGAATCGACATCGGGTCCCGGTCGATTGAGCTGGTCGTCTTTGATGGCGGACGCCCGGTCCGGCAGGTGAAGGTGCCGACGACTTACGATCCGTTGGCGCAGTGCGAAAAGCTCCTCGACGGGATGCGGATGACCCGGGTTGTGGCCACGGGTTACGGCCGGAAGCTTTTTATCGAATCCTTTCGAGGGATTGAAGCCTCGAGCATCACCGAGATCCAGGCCTATGCGCTCGGCGCGCGATACCTGTTCCCGGAAGTCCGCACGGTGCTCGATATCGGCGGCCAGGACACCAAGGTGATCCTGCTCGCTCCGCACGGCAAGGTGGCGAAATTCGAGATGAACGACCGCTGTGCCGCGGGGACGGGTAAATTCCTGGAGTTCATGGCGACGGCCCTGCAGATCCCCCTGGAGGCCTTCGGAGAATTTGCCTTGCGATCGGACAAGCGTATCCAGATCAACAGCATGTGCACGGTATTCGCGGAAAGCGAAGCCACCTCGCTCATGGCTCGCGGCGAGCGCGCCGAAAACATCGCCATGGGGCTGCACCTGGCGATCGTTCAGCGGACCGTCGGCATGCTCCGCAGGGTTGGGATGGTGCCGCCGCTGGTTTTTGCCGGGGGGGTGGCGCACAACCCGTGTGCCGGAAAAGTGCTGGAGGAACAGTTGAATGTTTCGCTCATCATCCCTGGCCACCCCGACATGGTGGGGGCCATCGGCGCCGCCCTCCACGGAATGGCCGGGGCACAGGAAAGGGGTACCCGTTGCGACCGGAAATCATGAAAGAGTTTGAGCGGGCCGGCGAACGCTCTCTGCTCAGCTTTGTGGAACACAAAGAGGCGGGGGGGAAAGTCGCGGGAGTCTACTGCCTGTTTGCCTCAACGGAGCTGGTGAGAGCGGCCGGGGCGATCCCGGTGAGCCTGTGCGGCAAGAAGGAAGCTCCGATCTCTGCCGCGGAAAAGACGCTTCCCCCCAATCTCTGCCCCCTGATCAAGTCCAGCTATGGGTATGCAGCGACGGATACATGCCCGTATTTTGGCGCTTCGGATTTCATCCTGGGCGAAACCACCTGTGATGGAAAGAAGAAGATGTTCGAGTTGATGGGAAGGATCAAACCTCTCCATCTCATGCATCTGCCTTACGACGCCGACGGGGGCCAGGCCTTGGCTTTCTGGCTGGAGGAATTGATCCGCTTGAAAGGCTTCCTCGAAGAACGGACCGGTCGGGGCGTGGAAGTCCGCGAGTTGAATCGCCAGATCAAGCTCCAGAACGAGGTGAGGAAACTGCTCTGGCAGATATCCCGCTTCAGCAGGGCCGAAACGGTCCCGTTGTCGGGTCTGGACATGATGACGGTGATGGAAACGAAAAGCTCCTGTTCCGACCTGGAAGCTTATGCCGTGCTGCTGCGGCAGCTCATCAGGGAACTGGAGGAACGGTGCGCTGCCGGGGTGGCCGTCCATCGACCGGGGGCTTCGCGCATCCTGTTCACCGGTTGTCCGGTGGGCACGGGATCGGAAAAGGTGGTGCAACTCATCGAGGAATGCGGCGGCGTGATCGTCTCTATGGAAAACTGCACCGGCATCAAGGGGCAGGACCTGCTTGTGGAGGAGGACACGGCGGATCCGCTGCAGGCGCTGGCAAGGCGCTATCTGCGGATTCCCTGCTCATGCATGACGCCCAATGAGGGGCGATTGAACCTGATCCGGGGTCTGGTGGAAGATTATCGTGTGCAGGGAGTGGTCGATTTGACCTGGCAATGCTGCCATACCTACAACGTGGAGTCCTTCGTCGTCGGGGAATTCCTCGAGAAGCGCCATGGGCTGCCGACCCTGCACATCGAAACGGACTATTCCTCCTCCGACACCGAGCAGCTGAGAACCCGGATAGAGGCCTTTTTGGAACTGATTGCCTGAGAGGATTCATTATCCGCTACGTTCTCGGGAGCGTCTTCGGTCGACTCAACGGCCTTCGTCTTCTGGGCCGGACAGGCACCATGCGGGGTTGTAACGAAAACAGGTTCCACTCGTCCAAAGCTTCGATGGGACAAACCAATGGCTTTTGCCCAGCGGATCGGGTTGTTGCTTTTCCTGTTAGCCACTGCCGGTTTTTTCAGCGTCGCGTCGCCTCACTTCCCTTCTCTCCGGAACATTTTCAATATATTCGTCCAATCTTCCCCGACGCTGCTTGCGGCGGTGGGTATGACCGTGGTCATTGCCACGGCAGGTATCGATCTTTCCGTCGGATCGATCATGGCGCTGAGCGGCATCCTTGCTGCTCTAGCCATGAAAACGCACTTGGCGGGGGTTGGCGGGTATCGCCGGATCATCCGGGCGCTGTGGGGAAGGCCGGGAGAGAGGATCGCCCGCGCCTGGAATGAAGCGCGGTCTGGTGGCCGAAGAGAGAGGGGCCTTTTCCGCGGGATGAAAGGATAGGGGCGAAAGGCTTGAAGTAAGGAACCCACAAAGGAAAGAATCCGGAAAGGAAGGTTCGAAGCATGATGAGAAAGTTACTTGGAGCGAGTGCGGCGGCCCTTTTGCTCATGTGGACCGCCAACACGGCCTGTCCGGCGCATGCTGAGAGTGTGATGGACAAGATCGAGAGGACCGGCAAAGTTAATATGGGGCACCGGGAAGGCGCAGTTCCCTTTGGCTACATGGACGAGAAGGGGCAATGGGTGGGATTCGACATGGATCTCGGGGCCGAGCTGGCTAAAGCGCTCGAAACGAAATTCGGCAAGAAGATCGAATACATCAGGACTCCCATGAATCCCAAGAATCGCATTCCTTTGGTGGCTAACGGCACCATCGATGTGGGAATCGGCTCCACGACCATTACGCTGGAGCGGGAAGAAGCGGTTGATTTTTCGCTCCCTTATTTCCTGACCGGTACCAAGCTGCTGGTGCCCAAAGGCAGTCCGATCCGCGATTATCGACAACTGGCCGGCAAAAAGGTGGGTGTCGGCAGCGGTTCTACCGCCAATATCAAAGGGCTGCAAAAGGCCATTGATACCAAGACGATCGATCCGCCCTGCGAAATGGTGCTTTTCGAAGACCATGCCAAGGGGTTCCTGGGATTGCAGCAGGGCAAGATAGATGCCTATTTCACCGATGAAGCGATGCTGGCGGGCATGCGGGCAAAAGCTCAAAAACCGGACGACTGGGAAGTCGTGGCACCCTTTCTCACCTATGAGCCCTACGGATTCATCCTGCCCAGGGATGACAGCAAGTGGCGGGACTTTGTGAATGCGACGCTCATAAGGATGTACAAGGATGGTACGTTCGAGAAGCTCTACAACAAATGGTTCGGACCCGGCGGGCAATTGGTTCTGCCCATGACCGGAGAGTACAGGATCATGCTCAAAGTCCTCAGTTTTCCCGACTAGCGGCGGGTCCTCATGCTTCATTACGATTTCGACTGGAGTGTTCTTTGGCGCCACCCATACGGGAAAATGCTGCTGCAGGGTGTATGGACCACGGTTCATCTGTCGCTGCTGGCCTGGGTCATCGCCCTGCCGGTCGGCGTGGCGATCGCGGTGTGCCGGATCATGCCCTACCGGCCGGCCCGCCTGGTGGGTGGCGCCTATGTGGAGACTCTGCGCAACATCCCCTTATTGGTCCAGCTGTTTTTCTGGTATTTCGCCGTCCCTTCGCTCCTGCCCGGGAAAACGGAGCGGTGGCTTTATGTCAATGTCCGTGACCTGTCCTATGTCCTGGGGGTTCTGGCGTTGGGGACCTACACTGCGGCCCGGGTAGCGGAGGCGGCGCGATCCGGGCTCCTGGCTGTGCCCGTCGGTCAGTTCCGGGCAGCCTTTTCCACCGGCATGAGCCCTGCCGGAACCTACCGGCATGTTATCCTGCCCTATGCCCTCCGGGTCGTGATCCCCCTGTTGAGCACAGAGTTCCTGACCTGTTTCAAGAATTCATCCCTCGCCATGACTATCGGCGTCATGGAGACGACGGGGATGGCCAATTATATCGATTCGTTCACCTTTCACGGTCTGGAAACAACCACGGCCGCCAGCCTGGTGTATCTTTTGACGAGCCTGTCGGTGATTCTGCTGATGAGCCGGATCGAGAGTAAAATGCGCATCCCCGGTATGATCGCCCGAGAGAGGTAGACCATGGACTTGCAGGTCATCGCACGAAACCTGGAATTCATGGCCGGAGGCCTTGTGGTCACGTTCGAGATCACCGCCGTTGCCCTGGCCGGCGGCTTGCTCTGGGGCATTCTCCTCGGTCTGGGCCGCCTGTCCCGGATACCCTGGGTTTACTATCCCGCTTCCGTGTACGTTCATTTTCTCCGAAGCCAGCCCCTTATCCTAGTCATTTTCTGGTTCTATTTCCTGGTCCCGGTGATAACCGGGAAACCCCTGGGTGCATTCGTATCGACTCTCATCGCTTTTGTCGCCTTCGAAGCGGCCTATTTCGCCGAGATCGTCCGGGGGGGAGTGCAGTCCGTGTCCGGGGGGCAGGCCGCCGCCGGGTATTCCTGCGGGCTCAGGTATCACCAGGTGCAGCTGTACATCATTCTCCCCCAGGCCCTGAGAAACATGCTGCCGGCTCTCACCACGCAGTCCGTCGTAATCTTTCAGGATACTTCGCTGGCTTATGTCATCGGGCTGCGGGAATTTCTGCGCCGCGTGAACCTGGTCGACACGCGCGAGGCTCGCTCCATTGAGCTCTACCTTTTTGCGGGAATGGTCTATCTCGTCCTCTGTGCCCTCGGCTCCGCGGCGGCGCGTCGCCTTGAAAGACGCAGGGAGGTCAGCCTGTCGTGATCGAAATCAGGAATCTCAGCCTGTGGTATCGCAAGGATCACAAAGTGCTCGACGACGTCTCGGCCCGCATCCCCAAGGGAAGGACCGTGGTGATCTGCGGTCCCAGCGGTTCCGGAAAGAGTTCCCTGTTGAGGTGTATCAACGGATTGGAGCGCTTCCAGGAGGGCGAAATCATCATCGACGGCCAGTCTTTGAGATCACGCGAAACCCATATCCACAAGCTCCGGGCAAAGATCGGCATGGTCTTTCAGCACTTCGAGCTCTACCCGCACATGACCGTGCTCGACAACGTCACCCTGGCTCCTCGAAAGGTTTTGAACCAATCGGGAAGAGACGCTGAAAACAAGGCGATGCAACTCCTGACGCGCGTGGGAATACCCGACAAGGCCTCCAGGTACCCGGGCGAGCTGTCCGGGGGACAGCAACAGCGGGTTGCCATTGCCAGGAGCCTGGCCATGGAACCGAAAGCCATGCTCTTTGACGAACCGACTTCGGCCCTTGACCCGGAGATGATCAAGGAGGTCCTCGAGGTCATGATCGATCTGGCAAAGAGCGGGATGACCATGGTTGTGGTCACGCACGAGATGGGGTTCGCCCGGGAGGTGGCCGACGAAGTGGCGTTCATGGATCATGGGCGTTTTGTGGAACGAAAGCCGGCAGGAACGTTCTTCGAATGCCCCGAAAACCCGAGAACCAGGGAATTCTTGAGCAGGATATTGAAGTAGCCCGGGTCGCAGCCGCGTGGTGGCATTCGAGAGAGGGATCGCACGGGTTTTCCGGGTATGCCGCGATCCGAGCCGACGGAAATGAAACGTGCGTCCCCTCGACTCAGGCACGGCCGGAAACGAAAGTATCGCCTATGGAAATGCAGCCATCCATCGTAAATATCGATTTTATAATTAATTGGATTTCCTCTAGAATCCTTTGAACCCCTGCATTCGGCCCCCAAAGGGCTTGTTCGGCGTCAAGTCCACGGTTTCGTGTGGGCCGCGTGAGCGACTCATCCGGTCGGGTGCGCAACAAAAACCCTTAGTGGGAAGCTTGGTAAAGCCGGTGGAACTCTATTTTGTTTGTCCTCTGACGGGAAAGAGCTATTGGACGCCGGACTGGGAGATTGCGGGGGAGTTGAAAGTCGAGGAGAACCCGCAGGGGACGAGAAGGCTCAAGGGAAAGGTCTCGGTGACCTGCCCTCACTGTGAGTCCAGGCATGTGTACGCAACGGAGGAGTTGGTCTGTCCTTTGACACAAATCTGAATGGGAGAGCATCTGACGAGGAGGCGGAGAGTGGAGAAGACCAGGAATTTGCTTGCGACGGGAACGGGCATCATCGCGGTTGGAGCTCTGATCGGGGTCTTGGCCGCCTTGCTTCAAAAGCTGGGCAACCCAGGAAACATGGGCATCTGTGTCGCCTGCTTCGACCGGGATATTACCGGCGCCGTGGGGATGCACCGAGCGGACGTGGTGCAGTACCTGAGGCCGGAAATCCTGGGGTTTGTGCTGGGCTCGTTCGTTGCGGCCCTGGCTACCCGTGAATTCAAATCAAGGGGAGGATCGGCGCCCTTGGCGCGGTTTGTGCTCGGGATGACGGCCATGATCGGGGCGCTGGTGTTTCTGGGCTGTCCGTGGCGCACGCTTCTAAGGCTGGCGGGCGGAGACGGCAACGCGCTGCTGGGGCTGGCGGGATTGGTGGTCGGCGTATGGATCGGCACGCTCTTTTTCAAGCAGGGCTACAGTCTTGGCCGCAGCCAGAAGCAGAGTTTCGGAACGGGGCTTCTCATGCCGCTGCTCATTCTCGGGCTGCTTGCGCTGCGTTTCATCTATCCTCCCGTGGAGGGCCAGACGCAGAGCGGAGTGCTTTTTTACAGCGCCAAGGGACCGGGGGCCGCTCATGCGCCGCTTTTCATTTCGCTTGGCATCGGCCTGCTGGTGGGTTTCATCGCTCAGCGCAGCCGGTTTTGCACCATGGGGGCGCTACGGGACCTGATCCTGTTCCGGCAGTGGCATCTCTTTTCCGGTTTCCTGGCGCTGCTGGCGGCGGCACTGGTGACCAACCTGGTCCTGGGCCAGTTCCATGCGGGTTTTGAAAAGCAACCCGTCGCCCATACGCAGGCTTTCTGGAATTTTGCGGGCATGCTGGTGGCGGGGTTTTCGTTCGCCCTGGCCGGAGGCTGTCCGGGGCGGCAGCTGTTCATGTCGGGCGAAGGGGATGCCGACGCCGGGGTATTCGTTTTCGGGATGATCACGGGCGCTGCTTTCGCTCACAATTTCGGCCTGGCCAGCTCGCCCGCGGGCATCGGTCCCCACGGGATGGCCGCGGTGGTGGTGTGCCTGTTCTTCTGTCTGGTTATCGCTTTCGGCAATATCGAGCGCACTCGCGCCTGATCGGGTGAAGGAGGAACCAATGAGTGAGATCGTCGATGCCAGGGGCCTTTCCTGTCCTCAACCGGTTTTGCTGGTGATGTCCAAAATAAGGGAAAAGGCGAGCGGCGAGATCGAGGTCATCGTCGACAACGAGGTCAGCCGGGAAAACGTCAGTCGCGCCGCCCGCGCAAAGGGTTGGGAAGTAAGGGAGGAGCGGCGGCAGGGTGACGAATGGCATTTGATCCTGGGCCAATGACGGATTCCTGAATTTGTTTCACAGTGCTTCAACAATCGTGGTATCTAATTATGTTTTGGAAAAAGATCGTGGCAATCGCCGGCAGCGTTGTCGGCCTGAAACGCGGGGCTGACGGTCGTTCCGACAGGGGGATTTTGGTTTTCCACCACACCAGCGAGGTGATCCGGGCCGAATCGCTGCTCAAGGAGGCGGGTTTCGCCGTTTCCGTAAAGGGTCCGCCTCCCGACCTCCGTACCGGGTGCGACCTGGTGATCGAATTCCCGCTGGTTTCCCAGTTGCGGATAGCGGAGCTCCTGGGTGGGGCGAAGATTGCCCCGCTCAAGATACTGCCGCTCCAAGACCTGCTCCTGGAACCTGTGGGTCTGTTTCACTCCAAGGATTTTGGCGATCACCTCATGGTGCGGGCGGCCAACATGAAGATCACCATCGACAAGAACGATCTTCGCATTGTGAACGTTTCGGGCGGAGGCTGCCCGGATGTGCCTTTCCTGGCGGAGAGCCTGGTGGGCAAGTCCCTGCTCGAGGCGCCCGCACCGCGCAGCATGGGCCACACGCTGTGCGGATACGCTCTGCAGCTGGCTTACGAGGAACTCCTGCGCCGATGTCCTGGCTGATTGTCGGTACCGTCCCCCGGGATGATTTTCCCCTCTATGAAGGCCGTTGCCTGCTCGAGGAGGAGGGCCTGCGTCTCGACGCTCAGATCGTCCCCGTCGGCCGCGGCACTCCCGCGCTGCTGGCCGCGGCCTGCATCGCCTCGCAAGCCCTGGACGTGGAACCTCCCCTGGCCCTGCTCGCGGGGGATACCGGGCGAGGGAAGGGGTCGATCCGGGTCTATGAGCATCTTTGCCGGGTGCTTCCCGCCATTTCCCCGGACGTGATCGTCTTTCACTACCTGCAACCAGACGTGGACTGGCACAACCGCGTGTTCCTGCATCTTGAGGAACTGGCTCGCCGACCTCTCCTGGTGGCCGACGCGGGCTTCATGTACGTGGCAAAAATGAGCGGCTTTGCCGCATGCTACGACCTCTTCACCCCGGATGTCGGCGAGCTGGCCTTTCTGGCCGACGAAAAAGCCCCGCACCCTTTCTACACTCGGGGGTTCATCCTGCAGGAAGAGGATCGCGCTCCCGAGCTCATTCAACGGGCCTATCGGCACGAAAATGCCTCCGGTTATCTCCTGGTGAAAGGCCGCTGCGATGTCGTCGCCTCCTCGCAGGGCATCCTGGAGAGGATTTGCGAGCCCGTGGTGGAGGCCATGGAACCCATCGGCGGGACGGGGGACACTTTGACCGCGCTGGCGGGGGCCTTCATTGCCGCGCGATACCCCATACCGCAAGCCTGTTCCCTGGCGGCGAAAGCGAACCGGTTGATGGGACTGCTCGCCAGGCCCACTCCGGCCTCGACCATCGCAGATTTGCTCCGTTCCCTGCCTGAGGCCCTGGAAACCGTCCTGCGGTAGGCGGTCGAAACCGTGCACGGGTCGATACCCAACTCAGCGGATGGTTCGGCAATGGCCGATGGCGGTGCGGGTTCCTTGCGCGAAGATTCGGCTTGATCCGTCAGGATGAATCGGTTCTTGACGGACTAACGGGATGCTGCCCCCGCCTCGGGTGACTTCAACTGCCGGTTCAGGCGCTCCTTGAGTTCTTTTTCCTTTTCCCACCGGGCGGTCACATCGCGAATGATCGCCGCGGCCCCCAGGACTTCCCCGGCGGAAGAGCGTGGAAGAACCACGGTGAACTCAACGGAAATGCGTGACCCGTCCTTCCGGATTGCCGGTACCGCCAGCAATTGCCTGCCGTAGCGGGTCGAACCGGTGGCCATGACCCTCCGGTAGCCCTCCCAGTGCCGGGCACGCAGTTTCTCCGGGATGATGCAATCGAGGCTTTGTCCCATCACCTCCGCCGCGGTGTATCCGAAAATGAATTCCGCCCCGGAATTCCAGAGCTCGATCCGCCCGTCCCGGTCTGCAAAAATGATTGCATCCGGGGCGTCATCGACGATCTGCCGGCACAACCACTCGTAAGAATATTCCTGCATCGGTCCTCCTCAATGGTGTTTCTTCGGTTCGGTTTGCGGCGGAAATTCCCGGGATTGCGCGCCGGCGCCGCGAGGGGGAGACCGCCCGTTCCGACACGAGCGATCCCGCGCGCTCGGAGCGGACCGTCGGCCCGAAGGCTTTCTCAACATAAGCGGTTCGGAGCCGTCATGCAACCTCCTCCTGCCGGGAGTCGCCGTTCCGTCTGCTCATGGCAGGTTGCGCCGGGAGGGCATAAAGCCGTCCCCTACGTTTGATCGGCGTAACAGTCCGTAATGGCAAGGTTTATCCCCACCCGCGTCCCCTACCGCCACGTCTGACCCGCACATCAGCCCGTGTAAGGGGCGGGGTTTCTCCCGCCCGACGGCTCATCGTCCATACCGAGGCAATATCGAGGCCATCCGGCCGGTGTCCGCCAGGCCGCATTCCCTCAATGCGCATGATTTCGCGGCTCACTCCAGGCATCGTATTACTTCACGCAACGACGCCACGGCGCGACGAAAGCCTCCTGCTTGCGTCGGGCGACTTCCGCCGGCAGCCGCCAGGCCGCTCGGCCTGACGATCTCACCCCGTCGCTCGCCGAGGCACGACTCCTCTCTTTTCCACCAACTCATTCGTTCTGGCGTTGCGCCGTGGCGTGAGACCGGGTTGCGTTGAAAATGCCGGCATTGGGCGGGAGGGCATAAAGCCTTCCTCTGCGACTGAAGGGCACATCAGTCCGCAGGGGGAATCCCCCCGCCCGCGTCGCCGTCCCGCCGGGCAGGTGTTGAGTGATCTTGAACGCACTATGGGATCGCAAAGCCCGCGAACCATCCTCATTGGAGGTGTGGAGGGATTGCGGAAGAATTCAATGTTGAAGAATTCAGTTGACGGATGCGAACGAATGTTCCAAACTGCTGTTCCAAACCGGCGCTCGAAACTAACGTTTGTACAGCGGATAAAGAGATGATCATGCAGGATGGCCCGAAGAAAAGCGACGATACGAAGGCGAGGCTGATCGAGGCGGCTGGAGCGGTGTTTGCGCGGCAGGGATTCCGATGGGCGACCGTCAGGGAAATTTGCAGCCGTGCCGGCGCTCATGTGGGTTCCGTGAACTACCATTTCCGGGACAAGGAAGGACTTTACGCGGCGGTCCTCGAGCACACGCACCGATCCGCCGTGGAAAAATACCCGCCCGACCTTGGCCTCCGGGCGGGAGCCACACCGCAGGAGAGACTCCGGACATTCGTTCACTCACTGCTGTCGCGCATCCTGGCCGAAGGGGTTCCGGCCTGGCACGGGAAGCTCCTTGCCCGCGAAATCGCGGAACCGACCGAAGCCCTGGACCGACTGCTGCAGAATTCGGTACGGCCCCTTTTTTCGTACCTGGCCGGCATAGTACGCGAACTGCTCGAAGAGGCCGACCCGCCGGAGGGGGAGGAGAGCGATGTCGTTTTCCTGTGCCTCATGAGCATCGTCGGACAATGCCTGCAGCATTACACGGCAAGACGGGCCATTGCCGTACTTCGACCGAAGAGCTTCGATCCGGCCGACATCGAGCGTATTGCGGATCATATTTCGCGTTTCTCCATTGGAGGCATTCGAGAGCTCAGGGCGGGGAAATCGCCCTGAGTTTCCTTGCCCTGAGGCCGGACGGCACCGCTCGAGTCGTGGAGCACAGCTTCCATTCTCGCTCGGAAAAGCGTAGAAAGGACTGTCTCGGGACAATCGACCAACCGGAAAGGGGTGAGCCTATGGAATCGAAAATCGCCGGAGCTATCGGACTCAAATACAATCCCGTCGCCATTCTTCTGGCGGCCGAGAAGCCGGACGATGCCCTGCAGTTCAAGAAAGGAAAGTGGGGCTGCGTCATGTTCATGTTCGCCAACGCCGCAAAGGGCAAGACGGCGGCCTTCGACGCGCAGACCTACGGCTGTTGGGGCGGCGGTGTCGGGCTCGGGTTCGGAAACACCTACCTGCGCTTTCCAGGCGGTGTCGAATGTTTTGCCCACTTTCTCTCGTCCGGCAACGCCCGGTGGGAAAGGGGCAGGGAAGTTGCCAAGTCCGTGGGGGACGCTGCCGGGAAAGCGTTCATGGAAAACTTCCTTGAGGGCGAAGGCTATGTTAAGACACCCGAACTGGTGGAACAGTGGCTCGGGGAGATTCCCATGAGGGAAATCAAGTCCGGTTATGTACTGTTCAAGCCCCTCTCGGAAATCGATCCCCAGCGCGAGAAGCCCGAGACGGTGGTCTTTCTTGCCGATCCGGATCAGTTGTCGGCGCTTGTCATCCTTGCCAATTACGGCAGAGAGGGCATGGAAAACGTAACGATCCCGTGGGCCGCGGGGTGCCAGACCATAGGAATCCTGCCGTACAGGGAGGCGAAATCGGGAAAGCCGAGAGCCGTTGTGGGGCTGACGGACATTTCGGCCAGGAAATACGTTCGCGGTCTTCTGGGCTCGGAATACCTCTCATTCGGCATGCCCTGGGAAATGTTTCTGGAAATGGAGGGCAACGTGGAGGGGAGCTTTCTGGAGAGACCTACCTGGCGGTCCCTCCGGGCGTCCAGGCCATGAATCTCGTGTTGTCCTCGAGCACGGCGCGGTTTAACATGAAGTTGGGGAATCCGCGCCAAGGCCCAGGGGGCCTTCGGACCGGTCCCGACTGCCCCTCGGGGAGACTTGCCGGTCGTGTGCCGTCTCAATGGCGGATAACCGGGGTAGTACTGCTGGAAAAAGAAGAAAAGGTCGATGACACTGTCGGAGACTTTGGGTCTTTGAATCGCGGCTCGGCAGCGGGACGGCTTGCCGCGGACGGAGCGATGGCGAGGATGCCCCGCATCTTCGCGGAGGGCGGACCGCCGTATGCTCCGGAAGGTGCGTTGAGGTTCCGTGACTTCATGATCGACCTGGAGTCCGGGCCGTTTTCCCCGGGGTAATGAGAGTGCCGATGAAGAAAGGATGCGAGTAAAGAGCGGATATGGACTTGCTGAGACGCTACCTGCGGATATGGATGAATTTTGTGCTGAACTGGCCGCGCCTGGTGCTGGCCATCGCTTTCGCATCGGCCATCGCGTCCGTTGGGCTGACCGTAACGAAGCTCGGCATGCTTACGGACCAGCTCGAGCTCATCTCGCCGGATCATCCGTTGATCGCCTTGAGCGACCGGCTCGACGCCTTCACTTCAGACAGCAAGAGGCGGTTCACCGTTGCCGTCAAGGCTTCGAATCCGCACCGGGCGGTCGCTTTTGCCAACGAACTGTCCTCGAGAATCGCAAAGGATCCGGTCCACTTTCAGAACATGTTCTATCGCGTGGACCCGGAGATGTTCAAGACGTGGCAACTCCTATACCTGGACAGGCAGGAACTGGTCGATCTCAGGGACAAGATCGTCGAGCAGGAAAAGCTCGTCCGTGGGCTGGCTCAGGAGCCCGGGTTGTTGAGCCTGCTGCGGCTCATCAACCAGGAGATGGCCTCCCGGATGGTTGGCGAGCTGTTCACGGGCTTTCTCGATGAAAAGGCAAACGAAGACAACCGGCAGGAACCTTTCGACCTCAATTTTCTCATCACGGTTCTGGAGGGGATGTCGAGTTATCTGAACGATTCTCCCTCCTACAGATCGCCGTGGTCTTCCCTGTTCAAGGATTCCTCGTGGGATCCCGACCTTGAGGGCTATTTCTGGGAAGGCAGGAAGCAGTACCTCCTGGCCTTCGTCATACCCCATAAATCGGACGAGGGGTTTCTCCGAACACAGGGGGCCCTGGACAAGCTTCGCGCGTTGCTGCTGGAGGTAAGGGCTTCCTATCCCGACGTACAGGCGGGGGTGACCGGTCAGGAAGCATTGATCAACGACGAGATGACCACTGTTCTGAGCGACATGGAGGTCGCCACGTGGCTTTCCATCGCCGGGGTGTTCGTTCTCCTGGTGGCCTTCCGGCGGAGTGTCCGCCGCCCGCTGCTCCAGATCATCTCCCTCACCGTGGGACTCTGCTGGACGCTGGGCTGGACGACGCTTTTTGTCGGCCACCTCAACATCATTTCCATTGTCTTTGCCCCGCTGCTGTGCGGGCTCGGAGTGGATTCGGGCATCCACTGGTTTTCCCGGCTGGAAGAGGAGGAGCATTGCGGCGACTGCGACATGAAGTCGGTCGTCAGGATCGTGAACGACCGCTCCGGCCCCGGGATTCTTCTTGCCGGGCTCAGTACGACGCTGGCCTTCCTGCCGTTTGTGTTGACGGGTTTCAGGGGGTTGATCGAGTTGGGTCTGGTTACGGGGATGGGAATCCTGCTCAACCTGTTCGCCGACTTCAGCGTACTGCCCGCTCTTGCCGTGCTGGCGGGAGGAAAGCCGAAACAAAAATTGTCTCCGGAGGCAATACCGGGGGAAAAGGACCTGATTCGGCTCAAGCCGAGGCACTCGCGCCTGGTTCTGGCCGGGGCCGGAGTCCTGGCTCTTTTGTGCACCCTGAGCGGAAGCCATGTGTACTTCGATCTCAACCCCTTGCGGCTCCAACCCGCGGAGGCCGAATCGGTCGTTTGGGAAAAAGCGCTGATCGAGAACTCGGAACGATCGGCACTGTCCGCCAGTTCCTTTGCCGCCTCGCCGGAGGAAGTGAGGAGGAAGTCCGCCGCGCTGAAAGCTCTGCCGTCCGTTTCAGAGGTCGAGAGCATCTTTTCGCTGCTCCCGGAGGACCAGGAGGAAAAGATTCCCCTGCTCCGTTCCCTTGGTCCCAGGATCCCTGAAATACGTGCCGATGCAATGGAAAGCCGGCCTCCGTCGCCGGCGGAATTCGTGGAAGTCCTGGAGCGGATCCGGTTCAAGCTCCAGGACGATCAGGCTGAACGATGGGGGGCGGAAAAGCCTCTCGTGGAGCAAATGACCCGTGTGCGGGCGCTCGCGCAGGAGATCGTCGGCCTGATCCGCGGATCGTCCGACGCACCCGAAAGGCTCATGGAGTACCGCAAGCGGTTCCTGCAAGACATGATGGACAAATGGGATTCCTTGAGAAAAGGGACCGATCCGTCACCCATGGATGTGGAGAATCTGCCCGCTCTTCTGAGAGGCTGGTTCGTCCAGGACGGTATTTACCTGTTGCGCATATACCCCAAGGAGTCCGTCTGGGAAGCACACGCGCTCACTAAATTCGTGCGGGAGATTCAGAGCGTTGACCCGGAAGTTGTCGGGGAACCCGTGTCCCTGTTCGTTTTTGCTTCCGCGTACAGGAATGCGTGCATCAAGGCGTCCCTGTATGCGCTGGTGGGGATCTCCATTCTGCTGGCACTCACGTTCAGAAACCTGCGGCTGACCCTGCTGGCGCTCGTCCCCCTGGGTCTTGGAACACTGTTGACCGTCGGAATCATGGGCGTGGCCGACGTTCAGTTCAATCTCGCGAACAGCGTGTTCATGCCGCTCGTGGTGGGGGCGGGCGTGGAATATGCCGTCGTCATTCTGAGCCGCTGGAAGGAGGGAAGGATGCTGCCCGGACACCTTCCGTTCAGCACGGGGAAAGGGGTCATCCTGGCCGCCCTGACGACGACGGTGGGCTTCGGCGCTCTCATGATCTCTCATCACAGGGGTATCTTCAGCCTGGGGTTCGTGGCATGGGCCGGAAGCCTCTGCGTCCTGGCGAGCGCCATACTGGTGCTTCCCGCTATTCTGACGTCTCTGCAGCCTGAAAAAGTCGAAGAAGAGGGGCAGGTCGTCGTGCCGTGAGGGCGACAACGCCTCCTGCCGCAAACGGGGTTTGCAGCGGGTTTCCGCACCGGCCGCGACGACCATTCCATTTGATTTATTTGTTGACGCTCGATATGTTAATGGTAACCGATCATTGAGCGGGAATGCGGGGTTCCCGGGCTGAGAAGAGGAATGAAGGAAGAAGCCTGCTCGACAGGCCTTCGTGGTGTGTCGGGTTGCGGCCCGGTTCGTTCTCCGTCACCGCTGAACGAGAAGCGGAAGGCGGCTGAGTATGCGCAAGGCGATTCCCAGGATTCTTTTCGATCAGCGAGACTATGAGCTTCTCGGCATCGTGAGCAACGTTCTGGATCAGAACGAATCCTTCGTGTACCTCAAAAACCTGCTTTACCCGTACCTCCATCCACGCGGAATCAAGGAATTGGCGGCATCCCGGGCGCTCCGGATTGCCTATTCCGCGGTACGTCTGCTCGACTCCCTCGAAATCGGCAAGTCCGACGACCGCATAACCGCCCTGCGCTGTCTCCGGGACGAGGTCATGCACAGCGGCGAAGGGGCAATGCAGAAGAATACCGCCCGTGTGCTTCTCGAGATCATGAAAGAGCTGGTCCGGACCCGCGACGACAAGGTCCGGCAGTTGCAACTCGCCCATGATTTTCGTTCCGCGGCGACCGGCAAGCCGAGGATCATCCGGTCTCTGCTGCGTCGGTACCATCTTCTGGAAATGCCGGAAGAATGGAACCAGGTGTCCTTCGACGATCACGTCCATGACGCCTACACCAAGGGGCGCAAGTCTCCCTCTCATCTGATCCTGGATGCCTGGATCAAGGGCGTAAGAGGGTTGACGGTCGTCTACTACAATTACGTGCCCGTGAGCGCCGCCAGAGAGCTGTTGGCATCGGCGGAAATCATGGGAATATCGGTCCGGATCGGGATCGAGTTTCCGGCCAGGTTCTACAACCGTTATGTGCAGCTCATCTACGTGCCGCGCGGTTTCTTGGATTCCAAGGACTTTCTTTCCTTCCTCGAGGTTCCCAGGATAAAGTCATTCATGGAAGAGGGGAGGGAGGTCTCGGAGTACCAGCAGCGGTACGTTTTGAGGATTCTCGAAGAATTCAACCAGGTGCACCGGCCGGCCATCAACGAGAAATACGGGCTGGAGCTTCAGGAACTGGATCGGGAGGAGTTTCTGTCTTTTGTCGGGACGGGGCAGCCTTCGATTCTCCACCTGGGAATATTCATTCACAGCCGATTGCTGCCGCAGATGAACGCGCGGGTTGCGGAGTTGCGGGAAGGGTTCGACGGGCTCGTTTTCGAGGAACGGAGAAAGATCGCGTTATTCGTTGATGAGTTGAACAAGCTCGATTCTGAAGCGATCGTGGATCTCTATTTGAGGCCGGTGCACAACCCCGGCATCCCCGATCCGCATGTGCCTCGAGAGGGTCCCGATGTTCCCCGTTTGATGCAGCTCACGCCCTGCGAGCTCATCGACCGCCTGACGAAACTCCACACGGGGTGCAGGATCACGCTCAACTTGAGCAATCTTTCGGCTGACGATGTCCTGGAGCTGCTCTACGGAAGCAAGGGGGCGATAACCCATCTGGAAATCTTCAACCTCAAGGATTTCTCCCTGGGCAAGACGACCCATCAGGAAATCATCGATTTGCAGCGGGCCATCAACGACGGGAACGTCATTTCGCTGAAAAAGCACATCCGCGCCATGATACGACGTCTCGCGGAAACTCAGGGGCCGGACTCACCCAGGATCGGCAGGCTCAATGAGATTCTTGCGGATATCGCGTCACTGCAAAACTATTACAAGCACGTACCGCTCCGATTCCGAATCGGCAGCGATTCAACCGGCCATTCCCGCCGGCTGCACGGAATGGGGCTTGCCCTGCTTTGCACCCTGCCCCGGAGGGCACAGAGAGAGGTGCGCAGTTCCTTCCGCACTCCGCGATGGATCATTCCGATCAAGGTGGATGCCTTTCTTCGCACAACCCGTATTCCTCATCCCGTCTCGGGTTCCCCATGGGGCCGGCTGTCCCGCATCTTGAGCCAATTGCCGGTGTTGCATCGTCTCATCGATCGGAATCACAAAGATTGGGAGTTCAAGGAGACGTCAACCTGCATGGCGGAAGAGGGGAACATTGTCACTCTTGGAGGAATAGGCGAAGAGCGGGGGAATTGCCTGGAAATCAACCCCAGGGACAAGGCCACGAGAGCGAGGATTTCCTGGAGGTATCTGAACGGCATACTGCGGGACGCGCTCAAGGTGCTGATCGGTTTCGGCCCCGCGTTCGCCACGTTCTACTTCACGAAAGACTGGTGGCTGCTCGCTTACTTCGGGGGCGCGATCTGGCTGGGAATAACCTTCTTCCGGAATATCGTTCAGTCCGTCCTGGGCGCCGGCGGCGTCTGGCGATCACCGCTGCTCAAATGGAACAGCTACGTGAGTTGGGACAGGCTGTCCGACTCGCTTCTCTACACGGGCCTTTCCGTCCCCCTGCTCGAATACCTGGTCAAGACCGTCATCCTCGAAAGATCGTTCGACATAACCGCCGGCTCCGACCCGGTTCTGCTGTATTCGATCATGGCCGTCGCCAACGGTCTGTATATCTTCAGCCACAACACGTGGCGAGGGCTTCCCAGAGCCGCGGCCGTGGGGAATCTCTTCCGCACCGTCATCTCCATCCCCCTGGCCCTGCTGTTCAACTCTGCCGTCGGCGGCATCCTGGCGGGCTTTGCCGTTCAGGATATCGCGGGGGTGCTTCAGAAGTGGGCGGCCATCATCTCCAAGACCGCCTCCGACTGCGTGGCCGGTGTCATCGAAGGCCTGGCGGACCGGTACAAACACACCTGCATGCGTGAAAAAGACTACGCGACCAAGCTCGGACAGCTCTACGACGCCTATTCCCAGCTGGAACTGATCTATCCCCAGACCGACGTGCTCAAGATGCTCGAATCTCCGAAGCGGTTCATGCGAAAGCTCGGCACGGAAGCCCGCGACCTGGAGAAGATCATGATCATCAACGCCCTCGACCTGCTCTACTTCTGGATGTACCAGCCACGCGCGCGAAGCGTTCTCTGCTCTTTGCTTCGTGGAATGTCCAATGACGAGCGCCAAATCTTTCTTCGCTCTCAGTCCGTCCTCCGGCGCGATCGCGAAACCAGCCAGCTGATCGTGAACGGGATCGTCGGCAGGAATTTCGCCCGGGCGCTCTCTTTCTACCTGGACCGCTCGGAGGCGTACCTGGATACGCTGGAGGAACTCGCCTACAAGCCGTGCGGGAAAGACGTCCTGCTGTGGTGGCCCCGCCGCTTGAGGAGTTCATGCCGTTCCTTGCTGGGCCTGCATCCAAAGTAGATTCTCGTACGAACATGCGTTCAACGGTCATGAACTGAGGCCACGTCCACCGGCACAACGGTCCGCAACAAGGAGGGGATGCGCGACAGCGCAGCCCACGATCCCAATACCCTTGCCCCGGCGCTTGGCGCCATGAACGATCCGGAACCTACGTGTGGAACGCTCCCATTGGAGAGGCTGGTGGCCGCACGCTTTCGCAGCGATCATGACGAGTGCGGGTGCACGAGGCTCGGCCTTATCGTGGGCAAGGAGGAACCGTGCCTACCCTACGGAACCTCGCGGTCCCCGGGGTTTATCCCGTCTGCGTCGCCTCCGGCTACGTCTGACGGGCACATCGGTCCCGTACAAGCGGCGGGGTTTATCGTACGCCGCTCGACGCGGGCCGCCTGGTTCTGCCCATCCGTCTGCAGGGGGGATTATCCCCGCCCGCGTTACCTCCCGCCGGGCAGTTGTTGTGTAATCCTGAACGAATCTCGGCCATGAGGGGGCGTTCATCCCCGCCGTTCATGACCGCTGAATGCGAACCAATATCGGTTCGTATTGACGTAATTGTGAAAAGTGTAGGTTTGACCCCGTATGAACGACTTGTCAAGGCTCCTGGAGAGGAGCGTATCGAGGACGATCGTGCACATGGCCGTGCCGATGCTTGCGGGCACCTTCGCCATCAATATGTACAACCTCACCAACGCATGGTTCGTCTCGCGACTCGGGACCGGGGCCCTTGCAGCCATCTCCTTCACCTTTCCCGTCGTGATGCTCCTCATGTTCCTGACCAGGGGGCTCGGCAGCGGAGCCATGACTCTCGTGGCACACGCCCTGGGAGGAAAGGATCCCGAAAAAGCCGCAACCCTCACGACGCATGCCCTGATGCTTTCTCTTCTCTTCGCCGTGCTCATGTCCATCTTCGGCATACTCACGACCGTGCCGGTCCTTTCCCGGCTCGGGGCATCCGGCAAGGTGCTCGAAATGGCCGCGCACTACATGAGAATCTGGTATGCGGGCGCCCCCGTCATGGTGCTTCAGATGGTAAGCGCGGACATCATGATCAGCACCGGCAACACGAAGCCGGTCAGCTTCCTCATGGTCGGGAGCACGGTAATCAACGTATTTCTTGACATGGGGCTCATCTTCGGCATGTTCGGCATGCCGAACATGGGCATCGGCGGGGCGGCCCTGGCGACGATACTCTCCCAGGCCGCGGCGCTCACGGCTTCCCTGTACATCCTGTTCAGCAGGATGGGCCTCGTCTGTCTTCGTGTGCCCGCCCTGTCCCTGCTCGCGCAGTCGTGGGGCCGCATATTGAAGTTCGCCATCCCCGGTGCCCTGGGAATGATACTGACCCCTATATCCTCGGCCGTCATCACGAGACTCGTCGCCGGGTACGGCGATGCGGCCGTCGCGGCGATGGGCGTGGCCGGCAGGATAGAAATGTTCGCTTTCATGATACCGATGACCGTCGGCATGTCGCTCATTCCTTTTGTCGCGCAAAACTACGGCGCGCAGAAGCTGGACAGGATCCGAACGGCAAGAAAAGGAACGATGACTTTCGCCGTGCTCTATGGCGTCTTGATCGGTCTCCTGTTCATCGTTTTCGCCGAGCGCATGGCCGGAATCTTTTCGGAGGAGCGGGACGTGATCAACGTCCTGTGTGCCTACATCTACATAACCTGCATGGGATACGGAATGCTCGAAGTCCACCGTTACTCCGGATTCATGCTTACGGGGGCTCAAGAGCCCATGCAGGCGACGGCCCTCAACATCGTGCGCGTCATTGTCCTGCTGGTCCCTCTGTCCATAGCGGGGAGCGTCCTCCTCGGCCTTCAAGGCATTTTCTACGGGAGGTTTGCAACGGACATCCTCGCCGGGCTCGTGGGTATCCTGTGGTCCGGCAGGATGCTGAGGTCAAAATCCAGGCAGTGGGAGCGCCTCTCCCTGCCGAAAGCCTGACCCCGGCCGAGACAAGAACCGGCGGATATGCTCCCGGTTCCGGCCGTCAAACCGGGCTCCCGACGTTAAACCGGCGAGATCACACTGCGGCGATCGACCCCGCCCGCTCTCATCTGCTCAGTCTGAAAGTCCCGGAATCGTAATGGCTCCCGCTCACATAGATGTTGTAATATCCGTTTATCGTATTGCCGCTCAATACGCCTTCGGTGAATTTCAGTTGGATCGGCTGCCCGGCGCAGGAAGACGCGGCGGTGCACGTCACCGTGTTGCCGGACAGAGTGAGCTTTGCCGGCAGGTTTGAAAAGGTTCCGCACTCGGTATTCCCGACGGTCAGTCTTCCCGTGTAACCCGTCGCGGTCTGCGTGGCGACCAGCTTCAGGGACCCCGAATCGGCGCCGTAATCGCTGGTCCAACGGCCGGTCCATGTTCCGCCCAGAGGATTGGTGAGCTTGATCGTGTCCTGTTTGACCGTTGATTGACCGGCCGCGTTTCTCACCCTGAAATAAACCGTCTTCGTGCCGGCGCCCGCGCTCAGGGTGAAACTCGGGTTCCTCGAGTAGGGGTGCCAGGTTGCGCCTGCAAATGTCGGCGATTCACTGGCCTTGTATCGGGTGGGAGTACCGGTTGTGGTGTTGTTCAGAAAAACTCTGCGTCTGGTGGTTGTGGCGGCGCCGTTGTTGATCTTGAAGGAGGTAACGGTCGGCCTTACGGCAGTGGCCCCCTCCGCGGCAAAATCGTTCCCGCTTTTCCGTATTTCAACGGCGTCCACATGCCAGCCGGAATCATCGCGGTTCCCCGAATCGCTCTTGAAAGCGATCCTGACCGTCTTGCCGTTATAGGCGGTCAAATCGACGTCCTCCGGGGACCAGCGGGTGCTCTTTTCGATGAACGAGTCCCCGAGAGCTTCCCATTGGGACCATTCGTCCGTTTGACAATCGAAGTGACTGATCTCGACCGTACCGCTTCCCTGAAAGTCGGGACCGTATGAGTACCAATGACGGAACCGCAGATGAATCTCCTCGTCCCCTGCAACGGATGGCAGAACCAGGGGAGGCGAGACGAGCCGGCCGACGACGGAGGGACCGGTTCGGGTGCCGGCGCATTGAGCGCCCTCGTAGCAACTCCCCGGTCCGGCCGCGGGGGGGCCGACCTCCCAGGCACCCTCTTCGGCGGACCAATCGCCCGGGCCGGCTTCAAAGCCCGTCGCGTAAATCACTTCCTCGCTCTTGTACACCGGCTCACTCGCGGCGGACACCGGGCAGGCAAGCGACAACAACACAAAGACGAACACGGATAACAAACCGGCACAGTTGAAAACGGATCGTTTCATACGCTTCTCCTCACGTTGGAGCATCGGAAGCCGGATGGCGGGGGGAAAACCGGCAATAATCCCAAACCGTTGCGCAAGTATACCATACTGGAGTCTTCAGTCAATCACGGCTGATGATGAGCACCACCTCAGCTCTTTCGATCAATGGCAACCTCCCGTGTTGCGGTGTGGAACTGCCGATTGATGCCCGCATACCTCCATGCCGCCAGGTACTGCACGGCGGGATGAAAAATAAGAAAGTGTTTACCAAGGGCTGGCTCGCCATTCTGCCCAGCACATGACTGGTCCGCGGGTTCCTGTTTCTTCCAGAAAAGAACCAGCAACGACGACAGAGAAGGCGTAACGTTTTCCTGCGCTAAATTCGTAGCAGAACGGCGAAGGAGTTCCCCGGGAAAAGGGCCCGAGACCAGTTGGACTGGATTTGCGGCAAATTGCGCCCGAGTGGTTATGGGAGTTCTGTTGGCAAGAGCGTCGTTGTTCTCAGCGACAGACCGCAAATCATCGGCGGTCATCTGAGAATTCGGCAGAGGTTCTTGGAAGCGGGTTCTGCGGAGACTTGTACGCGTAATGCACGCGTACAAGCTGAAATGACAAAAGGGGCTGGCCCATCATCTGAGCCAACCCCTTGATTTCGTTTTGGTGCCGAAGCGGGGACTCGAACCCCGACAGGCGTACGCCCACTAGACCCTGAACCTAGCGCGTCTACCAATTCCGCCACTTCGGCAAACAAAAGCGTTGCAAACACAACATAGCAAGGTTATTTTAAAAGTCTTTAGCTGTCAAGCAGAATCCACGCTCCGGGAGGTGTCAAAGCTTCAATGGAAATCTTTCGCGGATTGGAGAATATCCGCCAATCCCTCAACAACCCCGCTATCACCATAGGCAATTTCGACGGCGTGCACCGAGGCCACCAGGCCCTCTTCGACAGAGTCAAGGAATGGGCGAAACGACTTGGCGGGAAGTCGGTCGTCATGACTTTCGATCCGCATCCCGTCGAAGTCCTGTTCCCCAACAAGAACCTTCAATTCATCACGTCCCAGGAACGAAAGCTGGAGCTCATTTCGGCGTCCGGCATCGATGCCGTCATCGTCGTTCCCTTCAGCAGGGAGTTCTCCCGGATTTCGGCCCGGGGATTCGTGGAAGACCTGCTGGTCGGCCGCATCGGGATAAAGGCCCTCGTCGTCGGCCACGATTACCGGTTCGGATACAGCCGTGAAGGCGATATCGTGCTGCTCAAGGAACTGGGCAGGGAATTCGGATTCGAAGTCGAGACGCTGTCGGGGGTGCGCCTGGACGACACCGTCGTGAGCAGCACCGTGATCCGTCAACTCATCCTCAAAGGGGAGATGAAGCGGGCCAACCGCCTCCTGGGGCGTTGCTATGAAATCGACGGCATCGTGGAAGTCGGCCGCCAGAGAGGAGGCCGGCTGCTCGGGTTTCCCACCGCCAATATCCGCATGTCCACTCAGGCCCCGCCGCGAACGGGCGTCTATATCGTGGAAGTCGAAGTCAACGGCACCCGCTACCGCGGCGCCGCCAACCTCGGCTACAATCCCACGTTCGGCGATACGGACCTGTCCCTGGAGGTGCACATCTTCGACTTCAGCCGCAACATTTACGGTGAATCCATCAAGGTCTGGTTCCTGGACCGGATCCGCGATGAAAGACGATTCGCCGGACCGCAGGAACTGGCCGACCAGATCAAGCTGGACGTCGCCAGGGCAAGGGAGTTTTTCGCTTCGCGAAAAGAGTGATGAGCGGCGAGCTTCCACGGGAGACACGCCCTTGTCTTCTTGCGATTTGTTACCCCGCATGGGCCGTGGGCGCGACAATGCGCCGTACCCACCTTGCGCTTCCGCGCATTAGCGGTTTGGGCCCCCAATACGGCTCCCTCCTTCATGAGAATCAGCGACTTGCGCTGATAAATCCACAAGCTTGCAGTGGCCACATGACGGCAGACAGGGTTGCACACGCCCTCTATTTTGCCTGAAAACACTTGCCGGTCAAGCACAGTGGCGTCATGTCTCTGCGGACAACGTTTCGAAAACGAGGCAACAGGGCCTGCCAATTTCACCACCTGGTCGAGAGTGTTCGTACCAGGGAAGGAATCCCTTCGCCACATGATGTTTTCCTCGACGAGACCCCCGGCAAGTCCGGCTTCGGGGAACCGATCTCCGATCCTGCGGCCAGGTTTCTCTTCACAAGGTGCGTTGTCGTTGCCGACCGGGGTATTCCGAGTAACAAGAACCTGAAGGGCCGGGCGACCTCGGCCTCGATTACATCGTCGCCGGACCGCTTCGTCAGGACATAGTCTCCGGTGAGGCCATGCGGGCTGAGGCAAAGACCATCGAGGTGAAAACCTCGGCGGATTCTACAGGGTCTTCCTGGACGAAGCCGGGAGTGCGAGTTGGGAGCCCGAAGCTGAGAGCGGGTCTTGGGAGCGTGAAATCGACGAAAACTCCTTTTTGAGACCACCAACAAGACCCTGCGCTGAATAGATTCGACCTGTGTCAAAGACTTTTGAGACGGGCTGCAGTATCTGCGGGCTCGACGAAGGAGGGCGCAACCGCAAATACTGGAGGAAGAGGCGATGAAATGAAAAAGGCATATCATGGGTCCGTGACCGGGCCTATGATCTCGCTCATGGAGACCCGGAAGATGAAATTGCTCAGGGAATCAGGTTTGAGCACACTCCCGATTATGGTTATGCCGCCTTTCTGGCGTCCCGAAAGCCGAGTTCGAAAAGATGGATGCATGGCAGTTTCGAAATTTAGCCTTAATTTAAGAGAAAAATCCCGAAAGGCCTCATGGCATCGATCCCACAGGGTGTTTCATCGCTGAGGACTGACGAAATGACCCAATGGGAAAACACTTCCGGGATGCCTGTCGGGGACTCTGGCATTCGATTATCGGGTTCTGCCGCGGTCATGTGCGATGTCACTGCCCCATGGCAAAAGGAACAAGCGCTGAATAGCACGCAAAAGAGATAGACATTGGACGCAAGATTGTTATCGATGACGAATGTTGTGTGGGATGCGGAGCTTGTGCAGAGCGCTGCCCCGATGTCTTTAAAATGAACGAGGATGAAGAAAAGGCGCAGGTCATTCTGCCCGAGGGCGGAGACGTGGAATGCATAGAAGAAGCTATTGCAACGTGTCCCGGTGAATGCATCTCCCTGGAAGAATGAGCCGCGCTCATCTGTTCACTTGACAATCAATACTTAACTGAACAAGGAGATGGTTCTATGGGCAAGTATATTTGCACCATTTGTGATTATGTTTATGACCCCGCAGCAGGAGATCCGGACAACGGCATCCCGGCCGGGACCAGCTTTGAGGATCTGCCTGAAGATTGACTTTGTCCTGTCTGCGGAGCCCCCAAGAGTGATTTTGAGAAGGTTTGATACGAAGTTACCTAGAAAATAGACTGCCGTGTGAGTCTGTTTTCATACCTTGTGGTGGCGCAGGCGCCATGCGCAATTACCTAGTGTAGCGTCCCATAAGTAATTCGATATTATGATCTTGCGCCAGCATAAGCTGGATGCCAAATGACGCTCCTGGATATATCGAAGAACTTCTGATATGCTACACTAGAAAACAGACTCACACGGCAGTCTATTTTCTAGGTAAATCCGTTTGAGAAGTCAAGGCAAACAAGGCAATGACGCTGCTGATTTGTATGTTCTTGAATCCCGGAATCCGAGTGAGCAGCTACCATAGAAAGGAGATCAGGCAATGCTTTATTGCTTCAATGCCTCAGAAATTTTCCAGATTGCAATTGAAATCAAGAAGAAGTGCATAGCCTTCTATGAAAAGGCACAAGAGGTTGCCGGCGATCCCGAGGTCAAGAAGCTTTTTGGTGATCTCGTTGGGGAAGAAGCGGAGCACAAGAGCAAAATAGAGGGCCTGAAAGAAAAGTTGCCGGGCGGCGCCTGGAGCCCTGCGGTCAGTGATCCTGAAAATGAACTGGGACTTTACATCAAAATGATGGCGGACCAGCATGTGTTCAGCGTTGTGAAGGAACTTCCCGTTCAACCGGCCGAAGTCAAGGAGACGAAGGATGTCCTGAAGCTGGCCCTTGAGTTCGAAAAGGATTCCGTCATCTTCTTCCTGGGTTTGCAGGAAGCCGCATGCGAGGGAAAAGACAGGGATGTCCTCGCTCTCCTGGTCAGGGAGGAACAGGATCATATCCGGCGCCTGTCTTTGCAGGCACGAAAGCTCGGCTGACTCGGAAACGATTCCGATTCGGCCCTGAATCATGGGTATGCGGCCCTCAGGAGCATATGAGGTCATTGCATAAGAGAAAGCCATTCTGTAACTGCCGAGAAACTCATCAGGAGGTGATCCCATGTTTGTAGTTGTAATCTCATTTCCACCCATAAAAGCAGGCAAGGACGCCGAGTTCAGGGAGTGGTTTGCCTCGAGCAACGAACAGTTCTCAACCTTCAAGGGCTTCATCAGGAGGAGGCTCTTGAAACCATTGAAGGGTGGCAACTATGCGGCGATAGTCGAGTTTGAAAATAAAGAGGCCTTCGACGCAATGCACGCCAGTCCCGCGCATGACAAGGCCGGTGAGGCTGTGAGGCCACTTTTTGATGGCCTCCCAACACCCAGCTTCTACGAGGCTCTCATCGGCTAGGTGTGTATCTTGTGTGAATTGGATACGATCTTTCCGGACAGTGTGAAGAAATGAGCGGAAGGGCGGCACAACCCCCAGGGGATCCCTTGAGGGGCGAGCGGCCGTCAACGCGCTCATGGCCGATCTGCCAAGCGGGATCACACAGCCGGACGAGTAGATCATGAGTATTCCAGGAAATCTCCTCACCACGGCCATGGCGGTCATGCCGCACCGGGAAGTGGACCGGGCCCTTGCTGCAGCCCTCTCGCTGGATGTTCCCTTCTGGCCTCAGCTGCCTCTGCTGAGCTACTATGAAGATATGTACGTGCAGGCATCGGAACACTTCCCCGGCATTGTACCGGACATGGAAAAACGGTCCATCCGGTTTTCCATGGACAGATTCACCGCCGAACTTGAGGAGGCCCTGGCCCATTTCGAGGAACCCGAGTACTTCGACATCAGCGAAACCTACTCCGTTGTTTACCATCGGTTTCTGAAGATGGACCTGTCAGAGCGGCCTGCCGTTCGCGGGCAACTCGAAGGGCCGATAAGCTTTGGCTTGAATGTCGTCGATCAGAACCAGAGGCCTATCCTTTTCGAGGACACCGTCCGTTCTTTTATGCTTGAGTTTATGGCCCGGCGCATCAATGTTCAGCTGAACCGGCTCAAGGCCATGAACCCCAACGCTTTCATGTTCGTGGATGAGCCCGGCTTACAATATATATTCAGTGCCTTGTCCGGATACGACAGCATCACCGCCAGGCAGGACATGGAGAGGTTCTTTGCCGGAATCGAGCGACCCCGGGGCGTGCATCTGTGCGGTAACCCGGACTGGGATTTCCTTCTGGGTCTGGATCTCGATGTGCTTTCTTTGGATGTCTACTCCAATGGGGAAATTTTCGTTTCTTTTGCCAAGTCGATCTCGCGATTCCTCGAGAGAGGTGGGCGCATTATCTGGGGGATTGTTCCGACCAATTTCGAGCCATTTGCCAAGGAAGACTTGAAATCCCTGGAAGCGCGGCTATTGGCTTGCTGGCGCACACTGGAACGTGAAGGAATTGACCGGCAGTTGCTTCTTTCTCGCAGCATGCTCTCCCCTGCGACATGTTGTCTGGTGAATCCGGATGGAGAGGTCACTGTCGAGAGGGCCTTCGAAAGCATCAAAGCACTTTCGGGAAGGCTTCGGGAGCGTTTTCGACTGAAGAACGAGGTTGGAAAATAATGCTCAAGGTGAAGCGTGTATATGAACCTCCCGACCCCACAGATGGCGCCCGCTTTCTGGTGGAAAGGCTTTGGCCGCGTGGAATGAGAAAAGAGCTGCTGCACCTGGATGGCTGGCTCAAAGATGTGGCCCCCGGCGATCCCTTACGGAAATGGTTTGGCCATGATCCCGCAAAGTGGGATGAGTTCAAAAGCCGGTATTTCGCTGAACTTGCCAAGAATCCGAAGGCTTTGCAGTCCCTCATTGATGCCGCCGGAAGAGGGAACGTTACCTTGCTTTACAGTGCCCACGATACGATGCACAACAATGCACTGGTACTGAAGGAGTATCTTGAAGAGCGCCTGGCAGAACAGAGCGAAGAAGCATGAAGAGCCTTGCGAATTTCTTCTGGAGCTTGCACGCGATCGGTCCGAAGGCGGACACCCCGGAGAAACCGGCAAAGAAGGCCTGCGTTGTCCAGGCCACCGCCACACCCTTGCTCGAACTCGCGCGACACGCGTCGTCATCGGTCATGTCCTTCCCTCAAACGAATTCAGCGGTCCCCCAATTCCCCAATCCCTTCCTCGCGGCGGCGAAACAGCACATAGCGCCGAAAAGGATAGGTCAACGGGACGCTCCAGATATGAACCAGGCGGCTGAAAGGTGAGAAGGCGAGGAGGGACAAAGCGCTCAGGATATGGATTTTGTAACTCAAAGGAACCTCCCGCATGAGGCTTGGATCGGGCTTGAGAACGACTATCCCTCGGATCCATGGCGCCACGGTATCGAGGACATAAAAGTGTCCGAATGCCACGTTGTAGAGCCCCGCGCCTGTCACCCAGATCAGAAGTGTCAAAGTGATCCAGTCATTCACGGAGGTAGTTGAGCGGACCCGTTTTCCGGTAAGACGACGCCACAGCAGGAGCAGACCTCCGGTAAAGGCCGCGACGCCCACCGCCCAACCGCTGTAGAAGGCGATCTCCGTGTGGGTCCGACCGCTGATCCCCGCGGCGTCATAGAAACTCTGGGGAACCAAAAGCCCGCCCGTATGACCGAGAAGGGTCAGCAGAACGCCCCAATGGAATATCGTGATGCCGAACCTCAGAGTCTCCTTGTCAAGAAGCTCGCTGGAGCGTGCGTTCCAACCGAATGCGCCGGTCACGTACCGGTAGGAGTGCCCTAGCGTGAAAGTCGTCAGGGTGAGATAAGGGAAGCCGACGAATGCCAGATTTTCCATCCAGTTCATGGCGTTGGCCTTTCTTGCGGGTGGTCGGAAGTCGTGCAAAAGAGCCGAGCCGCGCGGTAAAGGATGCCGGCGTAAGGACTGTCGCTTTCAGCCAGACGCGAAGCCAGGGCGCCCACGTGTGGACGGTATTCCTCCATGATCTCGCGGACCGAATGCGGAGGCCCAACGGCGAGGAATTCCAGCATAAGGGGAAGGAAGTCGGGCAGCTCGCCATCTGCGATTTCATACCCGGCCCCGGCATAGAGATGGGAGAGGCGCGCCAGGGCGTTGCCTCGCTCCTTGCCGTCAGCCCACTTGTGATAAGAAAGATTCAGCGAGGTCGCCGGGGCAAGGTCGAAAGTTGCCGTGTATTCCTCCTGGAGCTTGATGAGGGGAGTGTTCGCGAGGTATTCGACAAACTTCCCCACAACCTGTCCAGCCTCCCAGCCTGCCGTCTCGCTGGAGCGAAACCCCTCAACCGCGTCCAGCAGCTCAACGGAAGGGTAGTCGAGAAGAAGCGAAACCACCCTGCAAAGAATACGATCATCTTCCGTCATACACCCCCCTGAGGATATCCGACCCGTCCTCTGCCCTCGAAGCAATTCTCCTCCCGCTCCCTTCTCGCCGTGGGAACGACATAACGCTCGGAGTATTTAGCCAGGGCGAGGAGACGGTACATTTCATCGGCCATGAGATCGCTCATTCCCGCGTCTTCCAATACCCCGTGATCGGCGCTTCTATCCACTCGAACCGAGCGCATGTAGGTTCTCAGGGCCAGGAGTCGCTGCAGGGCCAGCCTGACCGGGGCTTCGTCTCCTGCCGTGAGGAGGTTGGCCAGGTACGCAACGGGTATCCTCATGACATCCGAAAGTCCCTCTTTGCCTATATCCGCGCCCGCCGCAGGAAGGAGAGGACTCAGGGGCGGCACATACCAGACCGAGGGAAGCGTCCGGAATTCGGGGTGGGGGGGGAAGGCCAGGCGCCAGGCTACAGCCAGTTTGTAGACAGGAGACCTCTTCGCTGCCTCAACGAAACTCTCCGGTACTCCGTCAGACCGGGCAGCCGCCTGGATCTCGGGGTCATGAGGGTCCAGATACAAGTCAGTCTGGGCCGGGTAGATTTTTCGGTCGTCACGGAGGGAGGCGGTTTCCTTGATCCGGTCTGCATCGTAGAGGAGCACGCCCACGTATCGAATGCGGCCAACACAGGTTTCAGCGCAAAGGGTGGGCAGGCCCGCTTCGGTCCTGGGGTAGCAGAAGATGCATTTCTCCGATCTTCCCGTCTTCCAGTTGAAGTACACCTTCTTGTATGGACATCCGGACACGCAGTGGCGCCAGCCGCGACACCGCTCCTGGTCGACCAGAACAATTCCATCCTCGTCCCGCTTGTAGAGGGCGCCCGAGGGACAGGATGCAACACAGGCCGGGTTCAGGCAGTGCTCGCAAATGCGTGGCAGGTAAAAGAGAAAAACCCTCTCGAACTGGAGGTAGACCCGGTAATCAAGGTTCCTGAAATTCACATCGCCGCCGGCTGTGGCAGCCGCTCCCGCAAGATCGTCCTCCCAGTTGGGACCCCATCTGAGCTGCATGTTCTCTCCGGTAACGAGAGACCTGGGTCTGGTGGCGGGTTGATGCCGGGATGGAGGACTCGATATCAGCTTCTGGTAATCATAGGTCCATGGCTCATAGTAGTCGTCCAGGGAGGGGAGATTGGGATTGTGAAAGATGTTGAGGAGCGTCTTTGTCCGCCCGCCGGCCCGAAGCGAAAGTCGTCCCCCCTTCAGTTCCCACCCTCCCTTGTGGCGGCCCTGATCCTCCCACCATTTGGGATAGCCGATTCCCGGCTTGCTCTCCACGTTGTTGTACCAGATGTATTCGGCTCCCGCCCGGTTGGTCCACACGTTCTTGCAGGGGATACTGCACGTATGGCACCCGATACACTTGTCCAGGTTCAAGACCATGGCAAACTGTGCCTTAACCTTCATACCAGTCCACCTCTCCGGCTTTTCTCACGATGATCACCTCGTCCCGCTGCGCTCCTGTGGGACCGTAGTAGTTGAAGCCGTAGCTCAGCTGGGCGTAGCCCCCGATCATCTGGGTGGGCTTCACCGTGATCCGGGTGACGCTGTTGTGGGTACCCGCTCTCTGTCCGGAAATGCGCGAGCCCGGCGTGTTGATGAGCCGTTCCTGCGCGTGGTACATGAATGCCTTCCCGGGGGGGATCCGTGGGCTCACCACCGCCTTGGCCATTACCACGCCGTTCACGTTGAAGCACTCGATCCAGTCGTTGTCCTCAACTTCTATGGAGGCTGCATCCCGGTCATTGATCCAGATCGCCTCTCCACCCCTGAACAGGGTGAGCATGATGAGGGTGTCCGAGTAGGTGCTGTGGATGGACCACTTGGAGTGAGGTGTCAGGTAGTTGAGGATCAGCTCCTTTTCGGGCGTGCGCTTCACATGGGTCGAGCCGAGGCCGACCATATCCAGCGGCGGCCTGAAGATCGGAAGGGCCTCGCCGAAGGCGAGCATCCACTCGTGGTCCTGGTAGAATTGGGCTCGACCGGTGAGAGTGCGAAAAGGGATGCCGTTTTCGATGTTCACGACGAAGGGGGAATACCTCCGATCTGCCGCTTCCACGCCGCTCCAGACAGGGGACGTAATGACCTGCCGGGGCCGGGCGTCAATATCGGCGAAGGTGATCTTCTCTCCGGCCCGCTCCTCGGCAAGATGGGTCAGACGGAGTCCCGCAGTCTTCTCCAGGGCAGCCCATGATTTCAAGGCCGTTCTGCCGTTTGTTTCAGGGGCAAGGGCAAGGATCGTCTCGGCTGCCTGGAGGGCAGTTTCCATGCGCGGCATCCCCCGGGCTACGCCCGGATCACTGACCGTCCCCAGGCGGTGCTTCAGGTACTCGTACTCTTCGGTGGACTTCCATGCAATCCCCTTGGCCCCGACTCCAATGTGCGTAACGAGGGGACCCAGGGCGGTCATCATCCTGGCGGTATTGCCGTAATCGCGAGCCACAACGGTAAGGCCCGGCATGGTCTTCCCCGGAATGGGTTCGACTTCTCCTTTCTTCCAATCCCGAACGCGGGGCTGAGCGATTTCCCCGGGCGAATCATGGAGGAGCGGCGTGGCCACCAGATCTTTGCGGATCCCAAGGTGCTTTTCGGCAAAACCGGAAAACTTTTCGGCAATGGCCTTGAACTGCTCCCAGTTGGTTTTTGTCTCCCAGGGAGGATCGATTGCCGGATTGAAAGGATGAACAAATGTGTGAAGATCCGTCGTGTTGAGATCGTGCATCTCGTACCAGCCCGCTGCCGGAAGAACTACGTCGGCATAGAGGGCGCTTGTGGACATTCGAAGCTCGAGGGTGACGAGAAGGTCCAGCTTGCCCTCTGGAGCGGGATCGCGCCACTGGATTTCGGCGGGGCGTATTTCAGGCTCTGCGTTCAGCACTGCATGCCGAGTCCCGAGCAGGTGCTTCAGGAAGTACTCGTGGCCCTTCCCGCTTGCGCCCAGGAGATTCGCCCTCCACAGAAAGAGGATACGCGGGAAGTTTTCAGGGCTGTCCGGGTCTTCGATGGCGAACTTTATTTCACCGCTCTTCAAGCGGTCCAGAACGTGCGCGACAATCTCCTCATCGTTTCGGGCGCCTGCCTCCATGGCTTCCTGGCAGAGGCGGATGGGGTTTCGATTGAATTGCGGATAAGAAGGGAGCCAGCCCAGGCGTGCAGCGATAACGTTGTAGTCGGCCAGATGCCTGAAGGCCGGGACATCGGCGACCGGCGACGCAATGTGCGCGGCGTCGAGAGTGTCGTAGCGCCACTGGTCGGTGGCAAAATAGTAAAAGGACGTACCGTTCTGCTGGCGCGGCGGTCTGAGCCAGTCGAGACCGAATGCGACCGTGGACCACCCGGCCAGGGGGCGCACTTTTTCCTGGCCCACGTAGTGAGCCCATCCACCGCCGTTCACGCCCTGGCAGCCGCAGAGCGTGGTGAGGTTCAGGATGCTCCGGTAGATCATATCAGAGTGGTACCAATGGTTGGTGCCTGCACCGAGAAAAATCATGGACTTTCCCCGGGTCTTTTCTGCGTTCTGGGCGAACTCACGGGCCACCCGAATCACATCTTCGCGGGGGACTCCGGTGATTGCCTCCTGCCAGGCGGGAGTATACGGCCCAGGGTCGTCATACCCCCGGGAGCTCTCCCCGCCCCGTTGCCGGTCGATTCCGAGGTGAGCCGCGAGAAGATCGAAGATTGTGGTGACGAACACATCTTTCCCATCATGGGTGACCTTCTTGACAGGAACCGCGCCGACCCGTGTCTGCGCCCCCTCAATCTCGAACAAGGGGAAGGAGACATCGACCCAGCCTTCGTGCTCTTCCGCGAAGGTGAGAAGTGGGTCCACGGTTTGGCTGGTCGCCGAATCCTCCGGCTTCAGGTTCCAGCGGCCCTCCTCACCCCAGCGAAATCCGATGCTGCCGTTGGGAACGACGAATCTCCGACTCAGGCCATCGAAGCAGACGGTCTTCCATTCGGCATTGTTGGCGGTGAGTCCGAGGTCGGAGGCACGAAGGTACCGTCCGGAAACGTAACCGTCTCCCCGCCGATCGAGAACAACCGCGAAAGGAAGATCGGTGAAAGTCTTCGAATATGAGCTGAAGTATTCGGACTGCCGATCCAGGTAGAACTCCTTCAGGATGACAAGGGTCATTGCCATGGCCAGGGCGGCGTCGGTCCCGGCTCTGACCGGGAGCCAGGTATCGGCGAACTTCACGTATTCGGCATAGTCCGGGGCGACGGCCGTGACCCTGGTTCCGCGGTAGCGCGCCTCGGTAAAAAAGTGGGCATCCGGGGTTCGGGTCATGGGAAGGTTGGTGCCCCAGACAATCATATAGGTGGAATCGAACCAGTCGGCGCTCTCGGGCACGTCGGTTTGTTCTCCCCACACCTGGGGAGATGCGGCCGGAAGATCGCAATACCAGTCATAGAAGCTCACCATGGAACCGCCTATAAGGGAGAGGAAGCGGGCCCCGGAGGCATAGCAGACCATCGACATGGCGGGAATCGGGCTGAAGCCGAAAATCCTGTCCGGGCCGTGAGTCTGGATGGTGTGGATGAGAGCGGCGGCGATGAGCGTGGTCGCTTCATCCCAGGATACCCGCACGAGGCCGCCCTTTCCTCGCGCCTCCCGGTACTGTTTGCACTTCGCCCGGTTTTCGACGATGCTTCGCCACGCCACCACGGGATCGCCCTCGGCCTGTAGCGCATCCCGCCACATCTCGATGAGGGTAGAGCGGACATAAGGGTATTTCAGACGGATGGGGCTGTATGTATACCACGAATAACTCGCGCCTCGAGGACAGCCGCGAGGTTCGTGATCAGGAGATTCGGGTCCGCAGGTTGGGTAGTCCACCTTCTGGGTGTCCCAGACAATGATTCCATCCTTGACGTATACATCCCAGGAGCAAGAACCGGTACAGTTGACCCCGTGGGTCGAACGGACTTTCTTGTCGAACTGCCAACGCCGGCGATAGAAATCCTCCCACTCACGGTTGTCACACCGCACTTCGGCAAGGCCTCCGGAAAGAGTCTCCCGCGAGCAGCCACGAGGATTGCCGCGGGGCCTGAGGTAGCGAAGAGGCAAGAAGGAAGATCTTGGACTCATGAAGGGCATCATCTTCTCCCAAAAAGGTCAGCTTCAACTCTTTCGACTGAAAAGGTACAGTCCGGGCTGATATATCATCAGAATTGATTGAAGATCAACTACACACGATCTTCCTGAAGGCATGGAAAAAATAGATTATTTAAACACTTGCGAAGCTTTGCCGGGCGTTTCCTGCAAGAATCTCATGAGACTCGCTGCAAAAGACAAGCGATGCCATAGAGCCCTCCTGTTCGAAGGAGTTTGTTGTTATGCCGCACATCGCGGAATGAGACACTTTTCAGTTCAGAGCACAAATCGCTCATTGTTAAGACCACGAAGGAATTCTCTGCCATTGAACAGCACGTCCTCTTCCAGGCTTTTCCAGTGAAGGTTGATGGGCACTGGGTCCGAGTCGCCGACAAAGGCCGGAGCGAGCAGCCATGGCAAGGTCAGCCGTTTGAGGCTGCAATAATCAGAGAGGCCGATGGTCATCCCTTCACGGCCTTTCCCGGGTTGGTGTTTGTGTGTTCCAAGAAGCCTGTCCCACCAGGGCAGATTGAAGCCGTAGCTGCTGTTGCTCTCACGGATGATTACGAAATGATGCGCCCGGTACATATCCGATGCAAGGACAAAAAACCTGAACCAGGCCGACAATCACGAGACTGGAGGACCACCTGCTCCACTTCTTCATTCTGAGCCTGCGGCGGGGTGCGGATATTTCCCGGACGGCCAACGAGTTGCCGAACTTGGGTGCATAAGCCCCTGCGGGTTCCCGGCCCCCCCGGTCCCTCGGCCCGTCCGGGATCAGAACTCCTCACGGCGCTAGAGTTCCCAGGCGCTCTCGTCGGGCTCTTCGGCGATTTCGGGCTCCGGCTGGCGCGCCGCCGCATAGAAGCCCTCCTCCATCAGTACCTCCACCTGGTCCTGCATGGCCGCGATGAGCGGATCGACGGTGGCCGTGGACAGGGCGGATATGGCGACGCCGCCGTGGCGTCGGACCTTCCCGCGCGCCCATTCCGCGTCCACCCGGTCCGTCTTGTTGAACACGAGAATAGTGGGCTTGGCCTGCAGCTCGAGCTTCCCGAGGATGCGGTCCACCGCTTCCATCTGCTCCTCGAACTGCGGATTGCTGATGTCCACCACGTGCAGCAGCAGATCGGCGTCGTCCAGTTCCTCGAGGGTGGCCGCGAAGGCGTCGAGAAGGTCCTGGGGAAGGTCGCGGATGAACCCCACGGTGTCGGTCACGATCACTTCGAAGTCCCGTGGGAACCGCAGCCTCCTGCTGGTGGGGTCGAGGGTGGCGAAGAGCTTGTCTTCCACGAACACGCCGCTGTGCGTGAGGGTGTTGAGCAGGGTCGACTTGCCGGCGTTGGTGTAGCCCACGATGGAAACGGTGGGGATGTCCTTGCGCAGCCGCCTGGCCCGGCGCTGATCCCGGTTGCGCCTCACCCCCCGGAGCTGGTCGTCGAGGTGGGCGATCCGGTCCTTGATGCGCCGCCGGTTGATTTCGAGCGTCGTCTCCCCGGGGCCCCTGGCCCCGATCCCTCCGGTCAACCTGGAAAGCGCATCGTCCTTGACCCCCAGGCGGGGCAGCAGATACTTGAGCTGCGCCGTCTCGACCTGGATCTTCCCTTCGCGGCTCTGCGCGCGCTGGGCAAAAATGTCCAGGATGAGCTGGGTGCGGTCGATCACCCGCAGCTCGGTGGTGTCGGTGAGGGATCTCACCTGGGACGGGTTCAGCTCCCGGTCGAAAATGAGGAGATCCACTCCGCACTGCAACGCCCGGAGCACGATTTCGCTGAGCTTGCCTTTCCCGATGAGATACTTCGGATTGACGGAGCGCAGGCGCTGCACGATGGTGTCCGCGACCACGATCCCGCTGGTCCGGGCCAGCTCGACCAGCTCTTCCATGGACCGGCGGGCGGTCTCCCGGTCCTTTTCCGTGACGCTCACCAGGATCGCCCGGTCCTGCCGCGTGGAGGCCGGAATGGCGAGCCGATTCCGGTCGAGCTCATCCTCCAGGGACTTCACCAGCTCCTGAAAGTCCAGGTCGGGATCGTAACACCACAGGGGCGGGAGCACTTCCCATCCGCGATCGTGGCCCGCGCCCGGAAGGATATGGGCCACGTCGAGCAGCGTGGCGCCGCCGTTGGGATCGACCCGGATTCCCGCCACACAGTCGAGGCGCAGGAACACCAGGTCCATGAGATCATCCTGCGAGAGGCCTTCGGCCTGCAGATTGGTATGGACCAGCCGCAGCCCGCGCAAACGCCACCGCCCGCCGCGGCTCTTCGGCAGATCGGGGATAAAGAGCGAGCGCGGGCCCCCCACCAGCACCATTTCCACCGTGCCGTCGCGGCCGATGAGAAGCCCAAGCCGGCGCCCGCATTCAAAGGAGAGGCGGGCAAGATCTCGGGCCAATTCGGGAGAGATCACCTGGTGTGGCGAAACCTTGCGCCGATATAGTTTTTCAATGCGGTCGCGAATGCTGCTTTTGAGCCCGGCAGTGTTGCCATACGATTTTCGGATGAGCGTACCCCCTTTCCCGACGAATGTGCCGGCCGGTGCGTTGCTTCGGAGTTTAGATGCAAGGCCGCCTGGAAGATAGACTCCCCGGTCAGTCTTTTTCTTGCTTCGCGGGTGACGCCGGCGCCACGGGCAACAGCGTTCAAGATGGGCGCATCGGGCGGGAGGGCATAAAGCCCTCCCCTACGTCTGACCGGCACATGAGTCCATGCAGGGGTGGGTTTCTCCCGCCCGCGTCGCCTGCGTCTACGTCTGACCGGCACATGAGTCCATGCAGGGGTGGGTTTCTCCCGCCCGCGTCGCCTCCGTCTACGTCTGACCGGCACATGAGTCCACCCAGGGGTGGGTTTCTCCCGCCCGCGTCGCCTCCGTCTACGTCTGACCGGCACATGAGTCCCTGCAAGGGTGGGTCTATCCCCGCCCGCGTCGCCTCCCGCCGGGCAGGCGTTGTGTGATCTTGAACGCGCCTCGGGATGGATGCTCCGTTGGCTCACTTTATTATTATATCCCTGATGCTCCAGGGAATGAAGCCTTATGCCGGAGCAATTCCACGTCCCCCGGAAGGTGGTTCAATCCGGGTGCAAGGGGCTGCCGGTATGGGCATGCGCTTTGATATTCACGATGAAAGGGCAAGATTTTCAAACCGGGTGTACAAACTGATGTAGCCGAGCCGGATTTCTCCGGTGGGGCCGTTTCGTTGCTTTGCGATCAGGATTTCGGCGGTTCCCTTGTCGGGACTGTTGGGATTGTAAACTTCGTCGCGGTAGATGAAGGCGATCACGTCCGCGTCCTGCTCGATGGCTCCCGATTCGCGCAGGTCGCTCAACATCGGCTTCTTCACCGATCGTTCCTCGACCTTGCGGTTGAGCTGCGCCAGGGCGATGACGGGGATGTTGAGCTCCTTAGCCAGTGCTTTCAGGGACCGGGAGATGTCGGAGATTTCCTGTTCCCTCCGTTCGGATTCCTTGCCCCGCATGAGCTGCAGGTAGTCCACCACCACCATTCCCAGGCCGCGGTCCGCCATCATCCGTCGCGCCTTGGCGCGCAGCTCCAGCGCCGAAATGGACGGCGTGTCGTCGATGTAAATGGGGACGTCCATGAAAGAACCCGCCGCGGTGAGCATCTTGGCGCATTCGGTCTGACTGAGAAAGCCGGTGCGGATCTTGTGCGAATCGACGCGGGCCTCGGCACAGAGCAGGCGCATGGCCAGCTGCTCCTTGCTCATCTCCAGGGAGAAGAACCCCACCGGAATGCCGCTCTCCACCGCGGCGTTCCGGGCGATGCACAGCGCCAGGGCAGTCTTGCCCATGCTGGGCCGCGCGGCGATGACGATCAGGTCGGACTTCTGGAACCCGGCGGTGATCTTGTCGAGATCCCGGTAGTGGCTGGGAACCCCGTTCACCATGTCCCGCTGTTCCTGGTAACGCTCGATGGATTCGATGCTCTTCTTGACGATGTCCTTCAGGGAAGAGTAGCTGTTGCGGATTCGGTTTTCGGTGATGGAAAAAATCGAGGACTCCGCCTCGTCGAGAATCTCCTCGACGTTCTTTCCGCCTCCATAGGACCATGAGCTGATCTCGTTGGCCGTTTGGATCAGGCGGCGCAGCAGGGCCTTCTCGTTGATGATCCGCGCGTAGGTGGCAACGTTGCTGGCGGACGGCACGGCATCCACCAGCGATGCCAGGTAGGGCGCGCCTCCCACGGCTTCAAGCTGGTTTTTCTCGGCGAGCAGGGCGGCCGTGGTGACGAGATCGATCGGTTCGTTGCGTTCGAAGAGTTCCTGGATTGCGCGGAAAATGATCCGGTGCGATTCCCGGTAGAACTCATCGCCCTTGATGATTTCAAGGGCCGCGGGCAACCCGTCGTTATCGATCAGAATTCCCCCGAGAAGCGACTGCTCCGCCTCCAGCTGCTGCGGCGGAACCTTCTTGAGTTCTTCCGCGATGGCATCCACTTCGGCTACTCTTCTTTTTCAACCACGACACCGACAGTGGCCGCAATCTGGGCGTCCACGCGTACGGAGACCGTGAATTCTCCGAGCTGCTTGATGGGCTGATCGAGCTGGATGTCCTTGCGGGCCACGGTGAAGCCCCGTTCCTCGAGCGCGCTCTGGATGTCGGCGGCGCTCACCGAACCGTAGAGCTTGTCCTCGTCGGCCACTTTCCGGCGCAGTACGAGCTTGACCTGGTTGATCTTCTCGGCCACCGAAAGCATTTCCTGGCGAATCTTTTCGCGCTTGGCGGCCAGCACACGCTTGCGATGCTCCAGCTCCTTCACGTTCTTTCCGGTGGCTTCCAGGGCCAGCCCCTGAGGGAACAGATAGTTGCGGGCATACCCCGGGGTCACGTTGACCACCTGCCCGATCTGGCCCAGAGAAGAGAGGTTCTCAGTCAAAATCACTTTCATCATGTTCTCCTTGGAATGACTGGGGCAAGCCGTGCCGCCCCACAATATCCGTAATCTTCCCGCGCGGCGGGATCGTTTCTTTTCGCCGCAAGGCGGCAAGCCGTTCAAGGGCTTTCCGCCGGCTTTCGGGTCAGGCGCCGAAAATCGCACCACAGGTCGAAAAGGCCCAGAAGGATCACGGCCATCGTCGCGAACTGCTGAAGCAAAACGATGCCGTAGCTGAGGAGCCTCATCGCCCGGGGCATCTTCCATCGCTCGAAGTAAAACCCCAATATGGCCAGACCCTGGAACAGGTACACGGTGGCCAGAATGAGCAGGAGATTCAGCCCCACCACCGTGAGCGTCTTGCCCGGCACCAGCAGCATCACTCCGGCCGCGATCACTCCCCAGATCAAATGATCCGGAGCTTTCCATTCGAGCCACTGTCCCCAGACCGGAAAGGGGAGCCGGGCCATGCGGCAGTAGCGCCTCGCGGCCACGATATTGAACCATGCCGCCAGCAGGGTGGTGGACACGGCCGCGCCCGGCAGGAGCTTGACCAGAAATGGGACCATGTTCTGCAGGGATTGCTCGAGGACCTTCTTCTCCTCGCCTTCCCCACCGTACTGCTGCATGGCGGCACGAATGGAGTTGCGCAAATCCTCCTCGACGAAACCCGCGAATCCGGTTTCGGAATCCCCCGCGGCGAGCCAGAACAGGAACGCGCCGACCACAAATACAAACAGGGTGGGCACGCCGATCGTCTTCTCGATGGACCATTGCCGCCTCATGCCGAGCCCCATCAGCACTCCCATGGAAAGCAGCAGGCAAAAATACGGCACGATCTGCGGCATCCCCAGGACCAGCAACAATAACACGCCCGCCAGAACGGTCACGCCGGGGCCCCAGTAGCCCACCGGCCGCCCTCTCCTGTAGAGCGAGAGCAGAGTGGGCAAGGGAGTCAGCACGCCCGCGACGACGCCCGCAACCGGGATGAGAAGAATGGCCAGGAACGAGATCAACGTCGCCGTCGTGCCGACGGCGATCTCCATTCCCAGGCCGGGATTACGGTCGAAGCCGTTGTTTTGGCTGAACAGGCCCATGGACCCACATCGAGCAGAGGGCGCAGTGCCGTTTACACGTTATGGATCGTGGTGTGAGGCAACAACGCGATCTGGCGTGCCCTCTTCACCGCCAGTGTCAACTCCCTCTGGTGCTTCGCACAGTTGCCCGAAATGCGCCGGGGGACTATCTTGCCCCGTTCCGTGACAAAATAACGCAACGTCTTGGAATCTTTGTAATCAATCTTGAGCTCGCTATCCACACAAAAACGGCATACCTTGCGCCGATGGAAAGTGCGTCGTCTGCGTCTGATGGCCATAGTGTTCTCCCTGTGACACCCGGTGTCCCGATGGTCCGAAACCTTCCGGTCCCGGAACTGCGCTACTCCTTGTCTTCCGCTTCATCCGTCTGCGCTTCCTCGCCGATGCCTTCTTCCTCCCGGGCAAGGGGCGCGGAACCCTTTCCCTCGGTGTCCTCGTCCTCCGGGAACGAGGGGAGATTCGCAGCCATGCGGGCTGCTTCCTTCGCCGGATCGTAGCGGTCGTCCAGCTTGACGGTGATGAACTTGAGCACGCGTTCATCCAGCCGCATGTTGCGCTCGAGTTCGGCCACCAGCCGGGAATCCCCGGCATATTCCATGAGCACGTAGAGGCCGCGCGACCGCTTCTTCACCGGATAGGCCAGTTTCTTCTTTCCCCAGGGGACGTAAGAAACGACGTCCCCGCCATTGGCGCCGACAACCGACTTGATCTTCTCGTCGACCGCCGCCGTCACTTCGTCCGGCAAATCCGGATCGATGATAAAAAAGGTTTCATACTTACGCATCGTTACTCTCTCCTTTTGGATTATGCAGCCCCACTCTCGTTCTTGATTGGAGCAAGGAGCCTGGTTCGGCAAACCATATTCGTTATCATATTCCTTTAAACAGCGTCAAGAACATTCTCGGCGGAGTCAATCCGCCGCCCTACTTCCTGGACCCGGCGGTGTCGGGCGGTCCGAACTCGATCATGAGCTCACCCTCCCGGACCCAGCCCAGTTCCTGGCGCACGAGCCGCTCCTGCGCCTGCGGGTCGTTCTTGAAGCTCACGATCTTGTCGAAAAGCTTCTGGTTCTCTCTTTTCAGCTTGAGGATCTTGGCTTCCAGTTCCCTGACCTGCTCTTCGTGTCGACGGTAGCCTTGAATCCCCTGGGCGGAAAAGAAAATGGCGTAGAGCAGGATCAGGTTCACGACCAGAAGGATCACCACCAGGAAGCGCAGGACCTGGACGCCCTTGAAAAAGGACAGGACCCCGCCTTCCGATTCGTGAGGCGTATCCGGCGTTTTCCGGTTCATGTCATCCGCACCCCGGTGCTTGGTGTTCGATCCAAGGACCTTCCGTAAGGCCCGGCCTTTTCCAGGCAATTTTCCATGATGCTCGCCGCGCCCGCGAAGCATGAAAACAGATTCACCCGGGAATCTATTTTCCACGCAATCCTATACCGAGGTCCGTTCAACTCCGCCGGGAGGGCATAAGGCCCTCCCTTGCTGCGTCCGAGCGGCACATCGGTTCGTGAAGGGGGCGAGGTTTATCCCCGCCCCGTCGCCTCCTGCCGGGCAGGAGTTGCGTGATCTTGAACGCAACCCGGGTTACGGCACGTCCACCGAAGGGAACAACCGGCGGCTCGTGTGAGGCAGAAAGAGCGCGCTCCTGAACTCATCCATGAATTCCGCGTTGACGTTCAATTCCACGTAGGTGATCCGGCCGCACGCCTTTTCCATATCGTTCAGGAGCTCGCGGTCGACCAGCAACATGGCGGCCCCGGCCGCGGCCGTGTTTCCCATCCTGTGGAAAGTTTCCATGGGCAGATCGGGGATCATGCCGATGCGCACGGCCATGGCCGGGTCGATGGATTCTCCGAACGCTCCGGCCACATAGAAGTGCCTGACGTCATCGAATCGGATGCCGACCTTCTTGACGGCGACGTTGAGCATGGCGTACATCGCCGCCTTGGACTTGAGAAAAACCTCGACGTCGGTTTCAGTGATGAGCAACGCCTTTCCGTCGGCGGTCCGGTCGGGGTCGGCGAGAACGTATGCGGGGCCGTCCTCGGTGTGGACGACGCGCCTGCACCCCGGCGGCGAGCTCAGCTTGCCCTGCCGGGTCAGGAGGCGAGCCCGGAACATCTCGGCGATGAGGTCGATCACCCCGGAACCGCAGATGCCCGAGGGCTTCACATCGCCCAGCACGTGGAAGTCCGGTTCGAACGTGGCGGGGTCGATGCGGACCCGGTCGATGGCGCCGGGCGCGGCCGGCATGCCCCGTTCGAGTGCTCCGCCTTCGAGGGCCGGGCCCGCGGCGCCGGCGCAGGCGACCAGCCATTCCCGGTTGCCCAGAACCACTTCCGCGTTGGTTCCCACGTCCGCCAGCAGGCTGATTTCTTCCGTTCTGTGCATCCCGCAGGCAAGAACCCCGGCGATCAGGTCGCCCCCCAGGTAGGAGCCGGCATTGGGGAAAACGTATACCGGGCCGCGAGGGTGCATGGCAAGGGTCGAATCCTTGCCGCGGAACGTGGGGAAATGATTTACCGCGGGGATGTAAGGTTCCTTGAATAGATTCGCCGGATCCAGCCCCAGGAGAAAATGACTCATCACGGTATTGCCCGCGACCGCCACGGCGCACAAATCCGAAAGAGAACGCCCCAGGCTCTCCAGGGTTTCCCGGATCGCCCGGTTGATGCCGCCGATGACGATGCGCTGCAGGATCTTGCGATTGCCCCTGGCTCGGGCGAACAGGAGCCGCGAGAGGATGTCCTCCCCGTACTCGGCCTGCGGGTTGGGAATGGAAGTCCCGGCTAAGGTCTTGCGGTCGGCGAGGTCGATGAAAAACAGGCCGATGGTGGAGCTGCCCAGATCGATGGCAAGTCCGAGCGGAGTTGGAGAGGAACTTCCGGGAAGGATATCGACGATCTCCCAGTGAGAACCGAAGAAGCCCACAAGGACGGTGACGTGAAAATTCTCCCCGCGAACTCGGGCCGCGAATACGTCGGCGTCCGCAAGGCGGACGTGAATCGGCTCGAATCCTTGCCGGCGCAACGCCCGCAGGAGGCGGTCGAGGTCCGCGGTATTGTCTGCCAGAGATGGTGGGGCAAGCTCCAGTTGAAGCACTTCAACCAGGGGCGCATGCGGCGGCCCCTGGGACTGTGACGGCTGCATTGTCCTCCTGTGCCTTTCCTCGCGAGTGTCCGACGAGCGTTGTCCCACTTCATGTAATACAAGCGGCGACTTTTTTCATTCCTTTTCGCACTCTTCTTGTTACAATCTCATCGTTTTACTGTAATATCAAATTGGAGGCCGACTCGAAACCAGTTTGCGGAGTCGGCGCGCGGCAGGCAGCCGGCGGGTCCGTCGGAAGCCGTCCGTTCGCTGCCCGGACTCCGTCCCCCCGGTTTCCGAAGCGGGTCGTGCCGACTGCGCGGTGATGTGTCTCGGGTCGATGGTGGCTCCCTCCCACCCCCCCAACGAAGCCATCCAGGGCAGCATTTGCATTGACCGGAACAAGTTATCCTGAAGCTTGACATGTTCGGTCTCTTTACAGTAGTGTTGGGCGGACAACAAACAAGGGACGATTCTTTGGCACGTAAGAGTATGAACTTCCTGGATTGACTCCTCAAGCTCTCATCAAGACCGTCTGCCCCGTGGAACTCGATATTGTTTGTTGCCTTTGATTCGCTGCCGCACAACCGGAAATCTTGCATCAGGCTTTTAGGCCTCAGGCTGAAGCGACGGTCAGGTATGCCGTCGCTCGGCGATTGTCGTGAACCGCGTTTGGACCGATGGAACAGGGAAGTTATGGACGACATTCAAATCAAAGAACTGGTTGAAGTGATTGCTCGGGCTCTTGCAGAATATCCTGAAGAAGTGATTGTCAGAGAGATTACGGGCCACCAGATTTCAGTGATCGAGCTCAGAGCCGCAAAAGTGGACCTGGGGAAGATCATCGGCAAGGAAGGGCGTAATGCCCACGCCCTCCGGACCATCATGAACGCGGCAGCCACCAAACTTCACAAGCGTGCGGTCTTGGAGATCCTGGAGTAGCGGGAGCCGTGTGAAGGGCCGAAGAATACACATGAGTAAAATGGAACAGAACCCCTCGACGGGCGATTGCGAGCAGGAGGGGCCTCCCGCGTGTTTCGGCAGGCCGGAGAATGTATGTCCCAGGGACGAGAGCGGCATCATCCAGCCGCAGGCCGCATGCCGGGACTGCAAGCTGCTCCGGTCCTGCCTTCAGCACGCGCTGCGAACGGAAGGCGTTCTGAAGCCTCCTCCCGTGGTGTCGAAAGTGGGCCATTTTCTGAAGCGCTGGTCCAACCAGAAGCTCTCGCGGACCGATACGAAAGAGGGCGGCTCCGGGTCCTAGCACTTCTCCCCTTCCTGCAACGGCTTTCATGGAACGAGGCGCAAGGTTGCCGACGCAAAATCCCCGCTTGAACAGGATCGTCATCGTTCACCAGGGGGCGCTGGGGGATTTTCTCCTGGTGCTCGGCGTTCTCGAAGGTCTGTACCGTTGCAGTCCCGACATTCGGATGGATCTTTGGACCCGAACGGAGCACTTTCAGCTCATCGAAGACAAACCGTACGTCGACGGGTTCCACCCCGCCGGCGGCCCGGGGCTTCTGCCTTTTTTCGATGCGGAACAGTGGAAACGCGCGGTCCCTCCTTCCTTTTTCACAAACGCTCGCGCGGTTTTCTTTTTCGGACAGGAAAGCAGCCGAGCCGTGGCCGATCGCCTGGGACGCAGGACGTCCGCTTCCGTGCACTGGCTGCAGTCTTTCCCGGGACCGGGCGTCGCGCTCCACGCATCGCGGTTCGTCGCCGACCAGGTGCGTGCGTTGGGTTGGGAGGTTCAGGACGCGGCCGCGTGCATCTCCCCCTCACCGGAGGACCGAGGCCACATCGCCCATTGGCTTGACGAAGGGACCGGCGACCCGGAGCACGGAGGCACGCCCGGCGGTGCCGCCTGCGCGGGCGGCAAACCTGTCGCGGTGCATCCCGGCAGTGGAGGGCGGGCAAAAATCTGGCCTCTCGGGAGGTGGTGGGGGCTGCTCGAATGGATGCAAAAGGAGAAGGGCGTGCCGGTTCTCATGATCCTGGGACCGGCCGACGAGCACCTGTATCCTTTTGCGATGGCGGCGCGGCGGATCGGGGTCCGGCTGGTGGAAGGCTTGAGCCTTCCCCGACTGGCCGCCCTGCTTTCAGGATGCCGCCTCTACGTGGGAAACGATTCCGGGGTCAGCCATCTTGCCGCGGCGACGTCCATTCCCGCCGCGGTGATCTTCGGTCCCACCGACCCGCGAGTCTGGGCCCCCGCGGGTGCCAATGTCCGGATCGTTCAGGCCTCGTGGGATACATCCACAAACCTGCGCTGGCCGCTTTCATCCGTCGAGCCGCCTTCGGAAGCCCTCAAATCGGCCCTGGAGGCTTTCCTGCCGGCCCGTTGCTGACCCCGCCGCCGTCAGAGTCCCCGTCTTAGAAACTCCAATGCCTGCCCCGCAAGAAGCTCCTTCTTGCGTCGGGGCGGATATACCCTGTAGGCACGCTGTTTATGAATGTTGAACCGGTAGAGGTAGCCGCGCGGCAGGACCCGCCCGTAGAAATTCAGAGAGAGCACCGCCGAGTCGTCGGGATTTCCCGTGATGTGGATGCCGTCGTTGAACGGCAGCGTGTGGCAGGTCTCGCCGGCACCGAGCAGAAATCGCTCCGATTCACTCAACTGGGCGAACCCCTCCCGCGAGCCGTCGTCCTCCCTGCGATAATTGATCACTTCGAAGCCGGGCGAAACGGCCCCGAGGACCCCCCATGAATTGTGGTCGTGGGGGTAGGTGAATTCTTCCGGCCCCCAGAGGTACAAACGCAGCGAGAAGAGCCCGTCGGGGTGAACGAAAAGGGGGATTTCGTTGTCGAACACGGTGGGGCGCATGGCGTCGGGGTAGCCCTGCCGGTTCACGATATTTTCCATCAGGCCCACGAAAAGGGCTTTGTTCAGCAGGAGCCGCGGCAACTCGGCCTTGACGAAACTGATGCAGGCCTGCGTGTCGTCCTGGTTGGCGAGACCCGTCGTGCAACGATCGTAGAAATCCTGAATTTCCGAGGGCATAGTCCGGTTCACGGGATTCATCGGTTCCTCCTTGGCGATCCGTTCGTCTATTCGGTTTCCAGCCGTACGTATTGTTCGTAGAATGGGGCACCACTCCCCATATCGGTCAGTCCCGCGGCGATGAGCCGATTCGCTCCGCCGCCGGCGCTCATCCAGTCTCCACGGCGATACAACACCACCGCCGGGTGCAACCCCGCCATCAGTCTCACCTCCACGCGCAGTCGTCCCAAGGGGGAAACCACCCATGCATTCTCGAGGCGATCCCCCGACTCCGCGAACGGATTCTCGGGGGCTATCCACACCGTAGGGCGGTCGGCCTGGTCTTCCTGCGGGATTTGCGAATGAATGCTGTCTCCGCGAATCAGGGTCAGCAGGCGCAGCGGATAACCCTCGGGCGGGGGCGGTTCCGGGTGGAGCTCCGGCGGGAAGCGGCATTTGCCGTCCGAATGGGCGAAGATCATGCCGGAGTAGGCCACGGCGGGCCGCTTCGCCTCGATAAAACACTTTGCGCGCAGATCCTCGAGCGTGCCCTCAATGTTCGGGCGGTCGAGAGCCGCCCGGAAGCACGTTTGCGGGTCCGGCAGCAGGATCGGCGGGTCGAGCCGCCGGCCCAGCTCGGAGAGGATTTCGTAATCGGTGCGAGCCTCCCCGGGAGGATCGAACACCTTCTTCACGTGATGCACGAAATCGTGCAGGTAGGAGGCCACAATGTCCTCCTGCTCCAGGATGAGGGCACAGGGCAGGACAAGGTCCGCATGCCGGGCGGTGTCCGTCATGAAGGCGTCGACCACGACTTTGAACTCGATCTTTTCAAGGGCTTGGACGGTTTGCAGGGAATCGGGGGCCTGATTCACGAAGTTCGACCCGTTTACCCAGAGCATCCTGACGGGAGGGGCCGACGCTTCCAGGATGTTCCATCCGATGGTCGGGTAGACCAACGTGCGGCGCGAGGATTCGGCCGGCCCTTTTGCCCAGCCGAAGTCCACGCTGTGCAGGGAATGAAGATGGTAGTGACTGCCTCCCCCCGAGCGGCCCATATTGCCTGAAAGGACGGCGAGCGCGTTGATGAACCGCACGTTCTCGCCACCGTAGAGATATCGCTGCAATCCCGTTCCGACAATTGTCGCGACGGGTTCCGAATCGGCGTAGAAGGAGTAGACTCGCTCGATGTCTTCGTCGTTCACTTCACAGGCGGCGGCCAGCCCGTCCGGGTCCCGGGCCAGGACCAGCTCGCGGAAATCCTCCCATCCTTTGGCGTGGGCGAGGATTTCCTCGCCGATACGTTCCCGTTCGATCAATCGGCGGATCACGGCCGCGGCCAGGAACCGGTCCGTCCCGGGCCTGATCCGCACCGTGATGTCCGAGGCGGAGGCGTTGCTCATGCCTCCCGGGGAAACCGTCAGAACGCGGGTGCCGCCCCGGCGGGCGCGTTTCACCATGGCAGCCGTGTGAACGGAGCTGCGGGAAAGGTCACGGCCCCAGTTCACGATCGCCCGGGCGTTGAGAAGGTCGGTCACCGAGTTGTTGTCCCGGGAACCGAAATCGGCCACATAGGCGACATAGCCCGCCGAATCGCACAGCGATCCCTTGACGCGGCTCGAACCCAGCAGGGCGAAAAACAGCTTGCTCGCCTGCTTCAGAACGCCCTTGGCGCCTTCTCCGTGAACGTGCAGGATCGAGTGAGGCTCCCGGCGGTAGTCCCCGATCTTGCGCGCGCAAAGATCCAGTGCCTCATCCCATCCGAGGGGGTGCCACTCCCCGCCCCTGCGCAGCAGCGGAGACGTGATGCGATACGGGCTGCGCAGCCGCTTCACGAAATTCCTCGCCTTCCGGCAAACGAACCCGGCGGTGACGGGATGGTCGGGATTGCCCCTGAGCGTCGCCTTCCCGTCCGGCGATGTCTCGACGACGAGCGAACACGAATCGGGGCAGTCCAGGGTGCACGCGGTGACGGTTTTCACGGCAGGTTCCCCTGGCTTCCGTTCATGGCACGGCTGTTTGACGCGCCTCGGGACCGATCGCGCACGGCCTCAAACGACCGGACCGCAGGGGACGCGGCAGCTGTTCCTCCCACACCGCGCTTTACTCCGCGCCCGTGGGCTCCGCCTTTGCCTTTGTCCTGGACGCCTGAAGGTTTCATGATTCGATATCGAACTCCGGATCGTTGATATGCCTGAATTTCGGAGCGCCGTCCTCGTGAGGGAACGGCGTCCGGTCGATGATTTCAGCCGGCAGGCAGGTCTGTTCGTCAAAGATGTGGAAGGCGAAATGAAGGAGGTTCAGCCGCTCATCGTAGCGCTTCTTAAGCAGGAAACAGTACAGCGCCCGGATCGCCTCTTCCCGTGACACTCCCCGCGAAGTTCTTCTTTTCAGCAACCTCTCGACGAATCCCGGCACGGGGGCCGAAAGGGACCGCACGAAGGGCCCGCAATCGAGCAAACAGTCCTCCGGGTCGGATTCGAATCGTTCGAATTCGTCTTCGAGACGGCTCCATTGGATTGTTGTGCGATTCGCATCGCAGACGCCGGGTTTCATCGCGTTTCAACCTTCAGGATCGAGAATCGTCGTAGAAAGGTAACGCATTGCAGGAGACTCGTCCACCTTGCCAACGATCACAGCGCCGGATTCCACCGCGGCTCCGCCGGGGAGTTCCCCCGGCCGGCATGGGAATTCCGTCGGCGGACGGCCGGGTAGGGGCAGGGCCGTCACTGATCCGGACCGCCGGTTCGGTCGAAAAACCGGTACCCCTTTGATGCCGGCTTGGGCAACAGACGGACTCCCGGGAGACATCCTTCAGGGGGTGAAGCGGGCGCCATGGGCAATTGCGTTCACGGAGGTTAAGCTGGGCGGGTGAGCAAGGCCCCGCCCCGAAAGCGCGCGCGTCGCACGCGGGACGAGATCGGTTGCCGTCCACATCGGCTTCCGATGACCTTTCATCCGGTCATCTTGACCGCGAACCGGCATGGAGCCAAAATCCGTCAGGCCAACCCTTCGACCGCAAAGTTCCGGGGCGGACCTTGCCGGGCTATGCCGCCCCTTCCTCAACCTGCACGGGACCCCGGCTGGTATGGGATTTCACCTCCTCGCAGAATTGCTTTAGCTCATCGCCGTCGATGGATTCCTTTTCCAGGAGGATTTTGGCCAGTTTCTCGAGGCATCCGCGTTCCCGTTTCAGTGTGACGCGTACCTTCTCGTGAGCGTCTTCCACGATCCGGGTGATTTCTTCATCGATTTCCTGGGCGATCATTTCGCTGTAATCCCGTTCACGCGGCCCCAGCCCCAGGTCCAGGTGGGCGGAACGCGGATCGCGGGTGTAGGTCAAAGGCCCCAGGCGTTCGCTCATCCCGTATTCCATGACCATGCTGCGCGCAATGTCGGTTGCCCGCTGCAGATCGTTCTGTGCCCCGGTGGAAACGTCCCCGAAGATGATTTCCTCCGAAACCCGGCCTCCGAGCAAAACCTGCAGGCGATCCAGCAGTTCGTTGCGGGTCATCAGGTAACGGTCCTCGGTGGGAAGCTGCTGTGTATACCCGAGAGCCGCGATGCCGCGGGGAATGATGGAAACCTTGTTGACCGGGTCCACATTGGGAAGGAGCATGGCCACGAGGGCGTGGCCGGATTCGTGGTAGGCGACGATCTCTTTTTCCTTTGGATTCATGGCCCGGTTCTTCTTTTCGAGGCCTCCGATGATCCGGTCGGCGGCTTCCTGGAAGTCGGCCATGGTGACTTCGTCCCGGTCTCGCCTGGCCGCTACCAGTGCGGCTTCATTCACCAGGTTGGCCAGGTCGGCGCCGACGAAACCGGGGGTCATCCCGGCGATCTTCTTGAGGTCGACTTCGGAGCCGAGCTTCACTTCCTTGACGTGTACTCTGAGGATCGCTTCACGCCCCCTGATGTCCGGTTTGTCGATGGCGACGTGCCGGTCGAAGCGACCCGGGCGCAACAGGGCCGGGTCGAGGATCTCCGGCCGGTTGGTGGCAGCCATGATGATCACCCCCGACCTCGGATCGAACCCGTCCATTTCCACCAGGAGTTGGTTCAGTGTCTGTTCGCGTTCGTCATGGCCGCCGATGGGGTTGAGCCCCCTGGCCTTTCCCAGGGCATCGAGCTCATCGATGAAAATGATGCACGGCGCATGGTCCTTGGCCTGCCCGAAAAGATCCCTCACCCGGGCCGCGCCGACACCCACGAACATCTCGACGAATTCAGAACCGCTCATGCTGAAAAAGGGGACACCCGCCTCCCCCGCGACCGCCTTGGCCAACAGGGTCTTTCCCGTACCGGGGGCACCCACCAGGAGCACGCCCTTGGGGATGCGGCCGCCGAGACGCTGGAACTTGCCGGGGTCTTTAAGGAACTGAACGATCTCTTCGAGCTCTCCCTTGGCCTCATCGATTCCCGCGACGTCGTCAAAAGTGATCGTGATTTCCTTTTCCGCAAATATCTTGACCCGCGCCTTACCCACTGAAAGCACCCCCTGGGGGCCGCCTCCCATGCGCCGCATGAGGAAGCTCCAGAAGAAGATCATGATCGCGAACGGCAGCAGCCACCAGGTGATGAGGCCCAACCATGGGTTCTGCACGTCGCCGCTGAACCTGATGTTTTTCGCCTCGAGCTGCTTCACCAGCTCGGGATCCTCCACCCGGATGGTGTTGAACCGCCGGCCGGGGCCGTCGTTCTCCTTCATGGTGCCCGTAATCCGGTCATGCTCGATGACAAGGTTCTGGACGTTCCCGTCGTGGACCCGTTGCTTGAATTCCGAATAGCTTATCTTCTCGCTCTGCTGCTCCCCCATGTATGTCTGCATCCACACGATCAGTAACAATGCCAGAATGAAATACCAGATCGAGAAATGCACCTTCCTTTGCGAAGGGTCGGGGCGGCCGGGACCCCCGTCTCCAGGCGAACCTCTGAGTCTGTCCATGAACTTGTCCATCGGGTTGGTATCTTCGTCACTCTTCCGTGCCATGTGCCGCTCCTTGAGACTGTGTCTCGACGGGTTCAGCCCGCTTGTCCGGATATCCCCGCTCCGAAGCCACCCTTGGACGTCGCAACGGGAACGGCCGCATCCCGAGCTGCCGTTCCGTGCAGGACGAATTTACAAATCCGACGCTTTTCCCGGAGAAGACCCGCGGTGACGAGGCGAACCGGTTCCAACATGCGGCTCGGTACCATTTAAAATATATTACAGTCCAGCAAGTATGCAATGCATCTCGGGACAAATGGGAAAAAGTGACTAAAGTGAAAATCATTCCCGGCTCGTTTCGGTTCTCCGGGCCGGAGGGAGTGAGGTACAGGTGTATGGCCGTCGCGGTGCAAGGGCACGTTGTCATGTCATTTGTGTTATTTTTTCTTTGTATTTACCGATTATAAGAATTAGTATGTCGTCCGATTCCGGGTCTTGACATGAAGGGAGGCATTTGGATGGAACGAGTGCTTAGAGTAGTGAGCATTTTTGCAGTACTGTTGCTTCTCGCGCCCGTACTTGCAGATCTTGGGTCCGGGGTCGGCGCTGGGTGCGTGCAATCGGCTGCATTTGCAGCCGAGGCGGGAAACAATGAGGAACGTGCTGCACCCGCGGCCGAGCCGATCTCCGATCCCCTGGAGAAACTGAACCGAGGCATATTCAAGCTCAACGACCGCCTCTATTTCTGGGTCATGAAGCCGACCGCCACCGTCTATAGCTGGTACTTTCCGGAAGGGTTCAGAATCTGTGTGCGCAATGCCTTTACCAACTTCATGTTTCCCGTTCGGTTCATCAACAATGTCCTTCAGGGCAAGTTCCAATATGCCGGTACGGAAGCCGGCCGCTTTGCCGTCAATTCGACCCTGGGATTCGCCGGAATGTGGGATATCGCCGCCCGTGATTTCGGACTCGCCGTGCGCGATGAGGACTTCGGCCAGACACTTGGTGCCTGGGGCGCCGGATCGGGGTTCTACATCGTGCTGCCTGTTTTTGGCCCATCCAATGTTCGGGATACCGTCGGACTCGGTGTCGATTCGGTCACGAACCCGGTGTTCTGGCTGGCGAGCACGCCTGTGAGCGCCGGGGTGAAGGCCGGGAAAACGGTCAACAGCATGTCGTTGATGATAGGCGAGTACGAGGATTTCAAGAAATCGGCCCTCGATCCCTATGTCTCCATGCGCGAGGCCTATACTCAGTATCGTGCGGAGGAGATGGCGAAGTAGTCTGTCCTGCGGCGGCGGGCTTTGGCGGCCCGCAGCGTTGATGGAGCTGTTGGACGGGAGTGCCGCGGCAGGGTGATGCCGCGAAAGTAAGGTGCATAATAGAAAGGCGGGCTGATCCCCGCCCTTTTCTTTTGGATGGGCCCGTCAGACGTACCAACATAGCAACTGTGTTCTTTGTCAACTCTTGAGTCGCTAAGGGTGGGATGCGCGGCAGCGCAGCCCACGGTCCCAATACCCTTGCCCCTGCCGTCATAGCCAACAAACAAGGGGAGGGTTTTATGCCCTCCCGCCCAGTGCACTCATCTTGAATGCAAAATTGTTTCAGGCAACCGGGTCTTCGCCCGGGACCGGCTTTTGCGGTCTCTTTGCTTCGAAATGCGAGCAAATGGCGTTCGCCAGTCCGGGAATGGTGTATTCGGCGGGCATGATGTGGACTTTCAGGCCGTGTTTCACAGCGGTCTGCGCGGTGATCGGTCCGATGCAGGCGATGGCGACCCCCTCGAGGAGCGGCAGAATCTCGCTCCGGTCAAAGAGACTGAAGAAATTGGAGACGGTGGACGAGGAGGTGAAGGTGAGGCAGTGAATCTCGCCCTTCCGGAAGCGCTCGGCAATTTCCGGGCCGCGCTCCCTCGGGATGACGGTGCGATAAGCCGGCACCACGTCGACAAGAGCGCCTTTCGCACGGAGCGTATCCGGAAGGATATCCCGGGCGACGATGGCCCGCGGGATCAGAAAGCGACGCTCCCGCAAATCCGCGTCGCCGAGCGAATCGAGAATGGATTCCGCACGGTATTCCGAGGGCACGAGATCGACTCTCAGGCCCGTTTTCTCCAGAGCTTCGGCCGTCTTCGGGCCGATGGCCGCCAGCCGGACGCCCTTCAGTTCGCGAACGTCCAGCCCCAGTGCCCGCAACCTTTCCAAGAAAAACCGGACGCCGTTCACGCTGGTGAAAATCGCCCAGTCATAGGATGCCAGCCGGCGGATGGCTTCATCGAGTTCCCGCCAGGATGGGGGCGGTTCGATGGCGATGGTCGGAAACTCGATACAGTGTGCGCCCAGTTCGGCCAACATGCCTTTGAAATCGCTCGCCTGTTCGCGTGCACGGGTCACCACGATGCGCCTGCCGAACAGTGGACGATTCTCGAACCAGTTCAGCTCGCCGCGCAGATTCACCACGTCGCCCACGACGGTGATCGCCGGCGGTTTGAGCTGAGCTTCCCGGACCCTCTCCACAATGTTTTCGAGTGTGCCGGTCACCGTCTGCTGGTCGGGTGTCGTTCCCCAGCGAATGACGGCCACCGGCGTCCGTGCCGGCCTGCCGTGCGCGATAAGGCTTCGGCAGATTTCCGGCAGGTTCTTCACGCCCATGAAAAACACCAGGGTGCCGACCCCGGTGGCAAGCTTGTCCCAGGCGATTTTGGAATCGCCTTTGTCCTCCCGTTCATGGCCGGTGACGAAGGCCATGCTGGCCGTGTGGTCGCGATGGGAGAGGGGGATGCCGGCATAGGCCGGCACGGAAACGGCGGCCGTTACGCCGGGCACCACCTCGAACGGGATACCCGCTTCGACCAGGACTTGAGCTTCCTCTCCACCACGTCCGAACACGAAGGGGTCTCCGCCTTTGAGGCGGACCACCACCCGGTCCCGCGCCTTGGCGACCAGCAACGCATTGATGCCGTCCTGGCTCAGGGTATGGTCGCCGCCTTTTTTGCCCACATAGATCTTCTCGGCATCGGGGGGAGCGTAATTCAGGAACTCCTCGTTGGCAAGGTAGTCATAGATGACCACTTCGGCTTTCTCCAGGACTTCACGGCCGCGCAGGGTCAACAGCCCGGGATCGCCGGGACCCGATCCAACCAGGTAGGCTTTGCCTTTGGACACGATTCTTCTTCCTCGGCTGCGTTAGGATTCGACTCGGCTGATCTCGTTGTCTTGAGTGCAACGAAACCGGAGAAAGGACATTTCATGCCGATCTGCGTTCAAGATCACCCGGCACCTGCCCGGCGGGAGGCGACGCGAGCGGGGTAAACCCCGCGCCTACGGACCGATGTGCCGGTCGGACGTGCACATGCAGGGGAGGGCTTTATGCCCTCCCGCCCAGTGCCAAGAACTTGAATGCAACCTGGAATCAACGGGATGTCCGGGTTCGATTCGAGCGCCGGGGCGCCGTCCCGCTGTTCTCAGGCGCGGTAAATCTCCTCCAGGATACGCCTGGCGCCGGAATCCAGGAGCTCCATCCCGACGTCGCGGCCAATCTTCCGGGCTTGTGACGGAGAACCCGCCCTGGAAGCGCGGAACAGTTCCTCTCCGTCGATGGATGCCACCATGCCGGAGAGCGTAAGCGTGCCGTCGACGAGATGCGCGTGTCCTCCGATGGGCACCTGGCATCCCCCCTCGAGCGTTCTCAAAAGGCTCCGCTCCGCCTCCACCGCGACGTGGGTATCCGGGTCGTGCAGCGGGGCCAAAAGCTCCCGCACCTCCCCGTCGTTGCCGCGGACCTCGATCCCGATGGCTCCCTGGCCGATGGCGGGCAGAAAATCGGCGGGGTCGAGGTAGGAGGTGACGCGGTTCTGCCATCCCATCCGATGCAGCCCGGCCGCTGCAAGGATAATGGCATCGAATGCCCCTTCCGTCAGCTTCCGAAGCCTGGTTTCGATGTTTCCCCTCAGATTCGCTATCTCGATGTCGGGACGCAGCTTGCGGATTTGAGAAGCCCGCCTCAGGCTGCTGGTGCCGACTCGGCCTCCCATGGGCAAATCCGCGATTCCTTCCCCGGTTCGGGTCACGATAACGTCCCGCGGGTCCTCGCGTTTGGGAATCGCCCCGATTTCGAGCCCCTCGGGCAGGATCGCGGGCACGTCTTTCATGCTGTGAACGGCCAGATCCACCGTGCGCGCCAGGAGCGCATCTTCGATTTCCTTGACGAACAAACCCTTGCCGCCCACCTTGGCCAGCGGTACATCAAGAATCTTGTCACCGGTCGTTTTGACGACTTGCAACTCAACCCGAAGACCGGGCCACAACGCTTCCATGGCGGCCTTGACGTTTCCGCTCTGCTTCAGAGCAAGCATGCTGCCCCGGGTTCCTATACGAATCACTCGATCAGTCAACGCCACCCTCTCAGGGGCATGAAGCCCCGGCGATTCTCGAATATCCTCAATGGCATGTGCTGCAGGACCCCCCGGCACAACCGGCGCACGATGACGCGCCCGTTCCCATCCGGCTGCTGGCCGCTCCTTTGTCTCCCCCGCTTTTGAATCCGCACACGGACAACATCTTCCGGACCTCGGCACAGTCGCACTTCGGACAGCTCACCGGTTCATCGCTCCTGAACACCAGGGTTTCAAACTCCTCCCCGCACTTACAGCACTGGTACTCGAAAATGGGCATTTCTCCCTCCAGCAGGGTTACAAAAGACAAATGTACCGCGCCCCCCAGGGCCAGGCTATCTGTACCCTGCATTGCAGCGGGAGCTTCGGCGACGTTCGTCCGCCGACTTCCGCTCCGCGGCGCGCCCGGCCGGCCATATCCCTCTTCCCCGGGGCTCGCTCCGGCCGCGCGTCGGGAAAAAGGACATCTCAACCGAGCATCAATTATAATACCTTCCGAACGGTTATCCAATGCCTCAGACGAATTTCGCACCGACGAAAGGCCGCGAGATACCGTCTCGCGGGGCGCGACGCGCACCGGGTCGCAGGGGAATCGCCGCAGCGGTCATGGGGTCTGCCTCGAATGCGCCGCTTCTTGATGTTCCGTGGATGAGGCAGGCATCGTGAAGATTTGCTTCCAGCGAGGCATCTCCCCGGCGCATTCCTTTGCGAGGAGTGTTTGCCGGTATATATCTCACGGCCTGCGAGAACCCCGGGCTTTCGGGTTCCGCGTCATGGTCGAGCCTGCAGCGATCATGTCGGCGGGATATCCGGGAATCGTCTCGAAGTCACCCCTGGCTCCCGCTTCCTTGGATTTCCGGGAGGTCCCGCTGGACGTCGGCTTCCAGGATTACGGGATCGCCGTCGCGCACGGCCTTGAATACCCGCGCATCGCCCAGGACCTTCCCGATGACGTTGACCGCACTGGCGGGCCGGATTTCACTGCCGCGGCTCATGGGGGTCGGGCCGAAGAAGATGCAGAAGGCCTTCCCTGTCGGCCAGAAACCCAGGTCGCCGACATCCACGAGTTCCACCGCGGACTCGTCCAGAGGCTGACTCACGGGGATGCCGAAGTAGATCTCATCGCCCCAGGTGCGGGCTTCGGCCCGGATGGGCAATGCCTCAAAGACCGCCCGGCCCGCGGCCGAATCCGTCAACTCGGCGGACACGGACACAGAGCCCGCTTGAATGCGAATGCGTTTCGTCACGGTCTTGACTCCTTGGACAAGCGTTCCAGCACCGCCGCAATCAACAGGGGGAGCATGATTTCGTGATGGCCGATCAGGGCGATTCCCGTGCCCGTTCTCATCGTCGGGCGTTCCACCACGTTTGCCTGGGTGCGGTACTGACGCTGGAAATCCATGTTGATCGTCGTGAGGCCTTCCAGTGGAAAGCCCATATTGCGCGCCACGCTGACGGCTTTCAAAAAGACTTCCGGCAGGATCACCGCCGATCCCAGATTGATGAACACGCCTTCTTTCAAGGTGGTGACCAGGCGGCAGAAGAGCTTGAAGTCCAGGTGGCTCAAAGCGCCCGTGGCCGCTCCGTCCATGGCCGGGTGCATGTGGATGATGTCCGTTCCCACCGCCACGTGCACGGTTACGGGGATATCGCGTCGGGCCGCCGCGGCCAGTACGCTCAGCTGTGCGTAGGGGGCGTTTTCCTCGATAAGCCGGAGCCCCACCGCTTTTCCCAGACCGATAGAGCCTTTCCGGTATGCCGATGCGACGGCGCCGTGGATGAATTCAGCCGTTTCACGGGCGGTTCCGAAGGTTCCTCCGTCCAGGTGCGCGGCGACGTCTTCGGAGGTCTTGCCGGCCAAAGCCACTTCGACGTCATGGATGATGCCGGCGCCGTTCAGGGCCAGGCCCGACAGCAATCCGCGCTCGATTGCGTCCACCAGGATGGGGTTCAACCCCACCTTGATGGGATGGGCGCCCATGCCCAGGATCACCGTACGTCCCGCCTCGACCGCCGTGGCGAAGGCGCCTGCGGCCAGCCTGAGCTGCTCGGATGCAAGGATGCGCGGCAGCTTGTCCAGGAAGGCGGCAAACGATTCGCCGGGTATCCACGCCATGCCGAAGTCATCGAGTGCGACCTTGCTCGGTCGATCTCTGAGGCTGCCCGTCTTCAGCCCTTCGAAGTCCAGCGGCTTCCAGTCGGAAGAACGTGCCGTCATGGGTTGCTCTCCGTGCCCCGCCCGAACAGCATTTCCTCCACGAGTCCACAAAGGATGTGGCCCGCGGTGATGTGGCATTCCTGAATACGGGCCGTGAGAGCGGCCGGAACGTGGAGCGCCAGATCGCAATGGGGGTCCATATCCGATCGGGCCCGTCCGCAAAACCCGATGGTCCGGACGCGGTGCTCGCGCGCCCAACGCAAAGCTGCAACCACGTTGGGGGAGCGGCCGCTCGTGCTGATCCCGAACGCGACGTCGCCGGGTTGAGCCAGGGCCTGGAGCTGCCTGGCAAAAATGTCGTCGAACCGGAAGTCGTTTCCGATGCTCGTCATGACCGAAGAATCCACGGTCAGAGCGAGGGCCGGAAGCGGCGGGCGCTCCAACTGAAACCGGTTGACGAACTCGGCGGCCAGGTGCTGGGCGTCGGCGGCGCTGCCGCCGTTTCCGAAGATGAACAGGCGGCGGTTTTCGCGAAAAGCTCCGGCCAGCAGCGCGGCCATGTCCACGAGGAGTTCGGTGCCCTCCCGACAGAGGATCCGCTTGGCTTCGATGGATTCAAGGAAAGCCCGCTCCGCAATGGCTTTCATGAGCTCGCGCATGTCTGTGTTCATGCCGTTATTCCTTGACGGGCGTGAGCATTTCGCGGCATTCCCGGATGTCCCGGTGCAAAAGCTCGCGAAACACCCGATAGATCGGCCCCGGCTTCCCTTCTCCCACCTGCCGTCCGTCGAAGTCGACGACGGACAATACGTCGAAGGTGGTGCCGAACATGATGATCTCCGCCGCCTCGTGCGCTTCCTCGACGGTGATGTCGGCTTCTCTCACGTCGCTCAGCTCGCCCGAGGCAAGCATCGGCTGGGCCAGCTCCATCAAACGCGTGATGGTGGTGCCCCTGAGGACGCGGTGAAACCGCGGCACCAGGAATTCCCGTTTCTTCGTGATGATTCCGATGTTCTCCGTCGGCCCTTCCCCCAGAAAACCACGATCGTCTATGGAGACGGCAAAATCCGCGCCGGCGTCCTCGGATTCCTTTTTCATGAGAGCGTTGGGCAAGTAGTTGCAGCTCTTTATGTTGGCCAGGTACTCCTGTTTGATCGGGACCTTGCTTGAGATGAGCTTTACCCCCTCAAGGTATTTTTCCTCGGGAGGAAGGCTGAGCCTGGAGACGATCACGTAAACCTGCCTGGCAGGGCATTCGTAAGGATTGGCCGACAGACCGCCGGGACCTCTGGAAACGAGCAGTTTGACCAAGCTGTCCGGTTCATTGGCCGCAGCGATCGTACACAGCACGAGCTCCTCCAGTTGAATCCTGCTCATCGGAAGGTCCAGCATCGATGCCTTGGCGGACCGCTCCAGCCTCGCCAGGTGACGATGGAGACCGTACACTTTCCAGTTCACACATTTGAATGCCTCGAATATCCCGTCTCCCCTGTGTACCATGTGATCGTCCACGGGGACCATCATCAATGCCGGATCGGTGATGATCCCACCATACCAACTCGAATACATCGCCAGATAGTCCTTATGAAACGGCTCCTTGAGCAACAAGAGACGATCGATCACCTCATCGAAACTCAGTCTTCGAATTGACATGGTCGCTCCAAGATCGGTTCCTGCGGTGAACCTGGAAAAGGGTTGCAGCCTGCGCCACGGACGCGCCTCGGAAAAGCCCCCTCCTGCCCGTTTCGGCATCCGCTGCCGGCCGTCTTTTCGGGTGTTTCGTGCAACTATGGCTTGTCCAATCCCGACCAAGGGTCTACACTCTTCAAGAACCCCGGAGGGCGGCGCTGTCAAAGATAATAGAGAGGGTCCGCTTCTGCAAGGGAAAAGGATTCCAGGGAAAAGGATTCCAGAGGCGAATCATGAACGACACCTTCCCCCCCAGAATCGAATCCATGGTATTCGATTTTGACGGCACCCTCGCCGAGTTGCGGCTCAATTTCGGTGAAATGAAGAGCCGGATCGCTGAATTGGCACGGGAATACGTCCGGACGGCCCCGCCGGACACCCGGATTCCCGTTCTCGAATGGATCGAAACGCTTGCCGAGGACCTCGCCTCGAGGGATCGCGGCTCGGCGGAGGTGCTCAGGCGGAGGTGCCTCGCACTCATCGAGGAGATGGAGCTCGAGGCTGCCCGGGGAGGATGCCTGTTCGATTTCACGCGCGGGGTTCTCGATACCCTGCGGATGAAGCGCATCCGCGTGGCCGTGATCACGAGAAACTGCGAAAAAGCGGTGCGCATGGTGTTTCCCGACCTCGAGGAACACTGCTCGGCTCTTTTGACGCGCGAACACGTTCCGCGGGTGAAGCCCGATCCGGATCATCTGCTGCGTGCCCTTCGCAGAATCGGTGGAGCCGCCGGGACCGCGCTCATGATCGGTGACCATCCTCTGGATATCCAGACCGGCCACAGGGCCGGGGTCCTTACGGCGGGCGTGTCCAGCGGCAATACCACACGGGAGGAGTTGATGCGCAGCGGCGCCCGCTGGACGGCTCCGGACTGCCGGGAGCTCATGGCGGTCCTCGAAGGGCTGGGACTGATCTGATCGCGCATCGGAACGGATGGGATCACCGCCGACGGCTTCGTGTTCTCCGGCCCGGCATTCCCGTGTGCATGCGATTTTGGCGATTCCTGGACCTGAGAGAGGTCGGAATATGGAAATTCGGATTCTCCAAGAGGGAATCGTCGCTCCCAAAGCCCTTTTGAGTTTCTCGGGCTGGCCGGACGCGGGCAAAACGGTCGAGCTCGCCTTTGTCGAGCTCCGCCGGACGCTCGCACACGAACCGGCCGCCGTATGCGACATGGACGGGTGCTGGTCCACCCAGACCATGCGGCCGCAGGTCAGCATCCGTCACGGTCAAATCAAACAGCTCGATTGGCCTTCCTACACCCTCTCCGTGTGCAGCGTGCCTTCCGCCCCGTCGTTGGTGCTGGGTTTCGGCCCTGAACCCTCCGGCAACTGGAGGAAATTCAGCAGCGAGATTCTTCAGCTGCTCAAGAAGTGGGGGTGTGTCGAAGTCACCCTGCTCGGGTGCGTCTACGACCATGTTTCCCACGAGGAAATCATGATTTCGAGCGTGGTGCAGGATACCACCGCCTTCAACCGGCTACGGGCGCTTGGCTGCAGGCGGATCGAGTACGACGGGCCGGCCGCGGTCCATTCCGCCTTCATGGAAACGGCAAGGACGCTCGATGTCTCATGCTCGTGCGTCTGGGCGCACTTCCCCTTTTACCTGCGCGGGCCTCATGAAATGATCGTCGCGAACCTGTTGTCGGTACTCGGCGGCCTCATCGGAGTCGGGTTCGACACCTCCGCCCTGGCCGAAGGCTGGGCAAAAAGGGAGCAGGAAATCGAGGCGCTGATCACCGAGGACCAGGAGTTCAAGAAGCTCTTCGAAGCCGTGAAGCGGGAGCGGACCGATGAAGACCAGCCCCGGTCGTCCAAAGTCGTGCGGTTGGCAGAGTTTTTGAGAAAGCGGGGCGATCATCCCGATGAGTGACGGGGTGTTCGCAATACCCGCAGGGATCCGCCAGAGCCGTTCCTATGCGAAGTTACGTTCAAGATGGATCTTTCAAGCACAAAAGAGCGGGGGAATGATTCCCCCGCACCCCCCCAAGTTTCGGCCTCACGCGCAAGCGCGTGAGGCCGAGCACTCGGCGCTGTCGGCGACTGGCCGAAGGCCGCCGCCGCAGCGCCACACGGAGCCGCGAAGCGGCGAGGGGGTGTGGGGGATACGTCCCCCACGCTTTTAGAGTATCATTTTGAACGCAAATCTGGATTAAGGGATTGCGAAATGAAGGAGGCAATGAGTTCCGGGCAGAAGGCACTGCTCGATCAAACGATTGAGCACTTCAAGGAAATCGCCCGACAGAATCGCTTCGCCGAAAACGCAGCCGTCGAGCATGACCGTGAGCGGTGCGCGGTCTGCCATCCCGGACTTGTCGCGCTGGAGCCTTTTCTCCTGTACCTGGAAATCGTGACGCAGGCCGTCAAGGAGCGCCGCCCCGAACTCGACCGGGAGCTCGTGGAAGAGATCAACCGGGATGTGGACCTTCGCGGGTTGTCCTTCCGGGTGACCCTCGAAGAATTGATCGCCGGAGAGGAAGAGGCTCGCGCATGCTGGGCTGCGTGGGTCCGGGATGCGCTTGCCGCCGGTCTCGGCTTGCTCTCCGTGCACAGCCCCACGAGCCTCGATTTCGATCTGGACGGCGGTGAAGCCCTGGCCTGGGAGGAGGACATCGATTCCCGCGTCCGGGAAATCATGGCCCATCAACTGCGTGGATATCCATCCAGGAATCAGGAGAGGTGAGGGCGCCGGTCGCGACCGGGTGGAAATGGACGAACGGGTATGCCCTATACCTTCGGCCAGAAAGCTTCGACGGTCGTGCCCCCGCCCGTTCGGGACTTGAGAGTGAAAGACCCACCGGAGAGTTCCGTGCGCTCTTTCATACTGGTGAGCCCGAGCCTCCTGATTTGCCCTTCCTTGCGTCGCAAAGCCTTCACATTGAAACCGACCCCGTTGTCCTCGATGGTCAACCTCAGGGCACCGTCTTTCACGGTCAAGAAAACCCTGACCAAATCGGCCCGGCTGTGCTTGGAAATGTTGTGAAAAGCCTCCTGCATGATCCTGAACACGACGATCTTCAAAGGCTCGGGTATCTCTTCCTCGTTGGCTTCGACCCTGCGTTCGATTCGAATCGCGGGATGGATGCTCTGGAACTGCCTGCAAAACCAACCGACCGTGGCGGAGATTCCTAAATCGTCGAGCACGGAGGGACGCAGGTCGTTCATGATCTTGCGGGATTCTTCAATGGCGATCTGGGTGAATGAAATGGGCGTTTTGAGTGCTTCACAAACGGCCGGGGCATCCTTGGCTTCGGACACGATGTGCTCAAGGGAAAACTTGATGGCCGTAAGCGTGGAACCGATGCTGTCGTGGACCTCGAGCGCGATTCTTTTCCGCTCCTCCTCCTGGGTCCGGATGAGTTGCGACGACAGAAATCGAAGCTGCCTTTCCGATCTTCGCAGCTTCTGCTCCGTCCGTTTACGTTCTTCGATCTCCGACTGCAGCTGCTCATTGGCTTCCGCCAATTCGGCGGTCCGCTCCTCAACCCGTTTCTCCATCTGAGAGTACGCGTTCTGGAGTGCGTCTTCCACTCTTTTGATGCGAACCAGCGACTGCACTCTCGCCAGCAGTTCCGCACTGGCCACCGGCCGCGCAATGTAACCGTCTCCACCCATGTCCAAGCCCAAGGCCTGCTGCGAGGGCGACACCAGGCTGCCGGACATGAGGACCACGAAGGTCCTCCCGAGGTCGGGGTTCTCCTTGATTCTTCTGCAAACCTCAAGGCCGCTGAGATCGGGAAGGACAACATCGAGGAGGACGAGGTCGGGACGATGCTCATGCACGGACTCGAGGCATTCCGCCGCGGTGGATGCCTCAAAAACCTCGTAGCCGGCCGAATCGAGAATCCAACTGGTCAGGGACAACATCTCCGGTTCGTCGTCAACCAGAAGGATTTTTGTTTTCCTGTTCATCTCATGCCATCCCGAAACTCGTGTCAACACACGTTTGATTCACATCGCAGACTGCCTGGCGCGGACGCTCGGGAGTTACGGGCAAGCTCTTCGCTCCGCCTTCCCCTGCGCGAAGACGGCATCGGCCCCGGGCGACGCCGCGACGGTTATGCCGAGGTTGCGGGGAATCGGCGTCCTTGAATCGCAAACCAGTATTAAAAAAGAACCGATATTCGATTTTTCAACGCCAAGCAAGATAAAACATGATACCGTCAATCCTCAAGCGCACATCGCCGCACAAGCCTGCGTCGGGCCAGGCCGGGGGCAGGGGAGGTCAAGGGACATGTCAGGAGGAATTGGAATGCGGCAGCACGATTCACATAACCGAGCTTGCGTCTCATCCGTCACTCCGGAAGGAGAACCGCAATGAATACATAATGCCTCTCCCTTCTGCGATGGGCAAGAGCAATGTGGGGGGGACATCGCCAATTTCGATGGTACCGGTGGTGGAAAATCCGTTGCTCCGGGCAGGTTCAGGACCCGCTACCGGGCGAAGGCACTTGAAGGGCCAGAAGGGGGGCATGCTGTTGAGCACCGTAGATGTCGGTGTCTCCGAGCGCTCCCGACACGAGAGGCCTCACCATAGTCGCTTTGACCGCTGCCGCGGGGTCGAAATGGACCACGTTGAGGACCTGGTCCGGCGCGATTCCGTAAAGCCGGGCGAACAATTCCCTGGTGAAGAATCCGGCTTCTTTGAGGAACAGGTAATCCGCTTCTCTCTTGAACATGATGTCCAGGGTCAGCTCGTAAGGGCCGGCATTCTTGCTCCGAATGACCGCCGCGAGCTCCGTGAGGGGAACGGTTTTCATCGACCCACCTCGCGCACCTCGATGGGAAAGGGAGCCGAGGGGTCATCGGTTTCCATGAGGTGATAGATGTTGAATTCGAAGACCTCGCCGCACGAGATGTCGGAAGGGCTATAGAGAAGGGCGAGGTTCCCCGCGGTGGACATACGCTTGGGATACCCGTAGTGGAGCAACGTGCTGCGGGCGTAGGCACAGAGGGCGTTGGCCTGTTCCTGGTCGGGAGCGACGGCCTCGATCACCAGGCCCACCTCATGGGGCTTCACGTTCTTTTCAGGCTCCAGCGCCCCCATCACGGCGTTCTGGCCGTAACGGTGGAACAGAAGTCTGCCTGCCCCTCCGAACCCCTGCTCGACCTCGGTGCAAATCGAATCCAGGACCGGCTCAATCTGGTCGATGAGGACGGGATCTCTGATTCCGGCTATGGAAATGGTTCGAAATCCCACCGGTTTCACGCCTTCGAGCTTGACGGAGTAAGTGGGCGCGGGGATGAAACGGCTGCCGGAAACGCGTACCCTGCCGTTTTCGAGAGCGACGAAACGGGTGTTCCTCAAATCAAGCATTCCGCCCGGGCCGGGAAGCGAGTAAGGATCGGATTTTTCGTAGAGCGTGTGGGCGGCCGTGGAAATGCGGGTGAAGCGTCTTTGCGCGTTGAGCGATTCGAGCTCGAAGCAGTCCTCGTAGAGAAGCCCCATGACGCAATCGCGGCCGCTGCCGGGGGTAGCCGCAATCGCCGCGCATTCCAGGATCTTGCCCATGTGATAAGCCGGCCCGGGATCGAAGCCTTCGAGGAGCGGCGGCGCCGCGAACGGCACCGGATCGTAGCAGCGTCCGCAGACGATGATCCTGCAACCCAGGGAGAGTGCCCTGATGACCGGTTCGGCGCCCATCTGCGCGACAATTCGGGTGCTGGAGCGGATTTCCACGGGCGTGATTTGAGGCGCAGGAGGCAGGGGCCGCAGCCGCCCGCGCGCCAGCGCGTCCAGGACGTCCGCCTGGGGAATGTCGGCATGGATGACCGCCATGCGGAAGGAAATGCCGTTTTCCCGGGCCAGTTCCTCGATGATTTCCAGGGTCCATTCCACATGTGGACGCGCCCCGCTGCCTCCCGCCGTGCCGATGATCAGCGGTATCGAAGCCTCGACCGCGGCACGCAGCATAAAGGAAAGGTCGCGCTTCACCGCCAAGCGGTTCGTGAAAGACTTGCCCGATCCCAGGTAATAGGGGCCGGGATCGGTGCTGCCGGCGTCGACGGCGATCAGGTCGGGTTTCTTGTCCATGCCGTTGCGGAAAGAGTCTTCGGGGAAACCGTAACCGAGGATGGCGGTGGGGGACAAAACCTGGTAGGGATGGCGAGCCATGAGCGACTCCGTTGCCAGGGCGAAGCCCGACCCTCACGGATAAAAAAAGCCAGGGGGAATTCCCTGGCGGAAAAATGCATCTCAGCGATAGACGCTTTACCTACTCGACTTTCTTCACATTCACAGCCTGGGGTCCCTTCGGCCCGCGTTCCACATCGAATGTCACCCGTTCGCCCTCACTGAGGCTGCGGAAGCCTTCCGCAGCAATGGCGCTGTAGTGTACGAATACGTCACCCTGATCCGTGGTTTCGATGAAACCGTAGCCCTTTTTGTCGTTGAACCACTTTACCCGGCCTTCCGACATCTTGACAAATCCTTTCTGTCTTGCAGTTATAATGCTTGCGGCTCGTCACTGAGTGCACTCTCTAAATCGCCCGACGAAAAGATGACCGATTCTTCAGAGAAACCCCACTGTATCGAACCTCACCATATAAATTAAAAATGACGTTAGCGCATTCGAGATGGGCTGTCAAGCAATTGAATATTATTGGCGTGCCTTAAGAGTAGGGAATCACCGGGAATCCCGGAGCAGGTCCGCCAACGCCCCGCGCAGCTCCGGAAAACGAAACCGGTAGCCCTCGTCCAACAGGCGCCGGGGGATGGCCCGCTGCCCCTTGAGGAGCACGTCTCCGAATTCCCCGAGTATGATCCTCAAGGCAAACGCCGGGACGGCAGGCATGAAAAGCGGCTTGCCGAAAGCCCGGGCCAGCTCGCGGCTCAATTCCTCATTGGTGACCGGATTGGGGGCGGTGAAGTTGACGGGCCCGGAGATGTGCCGGTGCTCCATCAGGAAAAGCACGATCTGGAAGACATCTTCCAGGTGGATCCACGGGAACCACTGTCTCCCGCTTCCAAGAACGCTGCCGACCATATATTTGAAAGCCGGAGCCATTTTGGCAAGCGCTCCGCCGCCTCTGCCGAGGATGATCCCAAACCGGCACAGCGCCACACGACTGCCGAAGGCTTCGGCGCGTCGTGCTTCCGCTTCCCATTCGACACTCACGCGGGTGAGGAATTCGTCCCCCGGGGGACTGGTTTCGTCAATGATCGCATCGTCTTCACGGCTCCCGTAGTATCCGACCGCGGAAGTGCTGAGCAAAAGAGGCTTTGGATCGCAGGCGGCCATGGCGTCGACCAGGTTGCGGGTGGTGAGCACCCGGCTCTCGATGATCGACCGACGGGCGTCCTTCGTCCACCTGGTGAATATGGAGGCTCCAGCCAGGTTGATGACCGTGTCGTGGCCGGCGACGCCCTGCTGCCAGGCTCCGGGAGCCGTCGTGGACCCCTGGATGAAAGAAACGCCGGGGCGCGCGGGTCGCCCCGCCGCCCCACGGGTAACCGTGGTGACTTCGTGTCCCAGGTCGGCAAGCCTCGAAATCAAATAGCTCCCGACGAATCCGGTGCCTCCGGTTATGAAGACTTTCATGACTTCTCCCCTTTGCCGTTCCCGCAGGCCGGCGCAACGCGGCTCATCCCCTGTTGCGGATCGCCCGCGCCGCCAGTTCACCGATGCTGAACGACCGTATGCTCCGGTTTTCGTAGACCCGGATCTCCACTCCCTGGTCGAGGAGCCGTTCCAGTTGATGCCGGAACGGTGAAGCGTCGAGGAATCCCAGGCTCCATGCCGCCAGCCCCCGATGAAGGGGGTCGTGCGATTCAAGATAGAGCGCGACGTGAGGCGGCGCATAGCCGATCAAACCTGCCCGCACCTGTGCCAGCCTCCCGATTCCCCAGAGCACCCCCCGCTCGAGCAATTCATTCTCCAGAAGATTGCCGTCCCGCCGGATGTAAGAGACCAGGATGCGATGGTACTCCTCGGCCAGGCCGCGATGGCAGGCCATGATCTCACCCATGGCTTCGGGGGATCCCCACCCGATGCCGCCCGATTCATCGTTGAGACTCCAAATGAGACGCCGCATGATGACGCGGGCCGCCTCCATGTCGGTCGAGGCCGTCACCGACATCACCAGGCCGACCGCTGAGACGGAGCGCCACTTGAGGGTCTCGTCGGGAGAGAGGAGAAATGAGAGGAGAGGGTTGATCAGTCTGCGCGATTGGGAATACGACCATTCCAGCAGGCGGTCGTCCCAGTCGTCCGACTGCAGCACCTGCCGCAGTCCCGCCTTGAGGGTTCCGGTCGTTTCCCGCGGGGTCTTCACCGTCGGCTCTCCGTTCAAGACTCATCCCAGGCAATGCAGTCGGCGGGACAACAGCTGATGGCCTCCTCGACGCAATCCTCGGGATATGAGGAAAGATCGGCGACTTCGATATACCCGGCCGCGTTGCGCTTGAACACCTCGGGACAGATTTCGAGGCACCCCTCGCAATCCGAACAACGATTCAGGTCCAGTACGGGAACCTTTGCCATGCGCGTTTCAGCCTTTCGCGATCGGAAGGGCGGCCGAATCCGGGCTCACCCGCTACTGGTTGATCAGGTAACTGTAGGCGGACAGGGCCGCCTTGGCGCCTTCCCCGACAGCCACCACCACCTGTTTGAAAGGGACGTTGGTGACGTCCCCGCAGGCAAAGACCCCCGCCAGTCCGGTCCTGCATTCCAGGTCCACCAGGATTTCGCCTCTCCGATTGGTGGCCAGCGTGTCCACAAACAGAGAGGAGTTCGGCAGGATGCCGATCTCGACGAAAATCCCTTCGACGGTCAATTCCCTGACTTCCCCGCTCTGAAGGCTCCGGATCTCGACCCCCCGCACGGCTTTGTCGCCAAGGACCCTGACGGGGACGTATTCGAGGAACATCTCCACCTTTTCGGATCTCTGCACCTTCTCCTGGTAGTGAGGATCCCCGGTCAGGGGCGTCATGGACACCAGGTAGATCCTGTTTGCAATTTGGATGAGGTCCAGGGCGGCAGCGAGGGCGGAATTGCCGCCTCCGATGATGGCCACGTCGGCCCCGTCGTACAACGGAGCATCGCAGGTCGAGCAGTAAGAGATCCCCTTGGCGATGAGTTCGTGCTCGCCTTCGATGTTCATGTGCCGATGCCTGCCCCCGGTGGCGATGATCAATGTCTTTCCGGAGTACACCTTCCCGTCGTCGGTCACCACCCGCTTGATCCTGGCGGTGAGGTCCACGGAGGTGACTTCGGGCCCGATGACCCTCTCCACTCCGAAGGTCTTCACATGTTCTTCGAACCTGGCCACGAGGTCACCGGCGTTCACATGGCTGAACCCGAGATAGTTGTCCACATCCGCGGTCCACGTCACCTGTCCGCCCACATCCCGGCTGATGATCAGGGTTTTGAGCAGCTTGCGGATGGCGTAAATGGCGGCGCTCAACCCGGCGGGACCTGCCCCGAGAATGATCACGTCGTAGAGGGTCGCGGCGGCCTCCCTGTCCTTCATCCCGAGCCTGCGGTAAAGCTCTCCGGTCGCCTCGAGGCTCACCAGGTCGGAATACCCGCCGACCGGCACGCCCTCGACGAGCACCTGGGGAACTGTGCCGCCCCCGGTCTTTTCCTTCATCTCGAGCCACTGCCTCGATGCCGGGCGAACAGGGATTTCCTTGTATTCGATACCCTTCTCGGCGAGAAATCGTTTGGCCTTCTCGCAAAACGGGCATTCCTCCACCGTATAGACGATCACATCCGCGGCCATAGTCCTCACCTGATACGGAACCACCGTCAAGCGCCAAGGCACTCCAGCGCCTTCTCGAGATCCTTGCGATCGAAGCCCACCAACACCTGGTCGCAGACCCTGATGACGGGAACACTGCGCCCGCCCTCGGTCAGCTTCCTCATCTCCTGCATGGCTTCCTTGTCGGCGCTCACGTCAACCGACTCGAAATCGATGCCCTTTTCCTCGAGGAACTCCTTTGCCTGGCGGCAATAGTTGCAGCCGGGCGTGGTATATATCTTCACTTTCTTGTCCATGATTTCATTTCCTTTCAATCGGGTGCCGGGCAGGAATGTCCGCCGCTCAAACCGGAGCAAGGTCCCTTCGCACCGAACCGACGCGTTCGCCCCACGGCATGGGTGCAAGCTCCCGGTGAGCCCGTCGGAACGGCGTTCGGCGCTCACTGTTGCGTGAACGCAAGGGCCGCCGAGGCATCCTCCACGGCGTTGAGGCGCCGGACGCAGCTTTCCCGGACAACCTGCAAACACACCGGCTCAACGGCGCATGCGTCGGACCTTGTGATGCGCCCGTCAGCACGGCAAACCACAACGCCATCGCCGAGGCGTTTTGCAGGCAAAGCAAACGGTTGCACGGGTGAAATCCGCCGCCTCGGCCGACGAACCGGCCCCTTCCGACCCGAAAAATATGAAGCCCGGCACAAAGCCGCTCGCAGGGTGTCCGAAAAACGTTGTAAACTTCGGAATCCGGAGGGCTTAGCGGGAAATCCTGCTGAGCTCCAACGACAGGCGCCTCAGGTGTTCCTGCTCCTCCTTCACCAATGCCTTGATCAGGTCCTGGTCCTGCTTGCTCTCGGTGGCGTCCTCGAGCCCCAGGAAAAAGATCACCGAATCCTTCTCGAACTCGATGGCCAGTCTCAGGGCGCTCTTCACGTCGGTCACCCGGGCCAGCTCCTGGTCCAGGCCGGCACTCGTGACGAAGACGTGCTCGTCCGCCATCATCTTGATGTACCGATCCAGTTCGTTGTCGGGATCCCACACCGTGCTCACGGTCGAGCTCTTCGGGAGTTGCGCCTTCAGAGCTTCGAACCGTTTCTTGTGTTCAACCTCCTGTTCGGCGAGATCCGCGAAGAGTTTCCTGACTCCGGGATCTTGGATGACTTTCAGGGAGGCGTCGTAAAATTTCTTCCCGTTCTCTTCAATCTTGATGGCAATGTTGAAAACTTCCGCCGCATTGAACTTGAAACTCATGGCTTTTTAACTCCCCGGGTGTCTATGCCCCGAATACAATTTTGCGTTCAAGATGAATGCATTGGGCGGGAGGGCAGAAAGCCCTTCCCTGCGTCTGAGGGGCACATCGGTCCGTAGCAAGGGGCGGGCTTATCCCCGCTTGAGTCGCCTCCCGACGGACAAGTGTTGTGTCATCTTGAACGCACCTCGGTATAAGTTGCCGTTTGTGGTGTGGTCCGGAAACCGCTCGATAACCGGTCGAACCGGTCGATCGCCCTTCAGTCTTTTTCCGCTAGGCCGGGTCGATCCCGGCCGTCGCGAAGATCACGAACATCACACCGGCCCGATCCTCCTGCAAAGGCGGGCCGCTCCGCCCGAGTCCTTCGCGGGGGACGTCCCGCCTGCCGTTCGCGCGGGCCGTTGGGCTCGCAGGCAAAGGCAGGAATCATTCCTTCTCAAAATCACTCTTGGCTGCGCCGCACACCGGGCAAACCCAGTCCTCGGGGAGGTCCTCGAATTTCGTTCCGGGGGCGATGCCGTTGTCGGGGTCGCCGACCGCGGGGTCGTAAACATAACCGCAAACCGTGCATACGTATCGATCCATAGTCTCTCTTTCCTCCTTCTTCTGTTGGTGTTGGCCGGGAAATAACCCTCGAATTCCCCTCAATTGCTCCCGTGCAAGGGAGGACGGGGATTTCTTCCAATGCCGACGGCTGTGCCGGCGGGAAACCGGCAAGCGCCTGTTCCTACTCGGTGGTGAAGATCCAAAGGCGGTTCGCAAAACTGGATACAATATTTCTTTTTCACATATTCACCACATCAAAGTCAATGGCGGAATAGTGGAAAGTCCCGGACATCTATCCGGAATTCAGTTTCTACGCTTCCCCCAGAGCTGCTTGAGACGAAGCGCGTTGCTCACTACGGAAACGGAACTGAGTGCCATGGCCCCCGCGGCGAACATGGGATCGAGCAGGATGCCGAAAAAGGGATAGAGCGCCCCCGCAGCCACGGGGATGCCGAGCGAGTTGTAAAAGAAGGCCCAGAAGAGATTCTGCTTGATGACCCTCATGGTGAGGGATGAAAGCTCGATGGCCGACACCACCAGCCGGAGATCTCCCTTGATGAGGGTAATATCCGCGGCTTCCATGGCCACGTCGGTCCCGGCGCCCAGGGCGATGCCGACATCGGCGGCCGCCAGGGCGGGGGCGTCGTTTATGCCGTCACCCACCATCGCAACTATCTTGCCCTCATTTTGCAGCCTGCGGATTTCGCCGGCCTTGTCGCCCGGCAGGACTTCGGCCATCACGCGTTCGATTCCGACCACCTTCGCTATGGCCAATGCCGTTTCCTTGCGGTCTCCGGTGATCATGGCCACTTCCATGCCGCGTTCGCGCAGGCGGGAGACGGCGGCGACGGCGGACTCCTTGACCCCATCGGCGAGGGCGATGACGCCGATGAGGCGCCGTTGCGCTCCCACGTAAACGCATGTCCGACCGGCTGCAACCAGGGCCTCCGCCTGAGTGTTCAACTCCCCGAAGTCGACGGAATGCTCCGCGAGCAGTCGGGCGCTGCCGACCATCACTTCCTTGCCGTTCACAAATCCCCGCGAACCCAGGCCGGACAGCGCGCGGAAATCGTCCACCGGAAGAGGAGCACAACCTTCCGCGCTTGCGCGTTCGACCACGGCGCGTGCCAGGGGGTGCTCCGAAACCGCTTCGATGGATGCCGCCAGTATCAACAATTCGCTGTGTTGTATGCCGGGCGCGGCAATGACGTCGGTGACTTCCGGGGTTCCGTTGGTGAGCGTCCCGGTTTTGTCGAAGACCACGGTGGTGAGCTCGTGGGCCCGTTCCAGGCTCTCGCCGCCTTTAATGAGAATGCCGCTCTCGGCCCCCAGGCCCGTGCCGACCATGACCGCCGTCGGAGTGGCGAGCCCCATGGCGCAGGGGCAGGAGATGATCAAAACGGAAACGAAGTTGAGCAGCGCGCGGCTGAAAGTGTCGCCGGGTACGGCAAAATACCAGATGCAGAAAGTGACCAGGGCAATGGCGATCACCGCCGGGGAAAAGACGGCGGCGACCCGGTCGGCGAAATACTGGATCGGGGCCTTGGAGCCCTGGGCTTCCTCCACGAGCCGAATGATCTGGGCCAGGGCGGTTTCCGACCCCACGCGCGTCGCCCGAAAGGTGAAACTCCCGGTCTGGTTTATGGTTCCGGCGAAGACGCTGCTCCCGGCTTCCTTGGCCACCGGGATGCTCTCTCCCGTGAGCATGGATTCGTCCACCGCCGAGGCGCCCGTCTCCACCCGGCCGTCGGTGGGGATCCTGCCGCCCGGTTTCACCAGGATCAGGTCGCCCTCGACAACCTCCTCCACGGGAATGTCCATTTCACGGTCGCCGTGGATCACCCGGGCCGTCTTCGGGGTCAGTTGCATGAGCTTCTTGATGGCGGCGGTGGTCCTTCCGCGCGCTTTCATTTCGAGCAGCCGTCCAAGAAGTACCAGCGTAATGATCATGGCCGCGCCGTCGAAGTAAACGTGCGTTTCGATCCCGGCGGAGGCAAAGAAGGCGGGCCACAGAGTGGCCAGGGTCGAATAAACGTAGGCGGAAAACGCTCCGATGGCCACCAGGGTGTTCATGTCGGCCGACTTCCGGCGTGTGGCCTTGAGTGCCCCGATGAGGAACCGATCGCCCACCCAGAAGACCACCGGAGTGGTCAGGACAAGAAGCGCGACCTGCATGACCCCCCGGGGTATTCCATGCATGAAGGGAAACCAGTGCTGCATGCTTCCCATCATGATGACGACGCTCAGCACCGCGCCGACCGCGACCTTGACGCGCAGGTCCCGAAGCTCCCGGTCCCGCGCGGCCTCCACCGGATCCTCCTGAGGGGTCTCCCGGAACAGGCCCAGGTATTCATAACCTGCGTCCTCGACGGCGGCTCTCAGGGATGCAACCGGGGCAACGCGCGAATCATGGAAAACGGTCGCCCTCGACGATGCGAGGTTGACGGCCGCCCGGTCAACCCCCGGCACCGATTTCAGCGCGTTTTCGACGCGGCCTACGCAGGCCGCGCAACTCATCCCCCCCACCAGGAGAGTGGTCTTGCGCAGCTTCTCGTCCTCGGCCGAATCGATGGAGACGGGTTCGTATCCGATATCCCTGATTTTTCCCGCGATGGCCTCGGTGCCGGAGACCTCGGGGTCATAGTCCACCGACGCCCTGGACGTTGCGAAATTGACGGAGGCGTCGCGAACTCCCTCGAGCTCCTTCAACCCCTGTTCCACCCTGCGCACGCAAGCCGCGCACGTCATGCCCGCGATGTGAATCGTCGCCCTAGACAAGGTTGAAACCAGCCTTTTCGATCCGTTCCCGCACGAGGTTCATATCCACGGGTCCGGTGGATTCGAAGGTGGCGCGGCCGCTCTCCAGATCCACCGTGACGCCGGTCACTCCATCGATTTCGGACAAGGCCTTGGTGACCGCCTTGACACAATGCCCGCAGGACATGCCCTTGATTTTGAGTGTGGTCATTGATTCTCCCCGTACCAATCGCTTGCCGTTTTAGAGATTCTTTCCCCTACGTTCATTCATTCTCTTGGATAATCATTCTCTTCCAGAAAACCAGTATCCCATCTTTTCCGAAGGACACTTGGAGAAGCTCCCACCCTTTTCGGCCACGTTCGTTGAGCAGCTTTTCCATCACCTGGATCTGCGGCCGAGGAATGCCTTCGAGCCGACAGGTTCCCTCCGGGGAACAGAAATAAACCATCTCCCTGAACGAGTCGGCGCTGTGCTGGGTAATTTCATATTCGAATAGATTCATGCTGTTCTCCATGAAAGGAGTTCATTGACGGCAAACCTTGGACGTCACTCGCCAACGGCGGGACTCCGCCGCTCGCCCCGGAACGCAAGGGGATCGGGCGAACGATGGAACCCGGCGGCTCGTCGGGAGCCGGGAGCGCCCAGGGTTGGAGCCCGCAGGACGAGGACCGGCCTTCCCGGACCATACGCCGGGAAAAATAACCTCGCGGGCAGGTGCAAGCAAGAGACCGCGTGGCGGAAAAGCACGGAAGGCGGTGTGTGTGCTTGTGGTGCAAGGAAGGTTTGCGCATGGGCGGACTTTCGGAGCGTTGCGGGAAAGATAGGCCGCGAGAGCGACGGCAATAAAGGCCCCGGCCTGGGTTGAAACCGATCCGGAGGTTCCGGGGGGGGGCAGGTCCTGCCGGCAGCAGTTGCGGAGACGACGAATGCGAATTGTCGAAGTAGAACCTCTTGCTCAGCGGAAAGACCGAAGACCGGAGGCGTCAGGCCACGACCCACAGGGCCATGTTGCCGGCGATTTGCGTAAGCTTGAAGGTGACCCGCCCCATGTCGAATTCTTCGATTCCGGACAGCCCTTTTCTGCCCACCACGATAGTGCCGAAACCTCCCTGGCGTGCTTCTTCGATAATCGCCCCGGCCCGGCTTGCGACCCCTGAGATCACCTTGATGGAGATCCTGTCCGCCTTGACTCCCGCCGCTTTCAGTCGTTTGGTCGCCTCTTCGAATGCCGGTCGTATCTCGTTTTCCGCCTCTTCGAGGAGCCGTTGCCGGTAGCCTTCCGGAAAGATCTGCTCCTGGCCGGCGGCGGTGACCGATATTCCTCTGACCACGTGAAGGAGGCTTATCGAGTGGGTCTTGACGGCGGCCATCCGGCAGACGTGGTCGACCGCCCGCATCGCTCCCGCGGAAGAATCCATGGCGATGAGGATCTTGCCCTTCCGGGGTTTGCCTCCCACCAGCCAGACCGCGCTCGCATTCAGTTTTGCGGTGGTCTTGCCGGCCACGCTGCCGAGCATCCGTTCGTCGATGCCTCCGAGTCCCGTGCGCCCGACCACAACCGCGTCATAACCCCTCTGGGCTTCCGTCAGAATGTCCCGGGCAATTCCTTCCCTGATTTTCTGGATGCTGATCATCACGGAATATTCGGGTATGCCGACGTCCACCAGCACGCGCCGCGCCTGGCGCATGAACTGGCGTATGCGGTTCTCTTTCTGCATTTCCCAATCTTTGAGGTAATCCAGATGCGTTGGAGTCAGAGGATCCTTCTCCCAGTCCCAGAAGGCATCCGGCACCCTGTTCATGACGTGGAACAGGACCACGCTCGTCTCAAAAGACGGCACGATACCGCTCAAGTAGCTTACGGCCTCCTGAGTCTGTTCGGAGCCATCCACTGCGACGAGAATTCTTCTCCTGTCCTGACTCATTTTCCTCCTCATCCACGGAACGAACCGCATGATACCGCTTCGATCGGAAAGACCCGACCGACAACGAGAAGCATTGAATCCAAGCCGAAACAGCCAGGACAATATATCAAAAGCACACCCCGCTGCACACTCATTTGTGCGGATTATTGGACATTGGCGAGCGGTCTCGCGCAATGCACAACCAGCGGCCTGGTCGAAGGTTCCGGGGATTTTCGGGGACGCGGGGACCCGAAAGGCTTCGGGAAAAGGGGTCGGCCGAACAAGGCCAAACATCCCGCGGAACCCGGGCGAGGGGAATCGAACGCCTCGATCCGAGGGGAATCATATGGATTTACCTAGAAAATAGACGCCCGTGTGAGTCTGTTTTCATGCCTTGTGGTGACGCCGGCGCCATGGGCAATTACCTAGAAAATAGACTCACGAGGGAATCTATTTTCTAGGTAACTTCGTATCAGAGGGGGTGCGAAAGCTTGGGGGGCCCGGTCTTCGTGTCCGGGCAATGAGGCATTGTGTGCCGGCTTGCCGCCGAAACTGCAAAGCCTTCAGCACATCCGGTGCTTCAGTTCCGCTTGTGCAGGCGAGGAAGCCCTCGGCGTACCGCAGGGTCCCATTGGCTGGATGAACCCATGGCGATGAACGGCTTTCCACTCGGAATGGAATTCACGAGGAAACAGGGGGAAGTGTTCCCCGACGATCGCCGCGCCCGGCGCACGGAGCCGACTCATCTGGCCGAAAGGAAAGGAATCCGTGACGGCTCCCCCGGCGATCCCATGCATCAGCAGCGCAATCCGTTGGGGGGAAGTTCCCCTATTCCCGCTCGAAGGGAAACGTCAACATGGCCCCATGCCATCCGATCACGCCCACCATGGGAATGAGCGAGAGGGTGAGGAGAAAGTAGAGGGTGGCCGCCGCCCCCGGGAGGTCCATCAAGCCCGGAACGGCGACCCGCCAGAAGAATGCGGCGAGCCCCGCCAGGAGCATGACGGCTGAAACCGCGATCTTGATGTTGATCGGCTTGAGCGGCCGGGCCAGGTAGTTCAGGCGCCAGGTCAGGAGCCCGGTGAGCATCACCAGGGGGGTGAAAAGAAGTCCTGCACCGAGGCAGTGGAGTGCGGTGACTTCGAAAGATTTGACCCCGGTGAGCAGGTAAAGAATGTTGAAAGAAGGCGCGGCCATCATGAAAACGATGGGGAAGTGCACGGTCATGGGGTGCGGATGGCGCCTGAGCATGGGATACCTGTGCAGCAGCCCTTCGATGATCGGCAAGGCACTCCGCTCCGGGACGGCTTCCTTGAGCACCCCGACCTGGGGGACTCGTTCGAGCACCTCCGGGCCGTGAGGCGCGGCCTGGATGTCCGTGGTCAGATCCCTGCCGGCGGGATGTCGCCGCATGTGGATTCCTGTTTTCCAGAGCTTGCTGTTCGAGACGTCGTAAACCTTGCCCTGGTGCGCGATGTACACCGGTTTTCCGTCCTTGCCGTCGAACCGGGCCAGGGTTTCCGGGTCGTATTCGATCATGGATTGGGTCTCCGATTTGCGGTTGCTTTGATGTTCCGATGCCGATCCGTCGTGGAATTCCCTGCAAAGATGAGTGCTTGCGCATCCGTTGTCAAGCGCGGCATTTTCGCGGACCGCGTATCCAAAGCAAGATATCCGCTCGCGAGCAACGGCGTTGTGACGGGCTCTTCAACTTCGACCTTCCGGGCCGCCCGGCCGATCGGGCGCCCTCGATCCTTGCAGTGGGGGGGGCTCCGGGAAAGGTGCGATGTTGCATCGGTCCAGGCGCGTCTTATTGTTAGGAGCAGGCCGGGTGAACGCAGGCTTTCCGAGCGTGTTCACCCTGGCCGTCATGTATTGATGACATGAATTCGAGCGGGGCGACCCGCGTTCATCTGCGGAGGAACGAGTGATTTCGAACAGTCTCAAGCTGCTCTTGACGGTGCTGCTGACGACCGCGATCCATCACGGCGTTGGAGCGGTACCGGCCCGGGGCCAGGAAGGGGTTTCCGAGGCCCTGCTTTCCAACGGCATGAGGGTTATTCTCCAGGAAAACCACCGCGCCCCGATCGTGTCCTTCCAGGTATGGTATCGGGCGGGCTCGCGCAACGAACAATGGGGTAAGACGGGGCTCGCTCACCTGTTCGAGCACCTGATGTTCAAGGGGACCGAAACCGTCTCCGGAAGCGAATTCAGCCGCAGAATCCAGGAAAACGGGGCCGAATTCAACGCCTTCACTTCCAGCGATTACGCGGCCTATTTCGAAAACCTCGGTTCGGACAGGCTTCAGGTGGCCATTGATCTGGAGGCGGATCGCATGAGGAATCTGAAGCTGAGCCCGGAGGACTTCCAGACGGAGAAAATGGTCGTGATGGAGGAGCGGCGGATGAGGACCGAGGACAATCCTCAGGCCTACCTCCTCGAACAGCTGGACGCGACCGCCTACCAGAACCAGCCCTACCGCTGGCCGCCCGTCGGGTGGTTCGATGACCTTGCCCGTCTTACGGTGGAAGACGCCTCGGCATTCTACCGCACGTTCTACAACCCCGCCAACGCCTTCATCGTGGTTGTGGGGGATGCCACAATGGAAGACCTCCTTCCGCGCCTGGAGAAGTCCTTCGGCGTCATTCCCGGGGGAGCCGTCCCGGAACGGTTTCGTTTCGCGGATCCTCCTCAGGTTGGCATGCGGCGGATCGAGGTGGAGCGCCCGGCGCAACTCGCCGCCGTGATCATGGCGTACCACGTGCCGAACGTGCGGAGCCCGGATGCTTACGTATTGGAAGTCATTTCTTCGGTCCTGGGCGCCGCGAAGAGCTCCAGGCTCTACGAACGGCTGATCGCCGACGGGAAGCTTGCAGTGGAGGCTGACGCGGACTATTCTCTCCTGAGCTTCGATCCGGGGCTTTTCTACATCTCGGCGACGGTCATGCCGGGCAAGACCGCCGGAGATGTCGAGGAAGCGGTGACGGCTGAGCTCGAACGGCTCAAGAACGAACCCGTGAGCGATGAGGAGCTCGAAAAAGCCAAGAACCAGCTCGAGGCGATGTTCGTCTTTCATCGGGACTCCCTGTTCTACCAGGGTATGATGCTCGCGCAATACGAGATCGCCGTCGGCTGGAAGGAAATCGCCGGATACGTGCCGTCCATCCGCAAGGTCACCGCGGAAGATATCCGGCGGGTGGCACGCCTTTATTTCACTCCCCGCAATCTGACCGTCGGCACGATAGTTCCCGTTGCCGGCGAGGGAGGGGCGCCTCCGCCCGCAAGTTCGCCCATCATCGAAAAAACGGTTCGCTTGAAAAACGAAGGCGCCGTCACGACCGGAGTGCCGTGCCCGGGCGGTCCGACCGGGAGCGCAGGTTCGGGGGAACAGGAGGGCCGGAGACTATGATGCATCGGAAAGCCGCGGTCGCTTCCTTTCTGATTTTCATCACCCTCATCGTTTCGGGCGGGTTCTTTCCTTCGGAGACTCAAGCGCTGCCCCCCGTGGAACGGACGGTGCTGCCCAATAAACTGGTGGTTCTGTTCTTCGAGGAGCACTCGACCCCGACCGTCACCCTGCAGCTTCTCTTCGACGCCGGTTCGTGGAGGGACCCCCCGGGACAGGAAGGGCTGGCGAACCTCACCGCCGGGAGCATCCTCCTGGGCACCGAGGAGCAGGACGATCGCGCTCTCAACCGGGAGCTCGACTTTTTCGGGACCTCCCTGGCATCCTTTTGCGACAAGGATCTTGCGGCACTGACCATGCAGAGCCTCAGGAAAAACCTCGAGGGCAGCTTCCGCCTGCTCATGCGGGTCGTGACGAAGGCCTCGTTTCCTGAAGCGCAGTTCCTTGCGGAAAAGCGTAAGATCGCAGGCGAAATCAAATCCGATGAGGATGATCCGGAGAAGATCGCCGAACAGGCATTCGACAGGGAGCTGTACCTTTCGAGTCCTTACGGGAGCCCCGTCAAGGGCACCGAAGCCACTCTGTCCGCGATATCCAGGGATGCGACGGTCCGATTCCACCGGGATTACTACGTTCCCGGCAACGCCATCCTGGTGATCGGCGGGGACATCACCATGGATGAGGTGAAGAGGCTGCTCGTGCCGGAGCTCCTCAAATGGTCCGGAGGAGCCGTCCCGAAGGCGGATCGCCCGACGGTGTTCGCCTGCGCCGCCAGGACGGTCGGAATCGACAAGGATGTGAGCCAGGCGAGCATCCTCCTGGGTAATGCGGGCATGGAGAGGTCCAACAAAGACTACAGCGCCTTTTCGGTAATGAACTACATCCTCGGGCATTCCAATTTCACGTCGCGCCTCATGTCCGAAATCCGTATCAAGAGAGGCCTGGCCTATTCGGTGTTCAGCATGATGGTGCCGCGCAAGCTCCCGGGTGCCTTCGAGATCGGTTTGCAGACGAAGAACGCATCGACGCGCGAAGCCATTTCACTGGTTCTCGGCGAGCTGGAGAGGATACGCAGGGAACCCGTTTCCGAGGGCGAACTCGAGCTGGCGAAAAAGGCCCTGATCGGGAGTTTCGCCATCCGGTATTCCACGCAGAAGGAAATCGCGAAATTTTTCTCCCTGATCGAATACTTCGGTCTGGGGCTGGACTACCCGGAAAAATACCCCTCCCTCATCAACTCGGTGACTCGCGAGGATGTTTTGAGAGTCGCCAACAAGTACCTCCATCCCGACAATTACGTGCTGGTGATCGTCGGGAACCTCAAGGAGGCAGGAATCGAGGAGAACAAATAGGGAGAGCGAGCGCCGGGGGGTGCGACGCGGGCGGGGGAGGGCTTTCCTCCCTCCCGACCGATGCCGTGGACTTGAACGCACCCCGGTATCCTGTTCGACGCAGGCGAATAAAGCGGGATGTCGTCCCTTATTCTCCGATGATCTTCACCAGGGCACGCTTTCGCCTGCGCCCGTCGAACTCGCCGTAGAAAATCTGCTCCCAGGGGCCGAGATCGAGCTTTCCTTCGGTTACCGCCACAACCACTTCGCGTCCCATGACCTGCCGCTTGAGGTGCGCGTCGGCATTGTCCTCCCCGGTGTCGTTGTGCCGGTAACGGTCGACGGGTTCATGGGGAGCGAGCTGTTCCAGCCACTGATCGTAGTCGCGGTGAAGACCCCGTTCGTCATCATTGATGAATACCGATGCGGTGATGTGCATGGCGTTGCAGAGCACGAGCCCTTGCTTGACGCCGCTTTCGGCAAGCGCTTCGGCAACTTGCCCGGTGATGTTCACGAAGGCCCTCCGGGTGAGGATGTTGAACCAGAGTTCTTTGCGATAAGATTTCATGGGCACCCCTTTCATTCGTCGGGATTCACTTTTCCTTGCATCCGACCGCGATAATGGTTATTAGGCTGGCACCAATGCGGACTATCTCAGTCTCAGCAAGTTTAGGTTCCGGGGTTGTGATGGGCAAGACAAAAGAAGAAGGCGCAGAAACGGTCTTCTCCCCTCTCTCTTCCCCGGCCCGTACATGCCGATGCAATTCTTGCGCAATGAGACATTGAAGGAGCGGGCATTCATGAAAGCGGGAAAAGTCACACTGATTGTCGTCTTCACAGCCGCCTTCGGCCTTTTTTCCGCCGGCGCCGGCACAGCAAAGGAGGAGAAAATGACGGAGCGGCAAAATCCGGTGGCAGTGATTCAAACGTCTGAGGGCGACATCCGTGTCGAGCTCTGGGCGGACAAGGCCCCAATCACGGTGAAAAATTTCCTTCGTTACGTGGACGACGGGTTTTACGATAAGACCGTCTTTCACAGGGTCATCGATGATTTCATGATCCAGGGAGGCGGCATGACCGCCGACATGCGCAGCAAGACACCCCGCGATCCCATTAAGAACGAGGCGCGCGCGGAGCTGAAGAATACCAGGGGAACGATCGCGATGGCGCGCACCGGCGTTGTGGACAGCGCCACCTGTCAGTTCTTCATCAATGTGAAGGACAACGACTTTCTCAATCATCGTGACGATAGCCCCGCGGGATTCGGTTATGCGGTCTTCGGCCATGTCATCGACGGCATGGACGTTGTGGACCGGATCAAAAAAGTCCCCACGACCGGTGCAGGCATGCACCAGAATGTGCCGGTCAAACCGGTGGTTATCGAGAGTGTCAAGAGAGCCCAATGACGGAGCGTCGAAGCCCCGGCCGGCGTGGACGATCGCGCTGAATGCCGGCCGGGAGCGGACGGAACCGTCGATGTGCGTGCGACGCCCGGTGAGGGTGGTCGACAGCCCGAACCGGGTGTCGTTCCCGCCATGACCGGGCCGGTGGCCGTCAGCACCGTGGGCTGCGCTGCCGCGCATCCCCACCCTGCGCGTCCGGGGTCACCTGACAGGCTGTGACCGGACTGCAAAACTTGACGCGCACAACTGGAGCCGGAAACTTCGGACACCATGAGTTCCCCCTGCCCGTTCTCTGAGAAAACCCACTTTTTGGCTTGTTTACCCACAGATGGAATGATATGTAACGCCTAATCCTGCGGAGACCCAGACATTAGAGTCACATGCGGTCGGGAAACCGAGAGCCGCATGAGAGAAAAACAGGGGCGTCGAATTCCTTTGTGGGAATTCATGTTTGTTCTTCCCCGGATTCTCATCGAAGGGAATGCAATGAGCGGTCGACTGAGCGACTTCATAAAGACTTACTCGACCGGAACAGATGGGGCATTGTCGTCGATGGAATATGGGGGGCTCTTCATCGAAGCACACGGCAGCCCACCTGACCAGTGTATATTGGTATTGTCCGGAACGAGTATTCAACTGGCGGATATCGAGTTTTTCATCAATTGCCTTGTGGGCAAGGGATATTCGGTGGCATCGATCGAACGGGACATCGGCGGGCTGATCGATTTCAAGACGGATTCCAGGGCCGATCGCAAGCTGGCCCTTGGAGACTTTATCGATCATTTGAAGCGAGACCGCGGGGTCTCAAGTATTCACATCATCGCGCAGTCTTATGCCGCCTTTGAAGTGGTTCGCCTGCTGGTCGAGGCCCCGGAGACGTACAGGGCCTCCATCCCCGCGGTTGTTCTCGTGAATCCCGCGGGGTTCGATAGCCAAATGAGATATGTTCCACATTGTCTCAGATTCTTGTTCATTCATGTGTTGAGCGGTTATGCCTCAGCCGTCGCAAAGCTTGTCATGAACGGACGAAATGCGCCGGAAACGAGAAGGGATTTCCGGAGAAAGCTCACAGCGGTCCATTCGTTCTTCATCAAAACCATTCGAAACCCCATACGAACGTTCAAAGAAATCGCCGACATCGTCTCATTTGACATCATCCCCTACGTGAAGCTCCTCATAGAAAAATACGGTTTTTCGTTCCACTTCGTAGTGAACGGCGACGACAACCTGGTGTCCGCTTCAAGGACGTTGGAATGGTCCCGCCGATTGGTGCCGCATGAGAATGTCACGGTTTTCCCGGGCAATCATCTGGATTTTTTCGTTGATGAACGTCAGATCGTGTCGTTCATGGACACCTTGGGAATGATTGCCGTTCGAGGTGAACATGCTTGATGCAATCGTAATCTCCGATACCGGGAACGATACCTACTCGGTTTCAAGCCTCCTCAGGCTGCAGGTGGAGGGGAGGCCCGCGATCATTCAAAACGTTCGCAACATGCTCGAAAATGATGGAAAGATTGTTGACCCAGTCAAAGGCGAAAATGAAAACAATTGGCATTGTGCGCCCAAGCTCAACGGGATCGTGCTCCTGAGCCGCCTGCTCGGGGAGGGGTTCAACGCTGAATTGATCGATTCCTATTACAGTGAGCGCCATCGTTTCCTGCAGCTGCTGCGCGACAACCCCAAGATGGTGGTGATATCCACAACTTTTATACTCAATAAGAAGAGCCTCTACGATCTTGTTCGCGACATACGTTCGGTGGCGCCCGATATATATATTGTTGCCGGAGGCCCTTTTGTCTATTCCTCCTATCTCATCAGGCAGCGTCGCGGAAGCTCCGGCTATGATGTGACGAGCCCGTCCGACGACTTCTTGTTTCTAAACGACGACAACCGGCCCGATGTCGATCTGTATATCGTCTCCATGAAAGGCGAATGGGTGCTTTCGAAGGCGCTCGGCCTGATCAAGAGCGGAAAAGCCGTGTCCGGGCTGCCCGACGTCGCGCACTGGGACGGCAGGCGGTACGTATTTTCGCCCAGGAGCGTGAGCGAGGTCGACCCGGACGATCCGAGCATCGACTGGGACGGCATGCCGGATGACCTGTTCAAATCCGGCGCCGTCAATGTTCAGGCCAGCTACGGTTGCCCCTGCAAATGCGAATTCTGCAATTTCGTAAGGGGGGACCGGCCCGCGCACGTGAAACCCCTCGGCGTCCTGGTGTCCGAGTTGACTCGACTTGCGGCCAGGGGAATCAAGTACGTGAGATTTGTGGACGACAATTTCAGGCTTGGCAGGAACGACCTGAACCGGGTGTGCGAAGCGTTCCTGGAGGCAGGACTGAACCTGAAATGGATGAGTTTTTTCAGGGCAAGCTCTCTCGAAGGCGCGGATTTGGAGCTCCTCAAGCGTGCCGGTTGCATCGAGGTGCAGATGGGAGTGGAATCGGCGGACAGAGAAGTCCTGAGAAGGATGAACAAGAAGTCCGACCCCGACATGTACGCCCGCGTGATCGGACGACTGCTGGACGCAGGGATCGACTGTTCCTGCTGCTTTATCGTGGGTTTTCCCGGAGAAACCAGGGAAAGCTTCGAAAGAACGGTGGATTTCATCGAAAGCATGCCGAACCCGTCTCAACCCGGGTTATTCTCGTGGTCCATCTATCCGTTCCTTCTGGTGCCGCTCAGCCCCATCTACGAACCGGCGAAGCGGGCCGAATGCGGTCTGTCGGGTTACATGAAGGAGTGGAAACATTCCACCATGGATTCCGCCACCGCTCACCGGTGCATCCGCAGTGCGTTCCGCCGGATCGAGAATACAAGCCCCATCTACAGTGGTGACAACCTGGAGATGATGGCCGGGCTGTCATTGGAGAAGAAAAAGAATTTCATTAGATTGCGGCACAGTCTGTCGAAACGATTTCTGGATGAACCTTACGACAAATCGCTGGTCGTGCGTTCGTTTGCCGAAATCCTGAAGTAACCGCGGTGCGCCCCGGGCCGGCACGTTTTCACGGTTCGTTGCAAGCCCCCGGCTCACGGGCGTATGTAAGAAAATACAACAGTCATCCCGCGGCACCCTTGAGCAGCCTGCGTCCTTCCCGCCAAAGTGTCTCAACCCCGTCAGAACATGTAGCTCAGGGTCAGCCCGATGAGATGGATGTCCGTGTTGTACTCCCCGTTGGCCGCAGTCAAGGGATTGAAGAAGCCGTCGTTGGGGTTGTCGTCCACCGCGTTGTTCTTGGTGCGGCTCACCATTTTCTGGAAGCCGTAGGACAACCCGGCGCGCAGCGCTCCATACCTGAAATCCGTCCCGATGGTGATCAGGTGGGCGTCGGCGTCCGGGATGGACGGGTCGAAGGTGGAATCCGGAACGGGATTGCCCTGGTAGAGGTATCCGGCCACAAGCGCGAACCGGTCGTTCAACTGGTATTTGGCCCCGATGCTTCCGGTCCATACGTCGTGCCAGTACCTGTTGTTGACGGACACCATGCTGCCTGCAACCGGCTTGTCGAGCCGGATGATCAACTGTTCGAAGGAAGACCACCCTTCCCATCGCGCGGCGACTTCCAGGGTGAGGGGATAGAAGCCCTTGTAACACACACCGAAGTGAACGCGCTGGGGGAGATTGAGTTGGGCGTCGCCGTCGGTGTCTGGAAACAGCAGTGAGAAATAAGCCGGCGCGCCGTTGGGCAGAGTGAACTCAGCCTTGCCGTCGACGTTCACTCTGACCATGCTCCGATACGATGCCCCGATGGATACATCAGGATGGGGTTCAAACAGCGCCCCGAAACTCCATCCCACGCCGTGACCGTCCCCTTTGAACCTCTGTCCTCCGTCGGCGAGCCCCAAGGGCGCGAAATAGAGCTTTTTCTCCAAGGTGGTGTCCAGGATCAGGAAATCGGGACCGCCGCCGATGGCCAACCACGGCGTGACCTGCCAGGAAATCACGGGGTTGATGTCGTAAGTCGTCAATTCGGACTTGGTCGCGATATATCTCCCTTCCCAGTTGTCCGCCCATTCCGTGGCGAGTCCGAAGGGATTGAACACTCCGAGTCCCAGGCTGATCTTGTCCGTGAACCGGTGAGTGACAAAAAAAGTGGAAGGAAAGAAAACATCCTTTTCGGCACTGGTGGAATTTCCGGTGAGCCCGCTCTTGAAATCGCGCAGGGGAATGAGCAATGTGGTCCCGACTTCCACCTGGGTGCCTTCGAACTTGCTCATCAGGGCGGGGTTGAAGAAAATGACCGAGGGATCTTCCCCGTGGGCGATGGTGGCGGCGGCCTGCCCGAGGGAGGCGGCTCCCTGTGTGTAGATGGCAAAGCCCGAACCGAAAGCGGGAGAAGCGCCGATCAGGGCGAAACTGGCCAGCACGATCAACAGCATGGAACCGGCGATACGCAGACACAGCATACTCCAACCTCCTTGTTCGTTGGCGATCCCCTTCGGCCAGGGGGGCCGTCCGGGGCCGTCGACTCGTTGCCGTCGGCTTGCCGGATGGAGACCGGATGTTCCTCGATCCGTGGACGGCGCTCCGGGGTGCACGGCAGAGCCGTTCTCGGGAGCGTCGCGATGATGATTGCCCGGACTGTCCTGCAGCGGCAAGAGCCGGACTCACAGGAACGGGGGATAGTGTTCCGCATGAGGTGTGAATTCATACAAACAGCATTTGTGACCGGATGTCAACATCGCATTTCATCATCACGAGAATGCTTCGGGGGCGCGGCGAGGTTCGTGCAACGCTCATTTTTCAAGCGGTCCGAATACCGTTGGAAAAGCTGGCGCGCCGTGGTAATAGAAGCTGATCCCGAATTCGAAAAAATACAGGAGCCATCCCGACCACATGCAATGCATCGAGTACCTGATGGAAAGCGAGGATGAGGCGACCCGTCTGGAAATGAAGACGGATTGCCGGTCCGTTGAGGCGCAGGCCCTCTGGGCGGGTCTCGGGCCGGGAATGCGGGTCGCGGACATCTGCTGCGGAACGGGCAAGACCAGCGCGTGCCTGAACGCGCTGGTTCAGCCGGGGGGAACGGTAATCGGAATCGACGGGTCCCCCGAGAGGGTCGCTTACGCCGTCGATCACTATGGAGGCGAGGGGATTGAGTTCAGGTGCCGGGACATCCGGGAACCGCTCGAGGATCTCGGACTCTTCGACTTCGTCTGGGTGCGCTTCGTCCTCGAGTACTATCGTTCCACCGGTTTCGAGCTGGTTTCCCACTTTTCCCGAATCGTCAAGCCGGGAGGGGTCCTCTGCCTCATCGATCTCGATCACAATTGCCTCTGTCACTATGGAATCCCTCCAAGGCTCGAGAGAACCCTGTTCGCTCTCGTCGGAATGTCCGAGCGGGAAGCCGATTTTGACCCCTACGCCGGCAGGAGACTTTATTCGCATCTCTACCGGCTCGGGTACCAGGAGATCGATCTGTTCGTCGAGGCTCACCATCTGATTTTCGGCGATCTGGAAGGAAAGGATTCGTACAACTGGGCGAAGAAGGTGGAGGTCGCCTCGCGGAAGCTCGGCTTCGATTTCGCCGAATACGGCGGTGGAGTCGAAGAATTCAAGGCGGAATTCAGAGATTTTTTTTCCGATCCGGGACGGTTCACCTATTCTCCCCTGATCCGCTGCCGGGGTCGCAGGCCGTTGGACGAAAGATAGCGAAACGTCCCTGCGAAGCGTCGGCTCCCGGTCGATACGCACTCGCGCTGCCCCGGCGCATCGGCGCCTTTCGGAGAAGTCGTGTCGAATGGAGGCGCCCCGCAGCCCCGATCGGCGCGCATCCGGCGGGATCGCCACACGCCGCCCTAAGGCCGGGGCACCATTTCCTTGCGTTGCAGGTACTTGAGGAAAGCGTCGACGACATCGCTGTCGAAGTGAATTCCACGTTCGTGGTTGAGAATCTCCAGGGCTTGTCCCATTGGCATGGGGTCCCGGTAGTGTCTCTTTGATGTGATGGCCTCAAACACGTCTGCCACGGCGAGGATCCTTGCGCCGAGGGGGATTTCCATTCCCCGCAGCCCCTTCGGATAACCGCTGCCGTCATATTTTTCGTGGTGGCAGCCGGCGATCTCAGGGACTTGCCGGTACAGCCCCTCGAAACGGATCTGTTCCAGGATGATTCTTGTTTTTTCGGCGTGTTTCTCGATTTCCTGCCGTTCCTCGGGCTCCAGCTTCCCGTTTTTCTTCAGGATCGAGTCGCAAACCCCGATCTTCCCGTAGTCGTGCAGCAAAGCCGCGACCCGAATCATTTCGCAGAAATCTTTCGGCATGCCCATTTCCTCGGAGATCCCGACCGCGTACTCGGTGACCCGTTCCGAATGACCGGCAGTGAGGGGGTCCCGCGCGTCGATACTGGCGGCCAGGGTGTGCAGGATCGACCGGAACTGCTCCAGTTTGGACTGAATCAGGGCCGCATTGTGCAAGCTGATGGCGATTTCCTGGGCCACTCCCATGATGAGGCTGATGTCGCTCTGAAGCAGGAGCCTTTTGGTCTGCAGGTTGTCCACCGCGATGATGCCCAACGCGTCGTCTTCGTAAATGATCGGGCAGCATATGAAGGACTTGGTTTTCATTTGCCGCGCGAATTCAAGGCTCCGGGGCGACAGTTCATCCTTGATCTCATCGATGTTGTTGATGAGGAAAGGTTTGCGTTCACGCAACGAGATGATGAAGATGCCCCTCGAGTCGGACCTCACGCGGAAGCTGGTGTTGTTGAGAATCTCGATCAAGTCCTCCGAATAGCCGAACCCCGTGCAGAAATTCAGCCTTGTTCTGTCCGTGCTCACCAGCCAGATCATGCCGCGGTCGAAGTCCAGCCGCTGCTCGAATTTGCGTATGACATTGCTCAGGATGCCGTCGATTTCCATCTGCTTGCTGAGCGCCTGACCGATCTCGTTGATGAACAACGCATTGTTATAATTGGTGTTGATCTGCTCGATCAGCTTGTCGTTGGAGTCCCTGAGGTTCACAATGGCACTGTTGAATTCGCGCACCTGCAAATGCGAGGCGTAGAGGCTGATGAGGAGCACGCCGAGCAGACCCGCCGCCAGAAAGACACCCAGGTAATACGTGGAAACCTCCTGGCAGGCGATGAGTCCCACCAGCGCGATGCCGACGGCGAAAGCATTCCGCACCTTGTTCCAGAATGCGGATGGCGAGCGCTGCCACGAGACGATGTAACGGCAGACTTGGCCGTTGTCGCGAAACATGCACTCCGGATGTTCGATTTTAGGCAGCCGATGTTTGAACACCAAGGATACCGCATCGATGTGCCCGATCCTGTTCTCGCACTGGTAGGGTCTTTCCCGGACACCCTCGACGGGAGTGAAGGTGAGCTCGACGGTTTCCGACCGAAGCCGCCTGGCCGTGCAGGTCGACGATCTCGTGAAGTTGATGCTGGCTTTGCCGAGCATCTCGTAGGCGGTGGCGGGTCCCACATGACTGAGGACGTACTGTTTCATGGCCCCGATCGATTCCGCCGACGCCGCGAACCTGCCGGCTTCCCGCGCGATGTTCGTGTTGCCGGTGACGTTCACCAGCTGTTCATAAAACCGGTCCACCTGGCTCTGGCTGAACCAGTGTCCTTCGTCTTCGACCTGGTAGCGCTCCATTCCCGCATAATTGAGCAGATCCGAGATGTTGATGTAGGGATAACGCTTCCTCAGCAGCGCGATAAAGGTGTTGATGATTCTGCTGTTGTAGAGGGGACGGTCCATCTCGGCCCTTAAATCACCGTAATCCCGCTGCCCTGTTCCTGTTTGCGGCGGGAACGGCTGAGCAGGTTCTCCATATAGGAGAAATACTGATCGCTGTACTGGGAATTGAACACCCAGAGATCGTACTGTTTTTCAAAAGGGATACGCCTGCTCTCGGCGTAGCTCACCGGATAGAGCAAAACGGGAAAATCCCGCGGATCCTCAATCCGCAGTCGCCGCATGAGAGTGCCCAAAGCGGACAGAAATGTCGTGCCGGGCAGATTGTCCTGGTCCAGCACGATAACATGCATGCAGTTCGTGAGATTGGAGAGGTTCAGCCCGATATCGGAGCGGGTGATCATGATGATCGCCTTCAGCTCGCTGCCTTTCTTCAGGGAAAACAAGTGGCGCTCCCTCTTGAAACCGAGCCGCCGGTACTCTTTGTTCAGGTCGCAGCACCTGATCATGTCCGGATGTAAATCCAGGGCGTAGAGCAAAAGGCCACCGGAAGTGTGTTCGTAAAAGCTGCCCAGTTCGAGCAAATCTTCGGGTTGGGTGGGGTGCAGCTCATGGTCCTCCGGCAGCCGGGCGGGTTCCGTCAGGCTTGCCGACTCCCCGTGCAGATGCAGGTAGGCGAACCGGTTCAGGGATGCCCCCCGCGGATCGTTCAGGCTCTTCGTGAATCCTCCGAACACCCGGTTGGGGAACCTGTTCTCGGGGCGGTAGTAAGAAATGATGAAGTTCATGTGTGTCGAATAAAGGCAGGCGAAGTCGTTCACATAACGACCGATCTGTTCGAGCACGACGATGCCCGCTTTTCTGAGCCAGGACCCCGTGGCGGCGTGGTGATGGAACAGCCAGGTGTTGTCATAGAACCTGACCATGGAAATGTGTCCGTGGATCGCCCCCTTCTCCTGGTACGTGAAATGCTTGACGATTTCCGGGCTGTGCAGATACAGCTTTTCGTAAGTGTCTTTGAGCTTTTCCTTGTTGGCGTGAATGAGCGCATACTTGCGCGGGTAGAAGAATCCGGTTTCGAAGAAAAACTTCCACAGGGCGTCGAGATCCACCCGGCCGCAAACGTAGGAACGTTGATCGGCGGCACGGTGCAGAATGCTCGAGAGCCTGACCTGGTCCCCGACGTTCATGTCCAGGAAGGCCATGCCGCAACGCACGTGGTTGTCCCGGCTGCCGTTGCGGACCGCGTTTCGGTAGACGACCTGGCCCGTGCAAGTGATCTTGAAGCCGTTGGCAAATTCGATCTCGATTTCCGGAACGATCATGCCGGTAAGCAGGACGGAATCCTCACAGCTCTCCTCAACGGACACGCCGCCCCCTGAAATGTCTTCGATCTCGAGGTTGACCATCCTCCCGGTCAAAGGATGTCGAAAGATCAGGTTCGGGGTGGGAGACAACCGCAAGCGAGTGCTCCTGAACGCCTTGGGCTTGAACCTTCGGATGTTGTCGCTGGTAGTCCGCAACACGAAAGTCCGGGTCTTCTGCCCGTGACTCTCACGGGTGATGCGGCATTCGCCCGAAAAGACGACCCGCCCTTCCTTCCGGAAAATGATCGTTGCGGTAGCCTTGGGATTGATCCACAGGAAGGACTGAGGAGGGACGATGGTGACCTCGATCCGAAACGAAACGGCGCTGAATTCGATCAGGGACCCGGAAAGCACCGCCCCTGCCTGGATGAATTCCACCTCCACATCCCGGCACGGGTAGCGCTTCGATTTCCTGAACCTCAGCTCGTGGCTCGTTTCGGGAAGCTCGAAGCGGAGCACGCCCTCCTCGATCCCCTTGAGGTCAGGCTTCACGAGAACGATCTTGAGGCCGTCGGTGAGGATCAGATTCAGGAAATCATAAGACCCATGGTCATGCAGAGTAAGCGGGTCGGTCAGCCGGCAATCGAGCGTTTCTCCCAGACAGGGAAGAGGCTTCGCCCTGAGCGAGACCAGGGATTCGTACTTCTTGTGACGGAAATTGATGAGAATGCTCTGGTCTTGAAAATTGATGAAGTTGATGTCGTTGATGAGGTCTTTCTTATGGATGCTTCTGGTTTCGTCAAGCCTTTCGTCCAGGTCCGTGTTCTGAAACAAATCGGCGATGCGGAGCAAGTTGATGTGGCCCAGGTCGCCGTTTCGGATCGCGAGAGGGGCACCCTCGCTCCGGTGCCACGGGAAAGGGGGAGTGGAGTCGGGTTTAGCCTGGACTGAATCCGTCCGGAGCCGCGTTCCGGCTTCGAGATCGGCAAGGAACTCGCCCGCGCTGTGATATCGCTCGCGGCTGCCGGCGCACAGACGACCGATCACGCCGTCGATCCAGGACGGGATGCTCCCGTTCCTCCTGGAAGGCAACCACTCGTCGGGGAGCTTTCCCCCCGAGTCATAGAAAGCGTCAGGGTGAGGGAACGGAGGCTCTCCGCACAACATCTGGTAAAAGACGGCGCCGAGCGAATACAGGTCGGCCGACGGCGACACAGGATGGTCGTCCGGAAAAAGCGCACGCTCGGGAGCGATATATGGATGGTTTTCGCGCTCCGGCCGGATGGGCCAGTCCGACAACAGGTCCCGCCGGGCGAGAAGGTCCCCGCGGAAGTTCGTGATCCGGGGGCCCGAGGCGGTGAGCAGGATGTCCTCGGGGCACAACTCCCCGTGAACGACGCCTTTTCGATGGCAGGCATCGAGCCCGCGGGCCACCCCTTCGACGATCCGCAAAGTAGCATCCGGGCCGAGAATCCCTTTCAACATGCGGGACCGAAGCGTATTCTCCTCGGCTCGGTCCAGGACCTGCACAACCTGGTCGTTGGTTGCGTCATAATATTCCGCGCAACCGACGATATTGGGGTGGGGGCCGATCTTTTCGAACGCTTTCCGGTCCTCCCCTATCCGTTCGGCCCGTTCGTGCTGTCGAGCGCGATCGTTCAGGAACGGCAGGGTGATCACGCGGATGCGCCGGAGCCGTCCTTCCTGCTGTGGTTCCAGGGAGCGAGCCAGGTATTCGGTCAGTCCGGGTTCGATTGAGAGAGTCTCGCAAAGCCTGTGTCCATGAACCACCGAGGGCGGTTTCATATACGCGCCCCAGCGATGGAGGATTTCGACCAGCTGCTTTTGGTCCGACAGGGAATCGCTTTCAAGCAGTTTATCGGACGAACCGGCACCGGGGTCGGTGAGGCAGCTCAACAGCCGGTCGTCCATGGGGAGCACAGGCCACCTCGATGCCCCGTTGACGTTCAGCTGCACGGAATCGCGGGCCAGCACCACCAGTTCCCTGAACGAGGTGCGCCTGTAGAGGCCGGTGTCCGCCCTGCCGATCAGGGTGCGCAGGGATTCGATCTTGAAGTGCAGGCTGCGGAAAGGATTCCGGCGTTCACGTGTTCCATCCACGCACCAGAACTCGTCATCGCCTTGAATCTGAGGACCCCAGTCCTTGATGTCCAATATGAAGACGGCATGAGGGGCAATGAGTACCACATCGAGATCGCACACCTGGCGAGCGTGTTCGTCGGGGATAGCCAGGGCGGGCAGGACGACATACTCGGGACCGTGGAGCCCGAGCCCTTCCAGGGATTTGGGTGCAGGCACCGGAGGCAGGTTCTCCACCAGAAAGCGGATCACTTTCTTCTGGCTTTCGCTTCGAGGCAGCGAACCACTGAGAGGTAAAACCAGTCGAGCCACTAGAGCGCTCCCTTGATCGTCGATGGCCCGTAAATCGCCCCGCCACAGCGCGGTCCGCGGGCTCCGGGGAAGCCGGGAGCAAACCCCACCCCTGTTCCAGTGGAGCGAAAACCGGCCTCCTCCAAGCGGAAGCGCACGCGAACCATTTTGCGGCACCTGCGGATATTTCCAGCAAGCCGATTATTTTCCGGGAAGGTCAGCAACAAGATCTATAATGTTACTGTTCATTGATTACGTTCCGCCCCTCAACCCCATATCTGTGCCTTCCAGTTTAGCCTCCGGAAACACCAAAAGCAAACGATCATTGAACATCCGAAAAAAAGTCTGCGAGAAATCACTACCTCCTGCTTCCGCGTACCATCAGGAACCGTGTCGTCGTTCACAGCACGACAGCTGGAGATAAAACGCCGCCCTGCATTCTGAGCCTGCCGCCGGGAGACGGCAGAGAACTTCACGTCCTCCCGTTCACGATGCCCGTTCCAAAAGCAGCCTTTATTGGAATTGCTCATGCCGTGCTTCGAGAATAAATGAACATCGGCTCCTTCGATTCAGGACTTCTAGGAAGGATGCCTTTCAATTTATGTTTGAATGCCGAAAGAAACTTCGAATCAGTGGAGGCGGTCGGGGGTGAATCCCCGGAATATTCGTGCAGATGCTCCGGGGGTGCGGGACCAGCCCGTGAAGTGGACGGGCAATGAAATTTAGGGGATGGGAAAGATGGCAGAGCCTGCTGATAATGCTTACCAAATGCTGGTTATTATTGTGTTATGCGAACCGGGGGCGGCCTTCGGACATCGAGCCCCCGGGGGCTTCGTTGGCCAGCCGCTCCTCAAGGCCGATTCAGGCGGGCGCGAAGCGTCGGCCTTCAAATGAGAGGGTTCATCGGTGGAGCCGGTTCCCTGTCCGGGTGTCGACGGCTTTGGGTCGATGGAGCCGGCATTCCGGGAGGAGGGGGAAATGAGGATGGTTGCGAAATCAATCGTATGGTTTCTGATCGTCGCAGGGGGAGCGGCGTTGTTCGCATGGCAGGGTTGGTACAACGTGGCCGCCAACGTCCCGCATTGGGATGCGACCGTCGCGGTGATCGAGCTGATCCGAGAGCGATCGGTAGAGGTTCACAGCCGCGGGATCTCCGTCCCGGCGCTCGATGATGCCCGCCTGATTTCGGATGGATCGCGCACCTACGACGAAGTCTGCCGTTACTGCCATGGAGCGCCCGGAGTTCCAAGCGCGGTTTTTGCGCAAGGGCTCTACCCGGCTCCCGCCAACCTGGCCTCCGATGCATTTCGGCGGGATTTCAAGGAAGCCCGGGTATTCTGGGTCATCAAGAACGGGATCAAGATGACCGGGATGCCCGCCTTCGACTCCTTTTTCGAAGACATGGAGCTTTGGGCTGCGGTGGCGTTCGTCAAGCGTATACCCGGTATCGGAGCTGAAGAATACCGGAGCATGACCGCGAAAACGGACAAGGACGGTTCGTGAGTTGCGACAGGCTTTCTCAGGACGGGCAAACGCGGGAGTCATCCCCGGCCGTCGAGCGGACTGTGCCGGGCGGAAAATAAAGCGTCGCGGCACCATGGTTGGCCGGTGCCGCGACGGTCGGTTTAGCCCGAATTGCGCCGCATTCATCTATCGGCGCCTACTCTCGGGCTTTCAGGTCTTTTCTGCCGGCATGGACTCCCATCAGAGAGAATCGGACTGGAGGATCATGCCGCCTTCTCCCACGGCCATGAAAGTCTTTCCGTTGGAGCTGTTGCCATAGGCGATTCCATACAGCTTCTTCGTGGTTCCCGATTTTCTGAACGTCCACGTCGTGCCGTCCGGTGTAGTGAGGATCTGTCCCAATGTGCCGACGGCGGCGAAAACATTGTCCCCACCGTAGCTTATCCCCGTGAAATCGAAGCTGCCCGTAAAATCCTGCAGGGCTTTTTGTCTCCAACCGAATACGGGGCTTGCTTTCGTCGATACGACGATCTTCACGCTCGGGCCCACGACGACGAAGCGGTTGCCGCCGAAGTCAACACCCGAAAACCCCGTGGTCGGGGATTGAGGAATGATGGGGGCATAGGACATGGTCCAGTAAATCCCGTCCGGCGAGTCGAGGATGGTGCGGGTATAGGGATTGTAGTTGCCCACCATGACGAAAGTGTTCCTTCCGTAGGACACGCTCTTCGTATCGAAGCAGGTTTCGAGGAGGTAGTAGTACCAGGATGCTCCATCGGTCGATCTGACGACCACCCCGTCCTCGCCGCCAGCCACGAAGACGTTGTCGCCGAGGGTTATGCCGTTCAGGGCCGTACCGCTGGGGAGCTCAATCTGCCAGGAAAAACCGGGAGGCTTGACGAACTCCTGCTGGATCCAGGTGTCGCCGTCCGTTGAGGTGAAAACGCCCGCCTTGTTGGCAGAAGTTGCGCCGACCGCGACAAACCGGCCGTGGCCATAGATGATCCCATTGAGCCAGCCCGCTCCCGGGATGGTCTTGATATCCCATGTGCTGCCGTTCGAGGAGGTGAGAACCGTGGCGCTTTCACCGACAGCGACGTACCTGACCTGTCCGTTGACCGTTCCCCGGGCTATTGCCTTGATGGTCTTGTATGTTCCCGTGGAACGAATGATCCACGTATCAAGTATTATATCATAACAAACAATGGTTCCGAAAGTACCCACGGCGACCATCGTACCGTTTCCCTTTGAGGTTATTCCCACGAGAGAATAAGGAGTATTGGATGTTTTGGAAGACCATGAGGACGCGTCGGCTGAGGTCAGGATCTTGCCCCCGCTGCCCAGTGCCACATAGGTATTGTCGACATAGGCGGTTGCCCTGAGCGCATTGGTGACCCCGCTGTTCCTCTTGGTCCATGTCGTGCGGTCCGGCGAGGTCAGAACGGTCCCGTTTTCACCCACGGCCAAATACATGCCGTCGCCATAGGTCACTCCGTAGAGACAATAGGTGCTGACCGCGGAAGGCGTGCGGTTTGTCCATGAGATGCCGTTCGCGGAAGTCACAATCTTGCCGCCCTGGCCGACGGCGATGAATTGGCCGCCGCCGTAAGCCACGGCGTATAAATAGCTGTTGGTGCCTGAAGCTCTCGACGTCCATGTTGCTCCGTTCGGCGACGTGAGTATTTTCCCGCTCGAACCCACCGCCACGAAAAGTCCCGCAGCAGTGCTGTAGGTGACGGCAAAAAGAGGCCCGGTAAAGTTCGAGGTTCGCAAAGCCCATGTTGTTCCATCTCCGGAAGAGACGATTTTTCCCTGCGATCCCACGGCAACGAAAGTTCCATTTCCATAGGCGATCCCATACAGAGAAACTGATGTTCCCGAGGCCCTTTCGACCCATGCACGCGAATCCGTCGAGGTCAGTATCTTGCCTCCCCAACCCACTGCAACGTACTTGCCCTCGGCAAATACCACTCCGTTGACGAAATTGGATGCCGCCGAGGGCCTTTCAGTCCACGAAGCGCCGTCCGCCGAGGTCATCAGTTTGCCGTCGGAACCGACGACGATGAAGGTCTTCTTGAAGAACGCGATACCGTTGAGCACGTTGTTGGAACTGTTGGCCGACGGATACCCCAGAATCCCCGAAGACCATTTGATCCAGTTTTCGGTCTTGGATGGAGCGGTGAACACAGTGCCCGAACCGTTTATCGCAACGAAGGTGGGACCGGTGTTGATGGAACCGAAGGCCACTGCCTTGAGGGTCGAAGTGTCCTTCGGATCGCTCCAATCCCAAGTCGTGCCGGTGGCGTTCGAAACAAGGATGGTTGTGTCGGAACACATGGAACCGACGACCATGAACTGACCGTCCCCGTAGGTGACTCCAAAAAAGCTCTGGGTAGCGCTGCCGTATTCCTCGCTCCAGGTTGTCCCGTTCGTGGATCTCAGGATCACCGGGTGGGTTGTACCGGACACCGCGCTGCCCACGGCGATGAAGATGCCGTTACCGAAGGCCACCGCATTGAGCTGGCTGCCGGTCCCGGAAACCTGGTAGTTCCAGTTGATCCCATCCGTGGAAGAGAGGATTCTGCCGGACTTGCCCACGGCGACAAACCTCGCGGTCGAGCTGCCGGACCCTTTGCCGAAGGCGACTCCACGAAGACCGTCCACATCGGAATATCCCGCGATGGAAACTCTCCAGGTAACCCCCCGGTTGGTTGACCTCACGATGGTGCCCTTGTCGCCCACCGCGACCCATCTGCTGTTTCCATATGCCGCCTGATAGAGGGTGTCGGTGGTTCTCGAGTCCCTCGTGGTCCAATTGTAACCGTCGGTGGAGGTGATGATCCTTCCGCCCACACCAACTGCGATGCAGTCCGATGAACTGCACGAGACCCCGTTGAGGTGGTTGCCGAGTTGCGGCAAAGGATTTCTCAAGCGCCAAGTATCCAACGGGCTTGCACCGGTGGCCGGCTGCGGAAGGAAGACGAGAAGCGCGACGCATAGAAGCAATACAACTTGAGCGACTCGACGAACGTTCATAAAATCCCCCTTTGATTCTTGTCGGCGCCTGAGCACCCGTTGAGCATTTCAGGATGCCATTCCTTGTCCTATTAGGGCCACAAGGTTTTCACGACGGACCTCTTCCGATTCCGCACGCAGCAAGCCGCCTCTCCATGTGCCGCCGTTGCCTTGTCCTTGATTGCCGATCCGGACTGACGGGCTTGAAAGAAAACAGGCACAGAATCCGCCCCACGACCCTAAAATTTCACATAAGCAATACATCGACTAGCAAATAGCGAGCCATAAATAAAATTGATGAAGTTTAATATTTGGGGATCCGCGGCAGGCCTTCATTTCATCCGTTTTGCACTTACCGTTCGGAATTCTCTATGCATCGAGTATATATTAGGAAAATATCCGTAAATAAAGTCCGTGTTGCGGGAATCGCTCCGTGTCCGCGGAAATGGCCCGCATGATTCAAGCCGATGTCTTTCAATGCGATCCGCCCCGACGGCGACGACTGACTGCGGGACTCCAGAGCCGGCCGCCGGAGCTGGCTCCATCGAGCCTGCCTTCTCCTTTCTCCGTCGACCTTCGGGCGCCGGCTTTCAGGTCCGCCGGCGTCCCTTCGAGCGTTCCGCCGTCGTCGTCCTGCCAGCGCCACGCGATGCCCTCCATCTCGTCATGTTCGGCCAGGCCGGCGCGCCAGAGCCGGGTGAAAAAACCCGCGCGCATCCATCTGGTGAAATGGGCGTGGACGGCGCTGGGGCTGCCGAAGCGTGCTCCGGGGAGCGATTTCCAAGGGCAACCCGTGCGGAGAACGTACAAAACGGCTTCGAAGATTTTTCGCGGCGGCAGCGGTTTTCTGCCCCCTCCCGGTTTTCGCCTGTAGCTCCTTTCCGGGTCCCTTTCGGGCCTCGGAATCAAAGGCTCCACCTTTTCCCAGAAAACATCGGACAGTTGCCGCGACGGTATTTCAGCCATGTTCCTCCTCCGGATCCGCTGCATGGGGGATGCCTTGCAGAGTATGGCACATCCCGTAAACAAAATCTCGTTTATTTCAGGATAGATTCCAGTCTGAGACATTGACGGAAAATATGAAAATCTTCAGTATCAATAGAGGCGGGCCAGACAAAAAACGGCACAAAAGTGACATAATTTGTCATGTGGTCGCGGAGGAGCAGGGGAGGTCCCGCAGCTTTCGCCGATGATATGACGAACGGGTACGGGCGATTCCCGGAAGGCATGTATTCACACCGCTGGAATTCCTGTCCCGGAGCTTTCCGTATGGGCTCGGGTCGGGCACGACGGGCCTTCGCCATGTGCTTTGTCCCGTCGGATACATTAAATCCGTTTAAGGGCCTTCGAACAGGCAATGCACGGGCCCGAAATGTTCCAAGAGCCTGCCCGGTTCCGGCCTTGCCGGTGTCGGACCGTTTGCCGCGCGCGACTCCCCCGCGGTTGCCGTGCTTCCTGCAACCCCGGGTCGCACCGGCCCGGGCGAACGTCTCCCGTGCCCCCGGCGAAGGCCGGAGGCACGGGGGACGATGAAGACCCGGACTCCCGGTTGTGCGGCAGTGAGGGCGACGGACGGCGTCTTTGCGCGAGAGCCCATCATGCACGGCGCTCCGTGGAAATGACGCTTGCCCGGTTTCGGCACCGACGGGGCGACCTGGGGCAACGGCGCCGCTTATGGAAGCGACGCTTCAGGCCCATCGCGGTCGATTGCCTTCATTGGCCGGCCGTAAGCATCATCCAAGCTGCTTTGCCTCGGCTTCGCTCAGTGCCGCTCGAGCTTTGGCAAGCTCCGCGTAGAGCTTTTCGAGCTTGGGCAGGTTCTTTCGCAGCAGGGCCTTGAGGATGTCGCCTTCGAGCTCGGCGACTTCCAGGCGCAGGTAATAGTCCATGGTCTCCTTGAGGTGCGCGATGACTATTTTTCCGGTCAGAAGCGGATGATTGTTGGTCACGTTGGCGTCTTTGAACCGTGTTCCGTGCTCCAGCTCCACCTCGAGTCCCCTTCGGAAATCTTCGAGCGGCACGTCCATGCCTTCCCGGTTCACTACCGCAAGGATTGTCCGGGCTTCCTCCGCAAGCACTCGACCGTCCGTGATTTCCGTCCAATCGCGAAGTTTCAGGTCCCGGCAAATGCGCTTGACTTCCTCAATGCTGACGTAATCCGGCAATTCCATACCTATTCCTCCGTTTTTCGGTTCAGGTGTTTTCTTCTCAGGGCTTGGGGAGGACACGGCACTTCTTCTCCTCCCTTGGCTTGCCTCCGCCTCGTCTCAGGGACACGGTTCCCAAGTTCCGCCCGGGCCATGTCGCCGGAGGTTTCCTTTTCCCCGCAAGATAACTCCGCCCCGTTGATCCGCAATGTCTGAGCGCCGGATTCCACAAACCCGTTGCCGAAGGCCTCGGACCAATTGCCCGCTCCGGGGGATTCCAGCAGCTCTTCTCCTGCATCATCGCACCTGCAACGATGTGCAGTCGCGCACGATGAAAGGCATTCATTTCAACTCCAGTTACGTCGAAATTTAGGAATCGTTTCGCCATAATCAAAAGGTATCGATCAGAACGACATGAAGTATTCGGGGTTGTGCGCCGGCATGACGGGGTGAAGATGCGCCTGAAGCGATCCCGGTTCACGGGCTTCGGCACGTGGGCGAGGGCATTCCGTCCACCGGAATCGTGCCGTCACGCGCCGGAATCGCGCGGCTTGTTTTTCTCCAGGGCTTGGTATAGATTACGGCAAAGTAGTTCGGTGCCTTTCAAACGTCATGACGTCTGTGTTTTCCGGAGCGACTCGGATGAGTGATCGGGACACCTCAGAGGATCTGTTGCGTCAGGAGATAGCCCGGTTGCGGGAACGCATCAGGCAGTTGGAGCGCGCGGAATCCTCTGCCCGACACATGGAGAAGTTTCTCCGGGAGAGCCGACAGAGATTCAAACAAATCTTTTCCGCCTCCCCCATTTGCATCGAGCTCTATGACGAGAATGGAATTCTGGTCAACGCGAACCGGGCCTGCCTGGAGATGTTCGGGGTATCGGGGTTTTCGGCGGTCAAGCACTTTGACCTCTTTAAGGACCCCAATCTTCCGGAAGACGTCATTCGGTGCCTGCGTGAGGGCATGACGGTGCGTCTGGAGGTGCCGTTCGATTTCAACCGGGTTCGGGAACTGAACCTCTATCCTACCTCCAAGGAAGGGCTTGTGTACCTGGACGTGCTGATCGCCCCTCTCATCTCGGAGGAGGGCGGCAAGCCTTCGGGTTACCTGGCCCAGGTGCAGGACATCACCGAAAAACTCGGTATGATCCGGGAACTCCAGGATAACGAAGCCCGCTTCCGCGGCATTATAGAAGACCAGACGGAACTGATCATCCGGTTTCAGCCCGATGGTCGACTCACGTTCGTGAACGACGCCTACTGTCGGTATTTCGAAAGGAGCAAAGAGTTTTTTCTGGGCCGGAATTATCTCGGCAGCGTTCATTCAAAAGATCGACCGCGGGTCAAAAAGGTGCTCACGTCGCTGACCCGATCGCACCCGGTGGAGATGGTTGAGCAGAGGTCGTTACGCTGCAACGAAAAGCTGTGCTGGCAGCAATGGAGCTACCGTGCCATTTTCGACGGCTCGGGTAAGTTGACGGAGTACCAGGCGGTGGGGAGGGACACCACCGACCGCAAGATGCTCGAAGAGATCTGGAAGAAATACGAGTTCATCGTCAATACCTCGGGGGATATCATGGTGTTGATCGCTCCGGATTACACCTACGAGGCGGTCAATACGGCGCTGTGCAAGGCTGTGGGAGCGGGCCGCGAGGAGATCATCGGCTGCGGGCTGAGTGAAATCTGGGGGGAAGAGTATTTCAATGAAAACCGAGGCTACCTGGACCGTTGTTTCAAGGGGGAGGTTGTTCACTACGAGCTTTGGACACCCCACAAGGAGGAGGGGCCGAGGTTTTACGGCGTTTCCTGCTATCCCTATTACGGTCGTCGGGACCGGGTCACCCACGTGGTATCCGTGTGCCGCGACATGACCGACGCCCGGCTGGCCAAAGAAGCGCTGCAGAGGTCCGAGGAGAAATACCGCAGCATCTTCGAGCACGGGGTGATCGGCATTTTCCAGGCGACTCTGCAGGGAAAGCACCTGAGTCTCAATCCTGCTTTCGCGCGCATGTTGGGCTACGAATCGCCGGAAGAGGTGATGCGACTGGTCAGCAATATTGCCGAACAGGTGTACGCCGATCCCCGGCAGAGGACCGAGCTGCTGAAAAGGCTTGCTGAAGGGGGTGAACTGGTCAAGGTCGAGAGCGATCTGCTGCGCAAGAACGGCAAGAGCATCACTGTGAATCAGAATATCCGCCTGGTCCGGGATGAGAAGGGAAATCCCCTGTACCTGGAAGGCTTTATCGAGGACATCACGGATCGCAAGAAGCTCGAAATGGCGATCAAGGATTCGGAGCGGCAGCTCAAGTATCTTTCATCACGTTTGCTGACGGTGCAGGAGGAGGAGCGGAAAAGAGTCGCAGCCGAGCTTCACGACAGCATCGGGCAGTCGCTTGCGGCAATCAAGTACGGGGTGGAAAACGCCGTGCGGTATGGAGCCTCGGCGGGGGAGGAGACGGTTTTTCACTCGCTGGGTCTGTTGATTCCGATCATCCAGGGCGCCATCGAGGAGGCACGCAGGCTTTACATGGGGCTGAGGCCTTCGATGCTCGACGACCTGGGGGTCATCGTGACCATCGACTGGCTGTGCAAGGAATTTCGTCGAAACTACCCGGGAATGAAGATCAGTGAGCGCATCGAGCTTGAAGAGGACAGCATTCCGGAGTCTCTCAAAATCGTGATTTTCAGAGTCGTCGAGGAAGCTTTGAACAACATTTCAAGGCACAGCCGGGCCGAGGGCGTGGAGGTGGCGCTGTCGATCTCCGGGGGTGCGATTCGACTCGATGTTGCCGACGATGGTGTGGGGTTCGATCAGGACAGCCTCCACCATGCCGTTGAAAGCGAGAAAGGTTTCGGCCTCGCCGGAATGAGAGAAAGGGTGGCTCTTTCCGGCGGTTCCCTCAGCGTCAGCTCAATCCGCGGCAAAGGGACGACCGTCAGCGTTTCCTGGCCCGTACCGGCATCCCCTCGAACGGCGAAACCTTCCCGCCCGCGCTGAAGCTCGTCGCTTTCCCTTCGAATCTACCGGCCATCCGGCAGATTCTCCCGAGGGCGATTACCCTCGGGGGCTCAAGCGGCTCCCAACCGGACGGCGAGCATTCCCCGTTCAGACCCAGCCGCGCAGCCTGCATGCTTCGGCCACTCGGCCGACGGACACGAGGTAGGCTGCCTCGCGGAGAGGCACCTGGTTGCGCCGGCTCATTTCAAGGACGCTCCGGAACGCGTGAGTCATCTTGCTGTCGAGCCTCTGGTGCACCTCCTGGAGCTCCCAGTAGAAATTGTAGGCGTTTTGCACCTGTTCGAAGTAGGAAACGGTTACGCCTCCGGCGTTGGCCAGGAAGTCCGGCAGCACGACGATGCCCTTGGCGTCCAGGATGGCGTCGGCCTCGGGCGCGGTCGGTCCGTTGGCCAGTTCGCAGACCATCCGGCAGCGGAGCCGCGACGCATTGTCCCGGGTGATGGCGTTCTCGAGGGCCGCCGGGAACAGGACCGTCACATCCAATCCCAGCAAGTCGTCATTGGTGATCGCGTCCGTGCCTGGAAATCCTTTGAGGGCTCCGGTCCTCGACTTGTGGTCGGCCAGTGCGCGGGCATTCATGCCCGCGGGGTTGACAACCCCGCCCTTGGAATCGGAAGCGGCCACCAGCTTCAAGCCGAGGATCTTTTCGCCCAGGAGGGCCGCGTGATGGCCCACGTTGCCAAAACCCATGACGGCCATGGTTCCGCCCTTGAGCTCGATGCCGTAGGCCGCTGCGGCTTCCCTCGTGACGTAGATGCCTCCTCGCGCCGTGGCGTCGCTGCGTCCCTGGGAGCCTCCCAGCGGAATCGGCTTTCCGGTGATGACGCCGGGGTGATTCTCGCCCCGGATCGTTTCGTATTCATCCAGCATCCAGGCCATGATCTGGGGAGTCGTGTATACGTCGGGGGCCGGCACGTCCCTGCAGCCTCCGAGCGACCCGGCGACGGCGCGGATGTACGCGCGGGCGAGGCGCTCCTTTTCCGCTTCCGACAGCTCCTTCGGATTGCAGATTACGCCGCCCTTGCCGCCGCCGAGGGGAATGTCGACCACCGAGGTCTTCCATGTCATCCAGGCGGCCAAGGCCCTGACGGTGTCGATGGTCTCCTGCGGATGCCAGCGGATGCCCCCTTTGGCGGGCCCCCTGGCCGTGTTGTATTGAACCCTGAACGCGTGAAAGATCCTCGTTGATCCGTCGTCCATTCTGACCGGGAGCGTCACCTTGATTTCACGCATCGGCCAGCGCAACAGCTCGTGCATCGCCGCGTCCAACCCGAGTCTTTCCGCGGCGTGATCCAGTTGCTGCTGGGCGATTCCGAACGGATTGAATGTTTCGTCCATGGCTTACTCCTATTGAGACGGACCTTGAATTGGACTCCCGGACGACGGAGCGTCGTCCATGGAAAAACGATCCCGCGATCCGGCATTCTCGAGCCGCGTGACGATGCGGAGGAAGGAGGACCGGTGAGCGCTCCAACGGGGAAAAACCCGCAAACGAGGACCGGAGGCATCGAAACCTCCGGTTGCGCCGCATCCGATGGGCTTTTAGCCCACAAGCCACACAGCCCGGTCCCTGGCTGCCTGCATGAGCTTGTTGCTCACGCGGCCCATGTCGAATTCCTGTACCGTTGACAAGCCCCTGCGTCCCACCACGATGGTTCCGAAGTTCATCCGCCCGGCCTCCTGGAGGAGCGTTCCCGCGCGGCTGAACACCTTCGAAAGGATCCTGGCGGATACCCGGTCGGCGGGAATCCCCGCAGCAACCAGTTTCTCGGTCGCTTTGCGAAAGACCGGTCGAATCCGATTTGTGGCTTCCTCGACGTGCTTCTCGCGGTACTCCTCCGTGAACACTTCCTCGATGTCCCCCTGACCGCTCGACACGGAACGGACGACATGAACGAGCGCGATCTTCGGAGCGCTTCCACGCGTCATTTCAGCCACGTACTCCACGGCCGCCATGGAACCCTCGGATGAATCGAGACCGATGAGGATGCCGGTCTGCTCGGGTTTGCCGCCCACTAGCCAGACCGTAGTGCCGGTGAGCTTGAGCGCCAGTTTCTGGGCCACGCCACCCAGGGAAAGGTCCTGCACGGTGCTCAGGCCCCGTCTCCCCAGGATCACGGCGCTGTATCCCCGAAGCCCTTCCTTGCCGATGTCCCGCGCGATACCTTCCCGGCGTTCCCGGATTTCAACCCTGACGGCTTCCCCGGGGAATCCCGCATCCACAAGAACCTGCCTGGCACGGTCCATAAAGTCGGAGATCTTTCTTTCCTGCTGCCTTTCCCATCCCCTGACCGTCTGGACCTTCTGGTGCCAAACGGGATCCTTTTCCAGGTCCCAGAAGGCTTCCGGGACCTTGCTGCTGATATGCAGCAGCACCAATTCGCAACGAAAAGCGGGCAGAATCCCGCTCACGTACCCGACGGTCTCGAACGACTGATAGGACCCGTCCACAACCAACAAGGCTCTCTTCTTCTGGTCGGCGCTCATTCTTCAACCTCGTTCGACGTTATGGGAATCGGGCGGCGGACCGGAGACTGCCACGGTCGGCACCTCTCCGCCCGGTCTCGCATGTCACATCACAAATCGGAGTGACACGGAATGGCGTCGAGTGCCCGCGCATTGCGGACCGCCCTTATGATTGCCTCGGCCGTCGCCCGTGCCGCGAGCGCTCCGACGATGCTCACCTCGACCCCCTTGATCTCGCCTACGCTCAGGGCGAAAATGGCATCTCCGTCGTGCATGGTGTGGGCGGGGTAGACCGTCCTGGCCATTCCGTCGTGCGCCATCTGGGCAACCTTGGTGAGCTGGGTTTTGTTGCATTTCACGTTGGTCGCAACGACACCGACGACGGTGGCCTGCCCATCGGGAAAGCCTTGAAATTGCTCGATTCGCATCAATTCGGAATCGGAGTCGACGAGCTCGAGACTGGTGCGGGCTTTTCTGGTTCCCGCCAGGATCTTGCGATTGTCCGGATCGACGACGTCGCCGAAGGCATTCACGACGAAAAGCGCGCCGACCCTTACACCGCGTGCGGCAAAGACGCAGGCGCTGCCGACGCCTCCCGCCATCGCCTGCTCGATGCCGTAGAGTTTGCCGACCGTGGCTCCCCGGCCCGCCCCGGTGTTCCCCTCCGCCACCGGATCCGTGGAAGCCGAGACGCAGGCGGCGTAGCCGAGCGCCGCATCGGGATAGACGGCCGACCGGTTGATGCTCAGGTCGAAGATCACGGCGCCTGCAACGATCGGAACGAGGCCGTGACCCGTGTCGAACCCGAGATTCCGTTCCCGCAGATATTGCCTCACTCCTCCCGCCACGTTGTGTCCGAATGCGCTGCCCCCGGTGAAAAACAACCCGTGCACCTGGTCAACCAGGTTCAAGGGATAGAATGCATCGGTGCCGTAGGTCCCGGGAGCGCCGCCGCGGACATCGACGCCGGCAATCGCGCCCCCGCCGGGCAAAACAACGGTACAGCCGCTGGGGATACCGTCGAGCTCGGCATGACCGACTCGAATTCCGTCAATGGCGGTCAGGGTGTCGTTCTTCATGGGCTTCTTCCTTGAAATGCTGCAGGAGGTATCGATAGATTTCTTTGCCGATATCGATCCCCGTCTGGATGATCTCGGGTCCGTACTGGCGGCCCGTAGGTGTTCGGAAGGTTTCGGCGATGCGGAGTGTGCCCGATATGCCCCAGGGAAAACGATCGATGAGCTCCCTGGGCGTGAGCCCCTGGTGGTCGGCTATGTGCCACAGTGTATGCAGGAAAGTGTCCGCCCCCCAGCGAAACTTGTCCGCGTCGTAGAGGCAGTCGCTGATCAACTGATAGGCCCTGCGCTTGCAAGGCGTTGGGGCAATGAAGGCTTCATGGTTCCTGATGGCCTCGCAAATGCACTTCGTCTCGTTCCTGCTTACGGCGAATCGTTTCAGCACCTTCTCCGCCTCGATTGCGCCGGCCTCCGCGTGATGCTCCCGGTCGCGGCAGATGTCGTGCAGCAAACCCGCGAGCAAGCCGAGCACCATCATCCTCTCGATGCCGAGGGGGTTGGCGGAAACGGACTGGCTTTCCACGAAAACCAGCGTCGCCGTGTCCATGCTGACCCGCGCGCTGTGAAACATACCGTGTCCGAGGTCTTCCTGGAGCACGGGCTGCACGGTCTTGCGCATGAGCACCACCAGCGGATGGTTGAAATACAGCCTTCGGGCTAAAGCAATGGGTGCCTTGAACCGGAAGTAGAATTCGGGAAGAGGATGCTTCGACGCGATTCGTTCCGCTTCCCGCTGCAATCTCCGAGTCATTTCATTCATGCGATGCCGCTCTTTGGAAACGAAAGGGCTGAAGCGCCGTATTGCTGCCGGCGGTTTCCTCGCCCGCGTCTTCCGCTCCGCTCGAAGTGCAAGAATCATCCTGTGGAGTCCGCCCCGGGACGGCCGCCGAATTTCGGTTATCCGTCCGGTGAAGGCGACTCGGGAAGAAGGAGCCGTTGTGATTGAGTCCACAAGAACAAAGTTTAATGCAAACCGAATTTTTCCGCAATCAATCGCCTGAATCGAGGCGCATAGATCATTTCGAAGGTCGCTTCCTTACCGGGGAAGAGCCGCAGGGCATGCGAGCGTGCTCCGGCCGCCAGCCGCTCGGCTTCTTCCATGGAAATCGAGGATTGCGCGATGAGGGAGAGGCACAACCCCACAATCCTTTGGAGACGGCGCAGCCGCTTTTCCTCCTCTTCCCGTTCCGAGTCGGTGTACGTGTGCGTCCGGATGTCGGTTCCGGCTTCCATCCCGTCCATGCTTTCTAGCCGCGCACGCCTTCGCTGATTTGGCTTTGCAGCAGCTTTTCCTCCATATTCACGATGCGCTTGATCATCATGTCGAGTACCTTGATGGCGATTTCCGGAAATTGGATCATCAGCTTCCGGAAACTCTCACGGTCCAGGGACAGACATTCCGCCGACGTGACGGCCCTGACCGAGAAAAGCCTGTTCACATCCGAGAGCAGGGCCATGCCTCCGAAGAAATCTCCCGGTTTGAATTCGTGCAGCAACACGGAATGTTCCGTCAATTCCCTGATCACCTGCAACCGGCCCGAGATGACGATGTAGCCGCGGTCACCGGAGTCTCCCTGGCGGAAGAGAAACTCCCCGGCCCGAAAGCACATCTTCCTGCTCAGATAGGCGTAAAGTTTCAACCGGGGCAGCGGAATGCCTGCAAAAACGGAAACGTTGCGCAGGATTTCGAGGCTGTCCTCGAGCTCACAGCGCCCTCTCGGTGCAGGCGCACATTCGTTATTCCGTTCCGTGGGCAAGCTCATAGAAAAGCCCCCTTCTGTTCAGCAGTTCGTCGTACCGCCCAATCTCCACGATTTTGCCCGCTTTCATGACAGCGATCCGGTCGTAACCGCGCACGAGCTCGAGCCGATGAACGACGGCCACAAGAGTGGATTTGCCCCTGAGCTCATTGTTGAAAAGCGCCTGTACGCGTCCCTGGGAGGCGTTGTCCAGGCTGGCGGTGGCTTCGTCGAGAATGAGGATGTGGGGTTTCTTGAGCAGAGCACGCGCAATGGCGATTTTCTGCTTCTGGCCGCCCGAGAGCCTGTCTCCCTTACTTCCGACGTTGAATTGTAACCCCACCTCCATCAGGTCTTCAAGCAAAGCTTCCGCCCGGAGCAGTTCCACGACCCGGTCGCGGACCCGTTCCATGGCGTGCGGATGGATCGCTTTGGCGTGGCCGAAAAGGATGTTGTTCACAACATTCTGGGAAAAGAGATATTCGCATTGCCTGTAGAACGTGACGGCGTCCGGTTGCTTTTCCGAAATCCTGCGTACGAAGCTCCGCCGGGCTTCGAGAATCCGGGTTTGGAGGGCGAGCGGCAGGGAGGCCATCTTGTGCCTGGCGGGGATAAACCTGAGCGCCAACCGGAGCAACTCGTCCAGGTCTTGCGACGGGAGCGATTCCAATCCTCTGGGCAGGCGCTCGACCACCTCGCCGTAGGCCTCCATTTCTTCCGCGCGAATCGGGCTCGACTCAAAGAAGAACGCCTCATCCTCCAAGCCTTCCAACAAGGATACCGTCTGCCTGGCGATGTCCTCCCCAAGCTCCAGGAGCGGAGCCACCAGGTCCTCGTCAGACAGGAACTTCCTGAAGAAGGCGTTTTGCGGCAGCCGCTCGAGCTCGTAGTCGGTGTTCTGCGAATGCCCGAAGACGATGTTTTCCCCGATGCTCATGGAATGCTGGTAGCGGTTCTCATCGAAGAAGTCGACGTCGTCTTCGAGCTCCTTTCCCCATCTCGCAAAGAAGACCTGCCTGGCGCCGATCAGCCGCGCCGCGAGTTCCTCATGCCGGTCTGGGGAAAGCACTGCGTTGAGGCCTATGTTGAGAACATCCTCCGACAGGCCCACGGATTCCACCGCGGCCAGGACCTCGCCGCGCTCCGGGATCGGTCTGCCGTGACGGGGGGCGGTCGCGTTGAGCGAAGCACAGGCATAGAGCAGATTTTCCAGGATGGTGCCGTCAAATATGAACGGATACTGCGCGACATAGCCGACGTTTCGACCGACGTCGAGTTTGGACAGTTCCTTCAATTCCATGCCGTCCACGAGAACATGGCCGAGGTCATAGCTGTAGAGCTGCCCCATGAGCATGGCAAGAGTGCTTTTCCCGCTTCCGGAGAGTCCGACGAGAGCGACCTGCTCGCCCGGACCCACCTCCATCGAAATCCTGTCCAGGATTCGAATCTCACCGTCGGCTACAAAGGAGAGATCCTTGACTTCTATTCGGCCTTCGAGCTCGCAGGGTTCTCTTTCCACGTCGGGAAGCATCCGGAACTCCGGCTTCTCGTCAAAGTACTCCATGATCTGCCGATACCTGACTCGGCTGTCCTGGAGACTCTGGTAATAATCCATCAGTTCCTTCCAGGGATCGTAGAGCTTTTCGTATGCGGAAAGAAAAGCCACCAGAGCGCCCAGGTCGAAACGCCCCTGAATGGTGAAGTATCCTCCGATGAGGAACAAAATGAACGGACCGAGGCTTTGGAAGAAGTTGTTGGCGAACTTGATCAGGTACTTGACCTTGCCCATGGCATAGCGGATGGCAAACAACGGATCGGCATAACGGGAGAGCTTCAGGTTCTCGATCTGCCGACCCGTGTTGCCCTGGACTTCGTGCATCCCCGAAACCGCCTCGCCGATCACGTTGCTCATGGATCGCGTCAGGTCGATGCGCTTCTGATTCAGCCGGTTGTATCGTTTCTGTAAAAACGGAATGATCAGGACTTCAATGGGATAGATGCAAAAACTCAAGGCGGCCAGGACCGGTTCGAGATAGGCCAGGTATGCCGCAAAGGCAACCAGCGTCAGGATGTTGATGATGGGAATGGCCAGTGCCCCGCCCAGAAACTCCCCGATGACCGCCAGTTCCGATGTCAGGGATGTGATCACCATCCCGGCCGAGGTGCGCCTGAAAAACGACAGGGGCAGGCTCAAGATGTGATCGTAGAGTTGGGTCCTGAGCTGGAGCAGAAGCTTCTGGCCGATGTATTCCTGCAGGAGATTCATCGTGTACTTCAGGACGCCTGCCAGCACCACGGCGCCTATGTACAGCCCGCAGTACAGCAGCAGGAGCTCCAGCTTTTTCAGGGCGATCGCCTGGTTTACGATCCTCTTTTGCATTTCGAGTGGAAACACACGAAAGAAAAGCGTGCTCAGAATCAACAGGAACAGAAGAATCTGAGCTCCCCGGTGACGTTCCAATACCCACGAAAACAAGGGCTTCTTGGTGATCATGGATGAGATCTCCGGAGGTGGCAAGGGCAACGGACGCCAGACACCGTAACAACTTGACTCAGAAGCATGGGAATGTCAACGGTGTCGAGGCTCGGTCGGGCAATGTGAGGCGGTATCCGGCGCGAAGGCCGAACAGGTTGACATTGTACTGGAATGTTATTAGTAATCATTACCAACTAACGAACCGCGGTACGAAGCGCTCAATTCATGCCGATCGATGAACTGGCCGTTTCGGCCGTTATGTGAGCGCAGGTGCTGAGGAAGCTTTGCTTCTGGGGAAAATGCCATGAAAATGGGGAATGTGCTCCAGCCTCGAGCCTTCAGAATGACCGCCCAGCGGAGGACGATCTTGGAGGAGCTCAGAAACTGCCGGTGGCATCCCACCGCCGACGAGGTCTATGAACGGGTGCGCCGAAAGTTGCCCAGAATCAGTCTGGGGACCGTTTACCGGAACCTGGAGGTACTCGCCCTTCAGGGCACCATCCGTAAGCTGGACATCTGCGGAAGACAGAAGCGCTTTGACGCCGATCCGCGGATGCACTGTCACGTCAGGTGCCTCGAGTGCGGCGCCATGGATGACCTGCCGCTCGGAGATTCGACTTTGTCCCGGGCTATCGGTGAGATCGACGCGTCTTATGAAATTCGTGAAGTTCGCTTGGAATTCCTGGGCCTTTGTCCGAAATGCAGGGCACCGGAGCGTGCCTGCCGGGGCAGGGATACCCGGAGGGGGCACTCCGGCGGGGTGGGCCGGCCGGATACGTAGATACGGCCGGCCGGAGGCGCCGTGTTTGTCCTCGGGTGTTGAGCCCGCGAGTTGCCGCGGGTCAACAACGATCACTTCAACCATTTTGTGAGGAGAAGGGTAATGGGTCGGCTGAACGGAACGCAAACGGAGAAGAACCTGCTCATGGCGTTTGCCGGTGAGTCGCAGGCGCGCAATCGCTACTCGTATTTCGCGGGACAGGCGCGCAAAGAGGGGTTGATGCAGATTGCAGCCGTTTTCGAGGAGACCGCGAACCAGGAAAAGGAACACGCCAAGCGGTTCTTTAAGTTCCTGGAAGGCGGGGAGGTTGCCGTCGCCGCGGCATTTCCCGCGGGCGTCATCGGCGGCACCCTTGAGAACCTGAGAGCGGCCGCGGAGGGTGAGCACCACGAACACGCCGAGCTGTATCCGGATTTTGCCCGGGTGGCCCAGGCGGAAGGTTTCCACAACATCGCCAATGTTTTTCATGCGATTTCCGTTGCGGAAAAGCAGCACGAAAAGCGCTATCGGGAACTGGCCGAAAACATCGAAAAAGGTCGGGTGTTCAAGCGTGACGGCCACGTTGTCTGGCGCTGCCTGAACTGCGGCTACCTCCACGAAGCCCCCGAGGCTCCCACCACCTGTCCTGCGTGTTCTCACCCGCAGGGTTTTTTCGAACTGCTCGGAGAGAACTGGTAAGCCGCATAATTTCCATTCAACAAAGGGGATTCAAATGCATCCTTTCGAGATAAAGAAAGGGATTTACTGGGTGGGGGTCATAGACTGGAACATACGCAGCTTTCATGGCTACTCGACGCCTAAGGGGACGACCTACAACGCCTACCTGGTCGTGGACGACAAGATCACCTTGTTCGACACCGTGAAGCAGCCCTTCAAGAACCAACTTGTGCAAAACATCCGCAGAATCGTCGATCCGCGCAAGATCGACTATCTCGTGGTCAATCACGTCGAAATGGATCATTCCGGATCGGTGCCGGACATCGTGGAAATCATCCGGCCGGAGAAAGTGTTCTGTTCGGACATGGGCAGGAAGGCGCTGATCGAGCATTACCATCGGGAGGACTGGCCCTTCGAGGTGGTCGGGACGGGGCAGAACCTGAGCCTCGGGAGCCGGACGGTGCAGTTTCTTGAAACCCGCATGCTGCACTGGCCGGACAGCATGATGTCCTATATGCCCGAGGACCGCCTGCTCTTCTCAAGCGATGGGTTCGGCCAGCACTGGGCCACCAGCGAGCGGTTCGACGACCAGGTGAACGCTGAAGAACTGCTGGCTCATGCGGCCAAGTACTACGCCAACATTCTGCTGCTGTTTTCACCGCTGGTGCAAAAACTCATCGAGACGGTGAAGAAACTCGGCCTCCAATTCGACATGATCGCTCCCGACCATGGGCTCATCTGGCGGGCGGATCCAGGCAGGATCATCGCCGCCTATGACGCCTGGAGCCGGCAGGTGAGCAGGCGAAAGGCCCTGATCATCTACGACACCATGTGGAAGAGCACGGAGTCCATGGCTTTGGCCATTTCCCAGGGCTTGGGAATGGAAGGAATCGATTTCAAGCTGTTCAATCTCGAGTTGACACACCGCAGCGAGGTCATGGCGGAGGTGCTCGACGCCAGGGCGCTGATCCTGGGTTCGCCCACGCTCAACAACGGAATGATGCCCACCATGGCCGACCTGCTGACCTACATGAAGGGACTGCGCCCCCAGGGGAAGATAGGTGCCGCCTTCGGGTCCTACGGCTGGAGTGGTGAAGCGGTGAAGCTTCTCACCGGCGCCATGGAGGAAATGAAGGTCGAAGTGCTCAATCCCGGCCTGCGGATGAAATTCGCTCCTACGGAGGAAGACCTGAACCGTTGCATCGAGTTCGGGCGGGAAATCGGCCGCGCGGTGAAGGCGAAGGCCTGATACCGAGGTGCGTTCAAGATGACGCAACACCCGCCCGTCGGAAGGCGTGGCGCGGGCGGGATAAACCCCGCCCCTTGCTGCGGACCGATGTGCCCGTCAGACCTACAAGGGGAGGGCTTTATGCCCTCCCCGCCCAATACACTCATCGTGAACGCACCTTCGTATCAGAGGTGAAAACCAGGTGAGAGTTTCAGCCTGAACTCATCCGGCCAGAACGCACGGATTGCGGTTCCCGCTCCCGATTGCGACTCGATGGAGAACGTTCCTCCCGACAACTCGACACGTTCCTTCATGCTCACGATTCCCAGCCCCGTTCCCTGCGTTCCCGACAAATAGCGCGAGCTGTCGAAACCAATCCCGTTGTCCTCCAGGACCAGCGTTATGCCTGATTTCTCCTTCTTCAAGAGAAGCCCCACCCGGGTGGCCTCGCTGTGCCTGGCCGCATTGTTGAGCGCTTCCTGAACGGTCCTGAAGAGGACGATTTTCACGGGTATCGGGATATGCTCCTCGTCAATGTCCACCGTCTTCTCCACGAGAATGCCCGTATGCGTCTCTTCGAACTCGCTGCATAACCACCCGATCGCCGCGATGGCCCCGAAATCGTCCAGAATGGTGGGCCGCAGTCCCATGTACAGCTTTCGGGCTTCCTCCACTGCATTCTGAACCATGGGCACCAGGGGGTCGAGGAGCTGCGATACGGCGTCGAGGCCCCCAACGGTCCTCCCCTTGAGCGCGTTCTCGATGCCGAACTTGACCGCCACCAGGGTTTGGCCGATGCTGTCGTGGAGTTCGTGAGCAAGCCGCGCCCGTTCCTCCTCCTGAACCGTCAGGAGCTTGGAGGACAGGACGCGGAGCTGGCTTTCGGACACGCGCAGGTTGCGTTCCGCTTCCTTGCGCTGGACCAGCCGCCACATCGTGTCGATGAGCAGCGCGAGATGGCGGACGTCCGCTTCATTGTACTCCGCGTCCTTGTTCGCCACCGTGCCGAGCGCGACAACCCGCCGGCCGTCCAGCACCGGTACGCTCATGATGCGTTTGAGCGGCACGTGACCTCTGGGGATACCCTTCCTTCCCCGATATGATTGATAGTCGTTGATGATGATCGGTCTTCGTTCCCGGATCGCGTCCGCCCATACCCCCGCTTCATCCACCTGGAACCGTGCCTGGTTCCCGCTCACTCGGCAGGTCTTCATGGCCGTTCCCGAAGTGGCGTGCCGGGTGAATATCGTCTCGTCTTCACTCACAAAACCAAGGAACCCGAATCTGCTGCGAGTGATCTTCACCGCCTGTTCCATCGCGAAACCGGCGATCTCGTCTATCGGCGCCTCTGCCATGTGGCTCAGTCGAAAAAGGGCTTCAAAACGGGCTTCGTCAAGCCGTAAGGCTTCCTCGACCTGCATGAAGTCGGTGATGTCGTGGACGATTCCCAGCTTGGCATAGCTGCCGTCGGGATTCGTCAGGCGCGTTTCAAAAACTTCATGGATCTTTCCAATGCGCGGGTAGTTCTTCATGCGCCGTACCGTTTTCCCGCTGAATACCGCGTCGATACGGCACCGATAGCAGGGGGTATTCCGATTGTGAAAGTACTCGTAGCACTTCCTGTTCAGGGGAGTTCCGAAGACGCGTTCGGCCGCCTTGTTGAGATACTGGATTTTGAAGCCGGAATCGATGATGAAAACGCCGTCGTTCATGCACTCGAGAATGTTCGTGTAATAGTTCCAGCCTGCCCGCAGTCCTTCCCCGATATCCTCCATTGCGGGGGGCCGGGCGGCGGCCGGGTCAACTTCGTTGCCGCTCGACCGGGAACGCTTCTCACCGTCCGGCGGCGTCAATCTCCTCTTCTTTTGCATGGAACGGGCCTTGCGCTTGTCCAAGGGACCGGTTACGGAGAGTCAGTTGACTGACACATTCCAAAAATGGGCTGATCCTTAACAACCATCAATAGATTAAACAAAAACGTTTATCAATTTGTTTTCTACTTCGGAGATTCCGGACATTTGTATAAATTAAATATTTTTTTAATTATTACAATCACGTAAGAAGTATGCAACAATTTGTTAATGTTCATTTTTTCAATGGATGCGCTCCATGGCCCCGGGGATTCCACCCCGGGATCACGCGACGAAACGATTCCGCACAGGCCCACCCTGCACCGCATCGGGCTCGCTCTCGAAACGGCCGCCCAACGGTCGATCCGCACGGCCCGCTCCCGAGGCCGTCATGCCCGGGCAGCCGTCGGCACCTTTCAAAGAGGCGAGGGCAGAGCGGGCCCCGGCCACATTCTCAAACGATCCCTCCTTTCACGCACACCCGCTTCCCGCCTGGGCGATATCCGGCCCCGACATCCCCCGCGCATCCTGTTTGGGGTGGACGAACGGCGGCGTTGCGTGCATACTCTAACCCGGAACGCAACAGGCGATTCGGAATGAGGGTATTTTTCTTCTTTCGAGAGGGCGAGGTTCAACTCGGGCGGCTAAGGCTGCCGGGAACGGATGGGCGCATGTCGACCGGAATTCCGGGGAGAATGGTCGAGTTCTTGCTCGGCACGCGAATATTCATGACCCAGATGGTTGCCGTGGTGGCGGCCGCACTGCTGGCGCTGGCCACTCCCGTTTGGGAAGACGGCGGATTCACCGCGATGCTGCTCGAATTCGCGGGACTGGTCCTGGTCGTGGCAGGTGCCCTCGGCCGTTTGTGGGCTTCCATGTACATCGCGGGGTACAAGGGCGATAAGATTATTACCCAGGGGCCTTATTCCATGGTCCGGCATCCGCTCTACTTCTTCAGCCTGATCGGAGTGACCGGGATCGGTCTTGTTGCGAAGAGCCTGGTCGTCCTGGCCCTCCTGCTGGTCGCCTTCCATCTCTACTACCCGTTTGTGGTGCGCCGCGAGGAAAACGACCTCAGCGCCCGGCACGGCGAAGCCTATGATCGATATGCCCGGACCGTGCCTCGATTCTTCCCCAGGCCGTCGCTCTTCAACGAACCGGAAACGTATCCGGTGAATGCCGGGAAGTATCGCCGCTGCTTCGTGGACGCTTCGTTTTTCATCCTCGTTGTCGGTGTCCTCCGGCTGCTCGAAGGATTGCACAGCAGCGGGGTCCTCCCCGATCTTCTCCGCATTCCGTGACGCTGCAAAGAGCGGCTCCCGGGTTTCCCGACCGTGCATGGGCCCGGGCGGGACAGGAGGCTGACCGGAAGCCGGGAAAAGCGGCGCCGCCCGGCTTGATCGGCACCGAAGAACACCCGGCTTCCCACGGCCTCGGCGCGGCTTGTCAGTGAAGCATCTCCACGAAGGCTTCCACGCGGGTTTTCAACTGCTCGACGTCCTCCATGCCGTAGTCGGTTTCGATGGTGAGCACGGGCAGGCCCTTCGCTTTGAGCGCCTTTTCCACTTTGTACGCTTCCATGGCATAGGGTTGGCAAAAAGAGAGGGCGTAGTGGATTACTCCGCGTACCCGGAGGTCCCCGGCCATTTGAATGATGTGCTCCAGCCGTTCGGTATTCGGTGTGAAGCAGGCGCAGTCGATCCGCATGTACCGGTCGACGATGGCGTCCAGCAACGCTTCGAGCGTCCCGGCTCCTTCGTCTACTAGGTCACGGGTATTGCGTGTTCCGATGCAGGACTCCTCTCCCACGATGACTGCACCCGAAGACTCCACGATGTAGGGCAGTTTCCAGTTCGGAACCGCCATCGGGCACCCGGAGAGCATGAGCCGCGGAGTCTCTTCGGACACGACGCCTTGCCCGGTCCCGACCCGGGATTCGAGCTCGTCGCACAACTCTCCTACTTTGGCTGTGAAGCGCTGGGGGTCGTCATAGAAGGAGATCTGGTTGATGAGCAGTACGTCCCGGCCCGAAATGGGCACGGGGGATGCCGCGCGCAATCGGTTGAGGCGCTGGAGCGCCCTGCGGCGTGCGTTCACGATGCGGATCGCCTCTTTCAGACCGGCCGCAGTGATCCGGTTGCCCGTGACTTCCTCGACCCGGTCCTTGAACCGGAGCACTTCCGCCTTCCAAAGCTCGCGGTCGCAACGGTTCTTCATCTGGGGGATTTCCATGACATACATCGGAGCGTATTCGGCAAACATTTCGTAGGATTTCTTCTTTCCGTCGCAGGTGGTCTCACCGACCACCATGTCGCACGACTCGATATACGGGCAGAGACGGGAAAGCTTGAATCCCACGAAAGACTTGATCAACGCACAGGTATTCCGTGGAAGAATCTTTTCCGCTTCGCCTCGACCCGCCTCGGCCCCCGCGCACAACCCCACCTGGATGCCGTTCGCGGCGAGAACGAGTTCTTCGGGGACGAACACGCAAAAGGTGCCGATGACCTTTTTCCCCCCGGCTTTCGCGTCCTGAAGTTCCTTGATCCGCAGTCCGTGGACCTCGGACAGAACGAAGTCGAGGTATTCCATGCCCTTGAGCCGACCCGTCTGGCTCATGTAGATGTCGCCGTAGAACTTGCCGAGCACCTCGAGCAGGGCTGCATGCGCGTCCAAATCGAGGTTTAGCCTCTCCCACATGGATTCATAGTCGTTCATCACCTGGCCTCCGGAATTCGGGAAGGGTTCTGTTGCGCATTCACCTGGAAACGCCCAGGCGGCGGGCATGCCGTGCTGCGTTTCTCCCGCCTGCAAGGCACGAATCGGTCGAGAGGAGCCCCACCCGACTTCCGGTCCGGGCCCCGCGCGAACCGGACCCTGCGGATGGGTGCCCCTCCATACCGGCGGAGCTTGAGAACGGCAGTCTAAGTGGATTCTGCCTATCTGTCCAATTGGTATGATCGATTCATGGTGCTGTTTGCATTGGGAGAAGGCGCCGGCGGGATGTAACTTGCCGGATGGATGGGAGGAATGCCCCGGCATGGAACGGCCGGTTCTCATTGCTTCCTGCCGCCGGCCGGTCCGGCGGCGAATTGCCGTCTGGCCGAACAGGCATCATGGGAGTGGAAATACGTCCGGTTTTCCTCTCCTTTCATGCCCGCTCGACCGGCTACCGTTCCTCCACGCGGTTCCCGCCGGCCCGCCTGGCTTCATCGAGCGCCGTGGCGGCCCGTCGGATGATGTTCTCCGGGGTGTCCTCCCGGGCGAATCCAGTGATCCCGAAGCTGACGGTCAGATTCTCTGCGGATTCGCTGGCAGCCGGGCGGAGGAAGGACTCGGTGATTTTTTTCGCGAAAACGGCAGCTCCCGAAAGATCGGTGTGCGGCAGGATGACTGCGAACCGCCCGTCCTCCAGGCAGGCGCAGAAGTCTTCCTTGCGGCATGAATCAGCCAAAAGGGCGACGAATGCTTTCAGTGTCTCTTCGCTCCGGTCGTGCGCGCGTGCGGGCGTGAGCGGATCCGGACCTCCGACAGCCAGCGACAGGGGGCCGCCGTGGCGTCTCGCCAGGGACACCGCCCGGCTCAATTCCTCCATGAGCGAGCTGTGGCTGCAAAGACCGGCAGCGGGATTGGAGACGGCGAGCTTTCCTATGACTGCTTTAGCTCTTTCGAGTGCGACGCATTTCTTCTGCAGTTCGTGCGTCACGCTGGCCAGTTCGTTTGTGAGGTTCGAGATGCCGGCGACGATGTCGTTGTTGGTCAGCATGATTTTCTCGCCAACGATCACGTATCCCTGGAGCGTCCCGAAGATGAAGCAGTTAAGGGTATGGACGACGGAACCGTTGGGCAGGAAATTCAAACGGGTCTTCTTATAGGCTCCGGGCGGCGGGAAGGGCAGGTGCGCGAGGCTGTCGGCAATGAGGAACTCCGCCAGGTTCCGGCCCCCTGGATCATTCGACTGGTTCAACAGCCGGAGGAAGCCGCGATTGCAGTGCAGGATGTTTTTTCCCCGGTCGAGTATGGCGACGGCCACCTCGCTCAGCTCGTCCAGGTACTGTTCCAGAACCTCGGGATACTCCCAGCGGAACAGCGTTGCGACCATTCCGCTCGAACCCGCACCGCCGGCTTTGACCGGTCCCTCGCCCGCCCCGAGCCTCTCCAGCCAGGTCTCAACGTCGGACATCGCGTCTCCCTCTGCTTCCGGGGCTCGCGGAGGGACATAGTAAGGATTCCGATGCACCGAGTTTCCCGCCAAAACGGCCGGGTGGATTGCAAGTACCTGGTGAAACAACGCCGGGTTGAAATCCTCCCTGTGGTACTGACACAAGGCGAGACACCTTTTGCCCGGGAAAAACCCGTTCAGCAGGTTTTCGAATTCCAGCAGCAGGTGCTCCCCCGCCCTCTCCTTCAGCACCCCTTGCGTTTCCACCGTCACCCGGAGACCGTTGAAACCCTGGTCCATCGCCTTTTGGGTTTCGCCCTCGATGATCTCGAGCATTGCGGGAGGGTCGAATCCGCGATCGGTCCCGAAAAGACTGCTGGGGGCAAGAACCGTGATCTGCCCGGATTCGACGTATCCGGCAGGGTCCACTCCCTGGGCGCGCAACCCTTCGGCCAGTCCTTCGAAGCCGGGAGGTTCCGCCACGTAGAGGATTTTCTCATGCCAGTCCAGACCCTGGCGGACGAACATGATGAGCACCTCCCGGCGCTCCCGCTCCGATTCGTAAAGATAGCACAAATGGTCTCCCGGCAGCAGGTCACTCATCCTGTGCATGATCGTCTCCATTCTCCAGCCAATGCAATGGCCGATTTCGCGTCGGACGCCACTGCGTCCGCACCCGCCAGCCGATCGAGACCGGGGATGATTCGGGTGAAATAACCGCCGATCATGATTTTGATTCCAGCCAGCGCGGGCTGCTTTCGCACGGCGGCCATGAGCTTCATCGCCGGGTGCAGGTTGTACGGCATGGCTATGGAAATGGCGAGAAGATCCGGCCTGTCGGTCAAAAGCACGTCAATGATGTCCGGCGGGGAAGAGGCGGCACCGAGGTAGTTCACCTCCCAGCCGTCCAGGCTGAGAAGATCCGAGATGAGCCATGCGCCCAGGGTGTGGTATTCGTTGGGAGCGGACGTGACGACCGCTTTCCCGCGTTCGGGGGCTTCGATCCTCACGCGCGGGCGGATCGTCGCCATCGCACCGGACATCATGGCTGTGGCCAGGTTCTCCTGCACCAACGAAATCTCTCCTTGCTCCCAGAGGCGTCCCAGCTCGTGCATACAGCGTTGAACGACATCCAGGTAGAAGGATTCCAACCCTTGAGGTGTCGCGGCCGAGCTCCCGGCGAGGCGAAGGCACTCCCCGAGGTCTCCGGCCAACACTGCCGACAGGAAGGCGTGCCCCGTTTCATCCAGAGGAGACCCCGCTGCAATCGGCGGCCCGCAGCTCTGTTCAGCCAGTTGGATCATTTCGCCGTGCCTCCGCAGGATCCAGTCATAGACCTCGAGTATCGCACGGGCGCAAAGCCCGTCGATGTGCCGCGCCACCGCTCGTTTCCAGGCTTCCAGCTCGACCCGAAAATATTCGTATGAAAATCCATGGGCGTGACAGGTCCGGTATGACCACGGCACGGTTCCGGCCAACAGGTCAAACCGGTTGAGGGCAAAAACCCCCAGCATGAGACGCGCGTGATTGCGGTGATGCTCGTACATCATCGACAGAGGGTTGTGGCCGATCAGGACATGGATGGCGGGAAGCGCGGTCAACTCCCGGTCGACCTGCTCGATCATACGCTCCTTGAAGGTCTCGTAAACGGTCGCCGCCTCAAGCGGCATGTGAAACAACGTCTTCGCTTCCGAGATGATTCGGTTGAGCATGTGACGGCTCCCTGCGCAAGCGTCCGGTATTCTAGGAAAAACCGAGCCTGCGCGTTTCCATCCCGGGCATGGCGAACCCGGAGCGAGCCTCTACTGCCTGATCGTGGGAGTAATTTTGTGTGGGTATGGGATTATCGATCGTGTTGTTCTCATAAATACTTCAAAGTGCGGTCCAATTTCAAGCAGGATCTTTCGAGGTCCTCCAATTTTCCTGGTTCATCCGGAAAAGGTGTAACCGTTCATTGCCGGGGGCATCATCGACTGCGGAGGAAGAGGTGAATGTCCCCTTTACCGGCCTGTCGGCATAGGTGTCCTCCATCTTTGCGGATGCCGGGGGCCCGGGCGGAAACCTTGTTTGACATGAGCCTTGCCCGCCGACGGCGGTTCTCTTATTTTGTCGGGACTGAGTGCGGGGAATCCGGTGCGTGGGCCGTTTCATACCGAGGTGCGTTCAAGATGACACAACACCCGCCCGCCCAATGCACCCATCTTGAACTCAATTGCCCATGGCGCCTGCGCCACCCGCGAAGCATGAAAACAGACTCACCCGGAAGTCTATTTTCTACGTAATTGCGCATGGCGCCGGCGTCACCACAAGGCATGAAAACAGACTCACACGGGCGTCTATTTTCTAGGTAAATTGTTTCACACCCGCAGGGTGAAACCGCCCCGGTGGTGGAAATCAGGATGCGCGGCGGGATGAGCCAGTGCCCACCAGGACGTTCCGCCGTCGTGATGCCGTATGACGGCGCTGATTGCGACATCAAGGGGGTGGACGGTCTCGAAAAGCGGATCGAGATCGAGTGCCAGGGCCAGCAGGAAGGAATCCGGGCGCAATCGGGTAGCGAACGGGAGCGACTCGAAGGCCTCCACCTCGCGCATTTCCTGGCGGTAGCCGGTGAACCGGTATACGTTCCAGTGTCCGGACGGCGACAGGTTGAACTCGAAGTACGAGGAAGAACGAGGGGCGGCAAGGAAGAACTCGAAGCAGGACTCCTCCCAGAGTCCGTGCCTGCGCGCGGGTGCCTCGGAGCGCACCGGAAGGGTCAGGTCGGCCACGTTTCCATGCAGCTCGAAGTCGATGGCCAGCGAGCGGGAACAGCGGGCGATGCGGGCCGTGAGACGCAGTGCGGGCGGGATTCCGGGAGCGGGAAAGGGGCGCAGAAAGTGATCGATAGCGTTCATGTCAAGTCTTCGATAATCTTACGGATAGTCGATTCCTGGGACTCGATGTTCGCGGTGAGCCGAAACTGGACGAGCGCCCGCGCGAGGTTGTGTTCCCGGTGCGCGACCTTGAAGTAGACGTCGCCCTCCAGATAGTCCGTGAAGAATCTCAGTCCCAGCTCGAAGGCGATCAACGCGACGGCGTCGTAAATGTGATCCTGGTCCTCTGGCGTGAGAAAAACCCTCGCCTGCGGCAGGTAGCCTTCCAGAATCGCGCGGCAGAGCTCGGGTTCGAAGCGTACCGATTCCCAGTTCGCCGTTTCTTCTCCGAGCGGGTTGCAGCACGAGCGCAGGCAGTCGCCGATATCGTAATGAACCAGGCCCGGCTTGACGGTGTCCAGGTCCACCATGCTGACGGCGCGCCGGCTGACGGTGTCAAGCATGACGTTGTTGACTTTCGGGTCGCCGTGAATCGTACGATGAACGAGCCGGCCGCAAGCGCGGGCGTCTTCGAGCACATTCGCCCGGCTCCGGCGTTCGTTCACGAACCTCTGACAGTGTTTCACTTCGGGGGATGCTCGCGGAGGGATTTCGGTCAGGACCCGATCGTAGTGACGCAGGTAGAGCGGCAAGATGTGGAAACCTTCCAGGGTGTCGGCCAGCAGTTCCGGCGGCAGGTCGCTGACGAGCCGCTGGAAAAGGCCGAGCGCGCAGCCGACTTCCCAGGCGTGATCCGTGTCCTCGACAATGTCGAACGTCCGCGCGCCTTCGATGAAACTGACGGCACGCCAGAACGACCCTTCGGAATCGATGCAGTGGTCGCGCCCGTCCCGTGTCGAAAGAACGCGCATCACTTCCCATCTACGGTCCGTCCCGGGCTGAACGTCAAGGAGCTTGAGCCGGATGTGTTCGGTGGCGATGCGCATGTTTCGCATCACCATTTCCGGTCGATGAAAGACCTTCGTGTTCACGCGCTGCAGGACAAATCGGGGCGCATCACCTTCTTGGAGGCTCACCAGGTACGTGTCGTGCACGTTGCCGCTTCCGAACGGCCGTACGTCCACGATCTTTCCCCGGGGTTCGAAACACTCCGCTACGGGCAGAAGCGTCTCCCGGGCGTCACCCTTGCGGGGAGGGTCGTATTGCGTATCTTCCCGGCCTTTCACTTGGATTTCTGCTTGCTGCCTTTCACTTTCCCCGACTTGTTCTTTGAGCCCTTGACCTTCTGGGATTTCACCTTGTCACGACCGTAGGCATTCCCCTGCCCTTTGAGCTGGTCCTTACCCGAATAGCTCCGGTCCGAATGGCTGTGATAGAATACTCCGTCCCGAACGCCGCCGCCGTGGCCGACTCCGCCCTTCTTGGCGAAGGCCGCGCCGGGCACGAACGTCGTCGACAGGAAGAAGAACCCCGCAACCGCCGTCGACAGCAACATTCTCATGAAGACGACCTCCTTTGAGATTGTAACGAGATGATTCGTCCTGTGAAAGGACCATGCCATTGTCGCAGATTCCGGACCGCGTCGTCAATCCCCACTCAACGCTGGAAGTTCGCCCGTTCCCCCTGCATGCCTTTCTCGGAAATCACCGACCAGCGTTCGCCCTGCCTGATGCCGATTTCAAAACCGCGATCCGTGAGATACATTCTGAGGTCCCCGGAATAGAGGAGTTTGAAGACGGGGCCCGACGGCTCGAAAATGCCCGCTCCCTGTTCGACCATCAGGGCTTCGAGGTCGTTTGAATAGACCCCGTGCTCCACAAGGTGTCGGTGCTGCATGGCGGACAGCAGCCTCAATACCTGGTAGGAGTTCGTCCTCGCGGCGAAAGACGCCTTCCGCTCGGGCGGCAGGCCGCGGGCATCCGGCCGCTCGTCCACGCCGCGGCCGGGAAGCGTCCCGGGAGTTCCGAACTGTGTTTGGGACTCAAGCCGACCGGCCTTGTGGGTGGAAAGGCCCGCGCACGCCGCGACCACCCCGCCGATGAGAAGCCCAGCGGCCAAAGCGTAGGCGAACGGCCGGAGAGCCTCCCGCACCGGGTGCGACGGCATGTCCCCGGCTTCGACCTGGATGCTCGAGGAAAAGGTGTCGGAGATGTTTCTCCTCTCCGTGACGCAGGTCCAAACCAGGTTCAGCACGCCGAAGGTCGCCAGGTTTGCGATGGTTCCCAGGAATCGCAGCAGGACGCGGGGGAAAAAGGATTCATGGGTCTCGGCTCCCGTGGGCTGGACCCATAGTCCCATGAGGCGCTGTCCGTAGGTCAGGCCGTTCCATCGCCATGGCAGATAGAGGAAAACGTAGACGCCGGCGAAAAGACCGACCACGCCCCGGATGTCTTGCGCTTGCCTCAAGGTCAGCCTGAAACTGGGCCCCAGTGCGGCCATCAGGCCAAGGATGACGCCAATCGGAACTTGCAGAATGAAAGTTGTCCATACCCACATGCAAAGGGATGCCAGCCCTGCGAGAAACCGCCGTTTCAACGACGCCGGCGTTCCCCGTGCTCTTTCCGGAGGCAGAACCATGGTTTCGGGCAGAAGGTGTTCCAAGGCGGTGATCATGCCCATGAAACCCGGGTCCCGGAATTCGACGGATTCGAGTTCCTCGTCGTCGAAGGAGTCGGCCGCATCACCGGGCGTGATTGGGGTTTGAAGGACTTTGGAGACGATGATGCCGCATCGCGGGCACTCGTCGCCCAGAACGGGATCGCCGGGACCGCCCGGGCGGTATCCGCACTTCGGACAGGCCGGGGCGTCCGCGGGAGGGGCCCCCCGCGGCTCATCGGACGGGTTTTCGAGCTCGAGTGTTCCGAAAACCGCCGGGTCGGGTTCTATGTCGCACACGAAACCGGCCTGGTCGAGGACCGCCCTGTATTTCTCCGCAACAGGCCCGGATACTCCCCGTTTGATTACTGTCGGCCCGTTTCCGATCAATGCCGCGGCCCGATCCGGGCTGATCCCGAAAAGCTTCGCAAGCCGGTTCTTGCATTCCTCCTGGTCCATCCCATCTTTCAGCCTGCCCTGCAAAACCACTATGAAAGAACCATTCTCCATGCGGGTTCCTCCCGATCATCGGAACGTTCTGAAACGGTGCGTATGTAATTGCATCGGTGCTGGTTGTTTTTATTATTGAAAGGCTCATGAACTCAATCGGCACAATGGACCGCCAGCTGTATGGAAAAGGCGCCGGGACCGCCCGCCGGAGGGAGGCTTTGGAGGGGAGGAACGCAGGGACTTGGCGTCACGAGGACTCATTTCACGGGAAAACCTTGTGACCGCGCGGAACTTTGCGGGGAATGCGCTCAATCCCGGCAAAAGCCGCGCTTTCGCGACTCTCAGGACAAGCCGACGGGAGCATCGGGGAAGAACGGCGTCGCAGATCGATTATGATGGCGAATCGAGAATAAGGGCGGGAAGAGGCTGAACCGGCGGGATCATCGCCCGGCGTGAAGAACGGATTCCTGCTTCGGGGTGTTATAGGCGGCGCGGAGAAAGCATACCGCCGCGCCTTTGCGGGCATCGGCGAGGACGTGGGCATAGCGCTTCCCACCGGCAAGAAAGACATCGATCACTTTGATGAACGGTTCGAATTTTTCCGCCCCCTGGACAAATTGCGCAAGGCTGTTCGGGGCTTTCTCGAAAAAAGAGAAATTGAAGTCCGCTTCCGGTTCGTCCGGATACAGGGGGAGGTAAATAACGCGCGATTCGACGAGGTCGAGAAAGAAATGAGTCCCGTAGGACACATCCGGTACGTGACCGTCTTCCACGCGGGCTATCTCCACGAGGACGGAGGCGTTGTTGATATCCGCGTAGGTCGTGTTGACGCCCAACATGATGTTCGAGCTGCCCCATCGGCCGGGTCCCATCATCATCACCCGGTTCGGGGCAATATCCGGATGCCTGTTGAGCTCTCCGACAATGCGGCCGATACCCTGCCGGATTTCCATGGGAGCGCGCACGGCATAGGCGGTCGGGTCCACGTAAACGATGTACTTCATGTCTCTGACCTCACCTCCCGAGATAGCGCGGTTCGTTCTGAACAGAAGTAGTTCTTTCGGGATCCTGGACGGCAAGACCACGTCTTCGGCCGATCCCGGTATTCGCATGGGACGACACTGCACGATGTTCAGGCGCAGATCCCCGCTCGAACCCGGAGAAGCGGTGAATTCCGTGTCGACGGGATGTCCATAGGCCGATTCGAGCGTTGCCAAAAGCTCCTTCATGACTTTTGTGAATCCGGTGCGTCCAAGGAGGTTGTTGAAGGTCAGGATGCATTTTTCCGGTTTCCTGATGTGACTGCCCTCAGGGTCTCTCATATATCCATCTTCGTTGACGGACACGTAGAGAGCGAGATTCGGGTAGTTGTCCCGCTGTATGATTTCGGCCAGGGGAACGCTCCTGAATTCGTTCCGTTCAAGGTCCAGGAGGTCTATCTCATGTTGTGAGTAGAATGCAATCTTCGACCCGATTTCAGGGCGAAGGAGCGGGTGGCTCACGGCAATCAAACGGGGGTAGTCGCCGCCCTCCCGGTTGACCGCCCGCGTGCCGAGGCCGAAAACAAGCCTGATGATCCCCTGATGGGGATCGATGCGATTCGTCCACTGGTACAGGTTGTAAGAAAACGCCACGCCCGCAAGCGAGGGGAAGAAGAAGCCGTCGTAGCGCATTCCCGAAACACGCTGAACGAGGATTGCCATCTGCTCGTCGGACTCCCCGAGGCCCCGCTGCCTTCGGTATGCAAGGGCATCCGGATTGACGGCGCTTGCATAGACGAGCTTGACCGCCCGCAGGAAAGCCTCCAGCCTCACCTCGGGGCTTCCCTGGTTCACGCAGAATTCGCTACGGTATTTGCCCGCGAAAGCATTACCGAAACCATCCTCGAGCAGGCTGCTCGATCGGACGATGATCGGGGCTTGACCGAAGTACTCGATGAGGTCTTTGAACTGATCCATGATCTCGCCGGGGAATTCGCCTTCGAGGAAACGGTTTTCCACCTGTTCGAATTCCTCGGTGGAAATCTGGGAATTCCTTGTCAAGCGTAATCTCAAGCGGAAGAGATTGTTATTGATGAGGAATGTGAAAAAGACATCCGAGCCGATGTAAAACGAATCGTGTTCTTCGAGGACCCCTGAGAAACTCACGTCGCCGGAAGCTTTCCGGAGGATACCCCGGGCGAGGAGCATTCCTGCCGCTTTCCCGCCGATTCGACCGGAGCCGATCAACCTGTCTCTGACCTCCAGCAGTTCTTGCAGCGTGAGGTATTCATCCGACAGGCGCTTGTGTTCCGGATCGGCGCCGATGATCATCTGCGAGAGTTCCTGTTTCAGCGCCTGGATTTCCGGTGTGCCCTCCAGTTGTTTCAATTCGTTTTCGTCGTACTGGGAGAGTTTCCTGTGAACGCTGTCCCACGGCGCGATGGAATCCGCCTTGACGCGAAGGGGCGGAACCCCGGCAGTGAGCGATATGGCCGATGCGTCACCGCTGTGAAAGACGGGAGTGAGAACGCCTTCGGTGAACAAGTGGGGCAGGAACATCTGTGAGGAGTAGCGATCCCAGACCTTGAGCGGGTGGATATAGAGATTTTCCTTGACATGGTAAAGATCGATCAGGACTTGAGTGGTGTCCCGGATCCTTGCGACTGCGCGGTGGGAGTGCCGCCCGCGTGTGAGGGCGAAATATGCGACCGTGTCCAGCTCATGAAGATAGGGGCACGTCACCTGGAAGAAGTTTGCCAGGAGCTCGTCGGTGGCCCATTCCGCCACCAGCTCGGAGAGATTGTCGAACACATAGAAGACGCCCGTGCCTTTTTTCTCGATAATTCCGTTGACCTGGGCGCTGAACGAATCAAAACCGTGTCTCGGATCGACATCTTCGCAACCGACTCCGGCCTCCGGACGGAGGATGCTTCGGCGTGCGCCGAAGCGGACATACACGACGGTGCGACGGTCCTGGACGGCCTGGCTCACAAAGGGATGCACCACGTGCTGGTAGGTGTCCATTCCGTCCACCTGCCACACCACATTGTCGCCCAGGCGCAACCCCTGCAGGATCCCGTTCAGTGCGGAGATCCCGCTGCTCACGACATCCGATTGCACCTTCTCTCCCTCTTACGAACATTCCTCCCGGCCTCGCGCCGGAAAAAACATCAAACACCAGAAACAACCGCCGAGACGGCGTATCTCCTCGCCGTCTCGGCGGTGCGTCGCGATCTGCAAAGCCGATCCCGTGTCTCTCAACATCTATGACCAACGGCCATGAGCCGGACCCCATCTCGCCCATGGACATCGGTTTAACCCTGCCACCAATAAGGGGCATCAGCAACAGGCCGGGAGGACTCCTCCCCGTCCTCGCAGGACAAGACGGCTGTCGCTACACCCAACCACGCAATTTCATGGCCTCGACAACCCTTGCAACCGCAACTGCGTAAGCGGCTTTGCGCATGTTGATCTTGTATTTTCCCGACAACTCAACAACCTCATGATATGCCTTCGTCATCCTTTTGTCCAGCTTTTCATGGACTTCCGTCTCATCCCAGTAATACATGTAGGCATTCTGAACCATTTCAAAATAGGAAACGGTGACGCCTCCGGCGTTGCACAGGAAGTCAGGGATGACGTGTATTCCCTTGCGATAGAGGACCTCATCGGCGTCGGGGGTGGTCGGCCCGTTGGCCAATTCAACCAGTATCTTGGCCTTCACCTTGTCAACGTTCCGCTCGGTGATGGTGTTCTCAAGGGCGGCCAGTACCAGCACGTCCACATCCAGCGCCAAGAGCTCGTCGTTTGTCATGTTCCGCGTACCCTCGCAGTTCAGGACGGATGACGTCTTCTTCTTGTGCGCGTCCACCGTATCGGCGCAGATGCCGTTCTCGCAGCTGACGGCGCCCTTGGAGTCGCAAACCGCCACAACCTTGATGCCGAACATGGATTGAGCAAGGCTTGCCGCGTAGGAGCCCGCATTGCCGTATCCCTGGATGGCCATGGTCGCCTTGCTCAAGTCCAGGCCCACTCGGCGGGCCGCTTCTCGAAGCGTGTACATGCCCCCCCTTGCCGTAGCATCCCCTCGTCCGGGAGACCCCCCCAGAGAGAGGGGTTTGCCCGTGATGACCCCGAACTGGTTCTTTCCGATGATGGACGAGTACTCATCAACCATCCATGCCATGATTTGCGGATTGGTGTAAACGTCGGGAGCGGGTATGTCCTTTTCCGGACCGATGAAGGCACCGACGGCCTTTATGTAGCTCCGGCTTATGCGTTCGAGCTCGAATTGCGAGAGCTCCTTCGGGTTGCAGATCACTCCCCCTTTTGCACCGCCGAGGGGCAGGTCCAGCAGGGCACATTTCCAGGTCATCCAGGCGGCGAGTGCCCGAACCGTGTCCACGGTCTCTTCGGGATGGAACCGGATGCCGCCTTTGGTGGGACCCTTGGCGTCATTGTATTGGACTCGGAATCCCTGGAACAGCTTCGTCGTGCCGTCGTCCATGCGCACGGGGAAATTCACGTGGAACTCGCGCATGGGGCGCAGGAGCACTTCCCGGGTACTTTGCCCGAGCTTGAGCACATCCGCGCAGTCATTGATCTGCTTCTGAGCTATCTTGAACGGATTACTGTGATTGTCGGTGCCTGCCATCTGTCTTCTTCCTCTCGTTTTAGACTTTCCCAAAATTCATTCCATTGCCCTTGAGTCCTTATCCGCGTGCATCGTCACCACCGTCGTCCCTTCGGAGAACCGCTTCGCATAATCGATTTGATGTTTCAACAGCCACATCTTCTCGAGAAATTCCGGCCACCCGCATTTCGGCTTGAAACCCTTTTCCGCTTCGGGAAGGATCATCACCCCATCGGTAACCGTTCCCTGCAGCTCCTGCCACAACTCCGCCCATGCGTCCTGCGCGCCTTGCAGAACGACCCCCGTGACTTTCCTGTGATGTTTGAACTTCTCCGCGGGCAACAAGACCTTCCGTCCCTTGCCCGGTTTCCTGCCGGAGACAACCGTGAGTTGTTTCGTCATGATCATTGCTCTCCTTCCTTATGAGGCAGGTCTCCTATGGAACCCTCGCAAAGCCTTCCGGCATAATCGATCAAGACGCCCAGGAGGTGGAGTTTCTCGAGGACCAGGCTCGAAGCCTCTCCGGCAGAAAGGCGGCAGGCTGAGCTGTTCGAGCCGTCGAGGATCTCTTCGGCCGAACGCGAGTCCTGAAGCAGGTCCCAGATCTCCTGCCAGAGCGCCTGGGCGTCGCTCATGACGCTGGCGGCAATACCCCGGAAATGCCGCAATCTTGCGTTGGCACGCCGAATTTCCCTGTCCATGCCTCCGGTGCGACTGCTGCTCCAATACCTGGTTTCGGTCTCAGTCGGATCTTTCATTCCGCGGCCTCCCATTGGGGCAGTCAAAATGCAAAGCGCTCCAGCAATGGTGCAGGCAATTAGCGTGCCGCAGGGCGAAATCGGGATGCGTCCCATTCAACATGCCGGTATCAAAGGGATTTTTCATGAGTGAGGAGTGCGCGAGCGCCTTGAAGCTCACGGGCTTCTGCTGCTCCCGCACCATGCTGGCAGGCAACAGAATTGTCGCCGAGTGCGACAGGCACCGGGAATTCGGATCATTCCCGACGCTGTTCAGGATCTGAACAGGGGTGGTGAGAAAACAACAATCTCGATGACGAGACCGATGAATCGGCGTTCGAAAACGCGCCCCCGGTGCATTCAGGGGCGTCTTGCGGAGTCCCTCTGACATGTCTTCATGCAAATTCACCTGGAAAATAGATTCCCGAGTGAGTCTGTTTTCATGCCTTGTGGTGACGCCGGCGCCATGCGCAATTGCGTTCAAGCCGACGGCAATGGGCGGGAGGGCTAAAGTCCTCCCCTTGCACCATCGCGTGAATCGGAGGTGCGGGGTTTATCTCTACGGCCCCCATTTCGCTGATCTCGGACTCCGTGATCTTTAACGCCAATCCTCAGTGCGTCCGGTTCGCTCCGAAGGCGGCAGAAAATCGAATTTCTTCATGCGGTGCCTGAGTGTGTTGCGGCTGACGCCAAGCACTCTCGCGGCTTTGACCTGGTTGTTGCCGCACTGTTCCAGGACTTTGGACAACAGGATTCTCTCAACCATATCGATGATGCTCTCATGCATCGCTTCACTTCCGACCTGCAGCAGGTCCGGGATCAGCTCCTCGAGCTTTCGTTCCACCCTCGCCCATGGGTTTTTGTCCCATTCGGGCGACGACGGTTCATGGCCGCCGGAATCGAACCGGAGGTGTTCCTCGCGGATGATGTCGCCCGAAGAGAGCACAACCGCGCGCCTGACGGTGTTCTCGAGCTCTCTCACGTTTCCCGGCCAGGTATGGGACTTCAGCTTCGCAAGGGCACCGTCTTCGATACGTCGAATCGGGGACTTGTACTCCTCTCCAAAACGGACCAGGAAATAATCGACCAGTGCCGGGATGTCTTCCGGGCGTTCCCGCAACGGCGGCAGATGGATGGAGATGATTTTGAGCCTCCAGTAGAGATCTTCCCTGAATCTGCCTTGTTCGACCGCTCTTTCGAGGTTCTTGTTCGTTGCCACGAGGACCCTGACGTCCACCCTCAGGGGTTGTTCGGCGCCGACCCGTTCGATCTCCCCGTATTGGAGCGCACGGAGGAGCTTGGCCTGCGTGGAAAGAGGCATCTCGGCGATTTCATCGAAGAACAGCGTGCCGCCGTGGCATCTTTCGAACTTGCCGATGTGAGTGCGCTCGGCACCCGTGAAAGCCCCGCGTTCGTAGCCAAAAAGCTCGCTCTCGAAAAGCGTCTCCGGGATGGCGGCACAGTTGACCCCGAGAAACGGCTTGTCTTTTCGGTCACTATGGTGATAGAGGGCCCGGGCGACCAGTTCCTTCCCCGTGCCGGATTCTCCGGTGATGAGCACCGTGACGTCCTTGTTTGCGACCTGCCCGATGAGCTTATAGACCTCCTGCATTCGAGTGTGGTTGCCGATGATCTTGATTTCTCCCTTTGGAACCCGGGCGGATGTGAGACTGTGGAACGGAAAGCTCACCACTTCCTTCATGAGGCGGTTCACCTCGAGGGCATCCCTGGCAATGCGCTCCAGTCCGTTCCTGTCGAAAGGCTTGAGGAGATAGTCGTAAGCTCCGAGCTTCATGGCTTCGATGGCCGTGTCCATGGTGCCGTAGGCAGTCATCACGATGATGGGCGTTTTCACCTGCAGGCGCCGGATCTCCTTGAGGGTTTCGAGCCCGTTCTTGCCCGGCATCTTGTAATCGAGGAGAATCAGGTCGAAGGGTTCGCGTCCCACCGCCTCGAGGGCCGCCGTTCCGCTGTTGCACGAGAGCACTTCGTATTCCTTCCTGGAAAAGAAACGGGTAAGGAAGTGAACGAGGCCCTCGTCGTCGTCAACGATCAATATCTTTTCCATCTTTCTCAAACATTCCTTCCACTCGAATCGGGATGAGCAATGAGAACGTCGCACCCCCGCCCGCGCCGTTTTCCACGCGGATCCTCCCGCCATGCCTCTTGACCGTGCCGTCAACGATGGAAAGACCAAGCCCGGTACCGGTGGCCTTGGTGGTGAAGAAGGGATCGAAGAGGCTCGGGATGGCCTCCTCCCGGATTCCCGGCCCGGTGTCCGCAACGTCTATGCGGATATACTCCCGCAATCCTTTATCCGTCACGGACGGTTCCATTTCGGCGCTGAGACTCAATTCTCCGCCTGCAGTCAATGCCTCGAGCCCGTTGACCATGAGATTCAGAAGGGCTTCTCCAAGCTGCTTTCTATCTCCCCGGATCCGTGGAAGTGAGTCGGCTATCCTGGTTCGCACCACGGTTTCCTGCTGTTTTGCTCTCGGCCCTGCCACCAGCAGAGCGTCTTGAATCAGTTCCTTGACGTCCACTTCCGTGAATACCGGAGCCTGCGGCTTGGCAAAGTCGAGGAACCGGTTGATCGTGGCCTCCATGCGCAATACTTGACTCATGGCGATCTGAAAGTCTTCCTCGTACTCGAAAGACATTTCCAGCTCGCTTTCAATGGACTGCAGAAACATTTTGAGCGATGTGAGGGGCGTCCTGATCTCGTGAGCGACACCGGCGGCAAGCTGCCCCAGGGACGCCAGCTGCTGGGAGCGGGCAACCGCCGCCTGGGTCCGCTTCAGCCTTACATCCGTTTCCTTGAGCTCCGCTTCACTGCGGGTGACTTTTTCCTCCAGCCTGTTCTGCCGGTCTTTCAACTGCCTCGCCATTTCACCGAAGGCGTCGTAGAGGAGCCCCACCTCATCGCCGCGATCCATCGTCTCGATATCCACCCTCTCGAATTCTCCCCGGGCAAGAGAGCGGGCTGCCGTGCTGAGCCTTCGAATCGGAGTGGCAACGTACCTCGAGAGCAGCCATGCGGAAATCAGCGTGCCGAAGATGGCCGTGGCGATGACGAGGAACACGAAGCGCCTCAGTTCATTGGCGGCATGGAAGGCCTCCGCCTTGTCCTGCTCCACCACGAGGGCCCAGTCCGTGTCGCCTACCATCATCGAGGCCCCGATGACCTCGATTCCCCGATAGTCGATGTAGGTGATTCTGCGGTTTCGGCCACTGAGAATATTCTTGAAGCTCTCCGACTGGGCGATGTTCTGAGTGAGTATTCTCCGCGGTTCCTTGTGGGCAAGAAAGGTGCCTTCCCGGTCCACGAGGTAGCACTCCCCCGTTTCCCCCAGCGAAACCCCCAGCACAACGGCGAGAATCGTGCCGGTCCCGACGGATGCCCTGACGACGCCTTTCAGATCTCCAGATGCTCCGATCAGCGGAGCCGAGATGAGAAGGCAGGATTCCTTCCCGTCGGAGCTCAACTGAATGGCGGGCATGCTCGGGCCGGCGAACTCGGACTCCACATCCGGATCTCCCGCCCGGAGCTCCGATGCCGTCCCTCCGACGCGACAGATCGTATGGCCCTGGAGGGTCTGCACCGCAATTTCATCGTACACTCTGTACTTGTTTCTCACCAACTCCAAGTAGGGAACGATCTGTTCCGGCTCCATGGACCTCAAAACCGACGAACCCGCCATGACTTCAAGGTCGGCCTTGCGTTCGGAAATCCACCGCCCGAGCAGCGCGGCTTTGTCCACCGCCACTTGCCCGATCTGGTTCGTGGCCATATTCAGGATGAGCTCCTCCGCCGTCCGGATGGAAAGCATTCCGACCGCGCAGAGCGGCACCAGCGCGAACACGAAGAAAAGCAGCATCAATTTGAATTGCAGGCTGTTCACGGAAAGTGCCTTTTTCAATCCGGTCCCTAAATACGAGTACTTGTCAGACCTGATTTGCCCCACTGCAAGGAGCCTTTCGAAAACCCGACGAAAGCACCGAGTGAATCGGCGCTCAATTATATGCAGAAAACCTCAAAATAGCGATATTTTGCGCAGTGCCGTCCAGCGGCTCCCTCGTATCCGTCTCTCCTGGTCCTTCCCCGCCGGCGGGCTGCATCGCGGCCAGTTCGTGAAAGTGCGCCGCAAACCCGCAATCTCCGTGCTTCGACGCACTTACGGGGAACCTGGTGCTCCGCTCCTTTCCGATCAGTGGCGCATCCGGGGGTTTAGGCCGTTTTCCAATTCAGTGTCCGGACGGTTCTGCCGATTGGACGGGAAAGTCACGTGGAGTCCATGGCAGACACCGATGCAGGCACGAGCGGACTTTTTCAGTTCATCTGAACAGACGGGGAAGGTTCACGCAGGATGAACCCCCGTGTCGCCATTCGTCAGAGGGAGACTCAAGGGCCGGGAAAAACACAAGAAGAGGCCGGTACGGCCGCATCGTCCAGGGGAACGACACGGGGGAATGTGCGGATATCCGTCCGGAATGACAATGTATTCGAGACAGCGCCCGCCAGGCTTCCCCGAGACAATGCATGGGTGCGGGCATTTCGAAGCCGCACCGGCGGGGACTGCGCTCGTCCATGCCGCCCCGGAAGCCGGATCACCTTCGATCCGAGGCGGGCACGGTTTCGGCGTGCACACGGTGGGCTTGGGGGCTTTGTGCGGGGTGGGGTTTCGTTCCCCCTTGACCCAACCTTGCCCTGCACGATTGTCCAATCGAGAAATAACGGAGTCGCATATGGCGAAAAAAAAGAGGGAAGAAGAGCATGGCGATGCGGAACGATCCGCTCCGCTCATGGAGACGGACGACTGGATCGATGTCGATGAAGAACGTGCCTTCGAGCAGGCCATGGAAAAAAAAGGGAATCTGAATCCGAAGCCAAACAAGAAGAAGTGAGTTCCGACAGATCGACACAGGCGGATTCGTTTGAGTGTTCGAGCCCGTCTGTCCAGCCTGACGACATACCGGAGAGGGGATTTCTCCGAGCCGGGCCAAGCTGCAACCCGGATTGTCCCGGGAAGCCGGCCGCATCGGCGCAAAGCGGGCATGGCGTCATCGTGCCCGCAACCTCGTGCAAGGCCGGTTATCGCCGCCGGCTCCCGCCCGAGGTTTCCGCACTCAGGGTCCGAATCGCCCGGTCCTTGGGGGGGGGACCCCGAGGAATGCGGGCTTCAAACCGGAGCTCCTCCCCGGATGGAATCAAACCGATGCCGTGTGCAATCCGGATGAATCCCCAGACGCCGCCTGATCCGTTCTGATTGAATTTGCCTGACAATCTGAAATAATGTTCCGGGGCGGAGCGATTTTGCCGGCAATATGGGCGACGCCCGCCGAACATTGAGGGGGATTGGGATGCGTACCATCGCGGACCTGGACGAATTGCTGGCCGCCGCGGAAGAGGAACTGGCCGGGCTTGACCGTAGAAGAACGGAAATCCTGCGATATATTGAAGGGTTGCGTCGTGAAAAGAGCGTTGTTGTTGAGGCTTCCTCCACGGCGACGTCACCGGACGGCCCGATACGGCTGCCGCCTCTGCCGGATCCCTCGCCCACGGAGGGAGCAGGGCCGGACCGGCCTCCGGATGTGACGTTGCATGACGATTCTCGGTCCGAGCCGGCGTCGAAGGTCACCGAGCGGTCGCCGGCGGAAGAGAAGATCGCTCTTTTCAGGAGCCTTTTCAGGGGCCGGGAGGACGTCTATCCCAGGCGATTCGAAAGTCGCAAGACCGGCAAGTCGGGATATCTTCCGGCATGCCGCAACGAATGGATCAAACCCAGGTGCCGAAAACCGCGCGTGAGATGCGGCGAGTGCCCGAACCGCGAATTTCTTCCCGTCACCGACGAGGTGGTGGAGAATCACCTGCTCGGAGGCGAGCGGCAGGGGAGATCCAAGCGGGACTTCACCATCGGGGTCTATCCTTTGCTTCCGGGCGAGTCCTGCCGGTTCCTTGCCGTCGACTTCGACAAGAGCGGCTGGCGAGAGGACGCGGCGGCGTTCCTGAAGACTTGCGCGGTCTTCGGCGTCCCGGCCGCCCTGGAGCGTTCGCGCTCCGGGAACGGCGGCCACGTCTGGATATTCTTCACTGCGCCCGTGGACGCCGGAACGGCGCGCCGGATGGGCTCTTTTCTGCTCACGGAAACCATGGAGTCCCGGCCCGAAATGGGCCTCGACTCCTACGATCGATTCTTCCCGAGCCAGGACACTCTTCCCAAAGGGGGGTTCGGCGGCCTCATCGCCCTTCCCCTGCAGCGCGGGCCGCGCGAGACGGGCAACAGCGTATTTGTGGATGAGGCCTTCGTTCCCTTCCCCGACCAGTGGGCATACCTTTCCTCCGTGCGGCGCATGGAGCCGGGCGAAGTGGAAAACCTCGCCCAAAAAGCCGTCGCGGGCGGGCGCGTGATGGGGGTGCGCACGGTCGTGACGGACGAGGACGATGATCCTCCCTGGACGCTCCCCCCTTCGGGGCGTCGGAGGGAGCTTCCCCTTGCGGGACCGCTCCCGCCGAGCGTTACGCTCACCGTCGCAAACCAGGTCTACGTGGCGAAGGAAGGGCTTTCCCCCGCGTTGAGAAACCGGTTGATCCGCCTGGCGGCCTTTCAGAATCCGGAGTTCTACAAGGCTCAGGCCATGAGGCTGCCCACCTTCCAGATACCGAGGGTCATCGGGTGCTGCGAAGATTTTCCGGACCACCTGGGCCTTCCAAGGGGGTGCCTGGAGGAGACGGCGGCTTTCCTGTCTTCGATCGGAATCGCACCGGTCGTGGTGGATGAGCGGTTTGGAGGGATTCCCATCGACGTCCGGTTCACCGGCACGCTGCGACCCGACCAGGAGCCGGCCGCCCGCGCCATGCTGGAACACCACACGGGAGTGCTCTCGGCGACGACGGCCTTCGGCAAGACCGTGGTGGCAGCCCGTCTCATCGCCGACCGCGGGGTGAATACGCTGGTGCTGGTCCACCGGCGGGAGCTTCTCGACCAGTGGGGCGCCCGATTGAACGAGCTATTGGAGCTGCCCTCCGGGCGGATCGGACGGATCGGCGGCGGGAAGCGCGATCCAACCGGGATTGTGGACGTCGCGATCATCCAGAGTCTCGTCAAAAAGGGCGTCGTGGACGACCTGGTCGCGGAATACGGGCACCTGGTCGTCGACGAATGCCACCATATTTCCGCCCGCAGCTTCGAAACCGTCGCCCGCCAGTGCAGGGCGAAATACGTCACGGGGCTGTCCGCCACGGTCACGCGCAAAGACGGCCATCATCCCATCATCTTCATGCAATGCGGGCCGGTCCGGCACCACGTGGACGAGCGACGGCAAGCCGCCGCCAGGCCTTTCTGCCACAGGGTGATCCCGCGTCAAACGGAATTCCTCCTGCCCGGCGCTCTCAGGCGTGAAACCGATCCGGCCATCCATGAAGTCTATGCGGCGCTGGTCCGGGACGAAAACCGAAACGGGATGATCGTCCGGGATGTGCTCGATGCCTTAGCAGCCGGGCGATTTCCGGTGATTCTGACGGAGCGCCGGGAACACCTGTCTCTGCTTGCGCAACGTCTTGTCCCGCAGGTCCGAAACGTCGTCGTCCTGCAAGGCGGCATGGGGAAAAAGCAGCGGGCGGCGGCGGCGAAAGCCCTTGCCGGGAGCGCCGAAGGGGAGGCGAGGGTGATCCTCGCCACGGGCCGGTACCTGGGCGAAGGGTTCGACGATGCCCGTCTGGATACCCTGTTCCTTGCCCTGCCGGTATCCTGGCGCGGAGTGCTCGTCCAGTATGCGGGGAGGCTGCACCGGCTCCACGAGCAAAAGAAGGACGTCCTCATCTACGATTACGCCGACCTGCGGGTGTCCATGCTGGCACGAATGTACGGCCGCCGGCGCATGGGCTATCGCAAAATCGGCTATGCGATCCAGGAATGATCAAGTACTCGGGGACGGACGATGGAAGGTCCGGTACAGAGGTGCGTTCAAGATGGGCTCATTGGGCAGGAGGGCATAATGCCCACCCGCACGTCTGACCGGCACATCGGTTCGCAGCAAGGGGCCGGCTTAATCCCTGCCCGCGACGTCTTCCGCCGGGCATGTGTTGTGTGATCCTGAACACAACGTGGTCTGATGCGTCTGCGGTGAGAGTCAGTCCTCATGGGGGTTCGGAGACGACCGGAATGGACCCGACGGATTGTGGTCGCGTGCAAAGGGGGGATTGTGCCGATGCGGAACGGCTTGTGCCGACGGATCCGCACAACAGGCCTTGATCGGGAGCATCGAGGGGATACTCCACCGGGAACGTCAGGCCTCCGCAGGTCCCCTTTTCACCAGTACGGCGAGGACCCAGGCGAACTTCACTTCCAGGGAGTCGATCAGGGAAAAACCGGCTTCCTCTAGGGCCTGGTGGAGATCGGCGCTGCGGAAACGATTCCTGGCGGGGTGGAGAAGGATGTGCTTCGTGACGGGATTCTGGTAGAGGAACGGGTAGATTTCCTCGAGGAAGTAAACGCCGCCGGGTCTGAGCACTCTAGCCACCTCGGCGAGCCCCCGCTGCCAGTCGGGGATGTGATGGAGCACGCCGAATCCGAACACGGCGTCCATGGAGCCGTCCCGGTGCGGCAGGTCGACGGCGTCTCCGGCATACATGGCCACCCGGGACCGCCTGGCCGGCGACAGGTAGGTCCGGGCCTTGCGAATCATCCGTTCATCGAGGTCCATGGCGAAAATCATTTCGGGCTGGAAAGCATCGAGGATCAGGTCGGCACCGGCGCCTCGACCACACCCGATCTCGAGCACTCTGGCCCCGGGTTCCAGAACCCCCGCCTTCCGCAGCCGCCTGATCTGAAACCGTTGCTCGATCACCCGCAACGGATTGTTCACGACCAGGCGTTCCGCCCAATTCAATTTCATGCCGGCCTCTCAGGCTTTCACGCCCACGTGGACGGCGGCTATGCCGTTGGTGAGGAGACGATACCGGACATCAACGAATCCGATGGATTCGAGCTTCGACTTGAGCTCCCCGGGGCCGGGAAAAAGCCGGATCGATTCCGGGAGGTAGGTGTAGGCCAGGCGGGACCCGGCCAGCAGCCGCCCCAGCGCGGGCATGATGCGGAACGAGTAGAAGTCGTAGAGAAAACGAAACCAGGGCGTAACCGGTTCGGAGAATTCGAGGCACATCAATTTGCCCCCCGGCCTGAGAACGCGGTGCATTTCGCGGAAGCCCCGCTCCATGTGGGTCAGATTGCGAATCCCGAAGCCGACCATGGCTCCGTCCAGCGAATTGTCGGCAAAGGAGATGTTTTCCGCGTCGCCCTGGGTATAGACGATGCGGTTGTGGTATGGGGAGCTCTTCACCTTGGGCCTGCCGGTCACCATCATGGTCCAATTGATGTCGTAAAGAAAAACCCGTCCCGCGTGGCCGATGTGGCGGGCGGCCATGAGGGCGAGGTCGGCGGTGCCGCCGCAAACGTCGATGACCCGGTCGCCTTCCTTCAGGTCCATCATCCCCACGGCGATGCGCTTCCACGCGTAATGCACGCCGAAGCTCAAAAGGGTGTTCATGAAATCGTATTTGGGGGCCACCGTGTTGAAATGACGGCGAACGAGATTCACCTTCTCGCTCTCCGGGACTGCGACATAGCCGAAGTGAGCGGCCTCGGGGACACTTTCCGGCGGGACGTTGCGCCGCCGTTCCGGTGCGGGTGATGAGGCGTTGCGCATAAGCGCTCCTGGGGGTTCGGCTCAGGCGGAAGGGTGGGGATAAGTGCGGAACGGGCGGGTCAATGCGGCTCCGACTCTCCGTCCCGGCTGCGGCCGCCCGCCCGGACCGGGTGTGTCTTTATCTCTGCGTCACGAAAGAATGCGACCCGGGTGAAAAAAATCGTCGGTCCGCGCAAAGGGACCGGCGTTCCCCGTACGATTCGGGAACCGACTCTCAGGCGGGCTTCACCACGAGACCGGTCCGGATGCACCGCGTACACGCCTTGACCCGGCGGACGGCCCCGCTCTTGTCCAGGTGCCGCACAGTCTGAAGATTGGGATACCATAGACGCTTGGTCTTATTGTTCGCGTGGCTCACATTGTTGCCGACGTGCGGCGCTTTCCCGCAAAACTCGCATTTCCTGCTCATGACACTGCTGTCCTTTCCATTCGGATCGAAATCGCATATGGTGAACCTCGGTCGAGAAGACTCGGCCCGGATGCTCGGTTTAACGAAAAATTCCTTCTATCACACGAGTATCCCCAGGGCAAGGCCTTTTTGATTCGAACCGGAACAGGGAGTCCGACTCCCGCCGGGGACGGCCGGTCCGCCCCACGGCTCACCGCCGACGTTGCCTCTAGGAAGACCGAAGAATTGACGGCGGGAGCGATTTGCTCTCCAGCCCCGGCTTAATATACCAAGGTGCGTTCGAGATGACACAACACCTGCCCGTCGGGATTGTGACGCGGGCGGGGATAAACGCCGACCCTACGGACCGATGTGCCCCTCGGACGCACAAGGATAGGGCTTTATGCCCTCCCGCCCAATTCACTCATCTTGAAACGCAAAATTGTATTACCCAGCTTCACGGCATCCAATGGCCTGTGAGAAGCCACGCTAAATATCGTCGATTTTCCTTTCGAGATGTGCGACCCGTTCCCTGTCGAACGTGCAGTCCCTGTAGAAAAGATGCTGAAACTCATCGACGAAAAGATGCGCCTTCCGGCGCACATCCGCATCCTCGATGCGGCCCAGGAACTCTTCCAGTCCCTCCGCCTCCCTTTTCCTGTAGCCGAGCGAGGCCATCTTGGCGGCGAAGCGCTCGATGATCCTCGCCTCCGCGGTTCTCCGAGGCCTCAGCAGCCCGAAGGCGATTCCTCCCAGGAGGATGACGACGGCAAGCTCCGGGAGATACCGTATGAGTGTCTCTTTGCCCGTTTCCAGCGAAAACACCGGGTGTTCGAACAAAGCGTTCACTTGTTTGAAGAGCTTGATCTGCTGGCTGAAATCGTAGCTTATGACGATCTTGTCCCAGTAATAATTGAAGGTGTCCATCATCAGCGACAACTTCAGGTACAGGCTCCGGCCGTAGACCTCCGAAGGGGTGTCGAGGGGGTGGGGCGTCGGGTCGAGCCTCAGCCATCCGCGGTTGTCCATGTAAGCTTCCACCCAGACGTGAGCGTTTTTCTGCAGGACCATGTAGTATCCCGCCGCCGGGTTGTAGTACCCGCCTCGATAGCCGCCCACCAGGCGGGCGGGAATCCCCGCCATGCGCAGCATCACCGCCAGCGAGGAGGCGAAGTACTCGCAATTCCCCGCCTTCCTGGAGAACAGAAAGGACTCCAAAGGATTCTTTGAAAAGGGGAGATTGTCGAGAGAGTATTGGTATTGTCCGAATTTGACGTGATCGTAGAGGGCTATCGCGGGGTCCCCGGGACGTTCCTTCAGAATGTTCTCGACCAGGCTCCTGATCCGGGGGGAGAAGTCGGCGGGCAGCTGCAGGTAGCGTTTCCGTTCGATGGTCTTCTCCGGCAGCAGCTCGGTCGGCGCCGACAGGGCCGTGTATTTCAAACGCGCTTCCACCTTGCGGAACCAGGCGGTGGAGGCCAGCCTCCACACGCGGCGTCCGAGTTGCACCTGGAGGGAGACGGGCTTGTCCAGGGCGAACAGGTACTTGTTGCCGTAGGGTTCCATGTAGATCGTCTGGGAAACCGTCTTCCCGCGGAGCTCTTCGAAGAGCGAGGCTCCGCCGGAGCTCGACGTCCACGACGTGCCGTTGAACGCATCGAGTTCAAGTCCCCGCCAGTACAGCAGGCCGTCGTCCGTTTTCGGCATCTCGGCGCGAAAAATGACGTGACGGTCTTCCTGGATGCCCGCCACGTCGCCGAGAGTGACCGAATCGCTGAAGCCGGACTTGGCGTAGGCCCACTGGTTCAAAAAGGTGAACAACGGGTAGTTGGTGCGCGGCAGAATAAGGAAGAACAAACCGCTGGCCGGGATGGAAATGACACAGATCAGGGCCGCGTTCTGGATGATCCTCACCATGTTGTCTCTGGTGATCGTCATGTCTTCCTCGTGGGAGAAATAGGCGAGGAGCATCAGTGAAGCGGTGGAAAAGGCGAAGAGCAGGCAGAAATAGAGGACGAAGATCACGCTGAACGAGATCAGGCTGGACCCGATCAGAAGAAACATGCAGAGGGCATATATCTGCATATAGTCCCTGAATTTCCTGTCTTCGAGGAGCTTGATGCCAATGAGGATCAGAGACGCGTTGAGGATCGGTTCGATGAGATAGTCCGGGGATATCCGGGAGAAAGAAAACACCAGGACCGCCACGGCGACGAGGTTCAGCAGCCAGCGCGGCAAACGAAGGCCACCCGTGTGATCGCGGGCGATCGCCACGGCGCACAGAACCCCGAAACTCAGGGAATAGGCGACCGCCACGTAAGGGGCGACGGATGCGTAAGCGGCGGCGATACACAGGTATGTGATCAGCCTAAGCAGCGTCTTGATCTTGACCATAGAGCGCCAATCGGGTCAGAAGCAGCGTTTTCTGGGCCGAGGAGTTGTCGGGGGGATAAGTCCGCCCTCCGATCGTCATCCCCACGGGGGTTCCGGAACGAATCACCCTGAGCACCGTGTGAGCGACGCAGGAGATGGTGCATTCCAGGTCCTTTTTGGGCAATTGATCGAAATCGATCATCAGGTGCCGGAGCTCGATCGTGGATAGCTCCTTGGTCATGAGAACCCCGGTTTTCGCCGTGGACTTCCAGCTGATGTACCGGGGATGGTCTCCCGGGACGTAGTCCCTGATGGAGATCAGGTCGGAATCGTACCCGGAGGCGTCGGAGGGCCTGTCTCCGAGAGTGCGGGACCGAGAATCATATATCCCGTGCACCCCGCACCTGACCGGTTTCGGATAGACCACCAGGGTTTCCTCGCTGCTGACGCGCCGGTAACGCGTGAAAAAATTGAACGGGAAAGTCGATTTCACGGTATGCGCGCCCACCGGGTGGAGACCCCTGCGGTCGAACCTCATGGTGATATGCCTGCCGGTGGACGACATCGGCTCGGCGAAAGGAAAGAACACTTCCCGTCCGTACAGTTCGATCCCGATCAGAAAGGCGGGCATGCGTTTTCGCCGGTTGACGAGCTTGACCATGACCGGGGTGTCTATTCCCGCGAATGTTTCTTCCGGAAATTCCAGCTGTGCCTCGATGCCTCGGATGTTTGCGCGTCCGAAAAAGCCCGAAACCAGCATGTAGCTCAACAGGCCGGAGGTGATGATGTAGACGAGGTTGTTCGCGGTATTCACGGCCGAAAAGCCGATGAGGATGGTGAGCAGGATATAAAGGTATCCGGCTTTGTTGATCTTGATCACGCCGGGACGGGGACTTCTTCCAGTATCGATTTTATGATCTCCTTCTTGTTCACGCTCTCGTATTCCTCCCGGAACAGGACCCTGTGCGGAATGACATATTCCGCAACCCGCTTGATGTTCTCGGGCACCACGTAATCCTTTCCCGAGAAGAAGGCACTGGATTTCGCCGTGTTGACCAGCGCCAATGCGCCGCGGGTCGACAGGCCGCTCAACAGGTATTCGTTGGTGCGCGTGGCTTCGATGATGTTGAGCAGGTAGTCGAGGATCTTCTCCGAAAGATAGACGCCGGTCCTGATCAGGTCCTGGATCTCCATGACCTCCTGCTTTCCCATCATGGGTTCCAGAGCCTGTATGGCCCGTCTTTTGCTCCCGCCCCGCAGAATCTCACGCTCTGCCTCTCGCGGCGGATAGCCGATGCTGATCTTCATCATGAAGCGGTCCATCTGGGATTCCGGCAGGGGAAAGGTCCCGAATTGCTCGGTCGGGTTCTGAGTGGCGATGACCAGGAATGGGCGCGGCAGATCGTAAGTCCGGCCCTCGATGGTGACCTGCTTCTCTCCCATGGCTTCCAGCAGGGCGCTCTGCGTCTTGGGGGTCGCCCGGTTGATCTCGTCCACGAGCACGATATGATTGAAGATGGGACCGGGTTGAAAGATGAATGCCCCGGTATTTTTGTCAAATATGGAAACCCCGGTGATGTCGGACGGCAACAGGTCGCTCGTGCACTGGATCCTTCCGAAGGTGAGGCCCAGTACCTTGGCGATGGCGATGGCAAGGGTGGTTTTGCCCAGACCGGGCAGATCCTCGATGAGCAGATGGCCGCGGGAAAAAAAGCAGGTGAGAGCCAGTTCCAGCGCTCGTTCCTTGCCGTGCAGATATTGAGAGAGGAAGTGGATGGCTTTGTCGATTTTTCCGTTGTTTTCCATCATCGCTGCAATACGAATCCGTGCGGGAATGAGCGTTTGACTACCGGTCCACGATGCGAACGGGCGGGGCCTTCTCCTCCCTTGGAACGATTTCGCCGATCCTGTATGCGGGCCGGCCCATGGCGTTCAGAAGCTGAATGATCTCCTGGGATTTCGACGCTTCCACCACCAGCACGTAACCGATCCCGTTGTTGAAGACGCGGTACATTTCCTCTTCGGATATTCCCCCTTGCTCCCGCAGAAAATCAAAAATCGGCGGGACATTCCACGAGCCTTTGTGGAACAAGGCCTGACAGGCCTTGGGCAGGATGCGCGGGATGTTGTCGTAGAAACCGCCTCCGGTGATGTGGGCCATGCCCGAAATCCGGTACTGGCGCAGGACCTTCAAGACCGGTTCGACATAGATGCGGGTCGGTTCGAGCAGCTCCTCGGCCACCGTCCGGCCGCATTCGCCCAGGTAGCTGTCGGGCTGGAGCCCCAGCCGATCGAAGATGATCCGCCTGACCAGGCTGTAGCCGTTGGAATGCAGTCCGCTGGACGCGATGCCCACCATCTGATCCCCGACTCGAATCGTGGAGCCGTCGATGATATCCCCATTGTCCACCAGCCCAACGGCGAATCCAGCCATGTCATATTCGCCGTCCCGGTAAAAATCGGGCATTTCCGCCGTCTCGCCTCCGATCAGCGAACAACCGGCTTCCTTGCATCCGCGCGCGATCCCGGCGACCAGATCCTCGACCAGGTCCAGGTCGACCCGCCCCAGGGCCAGGTAGTCCAGGAAAAACAAGGGCCTGGCTCCCTGCACGATGATGTCGTTGACGCACATCGCCACCAGGTCTATGCCGACACTGTCATGCCTGTTCGCCAGGAACGCCACCTTCAGCTTGGTTCCAACGCCGTCGGTGGAGGACACCAGGACGGGTTGCGACATCTGATGGCAATTGACGGAAAACAAGCCGCCGAAACCACCAATATCCGTGATCACCCCACTGGTAAAAGTGGAACGCACAAGCGGCTTGATGCGGTCGACCAGTTCGTTGGCTTTGTCCAGGTCCACACCGGCTTCCCGGTAAAGATCTTTGCCCATGGGTCTCCTGCTTCCCCTTTCCGTCCAAGAATCAACCCGTCAACGGAATGCCCCGGCTTTCGTTCTGGCGCTTCCAACCCTAGCAGGCGTTTTCGCGAAACAGAATCGCCCCGTATTTGGTATCGTCAAATACTGCCTTATAATCTCTTGCCGCAGGGAAATCCACTCCGAACATTGACAGTCAAGAGAATAATGGAATTCAGAGTACCCGGAACCGTGCAACACACCCTAAATATACAATATACTAACAGGAAAACGAACGACAGTCGAATGTTTTTCGCAGCCGTGGGAAAGGCCGGGAGTTGTTCTGCCCAGGCTTTCATGATAAAGGAAACAGGTCGATTTGGAGAAGACAATATGAACCGAAAAACGGGGCTTATGCTCCTGGCCGGATTTCTCGGTCTGGCGCTGCTCGTCGCGGGTTCAGCCGTTTTCCACTTCTGGCTTTTCACCCGATTGCCCGGCAGCCCTTCCCGCGAAATCCGTCAACTGACCATCCAACCCGGGATGAGCGGTCCACGCGTGGCGCAACTGCTCTACGACCACGGCGTAGTGGCCAACGCCCAGGAATTCTACCTTCTGTGCTGGCTCCGGCGCTCACTGGGCAAGCTTCAGGCCGGAGAGTACGCTTTCATGCCGTTGTCCACTCCCGACCAGATCCTCGATCAAATCATTCACGGGCGGGTCATTGTCTGCACCGCGACCCTGCCCGAAGGGGCGACCATTCGCGACATGGCCAAAGTGCTCTCGCAGAGGGGGATCATCCCCGAGGCCGAGTTCATCAAGCTTGCAGGGGACAGGGAAAGCATCGGCGCCCTGGGATTGGATGTCCCCACCCTGGAAGGTTACCTCTTTCCGGAAACCTACACTTTCAGCAGACCGATCAACGGCGCTCAGATCGTGAAAGCCATGGTTCGCCAGTTCTGGCGGCATCTTCCCCCTGACTGGCGGCAGCGCGCGGAAGAGCTCGGGTACAGCCTCAACGACATCGTCATCCTGGCGTCCATGGTGGAAAAGGAGGCGGTCATCGATTCCGAGCGGTCGATCATTGCCGCGGTTTTCTACAACCGACTGAAGCTCAACATGCCGCTGCAAAGCGACCCGACGGCGGTCTACGACCTGCCCGATTTCACCGGGCCCGTCACCGCCTCCCAGCTCAAGCGTCAGAGCCCTTACAACACCTACCTGAAGAAAGGGTTGCCCATCGGTCCGATATGCAATCCCGGGGCAAAGTCGCTACGCGCCGCGTTTTATCCCGAGGACGTCCGATACATCTATTTCGTAAGCAATAACGACGGGTCCCATTATTTTTCAGAGACGCTGTCCGAACATCAGAAGGCGGTGACCCGGTACCAGGAAAAGAGGAAGGCGATGCAGGAAGGGGAATCGTCCAATCGGGCGGCGCCTCCCGTCCCGACTGAAGACCCGTCCCCTCAGGCGGCGGGCGTCTCGGAGTCCGCCTCAACCACGACGGGCGAGGCGCCCTGAACGGGCCGGAGCCCGCATCGGGGCCGGCGGAAGGATACGGGATTTTGCGGGCAAGGGAGCCCGCTCGTCTGGAAATCTCTATCAGTGCGAAGGGAAGGTCGTCGCGATGGAATGGAAACCGCATGGCGTTGCGAGCGTTGTCCTTGCCGCAGGCAAGGGCAGCCGCATGCTCGGATACAACGGTAACAAGACTTTGCTGCCGCTTGCTCCCCACGCTTCGATATATTCGGGCGATCGTCCCATCCTGCTCGAAGTGTTGAGGAACCTCCCGGCAGGGCCGAAAGGCATTGTCGTTCATCATTGTGCCGATGAAGTGATCCAGGCTCTGTCGGGCCTGGAAGCCTCCTTCCTGCATCAACCGGTCACCAACGGGACGGGCGGCGCTCTGCTGGCGGCTGCCCCGTTTCTTGAAACCGTCGGGGAGGAAGCCGTCATCATCACCATGGGCGATGTGCCCCTCATTCGCCCGAACACCTACGCAAGCCTCGTGGAACGACTTGGTGTCCACGACCTGGTGGTGCTTGCGTTCATTCCGGCCGACAAGGCCCAGTACGGAATGCTGGAGATGCGGGGGGGCGAGGTCCTTCGCATCGTGGAGTGGAAATACTGGCACGCGTATCCGGTCGAGGAGCAGGCGCGCTTGCGCTTCTGCAACGCCGGGGTCTACGCCGTAAGGCGCCGGGTGCTCGTCGAGTACCTCGGGCTTCTTGCCGGGAAGGCTCACGTCGTCAAGAAACTGCGCGGGGACTCCTGGGTGACCATCGAAGAGTATTTCCTGACGGACCTGGTTGAGCTCATGAGAGCCGGCGGGCTCTCCATCGGCGTGGCGGAGGCTCCGGAAGAGGAGGTGACGGGGGTGGACACTCCGGAAGCGCTCCAACTGGTGCAGCGAAGGTTTGCGGCACTGGCCGGATCGAAATGATGCCCCGGCGGATCGAGAAATGCGAGAGCGCTCCGCCGTCATCGGAAGAAACGGAAACCGGGTGGAAGCGCCTTTCTCTGAAGCACGGCATTCCGGGCGGGTCCTATCCCGTGAATGAAACCTTCGTCCAGTATCGCCCGTTTTCTGCAACCACCTCTACGGCGATGCCGAAGGTTTCGCTCAGGAGCTCCGATTTCAAAATCTCATCCTTTCTTCCGGATGCCAGGCGGCGGCCTTCTTTCAAGAGGAACGCATGCGTGAAGGCCGGCATGATCTCCTGGAGGTGATGCGTGACGAGGACCATGCAAGGGGCATCCGGGGCTTCGCCGAGGGCCTGGAGCGTCCGGAGCAGCTGTTCCCTGGACACCAGGTCCAGGCCGGCGCACGGTTCATCGAGGATGAGCAGCTGAGGGTGGTGGATCATGGCTCGGGCGATGAGCAGCCGCTGCTTTTCTCCCTGAGACAGGACCCCGTACGGGAGATCGATGATTCTCTCACAGCCCAGCCGCTTTGCAAGGTCGCGTGCTTTCCGATAGTCGTCTTCGGCAGGAGTCTGGAAGATGCCGATGGACGCGAACTTGCCGCTGACGATCAGGTCCAGGGGGGCTTGACCGGAAGGGATCTGTGCTTCGAGGAAGGAACCGACCCATCCGATTTTCATTCTCAATTCACGCAGATCCGTCTGGCCGAATCGTTCTCCAAGGACGGTTATCCGGCCTTGCGTGGGCCACAGGTACCCCGCCAGAAGGCGAAGGAGCGTGGTTTTCCCCGAGCCGTTCGCCCCGAGAACGACCCAGTTGTCCCCGGGGGAAATGTTCCAGTCGATGCCGTCCAGGATCGTCCGGCGGCTTCGCACAAATGACACTTCATTGAGAGAAATCCATTCATCCATATGTGTTCATCGTTTTCCGGCCGTCGAGACCGTGTGAATTTCCGACGGGATGCGTCGGCGATCCCGCCCGCTCACCAGGTGAGGACGAGCTTTCCGAAGTGTTCGCCTGCAAGCATATATTGGTGGGCTTCCTCGACTTTGTCGATCGGGAAAACGCGGTCCACCACCGGACGGACCTTGCCCGACTCCAGGAGGGGCAGGACCCAGTCGGTGAACGCCCGAACGAGGGCGGCCTTTTCCTTGTCGGACTGGCTTCTCAGGACGGACCCGATGATGCGCAGCCGCTTGGTGAGCACGACGGGCAGTTGAATTTCCGTCCTGGTTCCGCCCATCAGCCCGATGAGCACGAGACGGCCCCGCGTCTTCAGGATGCGCAGGTGCTTTTCCAGGTAGGATGCCCCTATCCAGTCGAGGATCACATCGACTCCGCGCCCTTCCGTAAGTTCCAGCACCTCGGCCGCGAAATCCTGCTCCTTGTAATTGATGGCGTGCGCGGCCCCCAATTCCAGGCAGCGCTGCAATTTGTCCTCGCTTCCGGCCGTGACGATCACCCGGACCGCGGCCGCCCGCGCCAGCTGTATCGCGGCGGTTCCGACGCCGCTGCCGCCGCCGTGGATGAGCAGGGTTTCCCCGCTTTCGATCATTGCCTCGAGGAAGATGTTGAGAAAAGCCGTGAAGTAAACCTCAGCCGCCGCCGCCGCGTCGACGAAGCTCAGGTTGGCGGGAATGGGCACCAGGTGTGCGGCGGGGACCGCCACGTAGCGGCCGTAGCCGCCTCCTGCGGTTATGCCGAAAACCTTGGCCCAGGGTTCCCAGCCTTCCACGTTCGATCCCACTTCGGTGATGGTGCCGGCAAAGTCGAGCCCCATGATCGAGGAAGCGCCCAGTGGAGGCGGGTAAAGGCCGCGTCTCTGGAGCAGGTCGGCACGGTTGACCGAACACGCATGGACCTGGACGATCACCTCATCCTGCTTAACCTGGGGCAGCGGCACCTCCTCGATGGAAAGCGCGTTCCAATCGCCCTTCTTCCCTGTTTCGCGAACCACGACCGCGGGCATCCGCTGCTTGTTCATTCCAGTCCTCCGTGTTCGGCAAAGGAGTAATACCGCGGGCCGGCAATGATGATATGATCATGCACGATGATGTCCAGGTCGTTGAGAATTCGTTTCAGTCTGCGCGTGAGTTGCTGGTCGGCGGCGGACGGGTTCGGGTCTCCCCCCGGATGGTTGTGGGCCAGGATCACCGCGGTGGCACGATGTTTCAGGCTTGCTTCCACCACGAGCCGCGGGAAAACCGCGGTTCGATTGACACTCCCGCGCTGAATCTCCTCCATCTGGATCAGGTCGTTGGTGCTGTTCAGCGCCAGGATGCAAAACTTTTCGCTGCGTTCGGTGCACAGCAACGCGGACAGGTAGGACACCGCCCCGCGGGTGGAATTGAAAGTCTCCTCCCGGTGCCAGCGATTTTCCCGGTAACGTGTGAAAAGCTCGGGAACGATGCTGAGCAAGGCGGCGGCATTCGGGCCGATTCCCGGGACGTTCCGGAGAACGGCCGGAGGGGCGTCCAGGACGGCCGAAAGACTTCCGAACCTGGACAGAAGATCCTTGGCGAGCGGTTTTACGTCCCTCCTGGGGATGGCGTAGGACAGCAGCAGTTCCAACACTTCGTGATCATGGAATCCGCTCAGTCCGCTTCGCCCGAAGCGCTCTCGAAGGCGTGCCCGGTGTCCCTCGTTTCCGCTTCCCATCAGGCTGTCCCATCCGCTTGCTCGGGCTTATCCGCACGCTCAGGATCGGCCCATCTCGTTAACCTTCTGACGCATTCGCCTCAAGAGACCGTCGAACGATTCATTGCCAAGGATGGAAGCGAATTGGCTGCGGTAGTTGTCGACAAGGCTGATCCCCTCGACGATGACATCGTAGACTTGCCATTCCCCGTTCTCGAAGCGCAGACGGTAATCAACCTTGACGTCGGTGTTCTTGTACCCCTGGATGCGGGTCTTGACGACGGCATAGTCTCCGTCGATACTCTCCTTGTCGTAGGCAAACTTCTCGTTGGAGCCGGTATAGCTTTCAACCTTGTCGATGTATGTATTGAAAAGCATGTCCTTGAAAAGGCGGACGAACTCCGCCTGCTTTTCGGCCGGCTGGTCGCGCCACAACCGTCCCAGGGAGCGCCTGGCCATTTCGTGGAAGTTGAAGTACCTGTCCACGATGACCATGATTTCCGCTCTGCGCTGGCGAACGGACGGCGCCTGTCCGGACTGGGAACTCCTCAGTATCTGCAAGGCCTGTTCGGTTCCGGCCTTGATGACCGAAATCGGAGGGTTGGCGGCGGCGGCGGCCCGTATCGGGATCGTGAGAGAAAACAACCACAGCAGCAAACCTGTCCAGAGAATCCCTTTGATCGCTTTAAGCAGCATTATGTCTTCTCCTGTGCTTTCTGCTTCCGGGGCATAGGCGGGAGTATCCGGCCCTTCGAACAATTTTCCATATTATCAGTAAGTGAGGATCGGCAGAAAGTTCTTTTTGTTGGACGCGAAGAAATTTAATGAACCCGTGCAAACAAACCAGTTTCTCCGGCCGGGTCCGGTTCGACGGGAACCGCGCACTGCCCGGTTCCTGCCTTCCTTATCCCGCTCTCCCATGCTTAGATCGGCGAGTCTTTCGTTTACCGTCAAAAAATAATTATGCTATAAGGCTTGTCTGTGATTTGGACGACGGCTTGTGGACGCAACCGACATCATGTGCTTCTCCTGCGTAAACGGTCATTTGAAGTGGAAGCCGGCCCAGTTGATGGTGTGCGAGGTCGTTGTCCGATAATCGACCGTTCCCGGTGGAGCGACCGTTTTGAAGCAGGCGCGGTGAAACTCGGGGCCGGCGATCTGAAAGGAGCGCGTTCATGAAGGATTGGGTTTTTCTCTTCCCCGGCCAAGGTTCCCAGTATGTGGGCATGGGGCGGGAGTTCTACGAAAACTATAGCGAGGTCCGGGAGTTGTTCTCACAGGCGGGCGAGATCCTCGAGATGGACATCGCGAAGCTGTGTTTTGAAGGACCGGAGGAAATCCTGGTGCTGACGGACAACGTTCAGCCCGCCGTTACCGTTGTGAACCTGGCCTGCTTTACCGTGCTCCAGCTTCATGAAATCTATCCGATGGCCGCAGCCGGTCACAGCCTGGGAGAGTACAGCGCCCTCTTTGTCGCCGGCGTGCTCGACCTCAAGGATGTCTTGAATCTCGTCAGACGACGCGGCATTTTCATGCAGGAAGCCGCGGATGAGGAGCCGGGGGCGATGGCGGCCATCATGGACCTCGATCAGGGCAAGCTCAGACAGATCTGCGATACCTGCGGAGTCGAGGTGGCCAACGTCAATTGCGCCGAACAGACCATCATCACCGGGCACGTGGACCCCGTGGAGCGGGCGATTTCCCTGAGCACGGAGGCCGGCGCGAAGATGTGCGTGAAACTGAACGTGAGCGGTCCATGGCACAGCCGCTGCATGACGTCGGCCCGCAACAGGTTTGAGCCTCATGTGCGCGGGTGCACGTTCCACGACCCTCAGATCCCGGTCATCAACAACGTGGATGCCGCTCCGCTCCGAAGCGCCCGGGATGCTCCCGGGAAACTGATCGACCAGATCTGCAGCCCGGTGCTCTGGCAGCAGTCGATGGAAAGCCTCATCGCCGGGGGGCATGACCACTTCGTGGAGGTGGGTCCCAAGAGAGTGCTGCGGGGCCTGATGCGCCGCATCAACCGCAACGTCAAGGCGCTCAACGTCGAGGACTCGGCAAGCCTGGCCGCTTTTCTGCAGGCCAACCGGTAAGGAAAGCCGCAGGTCGCGACCTCACGAGGCGTTAGTTCCGTTTACAGCGAACTCATGCCCGACGGGCGGTGTGCAAGGCGACGAGAGCGAACGCGGGAACGACTCCGTTCCACGGCGTGTGCTCGGGGTACGTGATGTTTCAGCGTTGCTTCGGACTCGGCGGCGGCTCGAACGCCATCTGCCGCGCGAGGCGCTCGCGACGCGTGTTGTTCGGTTCGGTCACCTTTCCAAAACGCAGGCACCGGGTCACGCACTTGGTGACGCAGGCCGGCTTCAACCCACGGTCCACCCGGTCCATGCAGTAGTCGCACTTGACCACTTTTTTCGTCGCGGGGTTCCACTGGGGAGCCCCCCAGGGACAGGCGGAGATGCACCTTTTGCATCCCACGCACAGGGAGGGTTCCACGTAGACGATACCGTCGAAGGGCCTCTTGCGCATTGCGCCGGTGGGACAGACAGGCACGCACCACGGGACTTCGCAATGAAAACAGGGCATGAAAACGAATGCCGTCCTGGGCAGGTTGCCGACCATCCTGGGCCCCACCTCAACGATCTGGGTGAGCCGCGGCCCAACGGGAAGACCGTGACTGACCTTGCAGTGCACTTCACAGCTCATGCACCCGATGCATTTGTCCTGGTCCTGGTGCAGGTAATACTGACTCATTGCTCATCCTTTCATGCGCCGGCCGGCATTCAATGTTGCAGTCTGGTGTCGCGCGGAACGAAGCGGGGCATTACGCGGACCGTTGCAGTCCAGGATTGCTCGCGATCATTCCGGGGGACAACCGGTTGTCGACGGTCCGGCCCGAGCGATCGCCGCCCCGGGAAAACAAATCTCCGAGCCGGTCCGTGTCCGATACCGCCGCTCGACCCGGCGTCCGCTTTCTTCAATCGAGCCTTTTCACCCGCACCTGCGTCTCGTCAAGTGCCGGGCTCCCGCCCGCAAAATCGGAAACGTTTTCCTGGAGCAGCGCGTCACTGGCTCCTTTCATGCACGCGCGAGTCTGGGCCGGCACGGTGTTGCCGAATCCATGGAGCATGAAGACCGCCTCGGGGTGAATGAACTCCGTGACCTTCGCCCTGATGGTGGCCGCGCCTCGGGAAGAGGAGACCTCGACGGGGCAGCCGTCCGTGATGCCGAGACGCGCCGCGGCGGAGGAATTGATCCAGAGCTCGTTTTCGGAGACGAGCTCGTTGAGATAGGGATTGTTTTGAGTCGAGCCGTGGGTGTGAACGGCGCAACGGCCCACGAGCAGCCTGAAGGACCCTTCGGAAAGCGGCTCGACCCTGGCGTATGCGGGAAAAGAAGGGAAACCGGCATTCTCCAGCAGGGAACTGACAAACTCGATCTTGCCCGAGGGCGTCTTGAACGGCAGTCCGTTTGCTCTATCCCAGAAAATCGGTTTCTCGGTCAAGGAGATGAACCCCCTCGCCTGAAGCTCCTCCACCGTCAGACCGGTGCCCTGGAGCTGGTAGCTCCAGATGTCCTCGATGGTTTCGAAGGGAAGATACTTGCCTGCGCCGAGCCGGTCGGCCAGTTGTTTCACGATGAGCCATCCGGGTTTCGTGTCGTGCCGGGGCGTCACCGCCTGTTGGCGGATGCAGAGCTGAGGTTTGAGCCCGGACACCGCCTGGATGGAATCCCCGCGTTCGAGGTACATGGATTCCGGGAGCACCACATCGGCGCACCAGGCGAATTCGTTCATGTTGATGTCGATGGAGACCAGCAGATCGAGCTTGTCGAGAGCCCCGCGGGTTGCAGAGGCGTCGGGGATGGACTGAAGCGGCTCGAAGCGATTGGCAATGAGTGCCTTGATGGGGTAGGGCTGTTCGCTGAGGATGGCCTGAGCCAGGGCTTGAGGATTGCCGTGCGCCGGATCGGCGATGGGGAACCGGGTGCTGCCGGACCCGTCGAATCGCGGGTCCGCAATCTTGGGGAAATCCTGGGCAGCGTATTTGCCGAGCTCTCCATATCCCGCTGCCTTAATCCCTTTCTTGAAAAACAGTCCGCCCGGGGTTTCGATGCTGCCCATCAGGGCATTGAGCATGATGATCGAACGCCGGAGGTAGACTTCGTTCGTGTGGTGAGCGCCCCGGTACCCGTAGTGAAACGCGACGGCGGGCTTGTCTTCCGCCAACTCTCTTGCCAGGGCCGTGATTTCGGCGGCCGGAATCCCCGTTTCCTCTTCCGCCCGGGCAGGCGTGAAAGGCTCCACGAAAGCCCTTAGTTCCTCCAGACCGAGCACCCATCGCCGGGCAAATTCGGCGTCGAAGAGACCTTCCTCGAGAATAACGTGCATGAGGGCGTAATTCAGCGCCAGGTCCGTGCCGGGCCGAATCATCCAGTACCGGGTCGCCTTCGATGCGGTGACGGTCACTCGCGGGTCGATGTAAGTGAGCTTTGCGCCTTTTCCCATGGCGCCCAGAAGATTGTTGATCGCCTTGATCTCCAGTGCCTCGAACAGATTCCGCCCGTACATGACGATGTGTTTCGTGTTGGCATAGTCCACCCCAACCTGTGTGTCGTCGTACCCCGTGAGACTGCGAAATGCGGTGTTCACCGAGCCCTTGCAGAGGGCGTCGTGAGTGAAGTGGTTGGGTGAGCCGATGCCCTTCATGAAGGCCTTGCTGATGTGCGTGTTGAGGTTGGTGCGCTCTCCCCAGAGAATGCTGCGCGCTCCGTGGTGCTCGATGATGCCGCGCAGGCGGTCGGCCACGAAATCCAGCGCCTCGTCCCAGGAGGCCCTGCGCCATTGTCCGGAGCCTCGCGGACCGGTGCGGATCATGGGGTGCCGGAGTCGTTCATGGTCCTGCAACAGGGCGACGCCCGCGGATCCCTTCGCGCACAGCGCGCCTTCGATTCCGGGAACGTGGGGATTCCCCTCGATCCAGAGGACTTCATCGTTCTCGACGGTCACCTTGATTGGGCACCGTATCGTACACATGAAACACAACGAATATACGTCCCTGGTCATGCATTTTCCTTTCGCGTCAGTCTCGCTCTGAGATTATCGCCAGACCCGGTTGTTTTATCAATCCCAATGCAAGGCGGACACGCGCTTCAAGCTCATCGAGCTCCACCGGCTTCACCAGCAGGTCCAGTGTGCCGGAATGAAAGGCTTCTCCGGCAGTCGCCATGGACGGATAACCCGTGATCAGAATGGTTTTGAGCTTCGGCCGGATGCGCAAAAACCGGTCCACGACCTCGATCCCGTAAGAGCCGCGCAGTCCCACATCCAGGAGCGCCAGATCGGGTTCCGCACGGGTGACCCATTCCAGCGCTTCCTCGCTGTCCGTGAACGCTTTCACCTCGTGGCCGAAGGAGGAAATGATCCGGGCCATCAACCGACAGGCATCCCGCTCGTCATCCAACACCAAGACCAACGCCATCACCACTCCTTGGAATTCGGCTCGGAGCCAGCCGAAAGACCTCATGCCGCGCTTCGCCCCCGTCACTTCCCGTGAGGAGCGGTTCAAAATGCCGTCATACCTTGAGCAAATATCGTACCAGGAAGCCTCCCCCCGCGGGCCGAGCCAGGTGATCGAGCGCCCCTCCCACTTCCAACCGGATTCCGGGACGGGGCGAGTTGCCCGGGGTCGGCCCGCGGGATGGCGTATCCGGGGCCTCTCAACCGCTCGGAGATGACTTTCACGTGCCATTGCGTCCCCCCGGCCGATGACGGTTTACATGAAAGAATTCTCGGCTTCGACCCATTCTCATAATTGGCTGTAAGCCCGCATCCCACGGCGGTGGGGGGAAAACGCAACCGTCGTCCCGCAGGCGCCGGGGCTCGAAGTGCAAGTTTTGTATTGCGGTGCAACAAAAATGTTGCAGGAGAGGGCGTTCGGCCTTTCCCAGTGCGTTTCCCGCCTCAAGAGCAGTGAAATCGCTGCACCCGGCGTCCAATCTCGCCATAGCCTGTTGAGGGCCCAGGGTCGCCTCCGAATGACGCCTATCCATCCGCGAGCGGCTTCCCGGGCTCACGGACGGCCGACGGGGCCTCCAGCGGAGTCGGCCGCCGAGGGAACATAAAGGGGGACTTCGTGCTTGGCGCAATATTTGCTCTAAGGCGGATGGGACTAACCGATGATGAGCGCTCACGGAGAGCGCGTGTTCCCGGATTTTCGCCCGGGCGTTGGGCCTGGTGCCGATGGTCAAGCGATGCAAGGAGGAAATCGATGAAGAGATACTGGATTTCGGTGTTGGTCGCGGTGAGCGCGACCCTGTTCATGTTCTACCAGAATAGCGGGATCGCCCAGCAGGCACAGGTGAATCCTTCCCAGGCCACGCCCGGGGCAAGACCCGAGGTCGCCCCGGCGGAGGCTCCGGCCGGTGGATTGCCGGAAGCCAAGCCGGAGGCGGGGACCGTCAAGGCGGTCGAACCGGTCACTATCCAGACGGACATGACCGCGTTGAACAACGGCGGCGTCCTTTCGGTTACGGGAAGCGCCCCGGCGGGGAAACCCGTTTACCTGGAAGTGTGGGCCGAGGACGCGGTCCGGGCTTCGAGATTCGATGCAGCGGTGGACAAGGACACCGGAAAGAGGCCGTACATTTTTTACATGACCGAGGCGATGCCGGCGTACTATCGTATTTACACGCCCGGGGAGCTCAAGGGCACACTGGAGAATATCAAGAAGCTGAAGGGTGACTGGAGCGCTTCCCAGGCGATAAAGGATCTCGGAGCGGAAGCGGCGTATTCGGTACCCGCGAGGATCAAAATCGACCGGTACCAGGCGACCCTGCTGGGAAGTGTCGTGGGGTCGCGCGGGGACCTGCTGCCCGCCATGGAGGAGAAGGAAAACCGAAGGCGCTCCATGCAACTGGTCAAAGCCCGCTTCAGAAATCCGGCCAAGGTGTTCATGCCCAACGTGGAAGTGAAGCCTGACGGAACCTTCTCCGCCAAGGTCAACATCGATGGGGGTTCCGCGCCCGGCAAGTATTTCATCAGGGCCGTTGCGGACAAAGACGTCAAGAGCCGGACCATCACCGTCGAGAACGATATTTCTTTTCCCAACATTTATTTCAGCAATGCCGGGACAAGCATCAATTTCTTCGGGCCGTTCCTCCTCACCCTCGCGATTGCCATATTCGGGGTGCTGATGGGCGCGGGAGGAGGATTTATACTCAATCCTCTGCTGGTTTCCCTGTGGCCGCTTCCCCACACGGTGGTTGCCGGCACGGTCATGCCCACGGTGGCCTTTTCCCAGGCCAGCGGGATCGTCAACTACTCGAAAATCAAGTTCATCAACTGGAAGCTCGGCACCACCATCGGACTGTCCATGGTATTGGGGGCCTTTATCGGCCCCAAGCTCACGGAATTGGTCTCGCTGAGCCAGTATAAGTTCATTTTCGGATGGATCCTGGTCGTGTTGGCAGGCCTCATGTTCTGGCAGACAATGCCCGCCTACCTGGCAAAGAACAAGAAGGAACAGGCCATCCTGAAAGAATACAAGAAAAAAGCCGAAGAGAAGTCGCTCCGCCCGGCGCTCGCATAGCGGCCGGTCCGAAAGCGCGAGGCACGATCCTTTTCGTCATTCGCCCGAAAGACCATGAGCCCCAGCCCGCAGCGAAACATGGAGGCCGTCCCCATCGCGGCGCAGGCGGGAACGGAGTCGAAATGCCGGCATCCGGACTTCGCCCGGGTGAGGTTCGGGGCAGGTCGTTGGGCATGCTCACAGGCAAGAAAGCGAGGGAAAGTCATGGTGGTTGAATTTTGGGGACAAGAGTTCAATGTCAATGTCATCCTGGGGTGTATCGGCGGTTTCGTGATCGCGGTACTCGCTTCCATGTTCGGGTTCGGAGGCGGTCCTTTCATGGTGCCGCTCATGACCGTCGGGTTGAGGCTCCCGATGTTTGTCGTCGTGGGCAGTTCTCTGCTGGCGATTTTCTTCAACACGGTGGTCGGCAGTGCCCGCCACTTTCAATTCGGCAATTTCGATTTGATATTCTTCCTGGTGATGTTCCCGGCGGCAATCCTCGGCGGGTACATCGCGCCGCAGATCGCCAAGCGGGTGAGCCCCCTGGTGGTGAAAAGAGTCGCAGTCGCGGGATTGCTCCTGCTCGCATTGAATCTGCTCGGCGTTTATTGATTCCCGAAAGACGCCTGATGGTCACGAAAGTTCCCGCCCCCCGGAGCCCTCTTTAGCGCGGGGGCGGGAATAGGTCCTATAAGACCCATAGGACCTATCAAGAGTCTCCGGAGCCTATCAGGCAAAAAAGGAAATAGGTCTTATAGGACCTATAAGTCCTATTATGAACCCTCCCCGACGACGGGCCAAAAGAAACGCTTTCGGTGCCCAATGGGACCGGATTCGTTTCGGGCGTTCGGAACGGCGGCGGCTGAAGGAATCCCGCACGGGATCACCCGCGTTCGTCCTTCCACCCGCGGAACAGATCCCGGCAGATGAGCCCGTCCAGAGTTTCCTTTCTCGAATCAAAAAGCCGCCGGTTCGCTTTCCTTGCCAGTGCGGCCTCCTCGGTGAAGTGGGCCAGTACGCGGAGGTCTTCCTCGCCGTACGGTCCCGATCCGCTACGGGCGCTCATGCCGGCGAGCAAAGCGACCAACCCGAACAGATAAAGGCTCAAGGTGGATATCCTGCGCAGCAGGTACTCCTTTTCCGGCAGTCTGTCCCGATAGAGAAGGTACAAAGCGGGAATCATCCTGGAGATTGTCGTTGCGTTGGCTCCGGCCAGTCGCGACGCACGTCTCATGGTCTTGTTGTCGAATCTGGGCTTCCAATCGATCCTGGCCGCCAGCGCCTTCAGGCAGAGGGTGAGTGCGGCGGCCCCTCTCCCGCCGCGCAGGGCATCCTTTACCGTTTTCCGTATCAGGAAGAGAGCCGGATAGATGGAATGGATCTCGGTAGTGCCTTCAAAAACCGTGGCCACGCGAAAATCCCTCATTCGTTTCTCGTAAGGCTGGGTCGAGAGATAGCCCGAGCCGCCCGCGACCTGGAGCGCGTCGTAGAGAGTGTCCCAGGCACGGGTGGTTCCGAACAGCTTGCAGTGGGAAGTCTCGATGGCGACGTTGAGACGGGGGTCAGCATTCAGAAAGTGGGCGGCGAAGTCGTTCATGGCCTTGCTCACCGCGGCGTTCACCCGCGCTCTGACCAGTTTTTCCTGGATCAAGGGGAAATCCCTTATCGGGACTTGGAACTGCACCCGCGTGGAGGACCTTTTCATCATGTCCCGAAGGGACCTTTCCATCATTCCCACGGAGGCGGCACCCAGGCCGAGCCGGCCGTAGTTGAGAACCGTCATGGCAATTTTGAAGCCCTCACCGGGCTTTCCCAGGAGGTTTTCCACGGGAACGCGGACGTTCGTGAACCGGACCGGTGCAGTGGAACTTGCCTTCAGGCCCATCTTGGGCATATCTTTCCCGACTTTGACTCCCTCCCATCCCGTTTCGACGATGAAAACCCCCAGGAAGCCGGGGCGCCCGGGATCCATCCGGGCGAATACGGTGAGGCCTCCCGCGTAGTTGGCGTTGGTGATGTAAGTCTTCTGCCCGTTCAGAATGTAATGGCTTCCGTCCGGTGACAGCTCCGCCATGGTTTCGATATGCCGCGCGTCGGAGCCGATCCGGGGTTCCGTGAGGGCATAGGAGAAGATCATCTCGCCTGTCGCCGCCGGCACGAGGTACTTGCGCTTCTGCGCATCGTTTCCGAACAACTGGACGCCTTTCACACCGATTGAGCAGTGAGCGATGGAGGCGATGGCAACGGAGACGTCCATCTTCACCATCGCTTCCACAAGACGCATGTATTCCCAGACATTGAAGCCCAGGCCTCCGTACTCCTCCGGAATCGTGACCCCGAAAAGACCGATCTCACCCATTCTTCTGAGCATTTTTTCGGGTATCGCGCCCGCGGCCTCGAGGGACCCCGCGGGATATTCGTCAAGGATGGAGGCATATGCCTTTCGGAGGCAATCCACCTTGGCCTCGTCCTGGACAACCCTGAATGATCGAAAGACATCCGGGTCGATCGATCCGTGGAATATCCGTTCAAGAAATGCGTCTGGAGGCATGGGTCCCCTTTCGGCGGTAAACATGGTGCCGATGGAACGGCCGAAGTCGGCGTGGCCGCACGCGCGCTGTCTCAAGGCGAGGGTGTCATGACCGGCGCGCTGCCGTTATGCGGTTCCCGCAGAAGCTGAATCCCGGAAGCCGTGGCGAAAGCGCCGGGCTGCGAAATGAAACTCAGGAACGGTTGCTCCGGCGTCGAGAAGGCGCAGGAACCCCGCCTCTCTCCGGACCCTTGCCCGAAGGTCGGCAAACCTCCGCTTTCCGTGCGGGGCTCGGGCAAAATTAAAAATAGATGTGGAACATGGAGAATTCAAGTTAATCAGGTTCTTTTTCGATAAAGGAGTAAGGAATCAAGTCCAGTCATAAGCACGGGGGACGAGGAGCGTTTTGTCCTGCCCGGCAGCGCGCGTACCAGCAATGGCCCGAAGAGGGCGGCATTCATCGAAGGGTTGGGATTGATTGGAGTCGACGGATCGATCGTCGCGTGGAGGGGGCAATCTGAACATCTGAAATTTGTTGAACCGGTAAGCTCGGCGGGACATGAGAATAGTCATAATCGAAGATGATCCCCATCTTGGGAAACTGCTGGACGAGTATCTCCATCACCTCGGCCACGAAAAGGTGCAGCTTTGCATCTCGGGGCGTGAAGCACGTTTGGCCATGGAACAGGAGACGTTCGATTGTGCGTTTATTGATTTGAAACTGCCGGACATAAACGGCCTGGAGCTCCTCGAGGAATTCAAACGGCGTGATCCGCGACTGCCGGTCGTGATGATGAGCGGTTTTCCAACGATGCATGCCACGATTGAAGCCATGCAGAAGGGCGCATCGGATTTTCTGACGAAACCGTTCACGATGCAAAATGTGGTATTGGCCCTTGAGCGAATCACCAAGGAACGCGCCCTGCTGATGGAAAACCTTGGCCTCCTGATGGAATGCGAAGCCAGGAAGGAACTGCAGCTGGTCAACCTCGAGCTGGAGGAAAAGATTCGGGAGCAGTTCAAGCTGTTCGAAATATCCACGGAAATCGACGAAGCCCGTTCCAGCGAGGATCTGTATCCGTGTATCGTGAGACTGGCATCGGGTTTGGGCAGCATTGTGAAGGCGGGGTTCTTCGTGTTGCCCAGAGGGCAGAGGAGTATCGTTCGCATGGCCGAGCACGGTCCCGGCGTGAACGGAACAAGCCCGTCGATTTTCTCGATTCCGGATGATTCGCTCAGGAAGGTGTTTCTCGATGATGCCGGCCACTTCTTTCTCCCGCGCCACAAGGTGGAGGCGCACTCTCCGCTGCCGGGCGACTTTGCCGTGGAGGGGAGCGCGTTGAGCTGCTGGCCGGTCCGCATCAGGGGTGAGCTGTTCGGCTTCCTCGCGGCCTGTCACAACGGGGGAAACAGCAGCCTGCCGCCTACGGATATGAAAATGCTCGATTTCCTGGTGAAAAAATCCGCGCTCGCCATCGAAAATATGGCACTCTATGAGAGTCTTATCGCCAATTTTTATGGTATTCTGAGATCGCTCGTCAATGCGCTCGAAGCCAAGGACCCGTATACCGGGAAGCACTCCGAGCGGGTGACTCGATACGCCATCTCCATCGGGAGGAAAATGGGCTTGTCCGGCACACAGGTGGAGTCGCTCAATACGATTTGCCATTTGCACGATATCGGCAAGATCGGCATTCGGGACAACATTCTGAACAAGACCGGAGCATTGACGGTTGAGGAATACGAGTTGATCAAGCAACATCCGGTCATAGGGGAGACCATTGTGGCCGAACTCGGACTGAGTGCCGAGGAAAGAGCCATCATCAGGTATCATCACGAACGCTGGAACGGTGAAGGCTACCCCGATGGTCTCTCCCGGGATGAGATCCCGCTGCTGGCACGTATCGTGGCCGTTGCGGATGCGTTCGACGCCATGACCACGAAACGGGCGTACCGGGAAGGCATGTCCCGGTCCGAAGCTGTCCTGGAGCTGCAAAGGTACAGCGGCACGCAATTCGATCCGGCGGTGATCGATGCCTTTTTGGAAACCATCCGGACCAAGGCCTGAGGTCCTGTCGGGAAGTTGACGTCAGGCACCGGTCCCTGACCGGCCCTTCCCCGCGGGCCGGTCGGCCGGGTGCGAGGCAGACCATTCCTCCAATCATCCCTGGCGCGACTTTACCCTCACGCGGTTCTGTTTCTGTCGGGCCGAGGAACACTCTGTCCGGGTCAACGCTTCGCAGGGGTGTATCGCACCTCCAGATGTTTTCGATTCGAGTGCATTTATGAAATATGCGGATTTCCCGGAAACCCCCGAAGATTTCGACGTCTTCTACGAAAAATGCCTGGAAGCGTTGTTCGAAAAGGACCGATTGGCTTATCTCGGCCATTTCCTCAAAGGTCTCATCCACAATATCAACGGACCGCTGCAGAATATCTCCATGCTGCTGGAGATCCTGATCCGGGGATTGGACGCTCAGGACGCATTCATGCGTTCCCATTGCAAAACCGATACGGAGGAGTGGGATGAGCTGATGCTCAAGCAGCGCACCCGGTTCACACACCTGCACCAGCAGATTGCCGGTGTGGCGCAGATGTTGCGGGATTTTATGGTGATCTACGAGGTGGAGCGCAAAGGGACGGAACTGGAGCTCAACCTTGTGCTCACCAAATTGACCAATGTGTTTCGCGCCGATCTGTTTTTCAAACACCAGGTGGAGCTCGATTTGCGCTTGACCAAGAATTTGCCGATGCTCCATATTCCAGGCCGCTGCCTTATCCCGGTGCTCATCCATCTGATCAGGAATGCTCTCGTCGCCATGCGGGGGGCACAACGCAAGAAGCTCACCATCGAATCCCTGGCGATGGACGGCAAGGTGGCGGTTGTTTTCAAGGATACCGGCTGTGGGTCGAGCGGCAATGAGGAAATGTGGTCTGGACTCTTCTATTCCATGTGGGAGAATCCCATGCCCGAAGGGGAGGAAGAGAAACATTCCGGATTCGGCCTGTTCGCCGTGGAGCGCCTCCTTGAGCCCTACGGGGGTAAGGTCCGATTCGAACGGGAAGAGGAGGGAACCCGGGTGATCCTGGAAATACCGGTGAACCGGCGCTGACTCGTTCTCTCCCCCCTTGAATATGCGCTCAATTTCGGTTTTGATGTGTCGGACCGGCGTCGTGCGATGCGCAGGTCGAGGGTGCCGTCGGTCGGGGCCATGATCGCGGTTCGGGAGAAGGGCGGGGTGCTTCGTGCGTTGAGCCGCTCCTGGAGGGATGCAACGCAACACTGGGGAAAGAGGTCGGTCGGGGCGATGAGAAATCAATTGGCAGAAAAGGAAATTCCTGAGCTCAGGGAATACTTTCTGAGACCGGGATTTATCTTTGTGTCCAGACAGCCCAGCCTGATCTCAACGGTGCTGGGGTCGTGCGTTGCCGTCTGCCTCCGCGATAACCTCAGGGAATTCGGTGGGATGAATCACTTCCTGTTTCCGCTGGTGGAAGATCCCGAACAGGCCACCGCGAAATTCGGTAATGTCGCCACCAATGCCTTGGTCCGGTCGTTCCTGAAGATGGGGAGCGATCCCGAAGACCTGGAAGCGCAGATCTTCGGCGGTGCGCTGCTGGCCGACGGCCTGACGAGTGCCGCGGAAGTGAGCCATGCCAACGTGGCGATTGCCCGGCACGTCCTGCAAAGATGCGGAGTCCGCGTCGTTTCCGAAGATGTTGGCGGCAATAAGGGGCGAAAGCTTGTATACAATAGTTATACCAACCAGGTAATGGTCATCCGGGTGGAGAGGATCAGAAGCGGAGACTGGTATCCTTATCACGGGTCTCGATAAAGGTACCGGAGGAGCTAGTGCGGCAGGGCCGACAATGCCCGATTAATAGAGTATGCTTTCGCGCCAGAAAATGATTCTTGGCCTAGGAGTCGGGTTCCCACGGGCATCCGGATGAACGTTAAGGTTGGAAAATTTGTGGCTTGCGCAACGGTTGCTTCCTAAAGTATTCTCCCTTGGAGACCGATTACATCATTGAGGGAGACAACCCCATGATGATAACGGATTATCTGGTTCAGAGCCTGCTTCGCACGTATGGAAAACGGTTGCGGCGCCGGTCCCGTGATTCGGGCAAGGCGGAAGTCGGCGAGGACGCGATAACCCGTGAGAGAATGGCTATTCCCGACGATATCAGGCATCGTATGGTCATGGAACGGATGACTTCCCTGGCGCTTGAAAAAGCCTATCCTCGAGAAGAAGTATACTTGGGAGGAGAACGGTCTCCCGACGAAGAAAATCCGCTCAGCTGACAAAATGGGCAAGAAAGATTCCCCTGCCGTGGAGTGGGGAATGCTCTGAAAGGTATACCGATGGGAACGAGAAAGAACTCGGATCATCCGGGTCGCGGTGCGAGATTGCTTGAGGAAAAGGCCAACGGCAAGGCTCGACATGGAAAAGGGGCCGCGTCCGCAACCGACGACGCCACGATCATTACGACTCAAGTCGCCAGGATAGCGGAGGAAATTGTGAGTGGAGAGGTTCGGCCCGAGCGAATACGGTCTATCAAGAGTCTCATTGAAAACGATGCCTACACCATACAACCTGATGAAATCGCACGGAAGATGCTGGGGGAGATCTGGTAGACATTCATTACGCCCCGGCAGGGATTCGTGCCCACGGTCTGCATGCTTTTCCCGCAACGGTTTTCTCATGCCCGAAAATCACTTGTTCCCGATTTTCTCTTAAGCCTCAACAGCCCGGGGCTTTGGTGAAAATACATGTGCGGCGACTCCGCACCGAGCCCCATGAAGTATTTTTCCAGGTCGTCGAAAAGCACCGGCTTCACGGGCCATGTAAATTCCTTTTCCATGGCCTGGAGTGCACTCCAGCGTTCCGCCGTCTCCGGGTCGGCGCGCAAAATTCCTTCCTTGATCTTGTCGCAGAAGAACATGGCGCAGGAAATGGGACGAATGCGCCACATGCACCCGCCGTGTCCCAGATAGACGCATCTTCCGGTGCGATTCGCACGCCTGAGCACGCTAAAAAGGGCATCCGTTTCACTCCGCTCCGAGAACAGGGTGTTGACGACGTGATCGGCAAAGAAGGTGAAGATGCTTTCGAAGCCGCAGCATGCGCTCATCCCGGTATCAAAACAGATGGTCCTGCAGGCGGCCGCAATGAGCTCGTCCTGGAAGCGATCCAACCCGGCCCTGAACCGAAGATAGTCCAGGCAGCCTTCCTTCAGCCTTTCGACTTCACTTGCCTCCAAAGTATCGCAGATCACCCTGACGGCTTGAAGGCTTATCCATTGATCCTGATTGTACTCGCCCATGCGCGTCGCTCCATTGGGACTCATGCCGGCCCGCCTTGAAACAGGCGGCCTTGGTGGGGGGAACCTGTCGCCATGCCCCGCGATCGTGCGGATCGAGCAAGGGGCCGGGTTTATCCCGGCCCGCCTCGTTTTACGCCGATCCCTCATCGCGCGATCTCGAAGGCGAATCGGTATCGAACGCCTCGTCAGAAAACGCTGAGCCCTCCACTGCCGGAGCGCTCACCATCCGGTCTCATCGGTCCCGATCCGGGAACCCGCGCAAGCAGGGGTGCCGCCCGCGGGAGGAAATCCCTTCCAAAACGGCCTCCCCTGGGCTAAGTTTGCCCTGGAAGAGGAGAGCCGGACCTGCAAAAGGGATAGGCGCGCCATTTGATCGAGAGGTGCCGATGCCAGGCAGGAACGCCCGCGTTCAGAGACATCTGAGCGTTTCACGAAATCCCCCTGATCCGGGAGGCTGAACGAATGATGGCGGAAGTGTCGGTCGTTCTGGTCACTGCCGGCGGAGAGGAACAAGCTTCTCTGCTGGCCGTAAAGCTGGTGGAAGAAGAGCTGGCTGCCTGTGTCAATATCATTCCTCGAATTCGATCCGTGTACCGGTGGAAGAACGAGGTTTGCGATGAAGAGGAGTTCCTGCTCGTGATGAAGATTCGGTCCTCCGTATTTTCGAAGCTTCAGGCGCGGATCAGGGATCTGCACACCTATGAAGTGCCTGAAATCGTTCGGATTCCTATCGCGGAAGGAGTGCCCGACTACCTTGATTGGGTTCGGGACAATTCCCGCTGAACGAGCGTGCATTTCGCCCCTGCGTCAGGGTTTCATCCTCACACGGATCGAGGCGGCATGGGCTTCGAGCCCTTCCATTTCGGCCATGCGGACGATAGCCTCCGCGTCGCGCCGGAATGCTTTTCCGGAAAATGAAATCACGCTGGTCCTCTTGAGGAAGTTTTCGACACCCAGGGCTGAGGCGAATCGGGCGGTTCCCGCGGTGGGGAGCACATGATTGGGCCCTGCGAAATAGTCTCCCACGGCTTCCGGGGTCCAGTCGCCCATGAAGACCGCCCCCGCGTTCCTGATCTTGCCAAGACACGCCCACGGATCGCACACCTGGAGCTCCAGGTGCTCGGGAGCGATACCGTTGACCAGTTCCAACGCCTGATCCAGGTCTTCCGCCAGGAATATGGCACCGTAATCGCGAAGCGCCCGGCGGGCGATTTCTTGCCGCGGCAGCCGGAGCAGTTGCTCCTCGAGGCTTGCGGCAACTTTTTCGGCCAGGGACGCCTCCGTGGTGATCAAGACGGCGCTTGCCATGGGATCGTGTTCGGCCTGGCTGAGCAGATCCGCCGCAATGTATCGGGGGTTGCCGCGATCGTCGGCGACAACGAGAATTTCACTCGGACCTGCGAGCATGTCTATGCCCACTTCTCCCCAAACCAGCTTCTTGGCCAGGGAAACATAGATGTTTCCGGGTCCGACGACGACGTCGACTTTGCGTACGGATTCCGTGCCGTAGGCGAGAGCGGCGATGCCCCAGGCGCTGCCGGCCCTGTGGATGCGGGTTATGCCCACCTCCGCGGCCGCGACCAGAAGGGCCGGGCTCACGCTCCCGTCCGCGCGCGGCGGAGTGACCATGGCGATGTCCCGCACGCCGGCGAGGCGTGCCGGTATGCCGTTCATGAGGACGGACGAGAGGAGCGGCGTTTCCCCCGCCTGCCCCCCGGGAATGTAAAGTCCCGCGGCTTCAACCGGCCGCACCATCTGTCCGAGGAATGTTCCGTCGGGCTTGGTGATGAAATGCGAAGGTCGCAGTTGCTGGCGATGAAAGACCTCGATGTTTGCCATGGCCCCTCGAATGATTCCGAGAAGTTCGGGGTCGATCGCGTCATAAGCCGACCGGATTTCCTCGGGTGAAACCGTGAGCCGGTCGGCGTCAAGCTCGGAGGCGTCGAATTGCCTGGTGTAGCGGAGCAGGGCGTCGTCACCGTTTGCCTTGACGTCGAGAAGGATTTCAAGGACTTTCTTTTCAAGGGCGACGTCGGGGCCCATTTTGCGCGACGCGATGACAGCCAGGCGGCTGTCGGCTTCCACCGATGGATAAGAAATGGCTTCGAGCACTTATTGTCCCTCCACTGCCACGATGAACGCATCTCTGAAACCGTGAATGCGCAGAGAATCGAGTTCTTTGCGGGCCAGGAGCAGATCCCGGTACATCCCTACTTGCACGCGGTGGAGAATGCATCCCTTTTCATAAGCCTGGACGATCTGAGCCCCATCGAAATGTCTTGACATCCTGTCCTTGAGCCTCAAGGCATTCGGCTGTTCCCGGAAGGCTCCAATCTGGATGGTGAACTGGCCGTAACGGAAAGACGGGACCGGATCAACCCTCCAGTACGTGTTCGTGCCCAGTTTTTCTTCGGACGCGCGTTGAACCGCTTCCACTCTGACTTTTGCCGTCCCTTTCCGATAGGAATCGAGCTCCTGTGCTCCGCGGCAGGAGAGGTCGATGATCCTGCCGGCCACGAAAGGTCCCCGGTCGTTTATCCTCAGGATCGTGGACCGGTGGTTTTCGAGATTGGTGACCTTGACGTACGTGCCCAGGGGAAGTGTCTTGTGGGCGGCGGTCATGGCATGCATGTCGTAGCGTTCGCCGCATGCCGTCGGCCTTCCGTGGAAATCCGACCCGTACCAACTGGCAATGCCTTCCTCGACGTAGCCTTCGGCGGAAGGAAGGGGATAATACCAGATGCCGTTGATCTGGTAAGGTCTTTGCGTTCGCAGGCCGGAAACCGGCGCAGAGGGCGTGGGGGGCGGAGGCGGAGGCGTCGTGGAGCACCCGGCCGCAAGAACGGCGAGCAGGAGGCCGATACCGACGCATGTTCTCCAAGGCATTTTCACGAGCCCACTCTATCCTCTCGAGCCTGGTGCCGGTCCTGTGCTGCCGCCGAACGTCCCGTCACCGGCGAAACCGCCGCGGCCCACCGAAACACACGACGGGGACAGCGCCGTCAGGAACGATGAACCCCCGGCTCACGGGGTTCCCATGAAAATGCCCCTGCAAGGCGTATTTTCACGGTTCGTGACGAGCCGTCGGCTCACGGCCGGGCGCGGGGGGTGTGGCGGGAGAGGGGGCTCTCATCGACCCAATCTCAGCCCCGGGCTCCTAGACATCGCCGTTCTGCTCCATCTTGGCCAGATCTTCGAACCGGATATCGATGCCCAGGATTCCCACGATCTCTTCGGATTCGTTCCGGATGGGGGCCGACACCGTGATGCAGAGCGCCCCGGTGTACCGCGACGTGTAGAAGTCCGTGACGTGCACTTTTCCGTCCTTCATGGGTTCGATGAACCACGGACGGTCCGAGAGATCTTCTCCCACCTTCGCACCCTCGTACTTGGCCTTGTCCACGATATGGGTGATGTTCCTGGTGAGCTTGCGGCCTTCGTGGTCGGTGACGTAGATGTACTGGATAAAGGGGTTGAGATCCAGCATGGTCTGCAGTGCCAGTTCCTGGCGCGTCGGGTCCATGCTCTTGATGACCTCGCTTTCGACCACTTCCTCCACCAGGTGCGCGGCAAGCGCATAGGCCTTTCGTTTGAGCAGATCGAATTCGCTGACGAAGAACTCCGGCAGGAACCGTCGGGACCACCGCTCCAGTTCCTCGTTGGAAATGGAGGTGTTGCGACCCTGCTCGTATTCGTGCATCACCCTCTTGTGGATCTTGATGATCCCCGGGTGTCGCTTGTCCAGGCGGCGTTCCCCCTCCAGTCGCAATCGCGTGTTCACCCAGTAAGCAATGGACGCGACGCCCGACTTGTCCGAAATGATGATGCTGACGGGCCTCTTGAGAAGGATCCGGGTATCGAAGATGTTGTAAATTTCCTCGTGCTTCACCAGTCCGTCCGCGTGGATACCCGCGCGCGTGGCGTTGAATTCTTCACCCACGTAGGGATAGTTGGGCGGTATGCGATACCCGAGCACGGATTGGAAGTATTCGGCCATGTCCGTAATGGCGGTGGTGTCGATCCCGTTGGTGGTTCCCATCAGGCCGATGTACTCCATGATCAGGCCTTCGATGGGCGCGTTTCCCGTGCGCTCTCCGAAACCGAGCAGCGTTCCGTTGGCGCCGCTGCACCCGTACAGCCAGGCGGTGGCCGCATTGACGAGTACTTTGTGAAAGTCGTTGTGGCCGTGCCATTCCAGCAGGTGCCCGGGGACTCCGGCTTCCTCGATGAAGGCCCGCACGATCTTGGGAACGCTGCGCGGAAGCGCCGCTCCGGTGTAAGTAAGCCCGAATCCGAGGGTGTCGCACAACCGGATTTTCACGTCGATTCCGCTCTCCTCCCGGAGCCTCATCAGTTCGGTGGCGAGCGGGATACAGAATCCGTAAACGTCCGCGCGGGTCACGTCTTCAAAATGGCATCGCGGAATGATCCCTTTTTCGATGGCGGCCCGGGCGATTCTCAGGTACTTGTCGAACGCGCCTTTGCGGTCGAGGTTGAGCTTCAGGAAGATATGATAGTCGGAGACCGAGGTGAGGATTCCGGTTTCATCGAGTCCCATATCGGCAACCAGCTCGAGATCCTGTTCGACGGCACGTATCCAGCCCGTGATCCTCGGGAATGCGTAGCCCTTGGAACGGCATAAATCGAGGGCTTCCCGGTCTTTGCCGGTGTACAGGAAAAACTCCGACTGCCGGATCACTCCACCGGGGCCGGACAGCCGATGCAGAAAATCGAAGATGGTCCCGATCTGCTTGACCGTGTAGGGAGGACGGGCCTGCTGGCCGTCACGGAAGGTCGTATCGGTGATGAACACGTCTTCCGCCGGATCGATGGGCAGCATCATGTGGTCGAAGTCGATCCGCGGCACCTCGGTGTACGGAAACACCTCCCTCATGAGATTCGGTTCGGCGGTGTCGATCAGGTTGTGCCGCCAGAACCGCGAATGTTCGTGGTCCAGGACCCGTTTCTTATGGTTCCATCGGGCCATTGGAATCAACTCCTCCGTTCGCTTTCAACCCTCACGCACAGCTCCAGGAGCTGCCGCAGCTCCGGCTCCGACGGCGCCCCGCTCATCAGGCAGGTCGCCTTCTGAGTCTTCGGAAAAGCGATCACGTCCCGGATCGAAGTGGAACCGCTCAACAGCATGACCAGCCTGTCCACACCGAATGCGATCCCACCGTGGGGCGGCGCCCCGTACTGAAGCGCTTCCAGAAGAAAGCCGAATTTCTCCGCGGCCTCCTCGCGGCCGATGCCCAGCGCACCGAACACAAGCTCCTGGAGCTCCTGGCGATGGATGCGGATGCTCCCGCCCCCGATTTCGATACCATTGAGCACCAGGTCGTAGGCCCGGCTCCTCACCTGCTCGGGATGTTCCCGAAGAAGCGGGACGTCTTCCTCGATCGGAGACGTGAACGGGTGATGGACCGCCGTGTAACGCTTCTCCTCCGCATCCCATTCGAGTAGCGGGAAATGCGACACCCAAACAAAATTATAGCTCCCGGAGTCAATGAGTTCGAGCTGATTTCCGAGCCGAACCCGCAGATTTCCCAATGCGTCGTTGACCACTTTGCCCTGGTCGGCAAGGAACATGACGATGTCGCCGTTCTCGATTTCCAGCCTTTTCGTCAGGCGTTCGCGCACGCTCTCCTGGAGAAACTTGGCGATCGGGGATTGCCATCCCTCCGGCTGAATCCTGATCCAGGCCATGCCCTGGGCACCGAATATCTTCACGTATTCGGTCAGATCGTCCAGATCCTTTCGGGACAAACCTCCCCCTCCGGGCACCCGGAGCGCCTTCACGATCCCGTTTCGCTCGACCGCCTGCCGGAACACGCGCAGCTCGGAATCCGCCACGATGTCGGTGACGTCCGTCAACAACAAGCCGAAGCGCGTGTCCGGTCGATCGGTTCCATACAACCGCATGGCCTCCTCATAGGACATGCGCGCAAACGGCGGCGTCACCTCCATCCCCGTCAGCTCCTTCATCAGGAGCCGTATCCAGCTTTCGATGAGTGCGTAGATATGTTCTTCATTCACGAAGGACATTTCAAGGTCGAGCTGGGTGAATTCCGGTTGACGGTCCGCTCTCAGGTCCTCATCCCGAAAACACTTCACGATCTGGTAGTAACGCTCGAAACCCGCCACCATGAGAATCTGTTTGAAAAGCTGAGGCGACTGGGGCAAGGCGTAAAACTTGCCCGGATTGACGCGACTCGGCACGAGGTAATCTCTTGCCCCTTCAGGCGTGCTCTTCGTCAGGACCGGGGTTTCCACTTCCAGGAAGCCCGCCCCGTTGAAGTATTCCCGGGTGAGTTGGACGGCCCGGTGCCGCAAAAGCAGGTTGTGGAACATCCTTGGACGGCGCAGATCGATATAACGGTACCGCAGGCGTATATTTTCGCTGGCCTCGACGTCGTCCTCGACATGAAAAGGAGGGGTCCTGGACGAATTGAGGATCTTCAGTTCCCTGGTGATCACCTCGATTTCTCCCGTAACCAGCTTGAGATTGGTCATCCCTTCCGGACGCGGCCTCACCGTGCCGGTGACGGCGATGACGTATTCGCTGCGCAGAGAATGCGCGTGTTCGTGGGCCACGGCGTCGAACTGAGGGTCGAAAACCACCTGCGTGAGTCCCTCCCGGTCTCGCAGATCCACGAAAATCAACCCGCCGTGGTCGCGCCTGCGCTGCACCCATCCCATCAGGACCACGGTTTCACCCACGTGCCCGCGTCCCAGGCTGTTGCACGAATGAGTCTTGCGCCAGTCTCCCAGATCGTCCAGGTCGATCGCGGTTTCCGGCGGGCTGTCCGGTTGCACGTCCGTTTGCGGTTCCATCGCGCTCACTCGACTTCCTCCCGTGGATACAAACGCCGTCGGAAAAGAGCCTAAAGCGGATCCGAGCGGCGAACGATGATTGCTTGTCATTGCGGTCCGTTCAGCCTTCTCATTGAAGCGGTCCGGACCGTTGCCCGCCGTCCTTATCCGGTCTATAAGCAATGAATACCGGTCCGGGAAGGGCGGAACGGCATCAGGCGTCTCGACACATCCGGTGGACGGTTTCCAACGCCGATGCCAGGGGCAGATTGACCTTGGACTTCTCCCGCAGGTCCCGGAGCTGGATTTCGCCCCGGGCGATTTCCTCTTCTCCCAGGATGAGCACGTAGCGCGCTCCCGACCGGTCGGCGCGGCGCATCTGGCTCTTGAGGCTCCTGGCTTCATAGTCCGTTTCGGTCGAAACGCCGAGGGCGCGAAACTGCTGAGCCAGCAGAAAGCCCTTCAGTCTTGCCGCTTCCCCCAGGGTTGCGATGAACAGCCACGGGCTTCGCTTCGATTCCTCCCCTTCCTGCTGGAGCAGCAGGATGAGGCGTTCCATCCCGATGGCGAACCCGATGCCGGGCAAGTCCGGCCCTCCCAGAGCCCGCACCAGCCCGTTGTAGCGTCCACCGCCCCCCACGGCGTTCTGCGCTCCCAACCGGTCCGTTACGACCTCGAAGGTGGTCCGCGTGTAATAGTCCAATCCCCGCACCATTCTCGGGTCGATGACGAAATCTGTTTGGAGCTGCTGGAGGTAGTCCCTTACTCGGGCGAAGTGTTCTCCGCAGTCGCCGCAGATGTAGTCCGGCAGCAAAGGAGCGTCCTCGAGCACAGCCCGGCAACGTTCCACCTTGCAGTCGAACACCCGCAGGGGATTGGTCTCGCGCCGCCGCAGGCAATCCGGGCACAGGCGCTCGACGTGGCCTCCGAGGTATTCCTTCAACACCGAACGGTATTCCTGCCGGCAATCATGGCAGCCCAGGGAGTTGATGTGCAGAACGACTCCGGTCAGGCCGACGCGTTCGAAGAAAAGCCGGAGCATGTACATGACTTCGGCGTCGAGCATGGGGTCGTCGATGCCGAACGCTTCCGCGTCGATCTGGTGAAACTGCCGGTAGCGCCCTTTCTGGGGGCGTTCATGGCGGAACATCGGTCCCATCAGGTAGAACTTCTGAGTGAGGGGATCCGCCTGCAGATTATGCTGGATGTATGCTCTCACCACCGATGCCGTGGCCTCCGGACGCAGACCCAGCATGTCCCCCTTGCGGTCGGGGAAGGCGTACATTTCCTTTTCCACGATGTCGGTGCTCTCGCCGATTCCCCTGGCGAAGAGATCGAGCTTCTCGAGGACGGGAGTTCGAATCTCACGGTAGCCGAAATCTTCCAGGACTTCGCGGGCGGCTTTCTCCACTTTCTGCCACCATTCGATCTGCCCCGGCAGAATATCGTTCATGCCTCTGATGGCCTGGATGCTTTCCATTCCTGTTCCACTCCGGAGTGTGCGCATACGATCGAAACATAAACGAATTTTTGTAAAGAACGGGCAGGCAAAAGTCAAGGGAAACATCTTTGGGGACGTGTCGCCCGGGGGAGGCAAGAAGAGAAAAGGCACCGGCCTGCTGAAAGGTTCGAGGTTTCCGTGGTCGTATCCGCGAACCTTCATGAACCTGGAACCCGCAACCACGCGCGCCGGGGGGGTATGTATGGAAACCACATCAGGGAATGCGGGAAAACCCCGCAACCACGCGCCGGGAGGGCATCATGACCGCGCGGAACGCCAAAATCCCCCGCCGGCCATGTGTCGGCGAAGGGTTCGCGCGGATGGCGACCGGCACCGGGGGGGATCGTCGCGTTTCTCTTCCGGCCCCGTGCGCGTATCAATCAATCCGATTGATTCGACAAATGCCATTGAGACTTTCGATTTGAAAAACGGGCATCATGCACTATAACCAAACCACGAGTGGTACCGCCGGCTGCCCGGCGTGGGGTTTTCCCGGGTTTCGACACCGGGTTGCCGATGCACTCCCCGGGCGAACGCACAAACAACCGCCGCAATTCGACGACAATCAGCGAGTTGAGTTCCATACGGGCATGGATGCAAGGACGACCATCAAATTGGCTGTGTGCAACTTCCAGGACAATCCCCTGGAAACCCGGAGACTGGCGCTCGAAAACGGTTTTTCCGGGGTTGACTGGACTTTCAAGCTGGACGAGCTGCCCGAAGAGCCGGCCGGGGAATCCGAAATCATCGGAAAGATCGCGGCGCTGCATCCCCTGGAGGTTCGTTATCACTGCGCGTTCAAAGAGGTGGACCTCGGCGACGAGGACGCGACCAAAGCAAGGGCCGCCATGGCGTTATTTCGCCGGATTTGTCGCCTGGTGCACCGGCTGGAGGGGCGGTTCGTGACCATCCATCTGGGTTTGGGGCGCGAGGCCATGAGCGGACTTTCGTGGGATCGCACGACAAAGGCCCTCTCCGAGTTGGTAAGCTTCGCCCGGGGGTTTGGGATTCGCATTTGCCTCGAGAACCTGGCTTCCGGGTGGTCCAGCCGGCCCGAGCTCTTCGAGAAGCTCATCCGCAGGTCCGGAGCGGGGGTAACCCTCGACATCGGGCATGCCGCGGTGAGTCATTCGGTCGAGACGCAGCATTACGCCGTCGAAGACTTCGTGTTGCCTCACCAGGAGAAGGTCTTCAATGCCCACATTTACCACGAGGAAAGGGACGACGTACATTTGCCGCCAAACCGGCTGGAGGACGTGGAGGAACGGTTGAACCTCCTCCGCTCCCTGTCGTGCGACTGGTGGGTGCTGGAGTTACGCGAACCTGCCGCCCTTTTCCAGACCTTGTCGATCGTCAACGAGTACTTTCAATCGAACGGCCGGCTTACCGGTTCATGAATCAGGGAGTGGTCCAGCCGGGCCTGAGCCGGGGACCGGCGCGGTCTTCCCCGGGACGGCATCGACGAGGGGGGATCGGACCGAAGGCGTAACGGGTATCGATTCGGCAACCCGGAGATCCCGGGGACACGAGGCATATGAACAATACAGGACAACCCATTGATATCCCTGATCGTTTTCCGAACGACTGGAAAACGAAGCCCACGGATCGGTTCATCCTGAAGTGGATCAAGTGCAATCTCTCGGCCCGAATCACCCCCCGGTTGCTGGGCGCGCGGGGATTGCGGCCCTGGATGATCACTCTTGCCGCGAGCGGCCTGGGGACGATGGCGGGTGCCGTTTTTGCGTTCGGGCCTGCGTGGGCGGCGAGTGCGATGGCCGCGTGCGCACAGGTGCTCGACGGGGTTGACGGCCAGTTCGCGCGGTTGACCAACGCCCAGAGCAAAGCGGGGGCTTTCTGGGATTCAGTGCTGGACCGGTATGCGGATGGGGCGCTGGTGATCGGCCTCACCGTGTGGATCGGACGAAATGTTGAGGCCGTTCCCTATTGGTTGTTGGGGTTGCTGGGATTTCTTGCCGTTGTCGGAAGCGGGCTCATCAGTTATTCGACCGCTCGGGCCGAATGCCTGGCGGTGGATCTGGGGAGACCGACTCTGGTGAGCAAAGGCACCCGGACCTTTGTCGTGGTCGTGTGTGGTTTTCTGACGGTCTTTTCGTGCTATGCCGCTGTGATCGCTCTGCTCTACCTGGCGGTTCACACGAACCTGGTGATCGTCGGCCGACTGAGACGCGCTCACGGATCGGCCGGAGACGCGGCTTCTCAATCCGCCCGCGACCCGGCGGGCCGTCACGGGGATTCTCCGCCTCGATCCGGAGTTTGACAAACCGCTTGTCGCGGCAATCCGTGGGAAAAAGAACGGTGATCGGGGACAAGGTTCAAAAAGTGAACCGGAGACGTGCCATGACCGAGAAAGGCGTGATCCACGGGCGCTTCCAGGTGCTCCACAATGACCATATGAAATACCTGCTGGCGGGCAAGTCGAGGTGCCTTCACCTGGTCATCGGCATCACCAATCCCGATCCCGCCTCGACCAGGGACGACCCGACCGACCCGAAGCGAAGCCTCCCCACCGAGAATCCGCTCACGTACTTCGAGCGCTACGTCCTGGTGCGATCTGCGATGAACGAGGCAGGCGTGAGCGACCGCAGCTTTTCGGTCGTTCCGTTTCCCATCAATTTTCCCGAGCTCTACAGGTATTATGTGCCCCTCGACGCCGTGTTCTATCTCACCCTCTATGACGGCTGGGGACAAAAGAAACTGGAGCTGTTCCGCTCCCTGGAGTTGAAGACCGAGATCCTTTGGACCAGGCCGCTGGATGAAAAAGGACTGAGCGCCGGGGAGATCCGCGAGCGCATGATCCACGACGATCCCTGGGAACACCTGGTCCCGTTTTCGGTCGCCCTTCACCTGAAACGGTGGGGTATTCCCTCGAGGTTGCGAAGCCTTGCGAGTCGTTCCTGATATCGAATACCCGCAGCAACGAGAGGATCGCCATCCATCGCGATCCGGGACCGAAGACCGCGTTGGCGGCCCTCTTTTGCCTGTGGGCGGTTCGCGCGCGTCCCGGACTTGCGCGGGGCCGCGCGAATGAAATGGGCGGGAGCAAGGAGAGGAGGACGGTTTGACGATGAAGAGTGGGAAAGCGCTTGGCGTATGGATGTTGGGCCTTGCCTTGGTGCTGTGCCTGTTTTCCGGCGTGCTCGCGCTCGGCGGGCGAACCGATGAAGCGGAAACGCGGAAGCTTGCAGCTAAATTTCACGACGAAGCCGCCGGAGGCGGATACAGAACCGTCACCACCGGTGAATTCAAGGCCTGGCTGGATCAACTCGATCCCCGATGGGCATCGGATATGAGGACCCTATTGATCGTAGATACCACGCCGCTTGACGACGGCTTCAGGAAGCACCACATTCCGGGCGCGGTGCCGTTTGAGTTTCCGAACGACGAGGTAAACCGGTTGGACGACAAAACGAAGGCGAAGTTCGAAGAACTCCTTGGGCCGGACAAGAACCGGAAGGTGGTTTTCTACGGACGGGACACGAAGTGCGGCCGCAGTCACAACGGGGCGATGTGGGCGGCCAGGCTCGGTTACACCAGGGTGTATCGTTATCCCGACGGGATCAAGGGATGGCTGGAAGCCGGGTACATGGTCGACAAAACGGACTGACGATCGAACAACCCCCCGCGATTCGACATCCGGCGCGAATGGTCCACCGGCATCATTTCAACGACAAGCGTCCTGCTTTCGCAACACCCCGCGGTCTTCCGGGGACCGGGTTGTCGAGAAGGCAGGACGTTTTGTCCTTGCACGCAAGGGCCCTAGGCGGTATTGAACCTATAATCGGGACCGCGTGCCATTTTGTCCTTGCACGCAAGGGCCCTAGACTTTCTTCCCGCTGACCAGGCGAGCGAAGTGTTCGAAGGAACGGTCGTAGGTTCGCTCCGCGTCTTGAGGGAAGCAGCATCCAGGCAATTGTCGGCTCTTCAGGTGATAGTGAAGACACTCGCAGCAGATGCCCTGCCTCGAACAACCGCTGTAAGTGCAGTTGCACCTCTCCAGGTTTCGATCCTGCTTGCAGTCCATGGCTTCACTTCTCAGTGCGATGAGGCCGCGCTCTTGCCTCCTCTGATGATCACCGTCCCCATCAGGACGACCAGGATCACCTCCCAGGCAATGACCGCGTTCCATGAATCGAAAATAGAATAAAAGAGACCGCCCCCGACGATTGCCGGCACTCCAGTGAGAATAATCATCCCGAATCCCCACGCCCAGTTCATCCCAAGCTCCTCCCTGATTGCACATTGATGTTTTCCAGCACAACGGTCAAAACACAATAGTTATTCCTAGCACAAGGTCGTATCCCTTTCAAGAATTTACGAATGTGCCGGCGAACCCCGACAAGCAGGGAAGGCCCCGCTCCGTTCGAAGCCACGGTCCGGCAGACAGCCGTGCCCGGAAAAGCGCCGCGGTCTCCTCCCCGGATCGACGCCGCTCACCGCGGATTCCGGAATACGATTGGGCTTTGCCGTTCGAACGGTCTTGCGGTATATATTAATTCTTCCCAAAACGACTCAAATGCATTTTTTGTTCTGACGATTATGAAGACATACCCTGTGCTCGCCGGATTTGCCGGTTGGGCGTGGGGCTCGGGGAGGCCGACCCGGTGATGCCGGGTGCCGGGATATCGCCGGAAGCTCGAATGGATACGGCCGGAAGGGGTGGCCGGTTTGATTCCGCGAGACTCACCCGTGCGCCCGGGGGCAGGTGCCGCAGCATGTGGTTATCAACCTCTTGCAAGTCGGCTCACCCGTGCGCCCGGGGGCAGGTGGACAATCCCGCAGAGGTCAATGCCCGCGATGTCGGCTCACCCGTGCGCTCGAGACAGGCGAGGCGCAGAGCGACATCGAGTATGCGTTCGATCGGCTCGTCCATGCGATCTAAGGGTGGTGGGGAATCGTATGGGGGGCGGAGAAAAAATGCCGGAGGCGCGAACGAAGGGGGGGTACCATGAGGGGTGGTGGAATTCTGTTGTTGATCGGGTTTCTTGTTTTCCTGGTGGGCTGTGCCGGCTTATCCGCCGACATGAGATTGTCCAACCGGGGATACGAGGACATACTGAGCCGGAACTACACCCAGGCTGAAAAACACTTGGCGGAAGCCCTTGCCATCAATCCGGACAATCCGTATGCGCTCATCAACATGGGCGTCGTCTATGAAAACACCGGTCGAGAGCCACAGGCGCGGGAGATGTATGAAAAGGCGAGGGCGGTCGGTTCCCGCGAGGTCCCTTCCAGGACCAGCCAGGATTGGGCTAAGGACAAATCTCTTGCCGAAATCGCCGAAAAGGATGCCGGCGGCCTGTCCGCGAACCAAAAGCCCTTGGCCAAACGAGGCGCTGGCATGTGAGGGGACTTTGCCCTGGCAAGGCCATGGTGTCCAGACCGGGCATTCTCACAAACCGCCTTGCTGCGCGGGTTCACAACAAACCGTGAAGATGTGCCGGCAGAGGTCTTCTCGCACAAGCGATTGCGATCCCGGAGCCCGCAACGAAACGAAGCAGTCGCCATGGTCATTCCTGCCCGGCGGGTCAAGGCAGGGCGGGTACGGCTCCATTGTGCCCATGTCCAGCCAAAGGCTCGTGCCCGAACCCCCAGAGGGCGTCCCGGGGTACAATGGCTGGCACGGTTTCATCGTGCCCACGATGGGGCCTGGCTCCGCGCCGGTTACTTGTTTTGATCCTTCCGAATGCAAATGCGCGTTCAAGACTACACAACGCCGGTTCGCCAAGCTGTGCGGCGCGCGTCTCATGCCGTGTCCCCGGGCCGGAGAGATCGACCGTATGGGTGCGCCGGTCGGGCGGTAGGGGCGGGCTTTATGCCCGCCCGCTAATATTACCAACTTGAACGCGATTATCCCTGCCCCCTGCGACACCCGCGAAGCATGAAAACAGGCTGCCCCTGGAATCCATTTCCCAGGTGAATTTATATGAAACCCGGTATCCGGCAGGAAACCGGATGAAAAAGGCTTGTCCGTCGACCCTCCGGGAAGCATTCCCTCTTTCCAAAGAGATGGGATTCATATTAAGCTCGAAAGGATTGGTTCAGAGGGGATGCGCTGGATGATCATACTGGGTGTCGAAAGTTCTTGTGATGAAACGGCTGCCGCCGTCGTGGAGGACGGATCGAGGGTGCTTTCCGATGTCGTCGCGAGCCAGGCGGCTCTTCACGGACCCTATGGCGGCGTCGTGCCGGAACTGGCATCGCGCAAGCACGTGGAAGCCATCTTGCCCGTGCTGGGAGAGGCCATGCACGAGGCCGGCGTCACATGGGGGCAGGTGGACGCCATTGCCGCGACGCAGGGACCCGGCTTGGTGGGAGCTCTCCTTGTGGGGCTGAGCGCGGCCAAGGCGCTTGCGTACGCCCTCAAAAAACCGATGATTGCCGTCAATCACCTGGAAGGACACATCCAGGCCGCATTTCTGGGCAGGGACGAGCTCACCCGGCCGTTTGTCTGCCTGGTCGTGTCCGGCGGGCACACCGCCCTCTACCGGGTCGACCCGGACGGGACGACATCCTTTCTCGGTTCCACTCGAGACGATGCCGCCGGGGAGGCTTTCGACAAGGTCGCCAAGCTGCTGGCTCTCGGCTACCCGGGTGGTGTTGAGATCGAGCGGCTGGCCGCCGGCGGCGACCCGCACGCCTTCAATTTTCCGAGGGCATACATCGACGGCCAATCGCTGGAATTCAGCTTCAGCGGTCTGAAGACCTCCGTGGCCAATTTTGTCCGGCGGAATGGGCCTCCGTCCGAATCCGGAGAGCAGGGGGCCTATCGCCTGGCGGACCTGTTGGCGAGCTTTCAGGAAGCCGTTGTGGACGTGCTGGTCAACAAGACCGTAAGAGCCGCGGGGATGTGCTCCGTCGGGGACATCGCCGTGGTTGGGGGGGTGGCGGCCAATCTGCGGTTGAGAGAACGGTTCGAGGAAGAAGCCGGGATGCATCGATTCAGGCTGCATCTGCCGGCCAGGCGCTACTGCACGGACAACGCGGTGATGATTGCCGCCGCTGCGTATCGGACCTGGAAACGTTCCGGGTTCTGCCTGGACCCGGTGGACCTCGATGCGCGATCGAGATGGTTCTGATATCCGCCTGCCCCGTCAATGCAGATTTCCGAAGCTTCGCCGGCGGAGCGGGCCTCCCGGGCAATTCCGTGCGAGGCGACGGCAGTCGTCGGGAGGGCGAAGGGTCCTCCCCCGCGATTTCGCGAGTGCAAGGGGCTGGGTTCGTCCCCGTCCTCCTTCCCTCCCCCTTGATGTCTGATTCTTGATCTCGATCGACTCCTTGCATGTGACCGTCGGCGGTTGAATTTCGCGCATTCGATGATGCCGTCGCGGTTTGCGGCGTGAGGGCAGGCCCGGGATCATGCAGGCCGAAAAACATGAGCTGAAAACCATGAACCATGAGCCGTTCCCGACTCCACGGCAGTACTTCCGATTGCGGGATACCCGCCCCAGGAAGCGGTTTGGGCAGCATTTCCTGGATCATTCGGCTACCGCGGAACAGATCGTTAGGTGTGCCGAGCTCGACGCGTCGGACACGGTGCTTGAAATCGGTCCCGGGTTGGGCGCCCTCACCCGGTTCATACTGCCGCTGGCCGGTCGTCTGCACCTGGTTGAGCTGGACCGCGACCTGGCAACATACCTGGAAGAGAACCTGCCTGCCGGCTCGCAGGTCACGCTGCACCGGCAGGACGCCGTCACCTTCGATTTCAACGCCCTGGCGGAGGCTGCCGGGCAGCCCCTGGTGGTGCTGGGCAACCTTCCCTACAATATCACGTCGCCGCTTCTCTTCCATTTGCTGGATTCCGTCCAAGCCGTGAAGCGGGCGGTATTCATGGTCCAGAAGGAGGTTGGCGCCCGCCTGACGGCGAGCCCCGGCACGAGGGATTATGGGGTGCTGTCTGTACTGCTGGCGGTGTACGCCGAAGTCAAGCGGCTTTTCACGGTCGGTCCGCAGCAGTTCTATCCGCCTCCCAAGGTCGAATCCATGGTGCTCCGACTCGACTTCAAGCATCCCCTGCCGCCGGACCTGCCGCCTTTCGGCTTGCTGAGAAGGTTGGTCAGCATCGCCTTCCAGCAACGGCGCAAGACCCTGCACAACAGCCTCAAGGGAACCTACGGGGGCCAAGAAGGGGGATTGCAGGATGTCTTCGCGAAATGCGGGGTTGCCCCGGGGTTGAGGCCGGATGCATTGACGCCCGGCCAGTTCGTGGAGCTTTGCAGGACGCTGAAAGAGTCGGGCGGAAGATGAAGTCGCATGAGGGAGCGCACGGTGCCGAGCGTCGGGAAGCGGCTTTCATTTTCGGAATGTCCAAGTTTAAGGTAGGAAATAGAAAAAGAACGTTTCTAAAAAAATACTGTTTTCACAGTATTGAAGAAATTTCAACTTGACGTAAATTCCTTCTTGGGAGATACATTGTATCGACGGGTGAAAAACTGAATTGAGGGGGGTAATATGCCAGTCATTAGGAAGTGGGGGAATAGTCTCGCCCTTCGGATACCCGCTAACTTGGCTTCCCAATTGAATATTGGTGAGAATTCAACAGTGGAGTGCACTGTATTAGATGGGCATCTGCTTGTCAAGCCGGTTGAACGCGGGCCAAGATTTGTTCTTTGTGAACTAATCTCTGCAATTAACGAAGAAAATGTCCACAAAGAAATTGGGACAGGTGATGCCGTGGGGATTGAGATTTGGTAGAGCCATACGTTCCAGAACGTGGCGATGTGGTGTATCTTGATTTCAAGCCACAAACCGGGCACGAACAGGCTGGACGCAGGCCGGCCCTCGTTCTTTCCCCTTCCATATATAATGGGAAAGTTGGATTGGCGATCCTCTGCCCCATCACGAGTCAGATCAAGGGATATCCATTCGAGGTCTGGATTCCAGATGAATGCGAGGTGAGGGGGGCTGTCTTGGCTGATCAGATCAAGAGTTTGGACTGGAGGGCGAGAAGGGCGGATTTTAAATGCACAATGCCCAAAGAAGTTATTGAAGAAACTTTGGAAAAAATCTCCGCCCTGCTTTCCCAAAATTGCTAGATCATCAACATATCAATTCCAACGAGATATCTATTGCTCCATTTCGGAGCTGATCTTCCATTTCAAGTTGCCTACCTCCAGGCCCAGGAAAGGCTCTAGCAAACAACCTTTTATATTTTGGCGCGGTACGCTTGAGAGACGGGAAATTCATGTTCCACCGCGCCGAAAGGTTCAACGCGGAAATCTTCTTCGTTTTTGTGCGGGACCTCCGGTCCGTAAGTTGCCATGCGGGAAGAAGAGTGGAGCTGATCCTCGATAACGCCAAGTACCATCACGCAAGACTCCATGAAGGGTGGCGCAGAAAGTGTCTGGCCCGATTTGCCATGAACTTTCTTCCACCCTACAGTCCAGAGCTCAACCCGATTGAGCGGGTGCGGAAACTGGGACGGCGGATCGCAACGCACAACCGCTATTTCTCAGGTCTTCAGGAAATCAGGGGCGCCATCGAGCACACCCTTTCCCTGTGGCATTTCGGTAACGAGACATTGCGGCGCCTTTGCGCAATTATTTAAGACGCTGCGTATAAAGAAAAGCCAGAAGGCAGGCGGGACAACGCGGAACAATCCCTTGCGGGCGCATGAAAGCCGGGCACAAGGCCCTGTGCCGCGGGTCGGTCGCCGTGCATCGAATTGAATGCGATTTCGTATCAGCTCGTCTCGTTCTTCATGGCCTGGAACCTGAGGTGATTCAGAAAAGCCGAGCACAAGGGGGACATCTGCCGGTTCTTCCTCTGGGCCAGGAAGAACGGCCGCGAAAAACGGATTCCGTCCAGCGCCACCGCGAACAGCGAACCATGCCGAAGGTCTTCGGCGACAGCCCGGTGAGAGAGAATGGAAATGCCGATCCCGGCCTTGATGCCCTGCCGGATCGCTTCGGTGCTTCCCATCTCGGCCACGACGTTCAGCCTGGTCGGAGAGAATCCATGGGCTTCGAGGGCTTGGTTCATCACGATCCTCGTGCCCGAACCTCTTTCCCTCAAGATGAACGGTTCGCCGGCGAGCTCTTCGAGGCTCACCGACTTCCTGTCCGCCCACGGGTGGTCGCGGAAGACGGCGAGCACCAGTTCGTCGGAAAACGCCTCCTCCAGAACGATTCTCCTGTCTTCCAGGCGCGCGCCGATGACCCCGAATTCCACGCCGCCGTCGATCGTTCTCGCCACGACTTCCGCACTGTCCGTAATCCGCAATGTTATCTGAATGGCGGGGTAGGATTTCTTGAACGATCCGATCAATTCCGGCAGGACGTAGGTGCCCGGGATAGTGCTTGCCCCGATGAGCAGCGCGCCGGAAAGGTTGCCTTTGAACTTCTCCAGGGCCTGGACGGCTTCGTCGCGCAATTGGATGATGTCCCGGGCATACTGGTAGAGGATTTTCCCGGCGGGAGTCGGGAGTACTTCGCGTCCCAGCCGGTCGATGAGCTTCTCGCCCAGAGTCTCCTCGAGCGCCCGGACGTGTTCGCTCACCGTCGGCTGAGTCAGGCAGACCGCTTCGGCGGCTTTGGTGAAGCTTCCCATCTCCAGGACTCTGCAGAAGACGACCAAACGATGGATGTCCATAGGTTCGCTATCTCCCCTCATGTCGGCACAACGGTTCAACCCGGGCCGTTGTGCGCTTTGGCTTTCCAGAAGTTCTCCTCGATTTCTTCCAGCATCAGGGCGTTTTCTTCCCAGACCTGCGTGAGCTCTGCGATCCTGGCCTGGCAGGACTTGCAGTCCTTACGCAAATCCTGGACCCTGGCGCCGTCACGGTACGTATCGGGTGCGGCCAGAAGTTGGTTGTAGGCGTCCAAATCCCGATGCGCCTGTTGCAGTTCGGCTTCCACCCGCTCCAACCGCTCCTGCAGGGGCCGTTTTGCCTGATAGAGCTCATTTCGCCACCGGGCTTCAAGCCTTCGCCTGTCCTGGTCCTTGCGGGCGGAGCCGCTCTGCCGCCGGTTTTCACCCTCCCCCGCGGTCGCTGCCGCGTCCTCCCGCAGCCGGTCGTCTTCGAGACGCTTGCTCCATATGTCACGGTAGTCGTCGTAATTACCAGGGAAAATGTGGATTCGGCCTCGTTCGACAACCAGGATCCTGTTTGCGATGTTGTTGATGAACCGCCGGTCGTGGCTGATAAAACAGATGGTGCCCCGGTATTCCTGCAGGGCCCCCTCGAGGACTTCGCGCGCCGGGATGTCCAGGTGGTTGGTGGGCTCGTCCATGAGCAGCACGTTGGGCCGCTGAAGAAGCAGCCGGCAGAGAATGAGACGCGCTTTCTCTCCGCCGCTCAGAATCGATACCCTCTTATGAACGTCCTCACCGTGGAAAAGAAAGGCGCCCAGGAGTCCCCGGAGCTGAGAGGCGGGGATGTCGCCTGAAACCGAAGCGGCTTCTTCGAGCACGGTGCATTCGGGGCGCAGCTGCTCCCATTGATGCTGCGCGTAGTAGCCGATGAATGCGTTGTGCCCGACGATCCGTTCTCCGCCCGACAGGGGTTCCGCCCCGGCCAACATCTTGAGAAGCGTGCTCTTGCCCGCTCCGTTTTCGCCGATGAACGCGATGCGGTCTCCCTTTTCGAGAACCAGCTCGAGGTCGGAGTAAACGAGGTGCGCTCCGTAAGCCTTGCGCGCCTGATGCAGCTCCAGAACGCGTTTGCCGGACCGCGCCGGGGCGGGAAAGGTGAAATGGATTTCGGCCCCCCGGGACACGGGGGCTTCGATTCTTTCCATCTTCTCCAGCACCTTGAGTCGACTCTGCGCGCGGCTTGCCGTGGATTTCCGATAGCGGTTTCGTTCGATGAAACGTTCGGCCTGGCGAATGCGATCCTGCTGATTTTGATAAGAGGCCAGTTGGACCTCGCGCCGGCGTGCCTTTTCCTCCAGGTAACCATCGTAGTTTCCGGCGTACTCGTGGAGACGGCCCTGCTCGAGCTCGAGCACCCTCGTCACCAGCCTGTTCAGAAAGGAACGGTCATGGGAAACGATGAGCATCGCCGAGGAGGTCGAGAGGAGATAGTCTTCCAGCCACAGCAAAGACATGAGGTCCAGGTGGTTGGTCGGTTCGTCCAGCAGCAGAAGCTCCGGGCCGGACAGGAGCAGTCGGGCGATTTCCAGTCGCATGATCCACCCGCCGCTCAACGTCGAAACCGCCGTGCCGAAGCGGGCATCTCGAAAGCCCAGGCCGGCCAGGATTTTCGCCGCCCGAGCTTCGAGGTCGTAGCCCCCGAGCCGCTCCAGTTGCTCGTTGATGTGTGCGTGCCGCAAAGCGAGTTCCCGGCTGCGTTCGGGGTCAGTTTCCGTATCCATCGCTCGGCCGATGGCGTGCATCTCGGATTCCAGGTCGTGAAGCTGTTCGTGCACGTCCATGGCGTATTCGAGAACGGTCTTGTCCTTTGCCGGCACAACCTGTTGCGGCAGATGCCCGATGGTGAGTCCCCGGCTCCGGACCACGGAACCGGAGTCCGGCGGCATCTCTCCAAGCAGGATGCGGAAAAGGGTTGATTTTCCCGTCCCGTTGAGACCGATCAGGCCGATCCTTTCACCGGGGAGTGTGGAAAAGGAAACGTCGGCGAAAAGCTTCCTGTCGCCGATGAACTTTGCAACAGCGTGGACGGACAGCACGGGACCCGTTTCCTGTTCAAGAATGGTACGAGACAAAGACCGGCGCGGCGCCCCGAAGTCGAACGGACGGGTCCATGGCTTCAAGGCGCCGACTCCCCTCGCATTTCCGGGCAGCCCGGGGGGAGCCGGCCGGCGCCCGGCGCGAGCCGCATAAGGACCAGGGTGTTACATGCCCGAAATTGGAGAGTTTTCGTAAACCGAAAAACATGCTAAAAAACGCATCCTGAGATTGTGAATGTTTGCAGGTCAATAGTTAACATGTTGAGTACCGTTTCGAGAAGGTCTCAGTTTTCAGAACCACAAATCTTAATATTCGGTATGTGCCGGTCATGCAAAATGTTTTCGATGCAGGAGCCTCTTTTAAGCTTCAAGCGGTCATATTCGACTGCGACGGCGTGCTCGTCGACAGCGAACCCCTCCACTATCGGGCGCTCCAGGAGGTATTGACGCCCCTGGGCCTCGGTCACGACTACGCCCGCTACCTGGAGCACTACATCGGTTTCGATGACCGGGACGCTTTCCGGGAGGCCTTTCGAGAAGCCGGACGCGACCTGGATGGGCGCACCCTGGCCGAGCTCGTCGAGGCGAAGGACGGAGCGCTGCGGAAAATCGTCGCCGATGGAGTGCCCACCTTTCCGGGGGTCATTGAATTGGTCCGGGAGCTCCACGGCCACAATGTGCTTCTGGGTGTGGCATCCGGTGCGCTGCGCCATGAAGTGAGCGCATTCGTGGCTTCCCTTGGGCTGCAGGATTGTTTTTCGATCCTGGTCGCCGCCGATGACGTGGAACGGAGTAAACCCGATCCGCAAACCTATATCAAGGCCCTCGACGAGGTCAGAGTCCTTGGCGGGCACGGTGTTCTCGACGCGAGGAATTGCGTCGCCGTCGAGGATACTCCGGCCGGTATCCAATCCGCCAGAACGGCCGGCATGTACGTTGTAGGGATCACCAATTCCTTCCCGCGAGGGAGCCTCGAGGATGCGGACCACATTGTCGGGAGCCTGTCGGAGCTCGACCATGCGGGCCTGATTCGACTGGTGCGGGCCGGAAGGTCCTGAATCCCCGTGCACCGGGATTGGGTGCACGGTGTTTCGGGCGATTGCACGGGATCCTCCCGCGCTCTTCACTCCCGGGGAAGAGCCGGGAGGCGGAGGCGCTTCCCGGAGCCCGGTTGCCGTCGGAATGATGGCGAAGACGTTCTCGTTTCGTTTCGAACCCCCTGTGCGGGGCGATTCGGCGCAGTGACGTCGATCCCCGCAAGGGATTCAATCGCCGTTCAGTCCAGAAGAGAGGCGGATCGACATGGCGGAAAACCGGAATCCGGAAACGGAACCCAATCCCAATCGAGTGCGCGCGAGGCGCGTGAAGACGGCCGCGTGGGTGTGCGTTGTCGCCGGGTTGATGAGCGGGGTTTACTGGTGGCTGTTCATGCGCAACCGGGTAACGACCGACGACGCCTATGCGAGGGTCGATCCTGCCCCGATCAGCGCCAGAGTGCCCGGAACCGTGATCCGGGTCCTGGTCGAGAACGACTGCCGGGTCGAAGAGGGCCGGGTGCTGGTCGAGCTGGATCCCACCGATTATCGGGTCGCCGTCGAGAGGGCGCAGGCCGCTCTGAACCAAAATGAAGCGGAGGTCCGGGCCGCGGAGATCTCCGTCCCCCTGACCGACGCCCGGACCTCGGGCCAGGCCCGGGCCGCCGAGGCGGCTCTCAAGGCGGCCAGGGACGCGGAATCGCAGGCACGGCACCGGCTTGGCGAGCTCAAGAACACTCGTTCGGCCGTGGCCGCCGATCTCGCCCAGTTCCAAAGAGATTTCGAACGCTTCGACAACCTGTACAAGACGGGTGCAGGGACCCGGCGACAGCAGGAACAGGCCCTGACAGCGCTCAGAAAGGCACAGGCGCAACTGGCGGCAGCCGATTCACAGATCCTGGCAACGGAAGCATCGCTCGCTGCCGCGACGCAGCAGGTGGACAGGGCGAGGGCCCAGTTTCAGGTGGCCCAGAGCGACCGGGACAATGTCGAAATTCAGCAGCACAGGCTCGCCTCGCTCAGGGCCGGCAGAGACAAGAGCAGGGCCGAGCTCGAGGCTGCCCGGCTGAATCTTTCCTATTGCACGATCAAGGCGCCCATCGACGGATTCATCGCGCAGAAGAGCGTCCAGGTCGGGGCGAGGGTCCAGCCGGGACAGCCCCTCATGGCGGTGGTGCCTCTCCAGGACATCTATGTCGAAGCGAACTACAAGGAAACCCAGCTGAAAAACGTCCGTCTCGGTCAGCCGGCAAGCATCAGGGCGGACATCTACCCCGGATGGTCCTACACCGGAAAGGTGGCGGGTATCCGGGCGGGGACGGGAGCGGCGTTTTCGCTGATTCCGGCCGAGAACGCCACCGGGAACTGGATCAAGGTGGTCCAGCGCGTTCCGGTCCGGATACTGCTGGACGGACCGCCGCCTCGCGACCATCCGCTGCGGCTTGGGCTGTCGCTGGTGGTGACCGTGGATACCTCGGACAGAAGCGGTCCCGTGCTGATGGCGGATACCGTGAAACCTCCCTCGAATGCGGCGCCCTGAAACCATGAACGACGCCTTCGAAGCACCTCGATCGAACAAGTGGGCCATCGCCTTGACGGTGATGCTGCCGACCTTCATCGAGGTGATGGACACGAGCGTCGTCAACGTCTCGTTGCCGCACATCCAGGGCAGCCTGAATGCCGGCGTGGATGAGTCGACCTGGGTACTGACCTCCTACCTGGTGTCCAACGCGATCATCATTCCCATAACGGGTTGGCTGGCAAGCGTGTTCGGGCGCAAGCGCTACCTGATGTTCTCCGTGGTCGTCTTCACGCTCAGTTCCCTGTTTTGCGGTGCCGCGCCTTCCCTGGAAGTGCTGATTCTGTGCAGAATCGTGCAGGGGTTGGGTGGGGGCGGGCTGCAGCCGCTGTCTCAGGCCATTCTGCTGGAATCGTTTCCTCCAAAGGAGCACGGCATCGCCATGGCGGCTTTCGGGATGGGGGTTGTGCTGGCTCCCATACTGGGGCCCGTTCTCGGGGGATGGATAACGGACAACTGGAGCTGGCGGTGGGTGTTCTACATCAACCTTCCGGCGGGGATCCTGGCGTTATTCCTGGTGGTGCTCTTCATCCAGGATCCGCCCTATCTGCGCCGAACCCATTTCAGAATGGACGCCTGGGGGCTTTTTCTGCTGACCGTTGGGCTCGGTTGCCTGCAGATCGTTCTGGACAAGGGTGAACGCGAAGACTGGTTCAATTCGGATTTCATCGTGGTCCTCAGCATCGCCGCCGCGCTCTCGCTGGCCTTGTTCGTCATCGTGGAGCTCAACGCCGAACATCCCGTGGTGAACCTCAGGGTATTGCGTGACCGGAGTTTCGCGGCCGGAACCGTTATCATGTTTTTCGGATTCTTCTGCCTGTTCGGGAGCATCGTGCTGTTGCCCCTCTACCTGCAGCAACTCATGGGCTATACCGCGCTCTGGGCCGGGCTGGTGCTGGGACCGGGAGGGTTCGCGAGCTTTTTCATCATGCCCGTTGTCGGCATTTTGCTTAAAAAAGGCGTGAAGCCCCGGTACCTGCTGTCCATCGGAATAGCGGCGACCGCTTTGTCCACCTGGCTGATGTCCGGTTTCAATCTCGAGGCGGACTTCTACACCGTCGCATGGCCGCGCTTCGTGCAGGGATTCGGGATGGGACTGTTCTTCGTACCCCTGGCCGCAGCGGCCTATGTGAACATTTCCAGGGAGGAGATGGGGAATGCGTCCGGCATCTTTAACCTGTTGCGCAACCTTGGGGGCAGCTTCGGCGTGGCGTTCAGCACGACCGTGCTGTCACAGAGGTCGCAATTGCACCAGACGCATCTTTCGGAGTACATTACTCCCTTCAATGCCGCCTTTCAGACCTACTTCGACCAGGTCTGCTCATGGCTGCAAATGAACCAGCCGCAGGCATCCTGCCCGACGGGGGGGCTGGTGATGACCTACAGGGAAGTTCTGCGCCAGGCCAGTATGCTGGCTTTCAACGATACGTTTCTGTTGCTGGCCATCGCCACGTTCAGCCTTCTCGCGCTCATGCCGCTGCTCAAGAAATCCGCCAGGCCTTTCGGGTGGAAGGAAGGCGTGCATTGACGCGTTTTCCTGCCGCCTTTTGCGCGGATCCGCCAACCGGAACGGGCTGTGGACCGGCAACGATGCCGGATGGCCGTCGCCGTCGTTTCAACACCGGTGCAAATCCGGATGCGTCGCGGCTTTCCGCCTTTCGGCTCCATTGGCGACGACGGTCGCACCAGCTCAGCGAAGAGGAGTATTGAACATTGTTTCAGGTCCCTGAAAGTGAAATTGCAGCCCGTTTGAGGATGTTCCAGGCACTGCTGTCGACGAACGGGGTGGACGCGGCGATCGTTCGACAGAACACAGACCTGTACTACTTCACCGGCACCGTGCAGGACGCCCACCTTATCGTACCTGCCTCAGGGGAGCCGATTTTCCTGGTGAGGCGCGATGTGGATCGCGCGGAAAGCCTTTCGCCCATTCGCCCCGTGGTTCCTCTACAAAGCCTGTCCGATCTTCCTCCAGTGGTGGAAGCGGTCTGCAAGGGGTTTGTCCCGCGGCGACTGGGCATGGAACTGGACGTGCTTCCCGCGAATCTCGTGTTCATGTACAGGGAGAAACTGTTTCCCGACCTGGAGATCGTCGATGTCAGTCTCCTGATCCGCCGGATACGGACGATCAAATCGGAATGGGAACTGGAGATGATGCGCATGGCCGGCTTCATTTCGAAGGCAATTGCCGATGCGGTCCCCCGGGTACTTCGCGAAGGCATTTCGGAAGTGGAGCTGTCCGCCGAGCTGCAAATGGCGGCGCACAGGGCCGGACACCTCGGCATCAGCCGCTGCAGGAGCTTCAACATGGAGGTTGTGTTCGGACATCTCCTCTCGGGTCCGGAAGCTGCCACGCCGTCCTATTTCGATTCTCCGACGGGAGGCGAGGGGTTCTCGCCGGCCTTCGCGCAGGGTGCAAGCGAGAGGAGAATCCGACCGGGCGAACTGGTCAGCGTCGACACCATGGCCTGTTGGCACGGGTACTTGAACGACCAGACCCGGGACTATTCGCTTGGCGCTCCCCCTGCTCGATTGCAGGAAGCATACCGCCTGTCCGCTCTCATCCATCAACGGTTTCGACAAACGGCGAAACCCGGCGCCGTGACGGGAGAGCTCCATGACACGGTGTGGCAATGGGTCAGGGAGGCGGGATGGGATGAGTGGTTCATGGGAACCGGGGAGCAGCGGGCACCTTTCGTGGCGCACGGGCTCGGGCTGGAGGTCGATGAGTTTCCGCTCATCGCCCGGGGGCAGACCCTGGTTCTCCGGGAAGGCATGACCTTCGCCTTCGAGCCCAAGTTCATCCTGCCGGGGGAAGGGATCGCCGGCCTGGAGAATACCTACGTTGTCCGCTCCGGCGGATTGGAATCGCTCAATCCCGCCTCGGAAGAACTGATCGTATTGTGAGTGTCTGGGGGAGCGTGGTTCCAGGGACGTCTCCGACGCGCCGCGTTCCCGGAATTTCCTAATGTCCGGCCGGTCATGGGGGCGACCCTCCCGGTTGCGGCAAGGCATGCGCCGCCCTCCCTCCCGGATCACGCCGGGTCGACGAACGGACAGCCGATACCCCCGCCGAACGGTGCGGACCTGGCGTTAATAGGCCGTTCCGCTTCGCGGATCGTAGCCGATTCCGAACAATCCCCCGCCGAGATTGAGCCGAAGTCCGTAGAGCAAGGCCTTGGGCGTATTGGTTTCAACGAACACGACATCCCTGTCCTTCACCGACATGCTGTGGGCCGAGCCTTGCTGGATGTCCGATATGCTCAATTTCACCACTTCCCGCTTGCCGCTCGGCATCACGCGGACCAGCTTGATGTTTCCCTCATCCGCCGTGAGAGAAAACCCGCCTGCCATGACGATCGCCTCCTGAACGGTCGTGGACTGGGAGATCGGATAGTTGCCGGGTTTCTTGACCGCGCCGTCGACGTATATCGTACCGGCCTCCGGGACGAAAATAACGTCGCCGCGTCGGATTTCGATGTTGAGATCCGTGTTCCCCTGCTTGATGATCTCGTCCAGGTCGATCATGAAGACCATCGGTTGCAGCTTGGGGTCATCGTTGGGACGCCGCACCTGGACCATCTTTCCGGCCTTCTCGGAAAGACCGCCCACTCCCGCAAGCGAGTCCAGAAGACGCTGGCGGGTCAGGTAGGGCACAGCCCCCGGATTCTTGACCGCGCCGAGCAGGGTTATCTTTCCGGCCAGTTGCTCCTTTACGAAGATGCTGACGTGCGGGTTCTGGAGGTACCTTCTCTTGTAAAGATCCTCAATTCTCTGTTCCGCCTCACGTGTGGTGAGGCCCTTGATCAGAACCGGTCCCAGGAGGGGCAAAGTGATGAAGCCCCGAGACCCGACCCGGGCTTCGGTTTTCAGTTCCTCGGCCTCGAACACGGTGACTTGGATCAAGTCCCCTTCGCCCAGAACATAATCCTGCATATTGGGAGCCGTGCTCACCGAGGCAAGCAGTTTCTGGTTGATGTCGCTGATTTCCTTTCTCGATCCGCTTTCATCCGCCAGCAGAACCTCAACGTTGGCTGTGGCCGGTGGTCCTTTGGGAGTGCCGCATCCGGCGACGGCCGCGGCGAACAATGCAATGACGGCGAAGACCCGAAGCCCGCAAAACCCGACGTGCTGAAACGGGATACTCATGATGAGGACATCCTTTGCCCGGGATGGATGCAAAAGGCGGCATCCACAACGCAAGATGGATACCGCCCTTCAGGCGTCATCTCGATAACGGGAACCGGATCACTGGGGGCTGACCGGTCTGCCGTGGGTATCGGCGGCCAATGCTACCGCGCCCCCAAATATGCCAAGCGCGGTCAGCCCGGCGATCCATGTCGTTGAGAAATCGGGACCGGCCACGGCACTCGCAGCGGAGGGAGGAAGTCCTCCCGTGTCAGAAGGATCATCCTTGCTCTTTTCCCCGGGCGATGCGGACATCTCCGCCTGGGCCAACACGATGGAGTGACCCTCCTGGATCAGGTCGACGCCGTTACGGCTCAATACCTGCATGGCTCCCTGATCGACACCCAGTTCGGTCGTCTTCGCCTCCACGACGATGTGTCCCCTCAACAGCCCTTCGCTCCCGGCAGGTACGATTATACGCTGAGTTTGAACCAGGTCGTGCGGGGTATGAAAGGAAATCGGCTTCCCCTCATCACGGACGGCAAAATCGACCCGCCCGGAGTTTACCGTCAGGTCCCACTGGCTATCGTCTTCAATCAAGGCAAAAACCGCCTTATTGTGGACCACCATCTGTACATCGCGGCTCTGGACCACGCAGTTTCCGTTGCAGGCCATCAGGATGCCTTGCGGCAGGGGCATTTCGGATCGAAACCGGCTCACTTCCTTGCCGTCGTGGAGAACGCTGACCTTTCCCGAAGGGACGAGACGGGTGTTCGAACCGGCATATCCCGCGACGGGCCGGACGACCAAAGAGAAGATCAGAAGCAGGGCAATGATTCCGGGGGAAAATTTCATCGATACGGGCCTCCTCCGCTTCATCAAACCAGACTCCAACCCCAATGCCGCTTTTCTACTCAATGATCGCCTTCGAGTCAAGACACCAACTGGTCATATCTCAAGTTTCAGTAGGACTCCCACAAACATCGCCACAGTATGGCGAGCGCTTTCAGAGAGAATTCACTCTCGTTTTGAAACATGTTTACTTTTTCATGTTACTCGGCAGTATTTTAGCTATTATTGAGAAAAAAGTTTTGCAAAAATTGAATTCAGTCGATGTAACAAAAGTATGCGGGGGTGAATCCTCCCTGGCGGGGCGGTGTTCCCTGAAACCCGGGCTTTACGTTCCCGGTGATGTTGAGCTGTTTAAAATCATTGCGTATTTTCGGAATGCCGAGAATCGGGACCCAGCACATGGCCGTCTTCGGTCGTTTGCTGAAGTGTGGGGTGGTATCCCCTGAGCCTCGAAGATCGGTGTTATCGACCGGGTCAGAAACGGTTCGCTGACTCCACTGCATGGAGCAACGCATGAACGATTCACTCGAAAAACGTCCCGGACAGGAACATCCCGTCTCCGTCTACGGAGCGAATCTGCCCAGCGTGGAAACCAGGGAGTCGCTGCCGGAATTCGAGGATTCCGCCGATCTGCGAGACTACCTGGAGATCATTCTGAGACGCAAGTGGCTGATTCTCACCTTCCTGTTCGCCGTGTTCATGACCGTGCTGGTGGTGAGCCTCAGCATGAAACCGGTATTCAGGGCGAGCGGGCGGCTGGAAATGAGCCCGAGGTTTCCCAAGGTCACGAAGTTCGAGGATATTACGGGCGGGCAGATGTTCTTCACGAGGGATTTCGTGCAAACCCAGGTGAAACTGTTGCAGAGCGGCACCCTTGCCCAGCGGGTATTGCGAAAGATGAACCTGTTGGAGACCGATCCGGCTCGAAGCCGGGAAGCCAGGGCCGAAGGATTGATCGAGAGGTTTCGCAAGAGCCTTTCCGAATCGCTGCAATTCGGCAAGGCGGTGGAAAAGACTCCCGATCCGTCCATTGCAAGTCTCAAGAAAGAAAAGGGAATGCAGAGCTGGGTCGGTGGGAATCTGGAAGTGCATCCCGAGCGGGACACGACCTTGGTCAACGTTTCGTTCAGCTCCACCGATCCGGCGCAGGCCCGGGACTTCGTCAATACTTTGATCCAGGAATTCATCAGCTGGCAGATGGACAAAAGAATGGATGCGGCGAGCTCCGCGAAACAACAACTTGAAAAACAGCTGGAAGTGGTCCGCATCCAGCTCGAAAGAGCGGAAAGCAATCTGAATGCTTTCGCGCAAAAATCCGGTATCGTCTCGCTCAGTTCCAACCTGAATCTGATTTACCATCAGCTCGAGGAGGTCAACAAGGCCCTGACGGTGGCTCAAACCGAACGCATCGGGAAGGAATCCGTCTACCTGCAGAGCCTGAAAAGCGGAGTCTCGGCATTGCCGATTGTGGTGGAAAGCCAGATGCTGCAGAAGCTTCGCGCCGATTACGTGGCCATGGCCGGGCAGTACCAGGAGATGTACACGATATTCAAGGACGACTATCCGAAGTTGAAGACCCTCAAAGCCAGAATGGTGGACATCGAGAAGCAGATCAAAGAAGAAGAAAACCGCATGCAGCACTCGTTGAAGAACGACTATCTGGCTTCGTTGAAGAAAGAAGAGGCTCTGCAAAAGGAGGCGGAAGAGAAAAAAAACCTGGCGATGGAACTCAACGATCGGGCCACCCAGTTCAAGATTCTCGAACGGGAGGTCGAGACCAGCAAGCTCATCCACCAGAGCCTTCTGGAACGTTCCAAGGAGATTGACGCCAACGTGGGAACGGAACTGGGAAACATCCAGGTGGTTGAATATGCATCGCTGCCTCTTTCGCCCTATAAGCCCGACGTGCGCCGAAACCTGCTTCTGGCCATCGTGATCGGCCTCATCGGCGGCATAGGCGTATCGTTTTTCCTCGAATACCTGGACAACACGGTGAAACGTGTCGACGAGATCACGGACCGGTTCCATATTCCCGTGCTGGGCGTGTTGCCTCTCGTTGACAATGAAGATTTGCACGATTTGGATTCCTTGGTCAAAACCAGGCCGAAATCCAGTTTTGCCGAGTGCATCAGGACGGCCAAGGTGTCGATTCAGCTGTCAAGTCCCGTCGATCAGCCCCCCAGGACTTTTCTCATCACAAGCACCAGTGCCGCCGAGGGGAAGAGCGCGATATCGTCGAACCTGGCGCTGGCTTTCGCCGGGTCGGATGAGAAGGTGCTGCTGATCGACGCCGACCTGAGAAAGCCGAGGCTCCACAAAGTCTTCTCCAACGGCCGGGGATCGAAACAAAAGGGGCTGAGCCAGCTCTTGAGCGGGATCTGCAAAGTGGGGGAGACCATTCAGACGACGGACACGCCGAACCTGTTTTTCATTCCTTCGGGGCCCATACCGCCGAATCCCGCGGAACTGCTCGCCTCCAACCGGATGCACGACATCCTGAAAACCTTGGGGGAGAGCTTCGACCGAGTGATTCTCGATGCGCCTCCGGCGGTCGGATTCGCCGACGTGCTCGTACTGGGAAACTATGTCAACGGGGTGATTCTGGTCAGCATCCTTGGACACACCCACCGCGAAGCCCTCCGGATGTTCCGCAGAAGCCTGTACAACGTGCGCGGCAATCTGCTGGGATGCCTGGTGAACAAGCTGCATGTCGGGCACCATTTGGGCGGCTATTACTACAAGTACTACAAATACTATCATTACTATTATCAGCAGGCGTACGGCTCGTCACCCGAGAGTCTTCCCGAACATCCTCCTCAGGAAAGAGCATGAAACGCACAGGGTTCCTTGTTCGTGTTCTGACGACCCTGCTGCTCCTGGGGATGTCCGGAAGCCTGATATGGTTCGGAGTCTGGACGAACAGGATGGCCGGGCGCGACTATGCATTCGAACTGAAGCATACCTCCGGGAACCTGTTCTCCGGAGTGCTTTATCTGAAAGGGAACTACGAGTATTTTGTCGATCTCGACATGGAAACGGCTGCGGCCTACTTTCGGAAAGCCGTCGTTTATGATCCGCTTCTGATCGAAGCATGGTTTGCCCTGGCAAAGGTCCACGCCGTGCGGGGACGCAAAGAGGAGACGCAAAAGCTGTGCGATCTGCTTCTGCCTTCCATTTCCCACGTGAGTACCTGGAAATGGCAGGAGTTCCTGCTGGCCTTCGATCTGGGCGACGAAAAGCGTTTCGCGGAGACGCTCAACTTCATCCTCGCCAGGCTGCCGCATCGCAGAAATGAGGCTTTTTTCCTTGCTCACACGTTCTGGCGGGATTGGAACGGAATTATTCTCCATGTTACGGCTGAAAATCGGGAGTTGTGTTTCGAGCAGTTGCTGAGTTCCAGGGAAACGGACCTGGCCGTGCGGCTCTGGGAACGTATGAAAGAGGAGCGGGTGCCCGTGGATAGAGACTTGGGACTGCGCTTCTGCCAGTTTCTCATGGAAAACGACCGGATGAAGATGGCCAAGGAATTGTGGCGAGAAATCACCGGTTCCGCGGGTCTCGGGGTCTGTGACGGCGAATTCGGGACCGAGCCGCTCAACACGGCATTCGGGTGGCGCTTCGGGAAAACGCCGGCGGCCGTCATCGAAATAACCCGACAGGGCTGCCACTCGGGGGACGGCTGCCTCCACATCCGGTTCAACGGTACCGAGAATGTGGCGTTCCACCATGTGTCGCAAACCGTTCCGGTAGAGCCCGGGCGAAAATATCGGCTGCATTTCTTCCGGAGGAGCAGTGCATTGACGACCGACAAGGGGGTATTCCTGGAGGTGACGGGCTACCGCTGCAGCGGTTTGAATGTCGCCACTTCACCGGTTGTGGGCACCACCCCGTGGACCGAAGAGGAGCTCGAAGTCGCTGTGCCCGACGCTTGTGAAGCGATCACGGTCAAGGTGTCGAGGAAAGACAGTCTGAGGTTCGACAACAAGATAAGTGGTGACTACTGGCTGGATGGCGTAGCTGTGGAATAGCTCGGACAGGCAGGAGAAGAAGCAGATATGCCGCCTTTTTCTATGCGCGGGCGCAATGACGCTCTGGAAGTCCTGGTGCGGCTGCTCGCGGAAGAAAAGAACTCACACCGGCTCATTGCGAAAATCACTTCCGATTCCACTTTGCTCAAGGAAGCCGAGCGGATTGACGACGCGATTCGCTCAAACTCCGCCTCGGACGAAGAACGCGACCGCATGTCGAGGCTCTGCCGCCTGCATCAGATACGCCCCGACCGTTTCAGTGCGCGACTCCACCTGGTCCTTCATTCCCTCGGTTTGACGTCTCCCGACTTGAGCTACTACGAAATTCTGGGCGTTGAACCGATCGCGGGCCGGGATGAGATCAAGAAGGCCTTCAGACAGCTCAGTCTCAGGTATCATCCCGATTTGAACCCTGGCGACGCGGACACGACCGAGAGCTTCAGGACAATTCGCAAGGCGTACGAGGTCCTCTCGGACGAGAAGCGCCGGGAACGGTACGATGCCGAGTCGGCGATCCCCGGATGGCTGGATGACCAGGCAGAGGAGGAGTTGAATGCCGTCGGCAATGGATGGAGGCTCAGGCAGCTCTGGCAGCTTGGAATTCCCGTCCTCATCCTGCTGCTCTTCTGCTTTTGGGTCGATTATGAATACCTGCTGACCGACAGATATTACCGGGTGAAACAGGCGGGCGAAGCACGGGAGGATGAGAATCCGTTCTCGAGCGTCAAATCCGTCGAAATCGCAATGAGGGAGGACGTCCCGGCTTTGGCGGAACCCGCGATTTCGGGAGAAACCCGGCCAAACGACATTGCGGAAAGACCTCCTGCCGCGCAGCCGGATCATGCATACGACATCGCTCCGAGTCGTGAACCGGCGGTGATCGAGGAGCCGCCCGGCGATCTCGCGTCACGGCGCGCAGCCGGTTTCGAGCAAAACCGTGTCCTTCGGAAGACGGACGCCGCGGATGGGATCGTTGCCGGTGCGGGTCCGCCGCCGGTATCGGACAAATCGTCGGGGGATGGTGCGAATGCGCCGGTTGCGACCCCGGCGGAGACCGTCGAATCCGCAAAGGCGGTGGAAGCTTTCAGGGATGATGCGTACGGAGCTCCGGAGCCGCCCGGTGTTCCGCGGGGTCTTGCGGGATCGGCGTCACGGCGGGGTGAGACGGAGGCTCGCGCGGCACGGATCGGTCCGGAGTCTGAAATCGGACCGAAGAACGGGGAACAGGGTTCGACGGGATTGCCGGAACACGGCGGAACCTTGCAACAGAACATTCCCGCGGAAACTGCCGGTTTCGCGAAGCCAAAGGGGAAGACCGAAAGACAGGTGACGGGTGAGAAGACAAAGGAGGGCAAAGGAGCGGAATTCAAGCCGGTGAGGCAGCCGGAAGCGGGGACCCGCGGAGTTGCAGGCAAGACGGAAGGCAGGGCCGTTCCCCGGGTGGTCAAGGATGCGAAACAGCCTGGAAAACGTCGTCCGGGCGATACGGGCGATACGAAGCGGCAGGCTTTGCCTGCGGATGTTCCGCCGGGAATGATCGAAAATCATGCAATCCCGGACGCCCCCATGCCGTCAATCGACGAGATGAGTATTCGGGCGCACGATTTTATCAGGCGGTATGTCGCGGCCTACGAGAACAGAAACCCTACCCGGTTGTTCGGGTTTTTTGAACCGAACGCCGTTGAAAACGGCAAGTCGCTCGATCATCTGTTCTCGACGTACATCTCCAATTTCAAACGGGCCGAAAAAATTCGTTATCAAATCCACCCTGCCGACTTCAGGCTTGTCCGGGAGAAGATGATCGTCAGCGGCAGCTTTGAGATGGCGGTGAAGTTCAGGGGGGAACCCACCGTGGAATCCAGAGGCTCGATCCTGATGGAGCTGACCATGCACGATGACGACTTCCGAATCAGGACTCTGACCTACAACTTCTGGGAATCCGTCAGGCGATCCGACTGATTCCGGCTTGAGCGCAACGCGCCGCAGGCCCGGAACGGAACTCACGGCGAAGCCCGAAAATCCGCATCGCCGTCCCCTGCCCCGGAGGGAATTCCGGAGACGGCAGGGCGGGCGCGGTTCCATCGTGCCCACGCTCAGGCCGGGAGCCCGGCGTCACCCTGCTCGAAAATAACCCTCGGCGTTCAAAGCAGTTTGTTCAGGCAGCGGTCCTTCAGGCCGGAGATCACTTTCCTCACTTCCTGCGCCTTTTCGAGATCCGCCACGAGCAACGCATCTTCGGTGTCCACGATCAGAATCCCCTTGACTCCCAGTGCCGCCACATGCCTGTTGCCCCGGGCCATGACGAAAGAACCCCGGCAGTCGATGAGCATCGCGTCTCCCTCGGCCAGGTTTCCCGCCTCATCCTGTTCCGCCCGCCGCGTTTCATACAGGCTGTACCAGGAGCCGACGTCGCTCCAGCCACAGTCGCAGGGAAGCACATAGACGGTCCGGCCGGTTTTCTCCATGATCGCGTAATCGAAAGAGATGCCGTCGATTCCTTCGTACAGCGAGGCCAACCGTTGAGCATGTTCGTCCGAGCCAAACCCGGTCAACCCGGTCAGTCCCGAATGAAACGCAGGCATATGCTCCGAGAATTCCGCCAGCAGAAGGGAGGATGTGGCAACGAAGATGCCGGCGTTCCAGTAGGTGCCGCCTCCGAGCAGGTATTCCTCCGCCTTGTGGAGTGGAGGTTTTTCCACAAACCGTCTGACTCGATGGAAGGCGACCCCGTCGGCGTTCCGTTCGACCGGGTCCGTCTCGATGTACCCGTAGCCCGTTTCAGGTCGTGTGGGCACGATGCCGAGAGTGACGATGGCCCTGTCGTCGGCCGAGAGTGATACGGCATGCATGATCGCGGTTCTGAAAACACCGGGCTGAGCGACGAAGTGGTCCGCGGGGAGGATCACCATTGGGGCATTGCCGGCGAGGTATTCCACGTATCTCGCGGCCAGCCCTATGCAGGGGGCCGTGTTTTTCCCCCGGGGCTCCGCCAGGATACGAACTTCGGTTCCCGAGAAGAGTCGGCTCGTTTCTTCGAGATGCTCACGACCCACCACCAGAATGATCCGGGAATCGGGCACGAGCCCTTTGATCCGCTCGTAAGTGGCCTTGACCATCGGCTGATCGCCGATAATGCTCAGCAGTTGCTTGGGCCGCGCCTTACGGCTGACAGGCCAGAACCTCGTTCCGGAACCGCCCGCCATGATCACCACGTACATGAAGCCGTCCTTCTCAGCAGACCGTGCCCTTGCGCCCGTAATCGTCCTCGAGCCGGATAATGTCGTCTTCGCCGAAATATGTCCCCTGCTGGACTTCGATGAAGCTCATGATCGTCGTGCCGGGGTTTTCGATCCGGTGTTTGACGCCGGCCGGGATGTCGATATACTCTCCCACCTCGAGCGGGATTTTTCGATCGTCGAGGGTTGCAAGGGCCTGCCCCTGGACGATCATCCAGTGTTCCGACCGTTTGTAGTGCAGCTGATAGCTCAATCTTTTCCCGGGGAGCACATCGACGCGCTTGACCTTGTAGGTCGGGCTGTCCTCGAGGACCGTCCACAGGCCCCATGGCGGCCTGGACATGGCCGCGTGGGGCTTTGTCCTCTCCAGAACGGCGCGGTAGAGCTGCACGTACTCGCAGGCCATCCGCTCCATGTTGAACCGCTCTTCCACGAACCGGCGGCAGGCTGAGCGGTCCCAGGAGTCGATTCGGCGAACCTCTTCGACGATCCGGTCCATGTCTGCGGCGAGGATTCCGTTCGCGCCGATTTCCACGATTTCCGCCATGGTTCCCCGGTTGAATCCGACCACCGGCGTTCCGCAGGCGTTCGATTCGAGGATGTGAAGCGGGAAGGCAGGCGCCTCGGAGGTGCACAGCACCGCCGCGGCCTTGCCCCAGAGCTCCCCGAGCTTTTCGGGACTGAGGGTTGGCGCGTGCCTTATCCTGGAGCCGTCCACGTATCGGGCAATTTCCATCTCGTAGTAGTCAGGGTCCTCGATGTTGCCGACAATGAGCAGTTTCCGGTCCGAGCGCAACGCGATTTCAACGGCGTCCCGAACCCCGCCCGTCTTCCCGACCGGTCCCCACCACAGCAGATGGTCGCCGGGCTTGGCGCGACAGTTGAACACGCTTGCATCGACCGCCGGGTAGATGGTGCCGGCATAGTCAAGGCTCGAATCGCGTGATGCGTCGCTGGCCGATACGTAGGCGCAACGGTGGTTCCATTTGCGGAATAGGGGCAGCACTCCCTCCGACAAACGGCCGTAAAAGCTCGAGACGATGGGGATCTTGACGAAGGGGGCGTACGAAACCGAAAGCAGGTTGTCATGGGTGTGCAGAAGATCGAATTCCGATGCTTCCTCCATCGCCGCACCCAGGCTGAGACACTCGAGGGCGGATGAGTCCGAATCGGACAACGGCGGGATCGGCCTCCCCTCCGGAGGCGGGTCCAGCCCGAACAGCCTCACTTCCACCCCCTGGGCCGCCATGGCGTGACGAAAAAGCTCGCACAGGATGCTCCAGGTCAGTGCCTGAACACTTCTGGCCCGCCATGATGCCGGGAAAACCATTCCGACTTTCATTCGATCCTCAACGTCGCTTCAGATGAGAGCGCCTGCTTTCAAAGACTCATCAACACGATGAGCACGACGAAATATAACTGATTGGCGGGGATTTGCCAGTTGAATTCCACCACGCTGTGGCACAGAAAGGCCAGGCTGCCCGCCAGTGCCCCGGCGGCGATCAGACGTCTCCGCGAGTCGCCGCCGCGCCCGGAGTGAATCCCGTCGGCCCGCAGCCCCGCCGGAATCGGAGAACGGTGAATTGCACTTCCTGATCCGCCTGGAACGTCGGAAGGGAAAAGGGTGCCGGAAGGACCGCTCGAACGCCGGCGATCGGGCGGATTCTCCCCGGCATCGAGTTTCCATGCGCGCCGGGCTGCCAGGACCCAGTATCCCCATGCCAGCAGGGTCAACCCGGCGGAAACGGGCACGCCCAGCTCTCCGGCGAGCTCGAGGTAGTCGCTGTGCGCATGGACGATTTCCTGGTCGTCGAGCAGGTGGGACTGGTAGAGACGAATCGCGTGAGCGAAGGTGGCCAGACCGGTTCCGGTCAGGAAATGGTCCCGAATCAGCCGGCAACTGTCGGCCCAAATCTTGAAACGGCCCACGGCGCCGCCCTCAAGGACGTCGAAACGGGCGATGATGTTGCCGAAGCCGACGATGCTCCCGTAGGCGATCATCACCCCCCAGCAGACGACGACGAAAGCGAGCATGCCCGGTCGCCGTATTCTGCCGATGATCGTAAAAGCAGTGAGAGCGATCAGGGCGCTGAGAATACCCCCCCTTGATTCGGAAAAGACCAGGGCAAACAGCACCATGCCGACAAGGAAGGAAAAAAACAACTGCTTCTGCCTGGTCTGAGCGTTTCGTTCCCGGGCATCGTAGGTCTTTTGCCGGAACCATCTCGAAGGAGGTTCTTCCGGAGAAAGGGTATACCCGAGAAGGACCGGCCAGATCATGCCCAGAAACGCGGCGAAGTGGTTCCGGTTCACGAAGGTTCCCCGTGCGTCGCCGGTCCCGGCGGCTTCCCAGAGCACTCCCAGGGAAGGCACGAGCACTTGCAGGGTGCCGTAGAGAGCCTCGGACGCAGCCACGAAAAAGAGCAGGCGAAAGAACCATTCGGGAGAGCCTTCCCGGAGGGCGTTTCGCAAGAGAATGCCGAACAGGACCAGAAACACCCACCAGAACAGGGAAAACAGCGTCATCACGGGGAGGTAGGAAATCGCGGCCCATCCCCCCTGCGGGCTTCCGGCTGCCTCGGCGGCCCGTTGCAGCCAGAGCAGGCGGTGCGGTGCCAGCACGGCCAGGGCGGAGGGCGGCAGGGGAATCAGCTGCAAAACCGGAAAAGCCAGGATGAAGACTCCGGCAGCCTGCCACTTCACGGGGATTTCTCGCGTCAAGGAAGGCGATTCGGGCTCCATCCACAACAGCACCGCCGTTCCGATCATGAACAGCGCGGCGAACATGCTCCAGAACCAGGGGCGCGCGCCCCCCAGGAAAAACGGGAGGAACAGGACCGGGAGGGCGATCGTGACCCGGGTCAGGAAGATGCCGCCCAGAGGTCTCATGCCCGGGCCTTCGATGGCCCCGAAATGGTCATATGAGCGGACGCCTGGCCTGGGGGGCATGATGAGCGGTTTCGTTTATCGGGAGACTTGAGGCGACCGGAGACGGCCGATCGACCGATCGGCACGGGAGAAGCCCTTGTTTGTCCTCGAGCTCCTTGAGCTTTGCCACCACGGTGCGTCTCAGGTGCTCGATGCGCCTCAGGGTGTAATGGCTTATGGGGTCGTTGAGCAGATCTTTTCTCAGCGACAGCGTGCCGTAGCTCTTGTTCCCGTTCACCAGCGGCAGCTCCAGCACCATAACGCGGCCCCGGCACTGGTCCAGATCGAGGCAGATCTCGTTGAGGCACCACCTGTAGGTGTCTCCCGGACCGTTCCACCAGACTCCATTCAAATGAATCCTGGCTTCATCCATCTTGAGCAGTTCGCATGCGCTCACGATGCGCTCCCACATCTCTTCCACGCTCCCGGCCCGCGCGATGTGAAGCTGCTGGTCCAGGAACGTGCGGCGCTCGCGCGCGAAGCCCATCACGTCCGTGACGTCATGGAAGTAGCCCACTACCTTGTCAACGGTCACGTATTCCAGGTAGCCGATCTTGCGTATGAAGAAGACGACGAGCAATGCAAGAACCAGGAGCAGGAACCCGGCTTTGACATCCCTCGCGTGGACGATGAGCAGTGCAAACACTCCGAGAAACAGTGTCGCCCCATACATGATCAGGACGGCCTTGCGCTGGCTGAGCCCCATTCTAAGCAATTTGTGGTGGATATGGCTCTTGTCGGGCTGGAACATGCTCCGGCCGAGCACGAACCTGCGTATGGGCGCCAGGATCGTGTCCATCAACGGCAGCCCCAGGGCCACGATGGGGATGATGATCGCAACGGTGGCCGGACTCTTGAGAGATCCGAGAATGCTGAGCGAAGCGAGGATGAAGCCGAGAAAGTAGCTTCCGCAATCACCCAGGAAGATCGACGCCGGGTTGAAATTGTAACGCAGAAATCCCATGCAGGCCCCGGCCAGGGCGGCGAGGCCGACAACAGCGGCGGTGTTGCCGCCGCTCTCGGTCAGTACCAGCAGAACCAGGGAAACGAAAAGACTCGTACCGGTCGCCAGTCCGTCCAGTCCGTCGATCAGGTTGACGGCGTTCACCACCAGGAGGACCCAGAACAGAGTGACGATACCGGAAAACCATCCCAGGGAGAATTCGGAACCCCACGGCAAGGCGATCTGTTTGAAGAACAACCCGCCCTCGCAGGCCAGGAGGGCCGCCACGATCTGAAACAGGAACTTCACGTCCGGGCGGAGCTGATGAACGTCATCACAGAGTCCCATGACGAACACCACGGTGGCCCCTGCCGAAATCCAGATCAAGGACGGGTCCCAGTATGACGAGAAGAAGAGCACGCAGCCCCAGAAGGGCAGCATGAAAGCCAGGTAGACGGCAATCCCGCCCAGCCGGGGAATCGGTTCGACATGGATTTTGCGCGCTGCGGGCCGATCGACGACGTCGAGTCGCTTGGCGATCCTTCCCACGACCGGCGTGAGCGTCAGGGCCAGGAGGAGGGATGCGAGAAAAGCGATCAAAATAGTATGCATCGACCACCAAATGACGAACGTCATGAGTAGTTGAAAGGAAATCAACCGTTCCGGCAGCACGGTGCCCATTATATGTGTTAGTGGGAATTAACCGCTCCAACATAACAACAAATCTCATGTTACACAAGAACAACGGACAACTTTGAGATTAACTAAAGATATTTTTCCCGAAATAATTCAAATCGTGTCTTATTTCAACAAAATACACCTGAAAAGTATTAGTCCGCCTGTAAACCGTCGTATCGATATACACTATCCCGATTACGGGCAAACCATTCACTCATTTGGATTTGTCGGGCATTGAAGCCATGCTTCCGGCAAATGTCGCCCGATGGCGCTTCAATCATCGCCCCGCCCGTGCACCCTTTCTTTGAGTATCTCGGCATATCTTCGCGCCCATTCCCTGCGGTTGAATTCACGAGTCGCGAAGGACCGTCCCGCGTTTCCCATTTTCCGTCTCAATGCCCGGTTTTCCGCCAGTTTTATGATGGCGGCAGCCATGGCCGCGTCATCTTCAGGCGCAACGGGAATGCCGCCGCCGGACAGCTCCAGGATCCGCCTGGCTTCCCCCTGCACTCCCAGCACGATGGGTTTTCCGGCGCCCATTGCCTCGAACATCTTCGACGGCAGGACCGTCTTGAACAGCTCCGATCCGCGCAGCACTACAAGGGAAATATCGGTTGCCGCCATGTAATCCCTGACGGTTCTGTGCGGGACCAGCCCGGTGAATTCGACGTTTGTCAGTCGCATCGCCTCGGCGTGGGCGCGAACCGACGACAATTCAGCTCCGTCACCGACAACAAGAAAACGAACGTGAGGATGCGATCTTTGCAGCGACGCCGCTGCCGCCGGCAGGACTTCCAGACCATGGGCCATGCCAACCGTGCCGATGTAGCTGACCAGAACGTCATGGTCTCTCAGGCCGTGCAGCCTTCGTACGACGCGGGCGTCACCCGCTTTCCAGAATTCGACGTCGATACCGTTGGGAACATACTCGATTTTTGAACCGGGAATACCGCGCCCGGTCAGGTTATCGATGAAAGCGCGCGTGACGCACACGACGGCGAGCGCATTCCGGTACAATGAAAGTTCCAGTTGTTCCGTGAGCCGCAGAATCCACGAATTCCTTACGGCCCCGACCGCGGCCGCCGATTCCGGCCATAAATCCCGGAGCTCGAAAACCCACGGGGTTCGCTTCAGCGCCCCGGCGAGCCGCCCCGCCACGGCGTTGAAAAACTGGGGGGAGGTGGCGACGATGACGTCGAATTTCCCGAGTCTCAGCGAACGCCACACCGATGTGGGCACGAAGGACAGGTAATTGAGCGTGCGCTTGAAAACCCCTGTATTCGCAGCCAGGAAGGTCCACACCCGGTGAATGTGAATCCCGTCCAGCAAAGATAGGTCGTACCGGCGTCTGCTGTAGCCGGGGAAAGGCACGCCGCGGGGATGACTGGGCACGCACGTGACCACGTGCACCTCGTGGCCCGCACGCACCCATTCCCTGCAATGCTCGAAAGTCCTGATGGCCGGTGCGTTGACTTCGGGAGGGAAGTAATGTGAAAGGAACAGGATTCGCATGAAGGGACGCGGGCAGACCTCCCGGTCAAAGCAGGTGTATGAACCAGTTCAGTTCCAGTCGATCGTGAAAACCGAACGCGGCCGAAAGAGCCGGGCGATCGATTTCCACCCCGAAACGGGGGTGATAGGGAGTGGTCGTCGCATCAAAAGAAAAACCGCGGCCGCTCACCCGCGCCAACGCCTCCGAACCGGCCGCCGCTTTCCATCCGTCCGGCTCGGGAGAACAGGTGAGCCCGGGGGCCAGGTGCACCCGAAGGACCGCCTGGTGTCTGCCCGGCGCGGTCAATTCGTCGCGAAACCCGATCACCGGGGGCTCGATTCGAATGCTTCGGGTGTGAATCACGGTCTGCCCGCTTCTTCCCGGCCCCCCGTAGGAACCGTGCAGCTCGAGACCACCATCCCGGAAGCCCGTGCCGGCGGAACGGATCGAGATCCTGCGCGCACAGCGAAAAGACTCCCACAATTCAGACTGGTCCCGGCCGTCCACCTGGATGGTGTTGTGCGCGGCGGTGCCGCGATCGTATTGACGGACGGGACACGGATTGTACGTGAAAACGCCGGTATCCGCGATCGCGCGCATGCCCCGGCGGCTCAGCTCGAACGAGAGAGCGTCGGCATGGCCGTGGCCGGGTTGATGGTCCGGCCCGATCGGTCCTGAATCGAAAACGAGGCAGGTGCCGTCGCCATCCCGCCACCCGAAATATCCCGCGTCGGCCAATGCCCACGTGCCGAGGCGCGCTTCGAGGTTTTCCATCCCGGGGTATCTCCCGGCGATGAACCGCTGCATCAATGCCCCGCAAGTGGGTGCCACTCCCAGAGCACAGTCATTGAGCAGCGCGTAGTCACCATCCGGATGGACCAGCCGGGTCAGGGAACCGAGCAGATTCATGCCGGCCGATTGGGACAAATGCCCGATGGTTTCCGCATCCCGGCTTCGGAGCTTGTCCGCGACTCCGGCCAGCCGCAGCAGCGCTTCGGCAAGCAGCGCCTGGTACATGGGGCTGCGCTCGTCGTGTGCTCCATCGGGAAGCACCTGTGTGGCCAACTCCTCCCGCAGTATCGGCAGGCCGCGCCGTACCCATTGCGACGCACGCTCCCCGTCCAGGCTCAAGCCCGCCCAGCAAAGCGTGACGGCATTCTCCAGGAGATGGTTTCCCATGAGGTGGTATTCGATCTGTGCCTCCAGCGCGGCCGTCTGACGGGCGATGCTGTCCACGATCCGATGCGCGGCGGCTTCGTCGAGACCCCTGTTCGAGTGAACCCATTCGATCCATTCCCGAATGCGGATCGAGAGAGGATAGGGTTCCCATCCCGGACCTTTCGGATCGGTGTTTTCCTCGATCCAGTCCAAAACCAGAAAGAGGCCGTCACGGGGCTCAATTCCGCTCAGAAAACGAAAGGCGTGGAGATTGTATGTCCACAACCGGTCTGCACCGGGCTGCCGCCACCGTTCGGGACCGGAGAACGGCAGCCTGCGGTTCAGAAAAGTGAAGCCGGAACCGTCGAACCCGTCGTTCCGGGGCTCCGCCGCGGGTTCGGAGGCTCTTGGCCGCAGCCGGTACGGGCCGAGGGGCCCGGGCAACCGCAAAAACGGGAGCAGGGCGCGGGCCACCCGGTAGATGACCTGGCGGGGCCGGAGGTACCGAACGGTATGAAAGAACAGGTGGGGGTTCACTGTGGACACAATGCCGGGAAGGGTTACGGGTCGGGTGTTCGCCGGTGTTCAGGCATCCGCCCGAATGCCTGATACGAAGTTGCGTTCAAGATGGATCTTTCAAGCACAAAAGAGCGGGGGAATGATTCCCCCGCACCCCCCAAGTTTCGGAGCCGCGAAGCGGCGAGGGGGTGTGGGGGATACTTCCCCCACGCTTTTAGAGCATCATTCTGAACGCAAATGCTTATGAAATGTGGGGTCGCCGCGTTCGGGCCGGCAGATTCCCGGTGTGGCTTCCCCCAAGCTAAACGATAGCATTTTGCCGGGTTTGTCGGTCAACCGGGGTGCCGAAAACTGAAGAGCCGTCTGGCGGAATTCAGGGGAAGCAACATTAGAGATACCGGCGCCCGATGATGCCGGCGATCCTTTCGCCGGTTTTGCCGTCCCACAGAGGAGGTACGGAGCCGGACTTGCCGTCGCCGTCGAGCACCCGTTCCACTTCCCGCTCGAGCCCCGCCGGATCCGTTCCCACGAGGTTGTTCGTCCCGGTGGCGATCGTCACCGGCCGTTCGGTGTTTTCGCGCATGGTCAGGCACGGCACGCCAAGAAAGGTTGTTTCTTCCTGGATGCCGCCCGAATCCGTTATGACGACCCGGGCATGCTTTTGCAGCGCGAGAAAATCCAGGTAGCCGACGGGGTCCATCAGCCTGAGGCTCGAATTTGCCCGTTTCAGACCCGGAATCGAAAGCCTGTCCCGCGTCCTGGGATGGACCGGAAACAGGAGCGGCAGCCGGTGGGCGATTGTCTCGAGCGAGGACATCAGGCGTGCCAGCCGGGAGGGTTCATCCACGTTGGCCGGGCGATGCAGCGTGACCAGGCCGAAGTTCCCGTTCAGTTCGAGCGACCGCCGCAGTTCGGGCCATCTGAGGTCCGCGGCCGGCAGAAGTCGCACGAGCGTATCGATCATGACATTGCCCACGAGGTGGACCTTGTGGTCCGGGACGCCCTCCCGGGCGAGGTTTTCATTGCCGTCCCGGGAAGGGGTGAAGAGCAGGTCGGATATCTGGTCCGTGAGGAGCCGGTTGATTTCTTCAGGCATGGACCGGTCGAACGATCGCAGGCCGGCCTCGACGTGCGCCACCGGGATGCCGAGCTTTGCGCACACGAGAGCGCTCGCCACGGTGGAATTGACGTCCCCGTAAACCATGACGAGATCCGGCCTCTGCTCCCCCGCCGTTTCCTCGAAGCGCATCATGATCAGGGCGGTTTGAACGGCGTGGGTGCCCGAGCCCACTTCCAGGTTGACATCGGGAGCCGGCAGCCCGAGCTCCCGGAAGAAGACGTCCGACATGTCGGGGTCGTAATGCTGCCCGGTGTGCACCAGGATCTGGTCGATTCCTTCGAGAGCGGCCAGGGCCCGGGCGACCGGTTCCACCTTCATGAAATTGGGCCGCGCGCCCACAACGTGCAGGATTTTCATATGGGTTGCCTTTGATTTGAGACTACCGCCTCAAAGGGCCAAATCCAACGCGAACGGCACTCCTTCCCGGATGCTTCGAACGGCCAGAATGGCTGCCAGTGAAACGGCGCGCAGCTCTTCCCAGGGTATGGGCCATGGCCCGCCGTCGGCTATGGCGCTCGCGAAAGCCTCGATTTCCGCCCGGTGCCCCTTGTCCTGACTGCCCAGCCGCGCTTTGACGATCTTCCCGCCGGCGCAGGTGATCACCTCGCGGAAATCCTCGATGACGGCTATTCGTCCCCCTCCGATTACTTCCACCCGCTCCTTGGGGAATGCCTTGTCGCCTCCCGAAAGGTAGGCCACGGTGGAGATCGCCCCGTTGGCGTGCCTGAGGGTTATGAAGCACTGGTCGTCCGTGATTCGGGGCGAGGAAAGACCGCCGATCGACTCGGCGAAGACGCGCACCGGTGGAGCGCCTGCCAGGCAGGCGGCGAGATCGATGGCGTGGCAGGCCTCTCCGATGATGCGCCCGCCCCCGGTTGGCTCGTCCTGGGTCCAGTGCTCGGAGGGAACTTCGCCCGCGTTGAAGCGGATCATGACCGTGAGAGGCTCTTGCACCGCGCTGAAGAATTTCTTCACCCGGAGGGCCGCCGGGGAGAACCGCCGGTTGAAACCGACCATCAGGAGCGGCGCGGACCCGGTGGAACCTGCCTCGGACAGGGCCGCCTCGACGGCGATCAATTCCTCCACCGTGAGGGCGAGCGGCTTTTCGACGAAAACATGCCTTCCCGAGCGAATTCCCTTGATCACCTGGGAGGCATGCCGATCGTGGCGAGTGACGACAAAGACCGCCGATACGCGGTCGTCCTTGAATATCTCGTCCTCATCCGCCGTGGCTGCCTCGAACCCCGACTTCAATCCGGAATGCGCCGCGCTGAGCCCGCCCGCCGAGCAGATGATTCGGGGCTGCAGCCGTTTGTCCTTCGCGATTGCAGGGAGAAGAGCCAGGCGGGCGAAATTGCCCGCCCCGAGGCACCCGACCCCGATGGACTCCGGTTTCGGGACGCCCGAGACGGCTGGGAGCTCAAGCCGTTTCAAAGGAGCAGGGTTTTGAGGGTATTCGAGGATGATGCCCAGGTAGGGTTGCGTCCCGGCTTCGATCATCGCATAGGCGGCCTCCGCCTCCTCGATCTTGAACCGATGTGAAATGAGAGGCCGGACATCCAGGCGCCCCGACGCCGTGAGGTCGAGGACGGCTTGCATGTTGCGCTGTTCGGTCCAGCGCACGTGGGCGGCGGGATAGTCGTGCCCTCTTTCTTCGTATTCCGGGTCGTAGCGCCCCGGGCCATAGGAGCAGGAGACCACGAATTCGGCTTCCTTGAAATAATAAGGCCGACGGGGCAAATTCAGCCCGACGGCCCCGACGGCCACCACGCGGCCCTTTTGCCGCACCGCCTCGCCCGCCAGTTCCACCGGGCCGTCCGATTTGGTGGATGCGGCGATGAGGACGGCATCGGCACCCAGGCCGCGCGTGAGTCGCAGGACCCGGTCGGCGTCCAGGTGGGGTTCGACCGCATCGGCGCCCAGAGTCGCGGCCAGGGCACATTTTGCAGAGTCCGGATCGGTGCCCAGAACTCTGCAGCCCTGGGCCATGAGGAGTGCAACCGCGAGCTGGCCGACCAGGCCCAGCCCGATGACGAAAGCCGTATCGCCGAGGCTCAGGCGGGCCAGCCGGACCCCCTGCAGCGCGATCGCTCCCAGTACCGTGAACGCCGCCTGCTCGAAGGACACGCCGTCGGGCACCGTTGCGCAGAGGTTTTTCGGAATGCACACCACCCCGGCGTGAGGCCCGTTGCTCGCAACCCGGTCGCCCGGTTTGAATTCCTGCACCCCGCTTCCGCAGGCCAGCACGATGCCGGCCGAGCTGTAGCCCATGGTCATGGGTTCGTCGAGTTTCTCCCTCACCTGGGCAAGCGTTTGAAGGATCCCCTCGCTGCGGAGCTTTTGAAGGACGCGCCGCACATGGTCGGGTCGCTCCCGCGCCTTGCCGAGGAGCGACTTTCCGGCCAGGTCCATCACCATCTTCTCGGTGCCCGCGGAGATCAGGGAACAGGCATTGGCGATGAGCACGTGTCCCGGCCGGGCCAGGGGCTCGGGAACCGTAACCACGCTCAGGCTTCCGTCACGGATGTTTTGTGTGATTTGGAGCATTACCCCCTCCGCCGGGTGATGGTCGGCAAACCGCCTCGCTCGAGACTCCCGGTCCAAGATTGCTCACGTCAACGTGCTGAGATCGTCTTCGCCGGTCGGACTTTGTGGGTTTGCATTCCGCGAAGTTCCGTGATGGAAGCGGCTTCGTGCTTGAAACAGGTCACTCATTCCCGGAGGCGCGATTCGCCGCCTTTTCCCATTCATAGTATTTGGCGGTGACCATGATGGCGACAAGCGCCCGCAAGAGGCAGAAGAGGAACCCCGGCTTTCCGTCCAGAAAGCCCAGGCGCAACACGTAGTGATAGAAAAAGCGCAAGACCGGGGTGAAGAGCAGGAGCCGTGCGCCTATCCTTTTCTCGCATCTTCGCCTGCATACCGGGTCTTTGGAGAACAGGTCACGAAGCGCCAGGGGCGACGATCTGAGCCGGGCCAGCAGCTCGACCTCCTCGGACGTGTACCGATTGTGTTTGTCGAACCAGTCCGTAAGTCCTTTGCTGAAACCTTCGTGGACCCATCCCTCTTTCAGGTAGGCTGGCTTCCCGTCCGTTACTTCGCGCTGGCCGTGCCCTTCCTTCCGGTAGCGCACGGCCCCCTTTCTGAGCAGTCTCAACTGGTAAGAGGGATAAAGGCCGGAATAGCGGAGCCATTTTCCCATGAAGTGGTTCTTGCCGGCGATGAATGCCCCGACGGTGTCGCCCGGCGAGCGGATGTAGTCCCCGATCTCCCGGGCCAGTTCCGGGACGCAGAATTCATCGGCGTCAATGAAAAGAATCCATTCATGTTTCGGCCGAACATTGTCGATCGCCCAGTTGCGCTGGTCGCCGAAATCCTTGAACGGGTGGGTGAATACCCGAACGTCCGGGCGGGCCCGCGCGGCCAGCTCAAGAGTCCGGTCGTCGCTTCCCGAGTCCACGACGACCACGTCATCCGCCCAGCCGAGGCAATCGAGGCAGCGGACGATGTTGATTTCCTCGTTCAGGGTGAGGATGATGGCGGTCAGGGGAACTCCGGCCATTTCAGGACCATTCGCGGGCATTGACAGCACTCCTGGCGTTGGCTCTACCTGGCCAGGTGCCATTGTGGATTGCCGCCGGGTTACGTTCCACAGTTTTGCCCCACAAGCACCATGCTCTTCCAGAACAAGGGGAGACGGCCCACTCCGTGGAATTCGACAACCGGAAACCCGTGCGACTCGAGCAGGACGGTCAAGGTTCCGCGGGACCAGAACTTGATGTGCCCGCCATTGCACAATGGATTGTGGTGTCGGTCCCACTTGTTTGCCAGACAGATGGCCAGGTTCTTGAGGTAACCGTGGAAGGGCGTGGAAACAATAAATATACCATCCACTTTCAATTTTACCTTCGCAAACTTCGGCAGGGCCGCAGGGGCATAGAGGTGCTCAATCACTTCAGTGCAGATGACCGCATCGAAATCCTTTTCAACGACGGTCTCCGATGGATCGTACACGCCGGCGTGATAAACGCCCTTGCCTCCAAGCCTGACGCGGGCAATCTCGAAGCCGTCGACGCTGGGTTCCATGCCTATCGCTTCTATTCCCTCCTTTCGCAGTTCCAGGCAGGTCGTGCCGTTCCCGCACCCGATGTCCAGAGCCGTGCGCACCCCGTGCCGCCTGCAAACGTCAAGGACGACGGGCCAGAGATAGGGGTGCGAGCCGGGTCTGCGCTCTCCATGACCATAGATGACCGGACGGTCGGAAGGTTTCATCCGAGACCTCGCGGAAGTCTTGGAATGAGCGGGATGCAATCGCGATCGGCGACGGTACTCACGCCAAATCACCGTACAACGCAAGCAGGCGGTCAACGATCCTCGGCCAGGAGAACTGCTCCATGGCCAGGCACCGTGCCTTTTCAGCACAGGAAGCGAGCGCGGCGGAATCCGCGAACAGCCTCAATATTGCATCCGCCACGCCTTCGGGCGTGGTATCGGCCTGCACTCCGGCTCCTTCCCGGGCGATTTCGGGGAGGTTGCAGCTGTCCGTCACGATGGTGGGCAGCCCATGCGCAAGCGCTTCCAGCACCGCCACAGGCAGCCCTTCGGAATACGAAGGCAGGATGAAGGCGTCGGCCAGGGCAAAGCAGGCTTCTTTCGCCCGGCCTCTCACCTCTCCCAGAAACACGATACGGGCCGGGGCACGATTCTCCTCGCTGATCGCGGCACCGTGACGGCGGGCGGACGCTGGGGTTGGCCGGGCAGAGGAGGAGTCCACCCGGCCGGGGAAGAGCGCTTCCGCGGCGGCGATCGTCTTGACGAGCTCCCCGCTCCCGTTGTCGGACCCCGCGATCACCAGCCGCAGGTCGAGCAGCTTTTCAGCCGCCTGCGCAAAGGCGGGCAGCAACAGGTCGAGTCCCTTCTTGGGGTGGATGCGACCGAGGAAGAGGAGCCGCCGCAATCCGTCCGTTTTCTTGTAAGCGTTTCGTTTGGGATTTGGTTCCAGTCCCGGCCCGGGCAAAGCTCCGTCGACGAGGACGCCGTTGGGAATAACCACGCACTCCGCGGTGACCCCCATCGCCCGGACCTGCTCAACTTCGCGCGGGGTCAGGCAATGGACCCGCGCCGCCCGGTTGAGGAGAGGGATTTCGACGAACCGGTCATATAACCGGTTTCGCACGGACCGTCGGCCCAGGTTCCAGTCTTCATACGATCCCTGTGGAGCGACGATGAACGGGACACCCGCTCCCGCCGCGCAACGCATGGTCCACCAGGTCGCGAAATTGCGCACGGCCTGGATGTGAACCACGTCGAAGCGGCCGATGTCCCGCGACACGGTGCGGGCAAAATCTGTGGAGAATCCGGGATGGTCGAAGGGGAGGGACAGGTCGAAGGCGCGGGTCTTGACCAATGCGGGATCGGGTGCCGCCTCGAGCACGCCGGCAGGTTTGCGGACGTGATAGAGCCACACGTCGTTCCCGCGTCGCGCCTGTTCCTCGGCCATTGGAAGAATGGCGTGAGTGGTGCCCGAGGATTGGTTCAGCCCCCTCACGACGTGCAGAATCTTCATGGGTTCGCCTCTGAACGCCGGCACGCGAACCGGACGGAGATTCGCGATTCGAAATCATCCGCGCGTGCCGGCGGGATCGTCGGGATGGTGTCGATCACGCGGTCATCGCGGCCCACAAGGCTTCTCCGAAACGGGACGGCCCCCACCGGGAGACGATCTCCAACGATCGCCCGCCCATTCCCGCGCGCTCGCCCGGCGTCATTTCGCTCATTCTCACCAGCGCCGCGCAGATGGCTCCGACGTCGAAGGGATCGAAGAGGAAACCGTTTCGCCCGTGCTCGACCAACTCGAATCCCGCGCCCACCGTCCGCGACACGAGCACGGGCAGCCCACTGGCACAGGCTTCGTTCACCACGAGCCCCCAGGGCTCCGACCTGGCCGGATGGACAAACGCTCCCGCCGACCCGTAATATCGAGGCAGCTCTTCGTACTGGACGAAACCCGGCCACCGCACATGCTCGTCCAGGGCGAGCTCCGAACAGAGCGCCTTGAGCCGGTGCTCTTCCCCGCCATTTCCCGTCACCACAAGGTCCCAGGGATCGGCGACCTCTTTTCGGTACGATGCGTAAGCCCGCAGCAGTCCGTCGATGTTCTTGCGCGCGATGAGGCGTGTGTTTGCATAGAAATAGGGGGGGCCGTCTCCGACAGGATGCGGATGAGCGGGAGAGGGCGGCATGCCGCGTTCGCCGCGATCGGAGGCTGCGTGCGAAGCAACCGTCTCGGTCCCGGGGGATGAATTTCGTGCTTTCGGCAGGCTGCCTTCCGGAACATTCCGCGCCGTGCGAGCCGCTTGCGCTCCCGCGCGGAAATAATCGTTGTCGACGACGTCATACCCTCGAAACACACGCTCGGCAGGGAGTCCGAGCTTGACCACGTAAGCTCGGTGCGGCGCTCCGCCGACGAGCGCCGCGTCGAAGCGTCTTACAATCCAGGATTTTACCCATTCTTTCCAGAAAGGAGGTTGAGGCTTTCCCGGCAGGGATTCCGAGAAGGCCACCGCCCTCCTGCCGTTCTTTCGACACCACGCAAGGGCCGCCCGCGCTTCCGGGACGCTCCACCCGTTGATTCCCACGCCGTCCGGCTGGAGCTCATCCAGCTTCAGACGCACGGCCCGGGCAATCGCGCCGGCGGACAATTCATCGTAGTGCCGGTCCGGAAAGAGGCAGTGCCGGGCGAAGCCGGCGGCTCCATCCGCCCGCCGCCACCCGTAGTGGTCCATGCCCGCCACTTCGATGCCGTGCACGACGGCGCCGCCCCGCGCGGCACGTTCGGCCGCTCCTCGCAGGCGAGCGAGATGGTAGGGACCAAAGCGCATCCAGAGGACCGCGATGTTACGCATTCGACGCCGTTGCCTGTCCGAGCGGGTCGTGTTTTCTCGCCACCACCCAGGTGCTCATGGGCCAGGAACGCACGTTCCAGGCGGCGATCCGGTGCGCCGGGTGCCAGGCGGCATGGGGCACGGGTTCGCGTCGCAGCCCGAGAAAGCCGTAGAGAAGCACCAGCGGGTTTCCCCATGCGTCCGCCTCGATGATGTCTCCGAAAGGTTTGACCAGCAGCGCCAGCCCTTCGGGCGTAAACCGCCAGAAATCGCCCGGCGACCCGTGAACCGGGGTCATGAAACAGGAGGTGTGCACCACGAGCCCTCCCGGTTTCACGACGCGGAAACTCTCCGCCACCGCAGCGAACGGGTCTCCTTCGACGTGCTCGATGACTTGGTCGCTCACGACCGCGTCGAACCGATCATCCTCGAAGGGCAGACCGAGGATATTGCATTCCGGGTACGACGCATCGGTGATCTGTTCCTGGCCGAAACCCAGCAGCCGAACCAGATCCTCCGATCCGCTGATCGCGAGTGCCCGCTCGCCCGGCTTCCTTTCGCGCCGATGCGCCGCGAGCTTGGCGTACATGGTGTACCGGCTGACGTGTGGCCCCTTGGCCAGACCAATCGTGGCGAGCCGGTAGAGGGAACGGGAAATCGACGTGATCAAGGTCCTGAGCACAAGAATCTCGGGCTATTCCGTATTCCTGTTGGTGCCACCGAACGCGGCCAGCAATCTCTGGCCATACCTTTCCACGGTGAATTCGCCCGCCCTTCGAGCGGCGGCATGGCCCATCTCCCTCACCTTTGCGGGATTTCGGGCCATCCAGTCGAGGCAAGCGGCAATCGCTTCGCTGTCCCGGATCGGCACCAAAAAGCCGTCGACTCCTTCTCGAATGATGTCCGGACCGGCGGTATTGAAAGTGGTGATGACGGGCACTCCCATGCTCATGGCTTCCAGGATGACAAGCCCGAAGGTCTCGCTGAGCGACGGAAGCACGAGTATGTCCGCCCAGTGATAGTGTTTCCACATCTCCGCCCTCGGCACGCGCCCCACAATCACCCCCGTTTTTCTCAACTCGCGCAGGCCGCGCTCGGAGAACCCGAGGTCGCCAACGTATCTGGCTGATATGTTGTGGGAATGGAGCAGGCCGATGGATTGTGAGAGGTATCCGATCCCTTTTCGGATGCCTTCGCTCCCGGCAAAGAGCACGTGGAGGCTCCCGTCAGCGGCCGAATCGCCGGTTTGCAGCTCGGGGACCGGGAAAGGGAGCTCAAAACCCAGGGGCACGACCTTCAAAACGTCGGAGAGAACTCCTTGCGCTTCCAGTTGGCGCTTTATGAACGAGGAACCACAGACCACGATGTCCGCAAGACCGACTTCCGCACGCTGGCGTTGATCGTAGGCATGGTCGGATTCAGTGATTCTGTGGTACCTGGGGCCCCAATCCGCAAAACGATCGGCTTCCCGGGCCATCAATTGCGTTTCGAACAGGCGGGGAGCCGTTGCGTGGTCCAGTACCAATCTTGCGGATCCCTTCCACGAAAGAAAGAGTTCCCTGGCTGCGGAGGTGAAGGCGTAGACCGTGTCCGCGTGATGGTCCCGGAGTCGGGACGCCAGCTCGCAGAAGCGCTTTCCGCCCCACAACCATCCCGCCGCGGGGTCGGAGCGGCTCGCCGCCGAATGGGCGATGCGCTTGTAGCGAATTCCGAACCACGGGAACGTCACGACCTTATTCGCGGGCAAGCCGGTCTCCCGGCAACGCCCGGCCGCGCGTTTCAAGGGTGCCGATCGGAACCACCCGGACCAAAGCAATATCATGTTCCGTTGCCAGAGGTGCCTGGCGTATATGTCCGTGGCGAAACAGGCCAGAGACCGGGCCGCTTCCAGGGCAACCGGAACGGCGTAGTGCCGGCGCGCACCGAGTTGAGCAACGAATACGTTCATGCCGCGCGTACGACCTTGGGAGCCTGGACCATTGTCTATTTAAACTGTCGTTGCACCAGGAAATATCCGGGGATGGCAAGAAGCATGTACCGGTACGCCGCCGCAGTAAACGACTGAGTCGGCAGGAAGATCACGATGGGGAAACATTCGAGGTAGAGCAGGACCCACATGCCTCCCCTTAAGAGTGCCTTCATGCGGAGCAATGCCAGGAACCGGCCCAGGAAGAAGCAGAAGGGGATGCATCCCCAGGAGAACTCCTGAAAGAGGTCCGATATCAGGCCCCATGCCGTACCGGGCGGCGGGATCCACCCCAGCCTCCACACCCAGGCTGCCGGGTCGTCTCCGGCCGCACCCTGGGCTTCGTCGATGTGCTGAAACCCGAAGAAAGCGTATTTGTCCGGCCAAATTTGGCGCGGGATGGGGCGTATGAGAAGCATCACGAGATACCTGCCCCCCCAGTAGTAGTCTCCCCGCTCCAACGTCACCAGGAAACTGCCCGCGCCCACGATGTAGTCGTCACTCTGGTCGGATTCCACGGGGACCAGGTATTCGGCGACTCGCGAGAGTTCGATCCCTTCACTGCTTCCGAGGTATACGTGCTTGCGTTGCGAGACGACAAAAATCATGGCCAGCAGAATCAGGAAAACCGCGGTGGCGGTTCTCTTCATGGTAAATGGTTTGCGGCTGACGAGGCTCATGCCGACCAGAAGGGTCATGCCCACCATGAAAGTCGGGCCGCGCCTGCCACCGAGGACGGACTGCATCGCGAACGGTATCAGGGGGAAGATCAGACCCAGCATGCGCTGAACCGACAAACCCCTTCTCGCCCAGGCAATGGCGAGCAGGAAAGAGGCGAGAAAACCCAGAAGGGGCGCTTCTCCCAGATATCCGCTGGAAACATGCACCCCTCCCTTCGCCCTCCCGAAAACGGCCAGGATTCCTCCCGTCGTGATCAGCGCATAGACATAGGCCGATACGGCGATGACCCCGAGGATATACCCCATCCGTTGAACTTTGGCCCTGAAATCGTAAGCCATGGTCCTGAAGCGCTGCACCATGGACATGGTCGTCCCGCGTACCGGAAAGCTCCTCAAACCGACAAACAGGGCGACGATGCAGGCCAGATAGACTCCCTGTACCAAATTGAGGTCTTCAATATCGGGGAAAAACACTGTCGTGAAATCATGGAGATAAAGTACCAATGGATGTATGCCATAGGCATAGGCAAACAACGGAGCCATGACCACACCCAGATGCAGGGGATCGCCCGTTCGGCGCCAGATATGGAAGGCGGCGGCCAGGGGAAAGAGAATCGTGATTATGAGGAGTGTGGGGTACATGCTCACGCCCGGATTCTCAAGAAGTGAAGAAAAACGGCATGAAGCCTGTATCGATTACGCCCGGTCAAACGCTCACTCTATCCCAATGCGATTCGGGTACTCGCACTGGCGTGTTTCCAGGAGCTCAGCAGGCCAGAAAGCCGCCGAGGGAGACTCCATGGGCGGCACAGGGCTTCTCGGGTCAGCAAGCTGCTCCGCGCGTGATCGAAAAACAGCCGGAGCGCATTTCCTCTAAAATTTTTCAGCACAAAATAGGCGTGATTCAGACAGCGCTGATCGTACTGATACCACATGCCGCCGCCACGACAGCCGCCGTTGGTATCTCCCACCACATGCACGAGCCAGGATCTTGGATCATAGACGATCCGAAAACCTGCCTTTACCACGCGCAGGAAAAAATCTGACTCCTCCCGGAGTGCAGGACCCGTGAAATTCTCGTCGTACTGGCCGGCAGATTCATACACAACACTGCGGTATGAGTGATTACCGCCCGGGGCATGCCTCACGTCCCAACGACGGTCATACTGCCAGCAGCCGACCCACTGGCCGTAAAGAGGATGGCCGGCTCCTTTCGGGAGTTTGCTCTTCCATCGCATTTCGGGAGATAAGATTGGTCCGGCAACTGCCATTACCGTAGGGTCTCCGTAATTGCCAAGATGAGCGGAGATGAAATGAACCGGCAGACGAACGTCGTCATCAACGAAAAGCCAGATTTCTCCTTTGGCGTGCTGTGCCCCGAGGTTTCTTGCTCCCGGAAGGCTTGGTTTTTCTTTCCTGAGGTATCGGTAATTTTCGGGCAGCGATTGAAGCCACTCTCGCACACTTTCCGGAACAGCCGGGGTTTGATCGATAATCAATACATCGAAGGCGTCGGCGTCCTGATTCCGAAGATCTTCGACGGTGCGCATCAGTTCGCCGTGACGTCTGTAGGTCGGGATAATGACGGTCAGAGTCGGTGTTTTGCCCGGCCCCATATTGCCGATTACTCCTTATATGAGTTCTCTTGCCGCACGCAGCACCTTGTCTGGGGAGAGATTTGCGAGGCAGGGACACGGGGAACTGCACGGTGCCATGCTCCAAGGGTAACAGCATGGCGAGTTGCACTGCCGCTCCGCTATCACCCTGACCTTCGCACAACCCCGAGGACCAAAAACCCGTTCATCGGTAGGGCCAAAAACGGCCACGGTCGGTATGCCCAGAGCCGCCGCCAGGTGCGCCGGCCCGCCATCATTGCCGATGAACAAAGATGCCCTGGCCATTACGGCTCCCAGTTCGGCGAAGCTCTGCGGCGCCAGGTATCTTATGCGCCAATGGGGCGACCTGTCGAAGAGCCTGTCGGTCTTGGCCAAGGCGCCCGGGGCAAGGGCAATGATCACGTCCATTTCATCCGCCAGCGCTTCGGCCACGTCCAGGAATCGCTTGTGAGGCCAGCTCTTGAAAGAATCCGGCCCACCGGGATGGACCAGTACAAAGTTTCCGGAAGCGAGACCCAGACGGGAGAGAACAGTCTCGGCATCCAGCTGTCGGCAACCGGACAACCTCAATGGCAATGGTGTCTCATCGATGGGGGCCGTTCCCCAAACGTCGGTCAACATCCGAAGGCAGTTGGCACGGATATGCATACATGGATCGAAAGGTACAGCCTTGTGTAGGAGCCGGGTGCGGAATTTATGGCGCGCGCCTTGGTATGGACTCCCAAAGCCGATCCTTCTGACGGGAAACAGCGCAAAATAACAAAGAATCCAGGGCGAGAACGAAAGAAAAAAGACATAGTCGTACTGCCATAAACGCTCCTGCCAGGCCAGTTTTGACCACTTCAGCGAACGGGTCAGGTATTGGCGGCGAGGAGTGTGCCGCAAACCTGCAGGCGGGACCGACCATGGAGGATCGAATGCAATTACCCGCCGGACGCCGGGATAGGTCTCGACGAGCGGTTTATTTGCCGAAGTGACGAGCAAGTCGATGACAGTCCCATTGTCACTTCGCTTCCGGACCTGATCCACCAGCACGGGAATCGTTTCCACGCAATCACCGGTATGGTCCAGGCGCTCGATCAGCAGTTTCACCGGCCGTTGATTGGCGCTCATTCCAAACCACCTTGCTCCGATTCACGTGTCGTGCGCCGTGTGAGCGAGCACCTGGAGGGAATCTTGACGGCCCCGACATCCTCGGGATGCTCAGTCGACCGCTTCAAACAGCCTGCTCTGGCAGCGATGATAGCGGCAATCCTTTTGCATGCCTTGCCGTCTCCGTATGGGTTCTCCATTTTCTTCGCCGCATCGTGCCAGGAACGGCCGGAGAGCAGCAACTGTGCTTCCCGGAATATGGATTCGGAATCCGTGCCGGCGAGCCGAATCAGACCGGCGTCAACCCCTTCGGGTCTTTCAGTCGTTTCCCTCATGACAAGAACAGGTTTTCCCAGGCTGGGAGCCTCCTCCTGAATCCCGCCGGAATCGGTGAGTATGAATGATGCACGATCCATCAGTTCTACAAATGGGAGATAAGGCAGTGGATCGATGAGATGTACATTGGATATTCCGCTCAGCACTCGCCTCACAGGCTCGTGCACGTTGGGGTTCAGATGGATCGGGTATACGAGCTGAACATCGGGGAACGATTCAGCCAACATCTTGATTGCTTTGCAGACTTGGGCCAAACCCCGACCGAAATTCTCCCGGCGATGCCCGGTGATCAGCACAAGTCGATGCCGTTTCCTTTGCAGAAGCTCCCACAAAGACGGCAGAAGCTCCTTCATGGGGCAATGCCCCAAATGCCTTCTGCGCCGTATTTCCCTGCGAGCGTGATGGAGGGAATCCACAACGGTATTTCCGGTAATGAACACGGTCTGAGGAGGCACGCCCTCCCTCAGAAGATTCTCCCGCGCCCCGGGGGTCGGGGCAAAATGCAGGTCGGCAATAGGAGCGAGGAGACGACGGTTGATTTCTTCGGGCCAAGGTGCGTGTTTGTTCCAAGTTCTCAGCCCGGCCTCGACATGCCCCACGGGAATTTTACGGTAGAATGCCGCCAGAGCAGCGCAGAAGGCTGTTGTCGTGTCGCCCTGAACGATGACAAGGTCGGGGGCTGCACGCTCGAGATACCGATCAATCCCCACGATCAGCCTGGCCGTCAACGACGGCAGGCTTTGGTCGGGCTCCATAGCCGCAAGATCCGTATCCGGTCGTACGTCAAAAACATCCAGCACCTGCGCCAGCATTTCCATATGCTGGCCCGTAACGCAGACGTCCAGCTCCCATCGGCCACTGGCTTTGAGCTCGGGAATCAGGGGGCACAACTTGATCGCGTCCGGCCTGGTACCAAATATCAAAGAGATGCGCATCTTGCCGTTATGCATGCTATTCCGAAGCCCGCCTGCCATGCTGTAAACAGGCCAGTATCTTCTCGATGACCGGTTCCGCCACTTTTTCAAAACACCACCGTTCGCGAAACAAGACCTGGGTTTTTTTTCTGATAGAAGCGAAATCCATGTCCAGCGCCCTGTCCAGAGCTTCCGCCAAACCCGATGCCGTGTCAGTCTCGCAACAACTCCCTATGCCCAGCGGTTCGATCAGGGGCAGCAGGGTTGGGTTCCCGCTGCTGACAACACACAGGCCCGCCGCGGCGTATTCGTAAAACTTGCCGGGGGCTGCGTGGATCGTGCCAAAGGATGCCCCCTGTTTGCGAGGATAATAGATTAGCCCGATGTTCGCTTCTCCCAACACGGCAAGCAGATCATTGCGGGGGACGGATTTGTTCAGATGGTATCGGCCGGCTCCGATTTGTTTTTCGAGCATGCCATCGAATCGCCGGCGACGTTCCGCCAATCCGTGACAAAATGCCAGGAAATAAAAAGGCTTCCTGAGCATTCCAAGTGCGTCTGCAATGTCTTCTTCGTGAACATCGGAGTGTAAGCCTCCAATGTACACAATAACGGGCAGGTCCTTGGGAACAGGCTTTCCCACAATATCGTCCAGTTTCTTCGTTCCGAAGAGCGGGGCACAGTATCGCAAAGGCAGTGTATTGGGCAAAACAACAACATCTCCGCTAATGTTGAACAATTCCCGCCGTTTTTGCGCTCTCTGCTCATTGACGTCGATAGTCAGATCCGGAAGTGTGGCCCAACGTTCATAGACGCCCAGCCACGGTATGTGAGGATGATCGCCGGCCAGGTTCAATTCGGGTGCGAACAGTATCAGCGGAATGCTCGGGCGCGCCTTTTTGACTTGGACCGCAACATCGTAGTACCGCATCTCGTAGGAAATGAACGCAGCCCCTCGGCGAAGAGCCCGGCGGTACATCTTCTGTTTGAAAACCCGGTGCCTGAGCACTGGCAGCCGGCCCAGGATGCCATCGTAAGGGGTGTGCGCCAACAACGGATACTCATGCTTCGATGCTTCGGGAGTATACGCCCAGAAATCGACGGGCAGGCCACGGCGAACAAGCTCGTCTGCCATGTAATAGGCACCGGCATAGGAACTGGTAAAATTGTTCGACGCGAACAGCAACTCCCGTTCTTGCGGCACTCGCTCCGGTCTCCTTCAGTTCAGTTTGAACGACCACTGCCTTCGCCAGCGTACCAGTCGCTCGACAAAACACGGGCCGAACAGAGAAGCGGCGAACTTCAACAGGCGATTGTGGTCGTAATGTGCAATCCAGGCGGTGCCGTGGTACTTCTGGGCCAGTTTGATATACTTTCTCGCTTTACTCCTCAGACCAGTCAACGAGTAATACCTTGCATCCGCCATAAGAGTAACGGCCATGGCGCCGGATGCCCGTTCCGAGTAAAGCCCGTGCGTTGCGGCGGCCTTGCTTGCTCTGTCGAAAATCCGTTCGTGCTGATCGTATACCCTTTCCGAATCTGAAGAAACACTCCCGGGCACGCGGCGGGCAATCCATAGGGGCCGCCGCAGGTGCCAGAACGGAAATCCGTGTGCCGCCAGCCGGATATGAAGATCGTATTCTTGGGAACAAGGGAGATTTTCATCAAATGCGCCGACGTTCGCGAGTCCCTCTTTGACGTGCAGAGATGAGGATATCCCAAGCAGCTGCGTCCTGCCGACCGCCCAGGCGAGGATATCCCCACGGGGGGGCTCTATGCTCACCTGTTCCTGCCGCCCACCTTTCTCTCCGGGCAGAAGATTGTAACGATCGCAGGTGATGATGGTTCCCGGTCGCTTGACGGCTTCGACGACCTGCTCTGCCAGCTTCTCCGGAAAAAGGATATCGTCGGCGTCAAGGAATTGGATGAACTCCCCCTGGGCAAGTTCGAGCCCGCGGTTTCTCGCGGCACTCCCGCCCCGGTTCGGGCCGGTCTCCCAGCGAATGCAGGCACCAAAAGATCGAATGACATCGAGACTGCCGTCTGTCGAGCCATCATCGATGACGATGATCTCCCTGTTCGGGTAGGACTGCTCCAGGGCACTCCGTATCGCATCGGCGACGTAATGGACGGCGTTGTAGCAGGGAATGATAATGGAGACGGGAGGCGATGTCATTGGCTGATGTCCGGACCCTCAAAGCGGAATTCACTGATCATAAAGCAAGGAGCAGGCAGGGGCTTCCATTCGGCGTGGAAGACCGGCCGTCGACCAGTCACCAATATGGGATCAGACCCCCAGCTTGTGACGCAGGGCGCGCGCGAGAGAGGCCGGAGTCTGCAGGTGGATTCTTAAACGGATTCGTGAACGAAAGGTTCCGTGCATGGCGGTCTGTAAGCACGGAACATGGCCTTTCGGATGCGTCGCGACATGAAGTGCCGCATTCGCGAAACCAGGACGGCGCATTGGATGAAGTTGCCGATAACCACGCCACTGAACTGTTTGCAGCATCAGTTCCGGTTGCGTCTCAGGAAGAAATGCCAGGCGAACCTGGCATCCAGCTCGAACTCGAAGGCCCGGTTCAGGTCCCCGCTCACTGCGCATGCCAGGCCAAATGCCACCGGTTTCAGTCCGCCGCACCACTCGCGTATGCGGATCGGTCGCGGTCCCGACCTCATGATTTCCATCACCGCCCAGGTACGTCCGAGCCCGGCGACCCTCCGCCGCAGAGCGGCCTTGCCGAGCTTGTCGAGAGTAACGGCGTGCCGGATGGAACAGCGCGGCTCATACCAGCCCTGCTTGCCGGATTCGACCAGCCGATATCCGAATTCGGTGTCTTCGCCGGCCAGCATCTCCCTGCGCCATCGGCCCAGTCCCGGTCTGAATCCCCCGACCTCCTTGGCCGCCGACTTGCGGACCGCGAAATTGCATCCCGGCAAAAAGGAATTGCCGGCTCCCTCGAACCGATACGGGGCGTTCCCTTGTCGGCTGTACCACGAGTCCACCCACCTCTCGATCCGCGGCGTCACGTGGGAGGGTTTGCCGTCGACGTAATCCGGAAAGACAGGACCGACCACGTAGTCCGCTCCGTTGGATTCGGCGGCCTCACGGCATCCCGCCAGCCATTCGGGATTCACCAGCACGTCGTCGTCGAGATAAACGAGCATCTCGTGACGTCCTTCGACGATGCCCCGGTTGCGTCCGTGGGAGACGCCCTGCTGCCTCTCGATGACCTCACGGACAGGGAACGGAAAGACCTCGGCATGGCGGCCGACGACCTCGGAAGTGGTATCCGTGGAGTTGTTGTTCACAACGACCAGTTCGACTTCCGCGCCGGTTGGGACCCTCAACCGGCTCACGCTGGACAGCGTGCGATCCAGCAGTCCGGCCCGATTGTAGGTGGGGATTACGACGGAAAAGTTCAGAGCCCCCATTTCCTTTCGGCGCATGCCGCGTCATCGGCACCAACGGGCAAGGATGAAATGAATTCAGGATCTTTCCCGGGGCGGTCGACACACGCGCAGGCCCATCGGAATGATCCCAACGCAACCGGCGAGCGCGTGGTCCGAGCCGTCCGGAAATGCCTCACCCGCTGAAGTTCCACTCGCAGCGGGCGACGACCGGGCCGTTGACGGCCGCGCTGTGATTTCCGGTTTCCGCCAGGTTTGTAACGTCGAACGTCAGGCAGTCCCTGATCACCACCGAGTTGACCTTGCCGTCGCCGAACCAGACGGACATCCTGTAGGTCCCGTTGCGCAACTCGGGGGAGCGGATGCTGGCCGTGACGTTGCCCGCCGAGACGGGAGCCTCCAGGCAGTGAATGTCGGACATCTTCGGGTTGCACCCGAATATGGGGTTTCCGTAATGGTCGCTCACGACGAACCCCAGGCACGGAAGAGACACCGGACGGTCGAAGGCGTATTCCGCGGAGATCTCCAAACCCGTCATCGTCTGCCTGGCGGCCACCCACTTCAAGGGGCCCGTCTCCAGGTTCACGCGGTCCTTGACGGAATCGGCCAGGTAAGCCGCCACGACCCCGGACACCGGTCCGTCCTCGGCGACGCGGCCCTGCGACAGGAGAATCCCCCTCGCGCACAGCGCGTTCACCGCCGCCATGTTATGGCTCACGAACAACACCGTCCGGCCCCCCCGGCTCACCTCGCTCATCTTGCCCAGGCATTTCTGCTGGAACTGGACGTCCCCCACCGCGAGCACCTCGTCCACCAGCAGGATCTCGGGGTCGAGGTGCGCGGCCACTGCGAACGCAAGGCGGACGTACATGCCGCTCGAATATCGTTTGACCGGGGTGTCCAGGAACTTCTCGATCTCGGCGAAAGCCACGATTTCATCGAACTTGCGGGTGATCTCGGCCCGGGTCATGCCGAGGATCGCTCCGTTCATGAAGATGTTTTCACGGCCGCTCAGTTCCGGGTGAAATCCCGTGCCGACTTCGAGCAGGCTCCCCACGCGCCCCCGCAGTCGCACGCGGCCCGCCGTCGGTTCGGTGATGCGGCTCAGGATCTTCAGCAGCGTGCTCTTGCCCGCCCCGTTGCGGCCGATGATGCCCACGACGTCACCCCGACGGACCTCGAAGCCGACGTCCTCCAAGGCCCAAAAATCCTCCGAAGAGGGGCTTTCGCCGCCGCCGGCGGGCGTTTCCCCGCCCGATGACCCCGCCTCCAGCGCCCTGCGCAACGCCCGAAAAGGCCTGCCCGCTCCCTGAGCCAGAGCCTCGCGGAACGTCCGGTATCGCCCCACCTGCGCGTGGCGGATCCGGTATTTCTTCCCGAGACCTTCTACCGATATGACGACGTCACTCATGGCTGATCGGCACGCGGACGACCGGATCAGATCACGTCCGCGAATGTCCGCTCCGTTTGTCTGAAATACCGGAGTCCAATGAAGAGCAACAACAGAGACAGGCTCGCCGAGATGACGAAGCCCGGCCAATAGAGCCGCGCATTGCCGAGGATCGCCCACCTGAAGCCGTCGATGACCCCCACCATGGGGTTCAAAGAATAGACCAGGCGCCACTGCTCCGGCACCACGCTGCTGGAAAAACCGACCGGCGAAATGAAGAGGCCGAACTGGACCATGAACGGCACCACGTGTCGGAAATCCCGGTACCTGACGTTCAGCGCGGCGATAAAAAGGCCCGCGCCCATGGCCGTCAAAAAGGCGAGCAGGATGAAGAGCGGCAGGGTCACTATGGTCCAGGAAGGGGCGAATCCGTACGCGATCATCAGCAGGACCAGGATGACGAAGGCCACCAGGAAGTCCACGAACGCGACGATCACCGCGCTCGCGGGCACGATCAGCCGCGGGAAGTAAATCTTGGTCAACAGGCCGGCGTTGGCAACCAGGCTGTTGCTCGCCTCGCCGAAAGCCGTGGAGGCGAACTGCCAGGGCAACATGGCGGCATACACGAGGATCGGATACGGAACCCCTTCCGAGGGAAGCCCGGCCAGCTTGCCGAACACGACCGCGAACACCACCATGGTCAGAAAAGGCCGGAGCACCGCCCACAGCACGCCGAAGACGGTCTGTTTGTAGCGCACCAGGATGTCGCGCCACGCAAGGAAACCGAACAACTCCCGGTACCGCCACAGATCGCGGAAGTAATTCCTTTCGATGCGCCCCGGTTCTATGACGAGATCAAACTGAGCGTCCCGGCTCACGCCCCTGCTCCCCATTCATCCGCAAAGGCCACGCGCGGACAACACCTTCTCCCGTGGATGTATCCCTGACGACGAGCATTCCGCTCTCGCAATTCTCACGGACCGGCCGGGCCCATGGTCTCAGCGGGTTCCCCTCACTTCTTCCTTGATGCGCTGAATGTGCCCGCGCCCGAGCCCCTTCACCTCGCACCGGAGCTCGAAGAAGCGGCGGATCTTCGCATCGTTGAGCATGCCGAAACAGTCCACCACGGCCACGGGACGCCCCGTCATCTCGACGACCTGTTCCGGCGTCAGGGATTCGTAAGGCTTATGGCGCACGGCCAGGACCACCGCATCGGCTTCCTTGAGGGTCTCGGCAAGGTCGTCGTCGACTCTGAGCTCCGAGAGCCTTTCCTGGTTCCGGAAGAACCTCGACCGGGAATGCCCCGGTGAAGGGTAGGTATCCTGCTTCTCGAATTCCCACCAGTGGCGCACGTACGGGTCGTGAACGGCCACGTCGGCCCCCATTTCGGTGAGCTTGCGGACGATCAGCTCGGAACCGCTGTACCGGGTGTCCCCCACGTCCTCCCGGTACGACGCCCCGAGCAGCGCTATCTTGGACGCGGCGACGATCCGGCCCATGTTGCGGAGTCCGTCACGCACCAACTGCGCCACGTGCAGGGCCCGTGTGTCGTTGATGTCGATGGCCTGCGGCGTCATCTTGAAAATGTCGTCCTCGAACCCCATCAGCGTCTGGTAAGCCCAGACCCCCAGCCCGCCGTCCTTGGGCAGGCAGTAGCCGCCGATTCCGGGCCCGGGAAAGATCATGTTCGAATGGGTCGGCCGTACCTTGATGGCTTCGATTACCTTGATGAGGTCGACGCCGTTGCGCTCCGCAAACAGACTCCATTCATGAAGAAAGGCCAGAATCGTGGCCCGGTAGGAATTCTCGATGATCTTGCAGGTCTCGCTTTCCAGGGGCCGGTCCAGCACGGTCAGGGGAAATTCGGCGACGTTGAGCACGCCGGACAGGAACTGCTGAACCCTGCGCCGGGATTCCTCGTTGATGCCGCTGCACACGCGCCAGAAATCGCGGATCGAAGCCACGTAGTTGCGCCCCGGCATGACCCGCTCGAAGGAATGCGCGATGAGCGGCTCCGATTGCACCCCGCGCCGCGCGAACGCCTTCTTGATGATGGGGTAGGCCACATACTCCGTCGCCCCGGGCGGGACCGTGGTCTCGATGAGCACCAGGCACTCCGGCGGGATCTTGTCTCCGATGACCTTGAGGCTGTCTTCCAGCGCGACGATGTCGGCGTGCCCCTGGCGCACATCCCCGAGAGTTTCCTTATGATAGTCGCACTGAACGTCCACCACGACCACGTCCGCCAGGGTCAGCGCATCGTAGGTGAACGTCGCCGTGAGGGTGTGCTTTTCGTTGACGCAACGCGCGATGAGCGGCGCAACCTCGGGGTCCTCCGCCTGAACCGGTGCAATCCCGCGGTTGAGGTACGGAATCTTCCAGAAGGAGCGGGGGGACGGGCGCTGCATCCCGATGACAAAACGGTTGGGATCTCCCGTCCGCGGATCCGTTGAGTCGGCGATAACGCCGGCCATAACGGCCCCCACGAACCCCACGCCCATCACCACGACGATCTCGCGTCCCATGAGACGTTGTTCGCGCGCCAGCTTCCGCAGGCGCTCGAGCTCGGTTTCGTAGTCTTCGTGAGAGGGCAGGGGGAACGCTTCCCCTGCGGGACAGGTCGAGCAGGCGGGTTCAACGGGTCCCGCGGAGGAAGCGGATGTGTCTGAAGCTTTGGGTGGATTCGATTTTTGCATGTGACGACCTTTTTCAGCAGTTGGAGGACGGCCGCTCAAACCTTGGATTCAGACCGACGTCGAGGCTTCGACGTCAGCCTTCCGACATCGCGATTCTCATGGACGAACCCGGGACCGAGGGCAGTCTGTAAAAAGGGAACCTTCACCTCGATGAAAACCGGGGACCGGGGAGTATCTGAGGATTTCCCGCTCCCGAGAAAAAATGCGATTCTCATTCCGGCGAAAACCGGGGTGCCGGACTGTCTTTCCGAATTCCCGCTTTCCCGTGAAAATGCCCCGGCCCGCCTTCACGGTTCGTTGCGATCCGCCGGCTCATCAGCGTTCGCAGGGATGATGGTTGCTCATGCTTCGCTGTGACCCGCCGGCCGATGGTGGTTTGCGGAAATGAGGGAACCGTTGCGGTTCGAAACGGGTGAAAGTCGAAGCCCTTGCGGAGCTCCGAGCCAAGTATCCACTAATCCCGCGCACGCAACAACACAAAAAATAGGTCACGGGAGATTTCTCGTGTACCATTCCAGCGCGGCATCCAGGCCGGCCGCAACGTCGTGAGTGGGCTCGTAGCCCAGCAGCTCGCGAGCCCTGCCGATGTCGGCAACGGAGTGCATGATGTCGCCCGGGCGAAAATCCCGGTGGACCGGGCGATAGCCCTCGAGTCGAGTATTGTACGGAGACAGTCTGTCAAGAAGCAGCTGAAAAAGCTCATTCAGGCTCGTGCTCTCGCCGAAGGCGACGTTGTAAACCCGGTTCACGGCTTGGGCGTTGCCCGTGGTCGCGGCAAGCAGGTTGGCCTGGACCGCGTTTTCCACGTAACAGAAATCGCGGCTCGTTTCGCCTGTCCCGTTGATGAAGCACGGCTCCCCGCGGAGCATTGCCGAAATCCATGCCGGAATGACGGCTCCATAGGCTCCGCCTGCATCCTGCCGCGGACCGAATATGTTGAAATAGCGCAGCCCGACGGCTTCAAGCCCGCAGGTCGCGACAAAAGCCGCGGCATAGAGCTCGCCGGCCCGCTTGGTGACGGAATAAGGAGACAACGGCCTGCCGATGACCTCCTCTTTCTGGGGCAGCTCAGGGCTGTCTCCATACACCGAACTGCTGGATGCGTAGACGAACCGCGCGACCCCCAGGTCGCGCGCCGCCGTCAGCATGTTGACCGTCCCGCAGACGTTGACCTCGTTGCACAAAGCGGGTTCCTCGATCGAGCCGGGCACCGAGCAGAATCCCGCCTGGTGCAGGACGTAATCCACGCTGCGGCAGGCTTCCAGGCAGGCCTTCGGGTCACGGACATCCCCTTCCGTAAAGGTGAATCGTTCCCATTTCCCGGGGCCGACCGACGATTTCACTTCCGCGAGGTTCCGGGGAGATCCCGAAAAAAAATTGTCCAGCCCGACCACACGCTGGTCGAGCTGGAGGAGGCGTTCCAACAGGTTGGAGCCGATGAACCCGGCCACGCCGGTGACAAGCCATGTCCGGGGCGACTGTCGAAGGCTTTCCGTGGCGGCTTCCATGGCGCTCAACGCGTCATCGACCTTTCTTTCGACGGGGTTGTAGCCGTCAGGGCCGGATGGAGCGGAGTCTTCCTCGCCTCCAGGACGGCATGGAAGCGATTCCGCGGAATGGACATCTTTCGGCTTGCCCGGGTACAGGGAATCACGCGGGGCTCTTTTCGCCTGCGCCGGGCTTCATCAGGGGCAGCCGCCTGAACGCCAGGTAAACGGCGCACCCCGCGCCGATCCCGAGGAAATCGATCGCGATGTCGGCAAAGGTCGGCGTGCGTCCCGGGACGAAAGACTGGTGGATTTCGTCACAGACAGCCCAGAATCCGCCCGTGCAAAAGACAAAGAGGCACAGCGCGCCTGCGCTCCTGTGCCGGAAGACGCGATCGAAAGCGAAGCCCAGCAGAAAGGCCAGCGTAAGGTACTCGATGGGATGAAAAATGTTCGTATCGAACAGGGGCAGAGCGTCCGGATAGGCATCGTCGGACATCAGGAAGATGAAGAGCGCATAAAGGCAGGGCGGAATCCACCATCTGAAATCGTTTGGGCGGTCATCCCGGTCGCGGCGCAGGAAAACCAGGGCGCTGACCCACCCCAGAAACAGGATGATCAACTGGAATCCGAGGTCCCTGAAGTCCATTTGAAACGCCGCGGCGACAACCACCGCTCCGCAGAACTGAGCCGCAAAAATCGCGGCGACAATCCCCCACGGGGTGATTCGAACAGTCATGAACTCCCGCCGTATTCCATTGCACGGCGCCCGCAAGGCGCCCCGATCGACACATGATGTTCGCTTTGCCCGTGCACCGTCAAAATGACGGCAACGCCGGATGCTTTCCGTGAAAGGCTCTTTTTCTCGGCGACCTGTCGGACACTCTCCCATCGGGGGAGTGAAAGGCGGCACAATGACTCATACCATTTTACCTGGAACATTGATTCCCGGGCGAGCCTGTTTTCGTTCTTCGCGGGTGACGCAGGCGCCATGGGCAATTACCTAGAAAATAGACGCCCGTGTGAGTCTGTTTTCATGCCTTGTGGTGACGCAGGCGCCATGGGCAATTGCGTTCAGGATGAGTGCATTGGGCGGGAGGGCATAAAGCCCTCCCCTTGTACGTCTGACGGGCACATCGGTCCGTAGGGACGGGGTTTATCCCCGCCCGCGTCACCTCCCGACGGGCAGGTGTTGTGTCATCTTGAACGCACCTCGGTATCAGATGCCGACAAAGCTCCGCAAACTCGATTACACGCGTGCCGCTGAACCAAGAATCATCGGGCAATGCGATTGTGGTTAGATATCGCGAACAAGCCGTCAAGTCAAGCGAGTTGCCCCCTCGGAGGACAAGCGACCGCCCTCTGCAGCCAGGTCGCCCGAACCGATTCCGAGTCGGCTTTGTGTCAGGCAATCCTTTCTTTTGTTGTGCATAAATATATTCGGTCGGGTGTGGCGTTGAGAACAATGGTATTCGCAAAGGAAGGAGTCTACAGGACGCACTCCGCATCCTGGGGGGTGTATTCCGGAACCAGTTGCTTGAGCTTGCGCTTGATGGCGTATGAGTCATGCTTGCGTGCGATGGCGCAAAGCTCTTCCAATTCCCGATCCAGCCACTGCCGAAAAGCATCGTGGTTTCCCGCATGATGGCCGTTGCCGTTTCCATTTCCATTGGGGCGGAGCACCAGGATCTTTTCGTGCCTGGTGTTCACGATGCCTTCATCGAGAGTGATCAGCTCTTCGTAAAGCTTCTCGCCCTCTCGCAGGCCGGTGAACTGGATTTCAATGTCCCTGCCGGGCTGCTTCCCCGACAACCGGATCAGATCCTGTGCCATGTCCGCGATCTTCACCGGAGTTCCCATTTCCAGGATGAAGATTTCTCCGCCTTCTCCGAGCGCTCCGGCCTGCAGGATGAGTTGGGCCGCTTCGGGAATCGTCATGAAGTACCGCGTGACCTCCGGATGAGTCACGGTGACCGGGCCTCCCTGCTCGATCTGGCGGCGGAAGAGGGGAATCACGGAACCCGAGGACCCGACCACATTACCGAATCGCACGGCCATGTACTTTGTCCCATTGCCCTGAAAGGACTGCAGAATGAGCTCCGTCAGGCGCTTGCTGGTTCCCATCACATTCGTCGGCCGGACCGCCTTGTCGGTGGAAACCAGGACGAAACGTTTTACCCCGAAATCCTTGGACAGCTTCATCATCACCTGGCTGCCGCGCACGTTGTTGAACACGGCTTCCCAGGGATTCCTTTCCAGCATCGGGACGTGCTTGTAGGCTGCGGCGTGGAACACCACGTCCGGGCGGTACTTTCGGAACACGCTCTCCATCAGCAGACGCTGTTGCACCTGTGCCAAGATACACTGATAGTTGCGAAATTCCCTCTCGTGCTGCAATTCCATCTGCATATGGAACAGGTTGGACTCGCTGGCATCGACCAGGATCAGCAACTGCGGTTTGAACTGGGCGACCTGGCGGCAGAGCTCGGAACCGATGGACCCGCCCGCCCCCGTCACCATTACCGTGCGGTCGGTCAGGTAGCCTGAGATGGCATCGGTTTCCAGGCTGACCGGAGGTCGGCGCAGCAAATCCTCGTAATTGACGTCCCGAAGAGACTTGATGCTCACGTTGCCGTTCATGATCGAACCAATGGCGGGAAGCGTCTTGTAGGAAATCCCGCATCCTTTGCAGATATCGATGAGCCGGCGCATCTGAGCGCCGGTCGCGGAAGGTACCGAAATAAATACCTGTTCTATGTTGTTCTGCTCCAGGACTCTGGGCAAATGGTCCGCAGGCCCGAGTACCCGCACGCCATGGACCGTGCGGCCCCGCTTGCCCGGATCGTCGTCCAGGAATCCGACCACGTGATAATGGAGCTGCGGATTGTCGAAGATCTCGCGAAGCATCTTTTCTCCCGACCCGCCGGCACCGATAATGAGAATCTTCTTGCGCTCTTTCTCAACGTAGTTCAGCCTGGGCAGGGAGAATGCCCGGATCCCCCGTGGCGTATTCCTGGCGATATAGTAGGACCGAATGCATACACGCAGACCGCCGGTCAGCAGGAACGTCAAAACGCAGTCCAAAAGAAAGATGGATCGGGGATATCCGGTGAAGTTGTCAGTGTAAGCCACCGTAGCGACAATCAGAAGTGCGGAAAGAACGGACGCCTGTCCCAGCCGCCAGAAATCCTCCAGTCCCGAAAAGCGCCACATCCCCCTGTAAAGGCCGAACAGGCAGAAAACGCCCAGCTTCATGCCGACGACCCAGGGAACGAGCGCATTGATGAGGGGCAGGTGATTGGGAGGCAGAGTGAATTCAAAGCGGAGCAGGTAGGCTCCGTAGTAGGCCACGGCGAAAAGAAATGCGTCAATGATGAGCATTGAGTAAAATTTCGGATTCCGCAATTGCTGTATCATGGTCACAACCCTTCAGGAGCTGAGGACCGTTTCCCATTCGCCTTTCCACATGCCGGGCGGGCAAAAAGACGAACCGGGTTCAACCTGTGCATCGGTTCTGAATGCTTCGCTTCATTCGGGCTGTCGGAGCAATCCGGCAATATCCGTCACACCCGACGCCTGAACCCAACTCCCTTTCATACACGCAGAAGCCGGGGTCATCTATACAAGACGTGCAAAACGGAATCCGAGACTACAATTCGAACAAGAAAATAGATTCGCATGGAAGTTCACTTGGTGCATATTCGGATTCGGTAAAAGGTCAATAGGTGACGTCCGGGAATTTCTTCAAGAGCCGGTCCTCCGATTCATGACAGCTCACGAGCCGCACACTTCCACTCTATCCAGCCGGCCCGTACGCACTCCCGCAACGGAGGAGACCCGGCTCGACGCGACTCTATCCTGTAGAAATCAGCTGCAATAAGCTTCATAAGCGGATCGGACACCCTCACTAAGACCCATCTTAGGGTACCAGCCCATATTTGTCAACCGCGATATGTCCAACAATTTCTGAGGAGTACCATCGGGTTCCGAAGCATCCCATTCGGTCTCTCCGTCATACCCCACCACGGAAGCCACCATGGCGGCCAGGTCGGCAATGGACTGGTCGTGGCCGGAACCTATGTTGAACAGATGCCTTGCGGCTCGTGAGCCTTCAGTGACTTCCCCGGGATTGGAAAACACGGTTTCGATACGGTTCATCAATAGAATGCACGCATCGGCCAGATCGTCGGAGTGGAGAAACTCGCGTCGCGGGGTGCCCGTGCCCCAAAGTCGGATCGAATTCCTCGGGGGAGGCATGTGGGGAACGGGCGGCACCGGCTTGTTTCCGAACCTGGCGATGGACACCAGGGTGGAAAGGAAGTCGACGGGAATGGCGCCGTATTTTGCCTCGTCCCGGGCGATTGCATCCCAGTCGCCCCGTGCCGCGAGTTTGCCCAGGTGGTACTTGCGGATCAAAGCCGGCAGCACGTGGGAAGTCAGCAGGTCGTAATTGTCATTCGGACCGTACAGATTGGTCGGCATGACGCTGAAAAACCGCGTGCCGTACTGGCGGTTAAACGCTTCGCACAGCTCGATGCCCGCAATCTTGGCCACGGCGTACGGCTCATTGGTCGGTTCAAGAAGGCCCGTGAGCAGGTATTCCTCTTTCAAGGGCTGCCCGGCGAACTTGGGGTAGATGCATGAACTGCCCAGGAAAAGCAACCCTTTCACGCCGTTGCGCCAGGCCGCCTCGATCACATTGCTCTCTATCTTGAGGTTGATCCGGATGAAATCGGCCGGGTAGGTGTCGTTGGCGCGTATTCCCCCAACCTTTGCGGCTGCAAGAAAAACGTATTCCGGGCGTTCCCCGGCAAAGAACGCGTCCACGTCCGCCTGTCTCTCCAAGTCCAATTCCGCGTGCGCGCGTGTGATGAGATTCGCGTAGCCGGCTGCTCGCAGCCTTCTGAGGAGCGCCGAGCCCACCAGTCCGCGGTGCCCGGCGACGTATATCCTGGAAGTGGGAATCATGGCGGTATCCAAACGAATGCTAACCGAAATCCGCCTCGCAACTGGCGGCCATGGGGAAGCCGTTGCGCTGGCAGATGGCGTCGCGGACCGCTTCCCGCAAGTCATACAGGACCATCTCTCGAACGAGGTGATCGAAAGTGACCTCCGGAGTCCACCCCAGTCGCTCGCGCGCCTTGGCGGGGTCACCCAGGAGGGTCTCGACTTCCGTCGGGCGAAAATACCGAGGGTCAACATGAACGATGGTCTGGCCGGGCCGCAAAGACGCCATGCCGCAATGCGCCGACACCTGCCGCAGAAGATCGGAGTCTCGGATCGCGGCGATTCTCCCTGTTTCCTCGACGCCCGTTCCGGACCATTCGAGCTCGATTCCGACCGCTTCGAAAGCTTTCCGGCAGAACTCGCGAACCGAATGTTGCTCGCCGGTGGCGATCACGTAGTCGTCAGGCCGGTCCTGTTGAAGGATCAGCCACTGCGCCTTAGTGAAGTCCCGCGCGTGTCCCCAGTCGCGCAGGGCGGAGAGATTGCCGAGATAGATTTTTTCCTGCAGCCCCAGAGCGATGCGGGCAGCCGATCGGGTGATCTTGCGGGTGACGAACGTTTCTCCACGGATAGGGGATTCATGATTGAAAAGGATGCCGTTGCATCCGAATATACCGTAAGCCTCCCGGTAATTGACGGTGATCCAGTATCCATAGAGCTTGGCCACCGCATAGGGCGACCTCGGATAGAACGGGGTGCGCTCCGTCTGCGGAATCTCCTGGACCTTTCCGTAAAGCTCGGATGTGGATGCCTGATAGAAGCGGGTCCGCGCTTCCAGACCCAGAATGCGGATCGACTCGAGCAGTCTCAGCGTTCCCATGGCGTCGGCGTTGGCCGTGTACTCGGGAGTCTCGAAAGACACCTTGACGTGGCTTTGGGCCGCAAGGTTGTAAATCTCGTCGGGCTGCACCTCCTGAATGATGCGCAGCAGATTCGTGGCATCCGTGAGGTCGCCGTAGTGGAGTATGAAACGTCGGTCTTGCTCGTGAGGATCCTGGTAGAGATGGTCGATGCGCTGAGTGTTGAAAAGGGATGCCCGACGCTTGATTCCATGAACGCGGTAACCCTTCCTGATCAGAAAAGCCGCCAGGTATGCCCCGTCCTGGCCCGTAATCCCCGTTATTAGTGCAACCTTGTTTGAGCTCATCGATACCGTATTCCTCGAATGAATTCGTTCTCAACTATCGGCAAAACGATCTCAACCCAAAAGGGCCTGGATCAGACGGTCGAAGCACCCTCGCGAACCCGGCGGGTGAGAGGGCGCGAGATCAAGGAGATAGTCAAGAATTCTTGCCACCGGTACATAGCGAGTATGCACCGATATGTCAAGGCATTTGACCGGGCGCTCAGTCGCCCGGGGGGGAAACCCGAGATGCCTTCGCGCTCCCAATTGAAGAGGGACTGCCGAGGGTTCGAGAACATCGAACTTGATTTCGCTTGCGGATGACCGTATGCTTTTTGCCCACAGGCACACATTCGCCCTGCGGTTTTGATGCGGTGCGATTCCGCTTTTCCCGCGCGTCGTCGGCGCGGGATGCCGCGGATGCGGTGCGCTGTGGAGAGTTGGACAGATGCTTGAAGATCCTGTGGAACAGCTGGCGGAATGGAAACGGGAGCTCGAAGGGGCATGGCGCGCAATACCGAAGCCCTTTCGCAACGATCATTCAGTGCGACGGACTCTGCAATGTCACCTGTTCGCAAGGCTCTGCGGTGCGGAGGTCCGAGTGGTGGCGGACTACCTGCCTCCCAGGGTGCAGGATCGCGCCGTCGATCTCATCGTCGTCCGCGAGGACCTGGAAATCGCGTGGGCGATATGTTTCGACACCCTGGTTGCCCTGGCCGCCGTCAAGAGCCTCGGGAGCTTCGCCGCCCGGAACAAGGTCATTTTCACCACGGGCATGATCGAGAAAAAGGTGCAGGAGAGTCGCTTCTTTCTAAACGCCGAGATTCAACACGTTCACTTGCGGCCGTTTGACCATTTTGCCTAGGGTTGTGAGGCGTCCTTCCGGAATGTCGCCCGTTGGAACGAACACCGTGAGGATTGGGTTAACATGGCAAATTATTTCGCATAATTGCCATCAGGCCTTGTGCATGATTACAAGCGCCTGGAAACAATATGAATTTGCCTTGACAATGGTTTGTCCCTATGCAATAAGCAAAGATGAAAGCCCATAGATAGAAGGTATAGGTGTGGGGCGATCTTGTCGCCATTAACTACTTGAATTCGATATATATTAGGGAGGCGTGGAAGAATCGTTCCTGAATTCGTTCGAGTGATCCATGATTCCGGATGGAGAATCTTTGTGCGATCACGCATCGCGGATGGATCGAATCACCACGTATCCGGGGTCAAGCTGATTATCCTGCTGCCATACTGACAACTCCGATCTGCACTTCTGAAGTTATTTCCACGCTGTTCATATGCCGGATCGATTACGGCACTTGTGTTGTGGCGTTTCGTTGTATGCTCCGGGTGGAGCCGTTTGTTTGTCATTACCGTAACCATCGTCAACCTGTTTTGCTTTTGTTTTCCGATCAGTCGGGAAGGTCGCGAATCAGGCTCATTCGGGTTCTCAATCTGACGGGAAAGCTCGAGCCTGGCTTGCCGCGCGGCGGGATGCACAGAGGTGGCATTTCGTGGAAAGGGCGACGGCGGTCTTTCGCTCGATGTCGAGCGATGTTAAGCCGGGCCCGATCAGGCGGCAGGCCCGTCGAGCCGGGGCGGGATCGGTCGGGTCGACCCTTCCGGTTCCCACCGGATTGGCTGCTCCCACGAAGGCGGAGAAGCCATGCGTTCTCCGGATGACTGCCGGTTCCACAGCAGGAGGTGAGTTCAAGAAAATCGCCTGGACCGAGTCGGACGGCCGAGGCCGGGGTCCGACGACGAGGGCTCGAGGGTATTGCACATTCCAGATGTGGTTCGGAGCAGCGTCGACGGCCGCACTCCGTCGGCGGCTCCCGCTCCCCCTCTCGGGGCGGGCTCGTTTCGCATTCGTGTTCTGACATCGTCCGGAACCCTTGATATTCGCATTCATCATTCCAGGTAATCCGAAGAGCCCGAATTCCAGGTGTGCGACAGTTGCTGCGACCATCCGGCGACGGAGAAAGGAGGTGGTGGAGGTTTCACACGGTTTTCCCGTTAATCCTCGATGAACTCTGGGGCTTTTTGTGACACGTACTAGCATTCCGATCATTTTCGATACATGAACATTCATAAATGAAAGGATTTGGCATGGCAGACCAGCAAACGACGATGCCGAGATGGGTCCCCCTGCTTTTGGGCTTACTGGGTAGCACCACATGCGGTATGCTTCTTTACGCATGGAGTGTTTTTATCAAGCCGTTGAACGCGGAATTCGGGTGGTCCCGCGCAGAGATCGCCATGGCGTTCGCGATCTGTTGTCTGATTTTCGGGTTGATGACGTTTCCCGCAGGGCGATTGAGCGACAAGATGGGTCCCCGCAAGGTTGTTATGACGGGCGGCATTCTTCTGGCGATCGGATTCATCCTGTCGGGATTCATCCAGTCAAAGTATCAGCTCTACATTACGTACGGTGTCATTGCCGGTTTCGGCGGCGGGATGATCTACTTGCCGCCCATCGCGACGGCGCCCAAGTGGTGGCCGGACAGACGGGCGCTCGCTACGGGTTTCGCGGTGGTAGGTCTGGGTCTCGGATCGTTTCTCATGGGCCCCCTGGCGACCTACATCATTGAGAAACCCGGCATGGGATGGCGCTATGTGTTCTGGTACTGCGGCGTTGCCATGGGGATCATGGCGCTGATTGCCGGTGCTTTTCTCGAGCCGCCGCCCGCGGGCTGGAAGCCGGCCGGTTACACGCCTCCCGCGCCTCCTGCGGGCGCGGCAGCACCCAAGGTGACCCGCGACTGGACGTACGAAGAGGCCAAGGGGGATACCAAGTTCTGGCTGCTCTACCTGGCCTACTTCTGCGGTTCTTTCGCAGGCTTGATGGTCATCGGACATCTCGCCGGTTTTGGAAGAGACGCCGGTCTTACGGCCATGGCCGCCGCCGGTGCGGTCAGCTCCCTTGCCTTCAGCAATGCGGCGACGCGTATTCTTTCCGGCTGGTTTGTTGACAAGATCGGTATTCGAGTCTACTTTGGCGTACTGTTTGCCTTGCAGACAGCGGCGATGATCGCGATTTTTCAGCTCGGCGGCAGTGTCGTCGGCTTGTCGATCGTTGCCATCGTCATCGGCTGGAACTACGGCGCCATGTTTACATTGTTCCCGGCCACGTGCCTTCAGTTCTACGGGCCGACGGCGCAGGGCAGCAACTACGGCCTCCTGTTTACGGCGTGGGGTCTCGCCGGTTTCGCCGGTCCCTGGGTCGGCGGCTGGCTGAAGGATACGACGGGGACGTACTACCTTCCCTTCCTTTGCGCAGCAGCTCTGTGTGCCCTCGGAACGGCGATCATTTTTATGACGAAGCCGCCGGAGAAGAAACACGCTTAGTCAGCACACTCCGGGTCAAGTTTCCGGGAATCTGAATGTAAGCTGCTCCGGGTTTCCCGGGGCAGCTCATGGTTTCGCAAAAAAAAAACCGCCCCACTGCATCAGGGGCGGTTTTTTTATCCTACCCGAAGGGGGATCGGAGCCGAATTCCTCAGGAGCATGATTTACCGGTCGATTCTCCGATCCCGCGCGCATGTCCTTAACGTGAACGTCAGCACTCGAGCCTGCGGGTATGGGTTACGGACCGACGCCGTAGACCAGGTCAATCAGCCTGGGTTCCCAGTTTCCGTCATTGCACCGATAACAGCTCTTATCGTCACAGATTTCCTGACCGCTCGCAAATCTGCGATCCTGCATCACGCAAAGTCCGCTGTCCTTGTATTCCATTTTTTCCTCCTTCGCCCGCCTCTTTCGCTGACTGTTCATTCGAGGCAGGCCCTTTTCAAGTGCCAATTCCCTCTTAGCACGATCTTATAATAATCATTCTTTGTTAGTAGTGCAACTTTATAGAGACTCAAGACACTCCATCGGGAACCCTTCCGGAATCCCCAGGCTCCATGGGGAAACGATGCCCCTGATGATGCCGCCGGGGATGTCCTCCCGAAGAGGCATGCTTTCTTATGTGTGCCTCGAAACGCTTCGCGCCGGGAGAATCGAGTGTTCCAGCCGATGCGGCCCCGGTCGTGCTGTAACGGATGACGATGCCGATTGTCGGTTTTCGTGCGGACCCCCGGATCATGGAGCTTCGTGTTTTTCGGTTTGACTTAGAATTGCGCCTGTGTTTTCAGTGTGACTCATAATCGTTGAAGGGGCCATGGCTTCGGTGGAGGATATGGGGGTCTCCGTGGGAGGCGTTACACGGCTGGACGCCGTAACGGGGCGGATGCCGGGACCGCGATCGGGAATCCGGGGGAGGACAGGCGGAAAATGGCAGAAAACGACCGCTCATTTTGTGGGAATCTGAGCCTTTCGGACGTTGGCAGCGAGGTCTGTCTCTCCGGTTGGGTCGATGCCTTGAGGGATCATGGGGAGGTGCTCTTCATTCACTTGCGCGACCGTACGGGTTTCATACAGGCGGTGTTCAGCCCGGAGTACAGCCCTCGCCGGGTTTACGAATTGGCGTCATCGTTGAGGAGCGAGTTTTGTGTTTCGCTGCAAGGCCGGGTTCAAAGGCGCACCGAGGAGACCGAGAACCCTCATATCGAGACCGGGAAAATAGAGGTGATGGTGCGGGAGCTTTCCATCCTCGCCCCTTCGGTTGTCCTGCCTTTTCCCATTTCCGAAAAGGCGATGACGGCCGGCGGCGGATCGGGGCGCGCCGATGCGGTTTCCGAGGACCTCAGGCTTCAATACCGCTATCTGGACTTGCGTCGTCCGAGCATGCAGGATCACCTCGCCAGACGTTATCGCATCATCAAGCGCGCCCGCGATTTTCTGGACACGCGAGGCTTTGTGGAAATCGAGACGCCGATCCTCACCAAGAGCACTCCGGAAGGAGCCCGAGATTACCTGGTGCCGAGCCGCGTGCATCCGAAGGAGTTCTACGCCCTTCCGCAATCGCCTCAGCTCTTCAAACAGCTGCTCATGATGGCGGGGTTCGAGCGCTACTTCCAGGTAGTCCGGTGCTTTCGCGACGAGGATCTGCGTCCGAACCGGCAGCCGGAATTCACTCAGCTGGACATGGAGGCGTCTTTCATCGACGAGGAATTCATCTTCGAGCTTACCGAGGAGCTAGTGGCGCGGATGTTCGAGGTGGGGGGAATCGAGCTGCCGCGTCCTTTTCCCCGGATGCCTTACGGCGAAGCCATGGAAACATATGGTTCGGACCGGCCCGATACCCGTTTCGACATCAAATTCGTCGAGGCGACCGATATTTTCGAAAACACCCGTTACGGAATTTTTAAGCAGATTCTCCAGCGTGGAGGGCGAATCAAGGGCATCAACGTCAGCGGGCAGTCGGAGAAGCTCAGCAAGAACGTGCTCCAGAACGAATACGCCAAGGAAATCGTGCCTTCGTTCGGGGCAAAGGGCATGACCTGGATGCGGGTGTCGGATGGGGAGCTGGATTCGAACATCGTCCAGTTCTTCAGCGAGGAGGAAAAACGCGCAGTGCTGAAGCGCTTCCATGCGCGCGACGGCGACGTCATCCTGATGATTGCCGATGCCTCCCACGACCTGGTGTTGTCGGCTCTCGGGCAATTGCGTCTGCACCTGGCGGACAGGCTGGGGTTGATCCCTCCCGGAGTCTTTCAACCCCTGTGGGTTACGGATTTTCCCCTTTTCGAAGCCACCGAGGACGGCGTCACTTCGAGCCACCACCCCTTTACGGCCCCGGATCGCGAGAGTTTCGATCCTTTCGATCTCCAGGGGCTCCTCGAGCTTCGTTCCCGCGCTTACGACCTGGTGGTGAACGGAGAGGAGCTCGGGGGCGGCAGCATCCGCATCAATAAAAAGGATATTCAGCTTCGGATTTTCCGGGCACTCGGGCTTTCCGAACAGGAAATCGAAGACAAGTTCGGTTTTTTCGTCCGTGCGCTGGACTATGGAGCGCCGCCCCACGGAGGCATTGCCCTGGGACTGGACAGGGTGGTCTCCATGATCCTGCGCACGCCGTCCATTCGCGAGGTCACGGCGTTCCCCAAGAACCGCAGTGCATACTGTCCCCTCACGCGGGCGCCTTCGCAGGTGGCGCAGGAACAGCTCAGGGAGCTTGGCCTGACGGACATGGGGGAAGCGAGGCAGGTTCGGCTCCTGCAGGAGCGCAAGGAGCTCATCGATTCCCTGTCGTGGGTATCCCGCATCGGGTTCGACGAGGCCGAACGTCCGGCCATCACCACCGCGCTTGCCGATGCCTTGCGCATGGCCGAAACCCTGGAGGGAATCGACTGCGATTGCGAGCCTCTCTTCTCGCCCGTCTCCGCGGTGTACCGCATGGGCGAGAAAATGGGGGCCCGGGAGTGTTCCCTGGCTGCAACCGGCGAGATTTTAAAGAATGCTCCGTCGGTGAAGGGGAATTACTTCAAGGTGGCGAGCATCCTGGAATAGGAGTGCGATCGGCCCTGGCGGGACCTGGGACGGATCGCGTTTCCCTGACGCCGCTCCGGGAAGCGCCGGTATGAAGCAAAAGCGGCGGGGGACAATCGGAGAGAGTCCAATGCAATCGGAAATTTTCTGTCATATCGACACACGGCCGGGTTCGAATACCGCGCGAGGAGCGCTCGTCGGGAAGCGGGCGGCGGTTCAGGCCTGCATATCGGTCGAGGGGTGGCCTACGGAAGCGGGCAGCGCGGCGCTGCGAGGATTTGTGGCGGTCGAGGACGCCACCGTGGTTGAACGCCTGAGGGACGCCGGTGCAAGCCTTGTCGGCAATACCCGTTCGAGCGAGCTGGGCTTCGGCCTTCACGGCGACGGAGCCGGAAAAGCCGTGGCCGGCGGACACGTCGACGTTGCCCTGATGACGGACACCATGGGTGAAGCACGGGCCGCGGCCGCTTCAGCCGGTGTCTTCGGTTTCAAACCGAGCTACGGGCAGGTGTCTCGTTTCGGCCTGGTGGGCCTGGTTCCCTCCATGGATTGCTGCAGTATCCTGGCAAAAAGGCTCGAGGACATCGAGGATGTTTTCACCGCGATCCGGGACGGTGACGACCGGGATCCGTCCTTGCCCGATCCCGCCCCGCCCCCATTGAGTCCGTCCGCGGGGCCCGGCCGTCGACCGCTGAGCGCCGGCGTGGTTGCTCAATGCCTGCAAGGCCTTTCTTCCATCGAACGCGCCGCTTTCGAGGCCGCACTCTCGAACCTCGAACGCGCGGGCATCGCCGTTCGGGAGATACCGTTCGATAAGTACGAGCTCTTCCCGGTCGTCCATAATGTGATCGGTTCGGTCGAAGCATCGTCGAGCTGCGGCAAATTCGACGGGGTGCGCTACGGGCACAGGGCCGCGGGTTCCAGGAACTGGAACGAGATGTATCTCCGGTCAAGGGCCGAATCCTTCGGCTTGCCGTTGAAGGCGTACCTGTTTCAGGGCGCCTGCTTCCAGTTCGAGCAATACGCCGTTTTCGAAAAGGCTTGCAGGATTCGCTCGGAGCTTGTCGGGCAGAGCCGCAGGCTGCACGGGGAGGTGGACGTGCTTGTCTCTCCTGCCCGGCGGGCCGCCTCGGAGTTTGGGAGGGCCAATACCGTCGGGCAACTCTATGAGGCATTCTCGCTCACGCTTCCCGCGAATGTGACCGGCCAACCCGCGCTCACACTCCCGGGGCTTGTGCCGTGTGAAGGCGGGGATCTCGGCCTTCAGCTCATGGGCGCGCCCTTCGGCGAAGAGCTCCTTCTCGGGATTGCCGGCAGGATACTTCAAGAATTGGAAGGAACAGGATGAGCATGGATCACGAGGCGGTAATAGGGCTCGAAATACACGTCCAGCTGAATTGCGAAGCGAAGATGTTCTGCCGGTGTCCGAGCAGGCCGGGGGATGAACCGAATCGAAACACGTGCCCGATATGTCTCTGGTTGCCGGGCAATCTCCCCAGGTTCAACCGGGAGGCACTCGAACAGGCGATTCTCGCCTCCCTTGCGCTGGACTGCGAAATTCAAAAGGAAAGCGCTTTCGATCAGAAAGTCTATTATTATCCGGACTTGCCCAAGGGTTACCAACTTTCCCAGTTCCACATGCCTCTGGCGATGAACGGTCATTTGAACATCACCGACGCGAACGGAGCAAGGAAGACCATCCGGATTCGGAAAGTGCACATGGAAGAGGACGTGGCGCGGCTCGTCCATGAGAATGAAGGAAGGACGCCTGTGAGCCTGGTGGACTTCAACCGCGCGGGGATGCCCCTGGTGGAGATCGTGACGGAGCCCGATCTGCGCAATTCCGGGGACGCGATGGAGTTTCTGCGCTGCCTCATCCGGCAGATCCGTTACTCGGGCAGTTCGGAGTGCAGCATGGAACAGGGGACGATGCGCGTGGACGCCAATGTCTCCATCCGGCCCGCGGGCAGCGATCAATTCAACACGAAGGTGGAAATCAAGAACATGAATTCCATCCGGAGCGTGGGGGATGCCATCGCGTATGAAATAGAGCGGCAGAAGGAATGTCTCGTTGACGGAGAGCCCATCGTGCTTCACACCCGCCTCTGGGATCCGGAAAAACGCGTGACGTCTCCCATGCGGGGGAAATTTGAAGGCCCTTGCGTGCCGGATCCCTCGGTGCCGCGGATCGTGATCGAAAGTGAATACCTCGATGGCGTGCGCACACGCCTGCCGGAAATGCCCGAGCAGAAGGCGCAACGTTTTGTGAAGCAGTATGGGCTTACTTACGAGGATGCCGCGACCATGTGTTCCGAGCGGTCCGTGTCCGAATACTTCGAAGCGGTGGCGAACTGCGGCGCGTCTTCGCGCCTCGCGGCCCAGTGGATTGCCGCCCAGGTGCTGCCCTTGCTCAAGGAGTGCGATGAAACGGTTTCCACGAGCCGCCTGACGCCGGATCGCCTCGCGGGTCTGCTCAAGATGCTGGAACGCGATGAAATCAACAGCAGTGCGGCAAAGGAGGTTCTCGGAAAGCTCCGGGGAAGCGACGCGCCACTGAAGGAAATCGTTGAATCAGGAGGTTTCAGGCAGCTTTCGGAGGTCGACCAACTGGAAGCGGTCGTGGATCGGGTCCTGGAAGAAAACCCTTCCGCCGTGGAGAATTTCAGAAAAGGCGCATCGAAAGCCCTGGGATTCCTCATGGGCCAGGCGATGCAGGCAACCCGGGGCAAGGCGAACCCCCGCCTGTTGAAGGAAATCATGACGCGCAAGCTCGAATGAGCCGGTCCGGCCGGGGTTCCCGTCACGGTTTATCATTCACGTTGAGCGGTCGATGGCCGTGAGACTTCCTGAATCACAATCCCGAGGTCTTTCTCCCCTTCGGCAGCCCGTCGTATTGCCGTCGCGCGTCAAGGTTCCTGAAGTGGAACCGGTTGCTGGCCCGCCGTCCGGACAAGGCCGGCGAGGGCGAGGACGCAAAACACCGCGCCGGCATAGAAGGTGTATGCCGCGCCGAGACGATCCCAAAGCAGTCCGGCCAACACGCTTGCCAGCAGCATCGCCAGTCCGCTCACCAGGTTGAAAAAGCCGTAGGCGGTACCGCGCAAGTCCGGTGGTGCAGTATGCGCGATCATGGTCGCGAGCAATCCCTGGGTCATGCCCATGTGGACACCCCAAAGGCCGATACCTGCTAGCATGACCTCCCAGTGATCGCTCATCGCCAATAACAGATCGGCCCCGACTAAAACGAGCAATCCGAGTGCCAGCAGTTTTGTGTGGCTCATATGATCGGAGAGCTTGCCGAATGGGTACGCAGACAACGAATAGATGACATTCATGACCACCATCGCAAGCGGCACGAAAGCAACCGGAATGCCACCCTGTTGGGCTCGCAGGACGAGGAAAGCCTCGCTGAAACGGGCCAGGGTGAACACCGCGCCGACGCCGACCACCCACCAGTAAGCGCCGCCAAGACGGCGCAGGTTCTCCCCGCGGATCGGATTGCCGCGCTTCTCGCCCGGATGACGCGCCGGCTCGTGAAGGCCGAGGAAAAGGAGAGCGACCGCCATCAGACCCGGAATCGCCGCCACCCAGAACACGGCGCGAAAATCGTTCGCCCATAGGAGCATCAATACGACCGCCAGCAGCGGGCCGACAAACGCGCCCACGGTGTCCAGCGACTGGCGCAGGCCAAACGCCGCACCGCGCAAATGCGGCGGTGCGATATCGGCAACCAACGCATCGCGCGGCGCACCGCGCACCCCTTTGCCGATCCGATCCAGCATACGCGCGGTGAACACAAGGTCGATGCCGGATGCAATCGCAAACAGCGGCTTGGTCAACGCGCCAAGCCCATAGCCCAACAAGGCCAACCCTTTGCGCTTGCCGAGGTAATCGCTCAACGTCCCCGAGAATACCTTGACAATCAGCGCCGTGGACTCGGCGAGCCCCTCGATCAAACCGACGGCGAAAGCGCCTGCTCCCAGTGTCGTGACCATGAACATGGGCAGCAGGCTGTGGATCATCTCCGACGAGATGTCCATCAACATACTCACGAAACCAAGAATCCAAACCCCTGCGGGGATCTGCATTGACGTGATTTTTGCGCTGGTGGTGACTTGCATGCCGTCGACTCCGTTAGTGATAGAGAACAAAGAGTAGGCATTAGCTCATGAAAGGATTGGCGAGTCAAGCCCCTTCGTTCTCAGCCGGAAATCATGGAGTCAACCGGGCGTGAGCCGGTGTCTGAGTCTCATTTGAAATCCTGCAGCACCGCGGCATCTTTCGGGGAGAGGGCATCATGCGGTCAATCGGAGGGGGACGGCGGGCTATTCGACCAGCACCGGCTCGCGAAGGATCAGCTCGATGGCGCGACGGGCCGAGGCGGCGAGGGATGGGTGTGTCTCCGAGAGGGACTCGATCTGCCGGAGGTGATCGGCGGTCCGTAGGATGAGCATGGCAAGGTCCCCTTCATCCATGCCCGAGATTTCCCTGACGGTCTGCCAGGACGATCCTCCGGCCCAGTGATGGACGGTTGCCGTGGCCCAGAAGGGCATGGGGGGAACGGAGAAGCCCTCGGCCTGGAGTCTTTCGCGCAGAGGCTGGAGACTGTGCAGCATGCGGAAAAAAGGCTTGGCCAGATCGGGGAATTTCCAAACCAGCGAGGAGAGCTGGATGTCCCCGTGCCTTTCCCGGTCCATGACGAAAGGCGCAATGAGGGCACCCAGCAGTTCGGGGTCTTCGGCGGGGAAAACGTTGCGACGGATCCCTTCGGAGATGAGCAGCGGCTGGTCCAACCTGAGTTTCGATGCCCAGGTGCCGTCACGGGTGAGCCGCCCTGCGGCGTCCACGTACCCTTCATCCCCGAGGAGACGGAGGTGCTTGAGGAAGGATTGCCAGAGCTGATCCTGGATGGTTTGCACCCGCGCACGGTATTCGAAGTGGCGTTGCAGCGCAGCGGTGAAAGGGTGGGAAGTGCCTTTCAGACACGGGGCGAAGAGCGCGCACGCGCCGCAGGGCAGCGCCGCCAGTTGAACGGTCAGCTCGTTGATCTCGCGCACCGCATCGGGGACCGGCACCGTCGGCTCCCCCTCGGGCCGGCAGCGCATCGGGCGCGGCGGATGCTCGGCCGCTTCGAACATCAGCGCCTCCCATTCCTGCCGGTTCTTGAGGGAAGGCAGGGGCGTGATGATCTCGCCCAGGTCCATGATGCGATGGAAGACCACGTGATGGGTCCGTACGTGGTCCCTGCGAAAGCGCAGGGGCTCCGCCAGCCGTACCGCTTCGACAGACCTTCGGGAGACCTGGGGATGTGCGACCGCAACATAGGGGGTACCCCGCCTGCTGCGAAATACTCTGCCCGGAACCAGCAATGATCCCATGGAACCGGACGTCGTTTGCCTCCTCAGGTTTTTCTTGGCTCTACGCCGCATTTCCCTCAACGCCTCGTATCGAGGGCGAATCTCGACGAGTTGTTCCACCGATCCGCACGCCGTTTCGGCAATCCATTTATCGAGTTCGCTGCGCGCCTCCTCGAGTTCCCGCGAGATGTCTTTTTCGCGATGGAGGTTCTGAAACGTGGCCAGGGAGGCGCCGAACAGGGTGCGTATTTCCTCGGGAGCGTGGGAGAGGAGCAGGTTCAGGACCATCGAGTGGTTCACCCGAATCTGACTGGCGATCGGATTCGGGGGGCTTTTCAGCAGATCGTGGATCAGCTGGGGGTTCTGAAAGGGTCCGGGAACGACGAGCGCAAAACCGATTTCATCCATCCCGCGCCGACCGGCTCGGCCGGTCATCTGCAACAGGTCCGTGGCGGTGAGCTCGAGGAATTCCCTGCCGTTGAACCGGTCGCTTTGCAGGACAACAACCGTGCGCGCGGGGAAGTTCACTCCGGCGGCCACCGTGGATGTCGAAAAGATGGCCCGCAGATGTCCCCGCTGCATGAGTTTTTCAAGAAGGAGCTTCCAGTGCGGCAGTTGGCCGCCGTGGTGCGCCCCGACCGCTGCTTCCCGGAGGATGGACAGGTGTTGGTGGTTTCTGAGAAACGGGAACGAGTCGAGGAGCCCGTTCAGCCTCCTGTGAAATTGCTTCACCTCTTCCGGTTTGCGGCGCGGCGCCCTGCACAGGGAGATTGCCCGGTCACAATCGGCCCTCGACTTCAGAAAGAAGATCGCGGGGAGGAGATTGGCGCGGTCCAGCACCTCCATGAGCCCGGGGATATTGGGGAATTCGTTCCGGGAAAACGACCCGGGTTCCACGCTGCGAATTTTTGCGAACAACCCGCGTCGTGTCCCCAGGGGAGTCAACTCGCCGGACGGAAAGACAAAGAGGGGGAAAAGCGGGACGGGTCTCTCCTCGGTGTTGACCCAGGAGCAGGGAGAGCTGCGCAGCCACTCGAGCCATGCGCAGATATCGCCCGCATTTTCGACGGTCGCCGAAAGCAGGAGCAGCTTCACGCGCGGGGGCAGGTAAATCAGGACCTCTTCCCAGACCACTCCGCGGTCCTCGTCGCCGAGATAGTGGGCTTCGTCGAGCACCACCAGGTCGACCTCGAGATCTTCTCCCCGGTGCATGGTGTCGTAGAGCTGATTCCGCAGGATCTCGGTCGTTCCCACGATTATCGGTGCCTGCGCATTTTCCTTGCGGTCTCCGGTGAGTATTCCCACGTTCGAGGCGCCGAAATCGGCTGAAAACTCTTCGTATTTCGAGTTCGAAAGCGCTTTCAGGGGGGATGCGTACCAGCTCTTGCCGCCTCGTCCGAACACTTTCCGGATCGCCTCGACGGCGATATAGGTCTTTCCGGCCCCGGTGGGCGCGGTAACCAATACATCGGAAGCGTCGAGCTTCTCCAGCGCCTGCAACTGAAACGGATCGGGAACGAACGGCTTGGGCTCGGGAACTCCTATCTTCTCCAATATACGCTGGAGGCTGCGATGAATGCTGAAGGAAAACGGCTGCTGACGCTCTTTCGCAACGAATTTGCGCGGGGATCCCCTTCTCGTTCTCCTGCGGTCAAATGAACCGTGCGCGTCGATTCCCAAGGTTCCCCCGACATGGATGCATGATTGGATGCTCAATTGTGATATTATCGTCCAGAAAGGCGCGGAAGCCAAGAGATATGATCCGAAAGGACGCGCATCGCCGCGATCGGCCTTGTCGGCTCTTGTAAGGAGTTCCGGAACTTGTTAAATATGCGGGCAAATCGAACGTGCTCGCGCGGGCACGAGGATTTGTCCACGTTTGGCTCAATTGAAGGGATTGGAACAAGATGAGAATCGCCGTGATTGGAACCGGGTACGTGGGGCTGGTGAGCGGTGCGTGCTTTGCTGAATTCGGACACGAGGTCACCTGCATCGATAACGATGAAGCGAAGATCGCCCGTCTCGAACAGAGAGAAATACCGATTTATGAACCGGGGCTGGACGTCCTGGTGAAAAAAAACCTCGAGGCCAACAGGCTCGTGTTCTCGACGGGGTACAGCCCGGGAGTGCCCGAGGCCGAAGTGGTCTTCATTGCGGTGGGGACCCCCGCATCCCGCAGGGGGGACGGTTACGCGGATCTGAGCTTCGTGTATGACGCGGCGCGGCAGTTGGCCCCCTTTTTGAGCGACTACACGGTCGTGGTGAACAAAAGCACGGTGCCGGTTGGAACGGCGCGCCAGGTGGCCAGGATCATGTCCGAGGCGAATCCCACGGCGACCTTCGACGTGGCGAGCAACCCGGAGTTCCTGAGGGAGGGTGCCGCCATAAACGATTTCATGCATCCCGACCGGGTCGTGATCGGCGTGGACTCCGCCAGGGCCGAGGAAGTCCTGAAAGCGGTCTATCGCCCATTGTACCTCATCGAGACCCCTTTCGTGATAACCAGCATAGAAACGGCCGAATTGACCAAGTATGCCGCCAACGCCTTTCTGGCCACCAAGATCAGTTTCATCAACGAGGTGGCCAACATCTGCGAAGAGATCGGAGCGGATGTCCAGGATGTGGCAAAAGGGATGGGCCTCGACGGACGAATCGGGAAGAAGTTTTTGCATGCCGGCCCCGGCTACGGCGGCTCCTGCTTCCCGAAGGACACCCATGCCCTGCTGCGCATCGCGCAGGAAAACGGAGTGACTTGCCGCGTCGTGGAAGCGGTGGTCGAAGTCAACGCGGCTCAAAAGGCCAGGATGGCCAGGAAAATAAGGAAAGCCCTGGGCGGTGATGAGGGGGGAAAGACCATCGCCGTGCTGGGCCTCGCATTCAAACCCGAAACCGACGACCTCCGCGACGCTCCCGCTTTGACCATTCTTTCAACGCTGCTGGAGCATGGAGCCCGATTGCGCGCTCACGACCCCCAGGCAATGCCGGAGGCGGCGAAGGTTCTTCCCGGAGTGAAGTATTGCTCGAGCCCTTACGAGGCTTGTGAAGGCGCGGACGCCGTGGTTCTCCTGACCGAATGGAACGAGTACCGCGCTCTGGACCTGATGCGCATCAAACAGTCGCTCAAGCAACCCATATTCATAGACCTTCGCAACGTTTACAGGCCGAAGGCGATGGCTCAACTCGGTTTTGCCTACCACAGCGTGGGAAGAGTAAAGGTTGGCTAGCGGGATCGTTCCTCATTCATCGTTCAAGAAACGGCCTCCCGTCTTTTCGGACGGGAGGCGCAACGTCGGAACGGCTCGCAGGGCGGCCGGGCTGCTGATCGTGCTCTTGAGCATGCTTCTTGCCGGTCCGCCCGAGACGGGGTTTCCCTGCCCCGCTTCGGCTTCAGGATTGCACGACGCCGGTTCGACCGGAAATGAGAGGGGCGGGGATATGCCCGGCCGGGGCCGATCATGCAACCCTGGAGAAGCGTTTCGCGTCCGCCCGGCCACTCTCCCCGCAGTCTGGCTCCCCGGTTTCGACCCGGGCCGGGGCGGCCTCCTCTACGCACAGCGATCCCGTATTCGCGGTTCTCGATTGCCGGTGTATGATGTTGCAGTCGTTCGGGAATTTCCGCATGATCCCGGCGCATTCACTCAAGGTTTGACCTTTTCTCACCGATATTTGTATGAAAGCACCGGGTTGACCGGAAAGTCGAGTCTGCGCAGGGTGGAACTTGAAACAGGGCGGGTCGACAAGTTCAAGCCGCTTCCCGGGATAGTGTTCGGCGAGGGATTGACCGCCTGGGCAGACAAGCTGATCGTACTCACCTGGCGGACTGGCGTCGGGTTTGTGTTCGACCGGGAGTCCTTTGAGCAGGAGGGTGAATTCACCTATCCCACGGAGGGATGGGGGATCACTCACGACGGCAGGGAACTGATCATGAGTGACGGCAGCGCGAGGCTTTATTTCCTCGACCCTGAGACCTTTTCGGAAACACGGCGGATCGAGGTTCGCGACGACACGGGCGCGGTGACGCGACTGAACGAGTTGGAATTCATCAAAGGGGAGATTTTTGCCAACATCTGGTGTGAGGACGTGATCGCGCGAATATCCCCCGACACCGGACAGGTTCGGGGATGGATCGACTTGCGTGGGCTGCGGGACCGGCTGGGTCATTCGCATTCGGCCGAGGTGCTCAACGGCATAGCCTACGATGCGCAGGGAGACCGCATTCTCGTGACGGGCAAGTTGTGGCCCAAGCTCTTCGAGATCAGGATCGTCGCCAGAAGCGGTCGTTCCGGGACGGATTGCCGAGTTGCGCGACGACAGGCCGATCGGGGCGAGTGCGGTGCGCGTCCGGAACGAGAAGCGTCGAGAGCGCGGCCGATGAGAGAGCGGAGGAAAGGAATACCGGTATTACAGAATGCCTTCCGAGGGGAGCGGCGGTGACCGGTGATCTTGACACGGTGAGAAAAGGCTGATTAAATGCGCGTGTTCGATAATGGCAAACTGGTCGAAAGACCAGGGCGCAAAGCCACTGGCCTAAGTCCCCTCTGAGGATACGGTAGCAGGGTCGCCGGGCGCTCTCATATAATGAGCGGTGGGAAGGTCTGTCCTCGTAACCGCACGTTCTGCCATGTGCTCCACCCGCCATCTCTCGCTCCGACCTCTCTGTTGTACAGGCGGTTGCCCGACGTCCGGGAAGAAAGCTGGATAGGGTTCGCGTCCGGATGCGAATTGTTGACAGGAGTGAAAGATGATTCGGGAACTCGATGAATTTGAAGTCAAAGCGCTCCACTACGAACTCCTTCTCAAAGACATCATCGCTACTGCGGAAAAACTGCCCGCCTTTCCCTCCACAGCCTGGCAGGTCATGTCCCTGCTCAAGGGAACGGGATCGAACGAAGAAATCGAACGGCTGATCAAGAGTGATCCCATCATTTCTTCAGGAGTGCTTGCCCTGAGCCAGTCGGGACATTACGGCCGCAATTTTGCCATCGGTTCTCTCCTGGATGCCGTCCTGGTCCTCAAGGGTGAGAAGCTGATCGAGATGATCCTGGCCGCCAGTGCCGCGCGCTATTTTGCCGGTGAAATCTCGGGTCAGGAAATGCATCATCGCCGGTTGTGGCTCCATTCGGTCGCCACAGCCCTGACGGGCGAAAGACTGGCCCGAGTGCTCAATCAAAAGAAGCCTCTGACCGTTTATACCGCGGCACTTCTCCACGACGTCGGAAAGACGGTGCTCGATCTGTACGCGAAAATCTACCTTCACGCCAGTCTCAAGCAGCTCAAGCAAAGCCATTCGAAGTTGATTGACATCGAAAAGAAGGCCCTGGGTGTGAATCACCAGGAACTGGGAGAGTTGATCGTCCGACGTTGGAAGTTTCCCGCAGACGTGGTTTCCGCGGTGGGAAGCCATCATACCCCCGAGGCCGCCCCCTACGAGCAGCACATTGCGGCGACCGTGTATGCTGCCAACCGGATCGTGAACGCTTTCGATCAGGATGATGTCGCGGACGGCCCCTTCGACCCGGATAACGATCCGATTTTCCAGAAGCTCGGCATCAACGATATCATCCTCAAGCAGATGCAGAACCAGCTCGAAGTGGACATGGACGACATGAACATGTTCCTCCTGACCTGAGTTCACCGGGCTGCGGGCCGGTGTCGGAAGAGAGCGTTCCAGGCTGCCGGCAACGGGAGAAAAAGCCTCGAATCCGCGCCCCGCGCACTTCGAGCCGCGATCATGCCGTCGTGCTGATCGACAAACGCTCCGCACACGGCAGGCCACCTTCTCGTCCCCCGCGCAAGATCGCCCGACACGGCGCCGTCGAAACAGCTCAAATCCCCCCGCAATTCTTTTCGAAGCCGAGCCCCGTTGCCGCGTTCACGGCGCACCGGGGAGTCGCCCCCAAGCCGCGGCGCAGGATGGATTCCCATCACCGACTGCAAAAAAATGGAGCATGGTTGGAGGTAAAATAAGGCGGATCGTTTCTCAAGATGCCCGCGACGGCCGGGTGCCGCTTGAATTCCTTGTCCAGAAACCGTCGTACCGCGCTCCGGTCCCATCCTTCCGGATGTTTGAAACCCGTATAGAGAGAAAGGTCGCCCTCGTAAGGCAGCAGAGTGTCCAGCCGATCGGTTTCCGGGCCATACACCGGCAGGTTGAATATGGCGAGATTCAGGAAGTCGATCTCAGCGGAGTGCCGGACGGTGAATTCGAGGGTCCGGCGGGCTCGATGCAGATTCTCCGAGGGCGTGCCGAACAGCAGGTACACGTATGTGGAGACGCCCGCGGCATGCAGCGAACGGAGGACGCGGGAAGCGGTCTCGAGACGGATACCCTTGCGTTCCCGGTCGATCACTTCCTGGTCTCCCGATTCAATACCGAGTTTGAGCAACACGCAGCCGGATTTCCTGAGCGCGCGGCAGAAATCGATATCGGCCAGGTGTTCGGTGATTCGTGCGAAGCCGTACCATGGCGTTCCCGGCGGCCGGCGCACGATGGCCTCCATGAGGTCCGGGCTGACGGCGTTGTCCAGCAGGTGAAGGAGGTCCGGTTGCATGACGCCGACGAGGGATTCGAGATCGTCGAGCACCCTCCCGGGTGGGACCGGGACGTAGGGGGTATTTTCCGCGCGCTCGGGGCAGAAGGAACATTTGCTCCAGTAGCAGCCGCTCGATGCGCTGTAGGGCAGAACGGAGCCGGGAGAAAGGTAGTCGCCGAGCGGGAGATGGCTGAAGTCGGGGAGTGAATGACGGTCGTCCGGCTTCTCCATGCCGGCCAGAGACAGCAGGACACTTTCGCCGGGCCCGGCGACCAGGTGATCCACCAGTCCCGCAAAAGGATTTCGCCATCCCGGTCTTCTGGCCCACGAAGTGACCAGCCCACCGCCGATCGCCAGTTTGATTTCCGGCCATCGTTTCCTGAGAAACCCGATCATGGCGAACGTGCACAACGCCTGGCTCAGGAAGTTGAGGGAAAATCCGACCAGGAACGGCCCGGTCGCCTCGACCGCGTCCGACAGTCTACGACTGAAATAGGGATAGAACGGATTTCTCTCGGGGCTTTCCGCCGCTTCGAGCAAGTCGTCGCTGCAAACCGGGGAAAACCCTTCCTGCTGAAAATTCGAGAGGTTTACCCTTGCGACGGGGGCTGCCGCCGTTTCCACCAGCCGGTTGAGGTCCATGACCGTTCGTTTGTAACGATCCAGGTTGAAACGGCATTCCCGGCTCCTGATGAATCGCAGGTTGGCGTCACGATTTCGGACGGCGCGGGCGGTCCACTTGTCTCGTGCGTTTGGCGGGTCCTGAATGGATGCGAGAATGGATTCGACATTCAGGTCCATCACCACACAGCGTATGCGGTGCCGTTTCAATGCGCCGGCCAGCCTGGCGACACCCGGCGGCGGCTCGCAGGGTTTTGCGACGGGAGGATGAATCAGTAACATTATTTCGCTGCATACCCCTTTGCGGGTTTCTCGGGGGAGGGGCGGCCGAGCTTCAGAGCATCCAGCGGTTTCGTGCCGAGTTGCCGCATTTGCCGCAGAATCCAGTTCTTGCGGTGCAGAATATACGAAGAAGGGGATCTGGCCGAGTAGATCGACGGATTGGGGAGGATCGCGGCCAGCAGGGCCGCCTGGTCTCGGCTCAGTTCCCGCGCGCTCTTCTTGAAATAGGTCAGAGCGGCCGTCTCCACTCCGTAGATGCCGTCTCCCCATTCCGCCGTGTTCAAATACACCTCGAGAATGCGCCTCTTGTCCCAGCAGAGCTCGATGACCACGGTGAAATAAGCTTCGAGTCCCTTTCGGATGAGGCTCCGTTCCTGCCACAAGAAGAGGTTCTTGGCCACCTGCTGGCTTATGGTGCTGGCTCCCAGCAACCGTTTTCCCGTCCGGTTCTGCCGGATCGCTTTTCTTATCGCCTTGAAGTCAAAACCTCGATGCGTCGGGAAGCTCTGGTCTTCGGCGGCAAGCACGGCCAGTGCGATATGGGGGGACACGCGGGTCAGAGGCACCCATCGATGCCGGATCTTCTGCTGTCCGCCGGCGGAGAACGCCCCCCGCACTCTTTCCTGGACCATGAAAGAGCTGAACGGCGGGTCAACCCACTTCAGCAGGACCACCAACAGGATCGAACAGCCCATGGCGAGAAAGACCATCGCGCACAGGAGCCGGATGAAGGACCTGACCCTGGCGATTACAGGACGCTTGTTTGAGGGCGGGGAGCCTTTGCCGCCCTTGTAGACTTTCAGCAAAATCGCCCTCTGCCTCACACCGATGCAACGCCGAAACGGGACCCGGGCCGTTCGGAACCGGCGTGGCCCGTGCCGCGCTCAGTCCTCATGCGCCGCCCAACCTTCTAAAGCTCCTCGGGCGTGATCCGATGTTCTTCCCCCAGCTCGAAGTCCCGGAAATCCGGGTAGTCCTGGTCCAGTGCCACGCAAAGGGGCAACTGCCTGCTTATGGGCCCCCAGTGCTGAATGGGACCCGGGCTGTTGAAGCGGTCTTCCGCTGCCCACTTGTCCCGGTTCTGAGCGAATGCTTTGAAAGCGGGAGAATCCAGGCTCACGAGAGATTTCTCGATCACCATTTCTTCCTTGCCTTTCCGCATTTCAACGGTGATCAGACCGGCCAGCGGGAGGGCCAATACCTTGCCTCCCCTGTAGAAGTCGGTGACGGCGGCCATATACCCGCTCTTCCCCGAGAGGACAAGGGAGCCGGCCGTCAGGCCCAGGTTGAATGTGAACGAAGCGTCAAAAGAAGTGGGCTTGGCGCTGCGTCCTTCGTATCCCAGAAAATGGGACTGGACGGAGAGGGTCGTGCCCTGGATCTTCTCGATCTGTTCCGGCGTGGCGTTGATCTTCCCCGGATCCTGCCCGAAAAACTTGCCCGGATGTCTCTTCACTTCCGACATCTTGTAGCGGATTTTCTCGATCAGCAGTCTCTCGGTTTCGATTTGTGAGACCTTCACGTTGCCGTGGTCGTCACGATCGAGGATGAGCATTTCCTCAATATCCTCGGGAAGAGAAGCCATGAGCTGCGCCGACTGGGGGGAGAGCAGCGGGTAGATGAATTCCTGTTTGTTCTTCAGGGTCGGCAGGTCGCGAATGTCCTTCTCGTATTCGCCAAGGACACTGTTGAGCTCCTGGATCAGCGTTCTCATCTCGGGAATGAATTCTATCAGTCCTTCCGGGACCAGGATGACGCCGTGGTTTATCCCTTTGAGCCGGCGCTCGGTGATGACGCGAACGATGTGATCCACGATATCGTCTAACGACATGTTCTTCTCGGCGATTTCTTCAGATATCAGCGCCACGGCGGGCCTCGTCTGCAACGCCACCTCCAGGGTGATCTTACTTGCCGTCCGTCCCATCAGCTTCACGAAATGGTAGTATTTGACCGCCGAAGCCGCGTCTTGCGTAAGGTTGCCGACCAGTTCCGAATAGATCTTCGTTGCGGTGTCGTAGCCGAACGAGATGGGAAGGTGAGCGCCGACGGCCAGGTCCCCGTCGATGGTCTTGGGGATGCCGATGACGCTGCATTTGATCCCTTGTTCCTCGAGGTATTCGGCAATGTAGGCGGCGTTGGTGTTGGAATCGTCCCCGCCAACGATCACCAGGCCGTCCAGCTTGTTCTTGAGAACGGTTTCTTTCACCTTCTCAAACTGCTGAGGGGTCTTGATCTTGGTCCGGTCGGTGCCGAGAAAATCGAAACCGCCGGTGTTGAGGCGCGCCTGGATGCTTTCCGTGGTGATTTCAAAGAGCGCCCCATTGATCAGTCCCTTCGGGCCCTGCTTGACCCCGAGTAGAGTGTTCCCGTGCCCGAGGGCCGCCTTGAGTCCGGCGATCACGTTGTGGCCGCCGGCGGCGGGGCCTCCGGAAAACAGCACGGCTACTCTTTTCCCGGTTACCTTTGAGGGCAGATCGGAACTGAGTGCTTCAAGCACACAATATCCGTGCCCGGCGGTGGTTTTCGGGAATATCTCCGCCATGCGTTCCGGATTCTTGCACTGGACGGTACAGTCGGTTTCCCGAAAAGCGGCGGGTCGGATTCGACCATTTTCGTCCAAAAAGACCCGGCATACCTGGATGGGCAGTTCCCGCACCGCATTTTCGAAAGGCGAATGCGTACCCTCCATCTGACTGAGCTTCGCAATCAATTCCTGCATTCTTCTTCCCCTCCTGCGTCGTCGGTGACCGGGAAAGCTCGATCCCGGTTGTCCTGGAGTTTCATGAGTTCAACAAATTCTTATATCACTACCGCGCCCGCCATGGAAGCCTTCGTCGACATCGACCTTTCACTCAAGTCCCTGCCCCAATCTTTGCCCCTTCGGTTTCCGTTTGCACTTCCCGCCCGTCTCGATCGTTCCGGTTCGATGGGGCGAGAGACTGTCCGGCACGGTATCAATGGTCGCGGGGGTTGATCCCGCATGGCCGGTGGATTCGCGGAGTGAATCTCTCGGGGCCCTTGACGATGGGTTTTCCGGTTTTCTTGGCGATGCTGAAGACCATTCCGCCGAAGAGCCATTCGTGGAAGAGAAATAAACCATACCAGTAAACAAGCCCTGCAAGGCCGCGCGGCACAAATCTCGACAGCTGCTCGAGCTCGGTCGTTTCTTCCCCCACGGGGGTGATCTTGAATTCAAGAATGGATTCCCCCGGGGTCTTCATCTCCGAGAGGAGCACCAGGTGATGAGGCGCCCTCGCATCGAGTACCCGGTAGAAGTCCAGCGCGTCGCCCGTATGCAGTTCCGCCGGATCCCGCCTTCCCCGGTTCATCCCCGTGCCGCCGACAAGCCGATCCACCCAGCCCCGCAAAGACCATAACGGGTTGGCGAAGTACCAACCGCTCGGCCCTCCGATCTTACTGATCGGCTCCCATATTTCTTCCGGGGTCGCCCTCAGTTGAATCCGGCTTCCGCATTCCAGGATCGTTCCGCCTGAGTAGTCGGCATCCCCGCAATAGGTCCACTCCGGCGGGCGCATTTCGCCGGCATCGGTCCAGCAGGTTTCGATGGTGTGCTGTTCAACCCGTTTCACTGCCAGTTCGATGGTCTCGCGGCAGGTGAGGAGTCTCTGGGGGATGATATGGTGAATTCGCGTGTCCCCGCAAACGACCTCGTTCTGCAGACCCTCAGCCAGAGGCAGCGCGATGGAGGAAGGGATCGGCGTCATCATATGGATCCAGAAAGCGCTCATGTGCGGGGTGAGGAAGGAAATCGGGATAATCACTCTTTTGGGCAACCCGCACACCTCGGCGTATATCTGGATGAGGTCTTCGTAGGTGAGTACGTCGGGCCCGCCGATGTCGAACGTCTCGCCTTTTGTGGCCTCCTGTTCGAGGCATCCCTGAAGGTAATGGAGGACGTTCCGGATGGCGATGGGCTGCACCAGGGTACGCACCCACGGCGGGGTGAGCATGACCGGCAGACGTTCCACCAGGTATCGGAGCATTTCGAAAGATGCGCTGCCGGACCCGAGAATCATGGCTGCGCGCAGGAAGGTCACCGGAACGGGTCCGGATTGCAGAATCTGCGCAACCTCATGCCTGGATTTCAAGTGCTCGCTCAATGCAGGATCGTCTTTGCTTCCCAGTCCGCCCAGGTAGACGATACGGTCGAGCCCCGCCGCGGCGGCTGCTACAACCATGTTGCTCGCACCGGTGCGGTCCGCCTGCGGAAACTTCCCCGAGGAAGCAGACACCATCGAGTGAACCAGGTAGACCGCGGCCCGGCATCCCTGTGAGGCGTTCTTGAACGATTCGAGATCGAGGACGTCGCCCTCGACCGCCTCGAGGAGTGAATGACCTGACCAGGGACGACACTTGAGCTTCTCCAGGTTCCTGACCATCGCCCGCACGCGATAGCCGGCCTCGAGGAGTCTGGGGATCAGGCGGCCTCCCACGTAGCCGGTCCCCCCGATGACAAGCACGGGTTTTGTTTTCATCAGATGCGTTCTCCCCCGAATGAAAACGTCGGAACAGCCGGGGAGGCGTTCCCGAAACGCCCGGCCTGCAACGTTTTCTCCTGATTGACATTGCCTGCGGAAAACTTAGTATGGTGTAGTCCGAGAACACAATCTATAGCGGTGTGCCGAAGAGTCAAGAAGAACGACGTTCAACGACGCGATGCCGCATTGGGCGGCCGCGCCTGGGAGAATTCCCGAACCGACAACCTTGCGCCTGGAGAGTGAAATGAGTTATCCTCCACATGTACCGGTACAGGCAGTCGTATCCGTGATCACGGGCATTCTCATTTTAATCATGCCGAAACTCCTCAACTATATCGTCGCCATCTACCTGATCCTGTCGGGACTCCTGATGATGTTGCGGTATTGAGACCAGGTTCGGGATCGCCACTCGTGCCTTCTTCGGGGAATCCGCCTTGAATCGGGTTTCACTGGGCCGTTTCGGGGGAACAGAATGAAAAGTCAATCAGGGCGCGGTGTCGCGAGACGTCGCTTTGAGAGCCGTCGTGACGTCTTTTTGTGCCTACTGGGCGTGATCGCCGCGATAACCGTTTCGGGTTGTTCAACCACCGGCGATTCCGCTCCGAATGCGAGCCCCGCGCTCCCGATCGAATCTCCGGTCCCCCCGCCCACGGCTCCCTCCATGGAGGACTCGGCCGGGAAGGGCGGCACCCTCACGGTGGACCGTGCAATACAGGAAGCCTTGGGCGTCAGTCCCGAACTGGACCAGGCCAGAAGCAGAGTGGCCGCCGCCGGCGAACAGGTCAGGCAGGCAGAAGCCATGTTCTATCCGCGGATCGTGCTCTCCCAGGAGTACAACACCACGGACAATCCGGTTTATGCACTGATGTATATCATCAACCAGAGGCGCTTCCAGCCGACGATCGCCTTCAACGATCCCGGGCGGCAGCACGATGTGGTCTCCGCGGCCCAGGGAGAATGGGCGCTGTTCGAGGGCGGAAGCCGACGGTTCGACCGGAGCGCGGCGTTGAATCAGCGCCGGGCTCAACAGGACGAAGTCTTCGCCATGCGCAACCAGCTCGTGGCAAGGGTCACCGAGACCTACTACCAGTGGTTGCAGTCGTTGGTGTTCATCGACGTGGCGGAGAAAATGCTCGAAGCCGCTCAATTGGATCAAAGACTCGGCGAGGCGCGGTACAAGGCGGAAATGGCCTTGCCCAGCGAAGTGCTCCGGTTGAAAGCCCGCACGGCCGAGGTGCGCGGCAGCCTGGTCACCGCGAAGTCGAGCGCCAGGCGTTTCCAGGCTGCTCTGGAACGTCTCATCGCCAGGCCCATCACCCAGGGGGAAATCCCGCGTCCGGAGCTTTCGTCGGATGAGCCGCCGCTTTCAGCCGCCGCGGAAGACGCCGATGCGCTCGTGGCTCAGGCTCTGAACCGGCGGCCGGAAATGGCGGCCATACGGTCGATGGTTCTCGCCGCGGGGGATCGCGTCAAGTCCGCTCGGGGAGGACTCCTGCCCAAGCTGTCCACCAGTGCGCGTTACCAGTGGGATTCGGAGGAGATCGTGGACGGCGAGGGAAGCTGGATGTTCGGCATACAAGCCGCCTGGCCGATTTTTGAGGGGGGGATGACCTGGTCGCGGATCGCCGAGGCACGGTCCCGTCTGCAGGAAATACAGGCGAAGGGCAGGCAGATCGCGCTGGACATCGCCCTGGAAGTCCAACAGGCGGCCTTGGCCGTCCAGGAGGCTGCGGAGAAGATCAAGATTGCGGAAGAGCGTCGGGCATGGGCCGAGAAGGCCCTGCGGGAGGTGCGGTTCATTTTCGAGAAACAGATTGCCGGCGTGGACTCCCTGCTGCAGGCCGAAGTGTCGTGGAACCAGGCGGAAGTGGCCTACACGGCGGCCGTATTTGAAGGCCGGATTGCCCATGCGCTGCTCAGAAAATCCCTGGGGGACTTCGCGGAATGGTTGGAGGCCAGGCATGAATAAGGCGCAGGAAGACGAAAAACGCAGGAAAGTCTTCAAGGAAACCGTGAAGGCCTCCGGTGCGGTTCTCATTCTGGTTCTGCTGATGGCCTGGCTTGCCGGGGGCTTCATGAAGAAGGTGCGACCCGGCCCCGTCCAACCCGTGGCGCCGGAGTCCGGAGTCAGGATGCAGGCAGTGGAGCGGCGTACTTTCCCGACAGTCGTCGAACAGGTCGGAACGGTCAGGTCCCGGACAGAGGCCCGCGTCTCCAGCCGAATCATCGCGCAGGTCAGGGAAATCCTGGTGCGCGAAGGCGATCCGGTGGTCGGTGCGGATGAGAAGGACGGGAAACCGACGGTCATGGCGCGCCTGGATGACGGCGACATTCAAGCCCGTCTGCGCCAGGCGGAGGCACAACTGGCCGCGGTCGGGAGGGCCAAGGAGGTTTCCTCCGCCCGGTTGGGCGCCGCCAGGTCCCAGGTGGAGGCAGCGCGGGCGAACCGCGAAAAAGCCTTTTCCGACTACAAGCGCTACGCGGAGCTGAAGCGTGACCAGGCTGCTACGGGCCAGCAGGTCGAGCATGCCCGCGCGCTTCGGAATGCCACGGAAGCTCAACTGCAGGGTTCGATCAAAGAAGTGCATGTCGCTCAAGGAGAGCTCGAGAGGGTGGAGGCTCAGCGGGAACATGCGGAGGCTGCCGTTGCGGAAGCTCGGGCCATGCTGGACTACACGATTATCCGGGCCCCTTTTTCGGGCAAGGTGATCCGGAAGATGGTCGATGTGGGGGACATGGCCTCCCCGGGACAGCCCCTTTTCCTGCTGGAAGCCCGGTCGGCACCGGAGCTGCACGCCCAGGTGACGGAATCCCTGGTACCCTTCCTCAAGACGGGTCAGGAATTCAGCATTCGAATCGATGCTCTTGACTGTTCATTCCCGGGGATACTCAGCGAAATCGTTCCCAGGTCCGACCCCGTCACTCGAACGGTCCAGGTCAAGGTGAGTCTCCCCCCGGATGAGCGGCTCATCAACGGTCTCTACGGCAGGCTTCCCATTTCTCGCGGTCATTATGAAACCCTGGTGGTGCCTGCGGCGACGGTGCAGCAGAGCGGCCAGCTCGATTTCGTGCGCGTGGTGGGTGCGGACGGCGCAACGCACAGGCGCTTTGTCACTCTCGGCGGGCGACAAGAGGGCCTTGTCGAGGTTCTCACGGGTCTGAAGGAAGGCGAGAAGGTTGTCGCTCCATGAATGAACCGGGTCATTCCTCGCATCACTGGATGAGCAAAATTGTCGAGGCCTTCCTCAAGGGCAACCTCTCCGTGCTGTTCATCCTCATCAGCCTGATTGCCGGTTCCGTGGCGCTCCTCATCACGCCCCGCGAGGAGGATCCGCAGATCGTGGTGCCCATCGCCGATGTGCTCATCAGTATGCCCGGGGCTTCCGCGCGCGAGGTGGAGCGCCAGGTTTCCACCCGCCTGGAGAAGCTCCTGTACCAGATCGACGGGGTGGAATACGTCTACTCCACGAGCTTCCCGTCACAGGCGATCGTTACGGTGCGCTTCTTCGTGGGAGAAGACCGGGAACGTAGCTGGGTGAAGCTCCACAACAAGATCCAGGCCAACATCGACCACGTGCCGCCGGGAGTTGCCGGGTGGGTGGTCAAACCCGTGGAAATCGATGACGTACCCATCGTCAACCTGACGCTCTACAGCGCCGAGTACGGCGACTTCGAGCTGCGCCGCATGGCCGAAGAGCTCGAGATCCGACTGCAGGCCGTGAACAATGCCGGCCGGACCTACATTGCGGGAGGAAGACCCCGCCAGATCTCGGTCGGCCTGTCCCCGCAGCTCATGGCCGGTCGCAACATCTCCCTGCTGGAAGTCCAGCAGGCCGTCAAGGCCGCCAACGTGGCGTTGCCCGCGGGGAACCTCACGAGAGACAACCGGGAAATCCGGTTCGACGCCGGTCGATTCCTGTCATCCACGAAGGATGTGGAAAGCCTCGTGGTCGGCGTCCATGAGGGGAGACCGGTGTTTCTGAAGGAAATCGCCACGGTTACGGACGGTCCCGCGGAAGCGCAGTGTTACACGCGCATTGCCCTCGGCGAGCGGGCTCATTCCGACATGGACCCCCTGGCGTCGAAGGACCCGCTTCCCGCCGGGATTCGGCCTTTCGCCGACTACCCCGCCGTGACCGTTGCCGTGGCCAAGCGCAAGGGAACCAACGCGGTATGGGTGTCCGAGGAAGTCAAAAAGCAGGCGGAACGGTTTGCCCGGGAAATCCTGCCGGAAGGCGTTCATCTCAGGGTAACCCGGGATTTCGGGCAAAGTGCGGACGACAAGGTGAACGAATTGGTGGAAGCGCTGCTGGTCGCCATAGTCATCGTGGTGATCCTTCTTGCCTACAGTCTCGGCTGGCGGGAGGGCATCATCATCGCACTGGCCGTGCCCGTCACTTTCAGTTTCACTTTGCTGATCAATTTCTTCCTCGGTTACACTATCAACCGCGTGACGCTCTTTGCCCTGATCCTTTCCCTCGGACTGGTCGTCGACGACCCCATAGTGGATGTGGAAAACATTCACAGGCATTTTTCTCTCCGCAAGGAGCCGCCCGAACGGGCCGTGGTGAGCGCTGTGAACGAGGTCCGGCCGCCGATCATTCTGGCCACCTTTGCCGTCATCATTTCATTTGTCCCCATGTTTTTCATCACCGGGATGATGGGTCCCTACATGGCGCCCATGGCGCTCAACGTGCCGGTGGCCATGCTGATGAGCCTTCTCGTCGCCTTCACCATCACCCCATGGCTTTCCCTCCACATGTTGCGCCGTACCTACGATCGACCGCATGAAAAGGAACCCGTCCCCGAGGAGGACGCGCTCCACAGGATTTACTCCGGGATCATGACGGCGGTGATCCGGCGCCGCGACCTGCGCTGGGGCATCCTGGGAACGGTGGTGATTCTTCTGATCTTCTCCGGCTGGCTCGTCACTTCGCACCGGGTGCCCTTGAAGATGCTCCCCTTCGACAACAAAAACGAGTTCCTCGTTGTGGTCGACATGCCCAGGGGTACCGCCCTGGAGACAACCGAAGCGGCTGCGCGGGCCATGGCGGACTACCTGGTCCGCGTGCCCGAGGTGACCGATGTCACCACCCACGCAGGGATAAGCGGTCCGATCGATTTCAACGGCTTGGTTCGGCACTATTACCTGAGGCAGGGGTCGCACGTCGCGGACGTTCACGCCAACCTGGTGGGGAAGAAGCACAGAAGCCTGCAGAGCCATGCCGTCGCGCTCCGGCTTCGCAATGATCTCCAGGATATCGCGATCAGGCACGGCGCCAACATCAAGATCGTGGAAAGCCCCCCCGGGCCCCCGGTGATCGCCACCCTGGTTGCCGAAGTCTATGGGCGTTCGGAGCAACCCTACGCGGAATTGGTCGAGGCCGCATCGGTCGTGCGCCGGCACATGGAGGAATTGCGCGGGGTTGTGGACGTGGACGATGTCGTGGTGGCTCCCCAGGGCAGGACCGTGTTCCGGGTGGATCGCACCAAGGCGTCCATGAGCGGCATCACCGACGAAATGATCGCCCTGAGTCTGCGCGGGCTTGTGGAGGGAGCCGTTCCAGGCCCGCTCAGGGTTGAAAACGAAGTCTATCCTCCATCGATCAAGCTCCGTCTGCCCAGGGAGGATCGCGCCCTGAAGGCCGACCTCGACCAGATGATGATCAAGGGGGCGACGGGAGCGGGAGTGTTCCTGTCCGAACTGGGAACTTTCGAAGAGGAAACGATCGACCAGCCCATCTATCACAAGAACCTCAAGCCGGTTGTGTACGTATTCGGGGAGACCGCCGGCCTGCCTCCCCCCGAAGCGGTGATCAGCCTGAGTGAAAGGACCGCGACGGACCAGCGGCTCAAGGAATTCGAGGTGATCTGGTCGGGAGAAGGGGAATGGGACATCACGCTCCGGGTGTTCCGGGACCTGGGGATCGCGTTCGGCGTCGCCGTTCTCGGCATTTACATCCTCCTGCTCTACCAGACCGGGAGCTATCTGCTTCCGGCCATCCAGCTGATCGCCCTGCCGCTTTCGGTCATCGGCATTCTTCCCGGGTTCTGGGTGCTGAACCTCATCAGCGGCGGGCGGGTGGGCGGGTGGGGTAACCCGGTTTACTTCACGGCGACCGCCATGATCGGTATGATCGCGCTGGCGGGCATCGCCACCAGAAATTCCATTCTGCTCATTGAATTCGTCGAAGCAAGGAGGCAGGAGGGCGGGGCCCTGGTTGCATCTTTGATCGAAGCGGGCGCCCTGCGGACAAGGCCCATTTTCCTGACCTCCTTTGCGGCAATGCTTGCCGCATGGCCGATCACCCTCGATCCGATCTTCTCCGGATTGGCATGGGCACTCATCTTCGGGATAGCCGTCTCCACCTTCTTCACGCTGATCGTTGTGCCGCTGGTCTACCACATGGCTTACCGGCGTACGGGGGAAGACCGAATCACATACGGGGAGAACAAAACTTCATGAAAATGCCCGATGATCTTTTCTGCGAAGTATGCTCGGAGAAGCGCGGGATCAATCCGGAAACGCTGAAACAGGTCATGATCCTGGCGGTGGAGATCGCCCGAGAGGGGAGAGAAGGCCGGCGGATCGGGACGATGTTCATCGTGTCCGATACGGATGAGGTTCTCAAGCACTCCAGGAACCTCATTCTCGATCCGCTCCTGGGACACCCCGACCACCTGAAGCGCATCGAAGACCCGAATGCGCGCGAGACCATCAAGGAACTGGCCCAGTTGGACGGCGCCTTCATCGTCTCCGACGACGGCGTGGTGGTGTCGGCCTGTCGTTATGTTGATGCGTTCTCGGAGGGGATCAACCTGCCCCTGGGACTCGGCAGCAGGCACATGGCCGCCGCCTCGATCACCAAACAAACGAAATCGGTGGCTGTGGTGGTTTCCGAGAGCTCCGTCGTCAGGGTCTTCGACGATGGCGAAATCGTGTCCGAGATCATCCCGGAACTGTGGATGTTCAAGCGATACGGTTCCCATTGGACCGTTGACGGGAAAAAGCTCGAGGAAGAAATCTCCGCGGTGACCGATTTGCCTTGAAACAGGGGCCGTGTCGTCTACAAGGGCTGTAGCGGCTGAATCCGGCGGAGGAACGAAGAAAGAACCCGGGGACCCTTTGGCGCGACAACCGAGTTTTCGGCGTGCGGGCCGCAGCGCTCCGCCTCCAACGAGTCAGGCAGGGCGTGGGGCGTCCTGGAGAGACACCGAGAGCGGGTGGTTCGATCGCCCCTCAAAGGAGGGGCAGCAACTCGAGTGGATTCCTGATGAGCGCCATGGCGCCGGCGGACAGGAGCTCATCGGCCGTGCGGAATCCCCAGAGCGCTCCCACCGCGAACATGCCGGCCGCCGTTGCAGTCCGCATGTCGGTTGCGGTGTCCCCCAGATAGAGGAACCTGCCGGGCGATATGCCGCTCAGCCCGGCGATCTCCAAAGCCGCGGCAGGGTCGGGCTTCCGCGGCACGGACATCCTCTCTCCAAACACGTAGTCGAATCGCCACCTTCCCAGCAGCTCTCCGACGACCTTCCTGGTGAAATCGTGGGGCTTGTTTGAAAGGACGGACATCCTGACATTGAGCCCGGCAAGTGCATCGAGAAGCTCGGGGATCCCTTCGTAAGGGCGGGTCTTTGCGTTCCACCGGTTCGCGTATTCCTCGCGCATGCGATCAAAACACTCCGCCACGAGGGCCTCGTCGCCGCGGCGTTCTTCCGGAAGAGCCCTGCGGACCAGATTTTCCATCCCATTGCCCACAAAGTACTTGTATCGATCCAGGCTGTGGACCGGAAAGTTGTTCTGCCGCAATACCACGTCCATCGAATCGGCGAGATCCTCAAGGCTGTCAAGGAGGGTCCCGTCCACATCGAAGATCACTGCCTGGTGTTTCATCGATTCCTCAAAGCATGGAACGTTACCGGGGAAAAAACGAATGTGCGACGAAACGGTCGAAAAACGTTCATGATTGCTGTGAAAGAGCAATCGGTTCGATACCCTTTTTGAAATTGCGGATCACCGACTTCAACCGGTTGCCGCTCTCACCCGCAATCTCGGAAAAGGACACCCCGACCCAGAAAACGCGGCATTCGGGGTCCAGATTGTACCAGGTGAACAACACCGGCAGCGTAAGGGGTGCGTCGCCCGCGGGCAGCGTGAGCTCGTAGTCCACGGCATCCTCACGGATAAACAGGTGTTGAGTGCCGATTTGAAGCCGTTCAAGCGCGATTCGTGCCCCTCCCAGGGACAGGTCGAGGATCTTCACGGGAACAGAGTCATCGGATTCAGGTGACTTGCAGCGCAGAAAAGCATCCAACTTCACCGGGTATCTCTTGTGTTTCCTACGGTCTCGAAAGGGCCACATGTTCGGTTTCTCCGTCCGAGTTCGTTCAGAACGGGTACACCCCCGGCACCGAAAGCCGGAATGGCCCGGTTCTTCGTGTGTACGAACCGGTCCGGTTGTTCGGGGAGACTGCGCTTGGGGCGCCAGTCTCGGGTCGCAATCCCCGCCCCGACCACTCAAGTTGTGTGGTCAGTCATCAAATCCGGGCGAACCTTGCGTTCGCCCACCCCATAGAAACGTATTGAATAAATCGGCTTGCCCGGGTTCGTGGTTCCCCGCCTTCCGAGCGCTGAGCGGGCCTGGACGATTGGAAATCCGGACTCCGCCTTCCCCACCGTGCTCGAAAGCGGCAAGATCGCTTGCGTACCGGCTTAATAATAGGAACTTTTCCTGGTTCGGTTGTTGTTGGTCTTTGCGCGCCCTCGGCTGCTGTCTCTCAGCACCCGGTAAATATCGGCCTTGTCCAGGGCCGACGCGTAGGTGATCGGCGCCAGGTTGTTCAAATCCCTCGTCTCGGTATCGGCGCCCGCAGCCACAAGCAGCTTGACGACCTCCAGATTGCCATGAACCGTGGCAACGGTAAGGGCGGTTCTGCCGAACTGATCCTGGATCTCGAGGTTCGCTCCCTGGCTCATCAGCGAGCGCGCCACTTCGGGATGGCCGTACTTGGCGGCGTAGATCAGAGCCGTCGAGCCTTCGGCATCCTGGAGATTCACCATCGCATTCTGCGAAGCCAGGTACATCACGATGTCCAGGTTGCCGCTCATGGCCGCTCCCATCAGGGCCGTCGAGCCTTTTTTCCGCAAGGTCGGTCCCTCGTCGGTGCTCTTGAGGTTCACATCGGCGCCGGCAGCGACCAGCATTTCCGCGATGTCGCGGCGCCCCGCCCATGACGCCTGCATCAGTGCAGTGGCACCGTAGGCGTCGTGCAGGTTGACTTCAGCCCCCAGGCTGAGCAGGTCGGCGACAATGTCGGAATACCCTTGAACGGATGCCAGCATGAGCGGCGTCATCCCTTCCCGGTCCCTCGCATTGATATTGGCGCCTTGGGAAACGATCTTCCGAATCTTGTGCGATTTCCCTTTGACTGCCGCATCGAGGAGATCTACATTCGCCCGTTCGGTTCTGGCGGCAGCCTCTCGCTTTTTCTGGTCGGTCGGATCCACCTTCTGTTGGCAAATCGCCGGGGACGAGAAAAGGAAAACCAACAAACACACCGCCGCTCCGTAAAATATGCCTTTCCCCTGTTTCATCGTCTATCTCCTGTTGATGCGTTTTATCGTGATCCCCACAGTTGTCTATTCCGGAAAAAAGCGATCTCGGAGTCTCGCATATCAAGAACGACCGATGAGTTCGTTTTCCTGATATACGTTCATGCAAGCATGCAACCGCACTTCAACCACAATATCTAAACTTAATCCCATTTTGCATCTCTATTGACAAGCAGTTTTTCCCTGTCCGCTCCAGCTGTAAATCCAGGCAGGTCCTCGCCCGCCTTCCTCCCGCCGAACGTCCTGCGCCTGTCTCGAGCCGGTAGACGTTCCCGGAACGGTAACGGTTGCCGCGAACATCTTCCCGCTGACCTGTGGGGATGCGAAGCTGCCCGGAAGCCTGGATCGCCTCGGCCCCGCGCTTTCCGGGCCGAAGAACAAGAATCCGTTTCTCCAGGTTTCACCCCGCCGGTGTTGTCGTCACCTGCATGGATGATCCGTTAACCGCCGCAGAGCGCCCGCGGAACCTCCGTATCGGCAGAGCCGCGCGTGTCGGCGACCGTTCCCATGCGGATGTCGTCCATCCGTCGCCGCCCCGGCAAGGCCTCCGGCTGCCTCCTGCCTCATATCCCGGCTACTCCGATTCCGAGCAGAAAGTTGCTCCCCATTGCACTTGAATCAATCGGCATATCCGTTCGATACCATAAATATAACGAGAAGAAGAAACATTATTCGAAAACATGTCCCGCGGACGAAAGAAAATCACGGACCTCACCCCGCCGGGGGATCCCGGTCCTCGCGCCGACCTTCCCGCATGCCAGGGCCGCCGCCGCGCTCGCAAAGCGCAGAAGCGCGGGAAATTCCAGGGACTGCGCGATGCCCAGGGCGAAGGTGCCGTGGAAGACGTCCCCCGCCCCGGTGGTGTCGCGCACGGGTACTGAGAAGGCGGGCAGCGCGCCCGATGCTTCTCCCTTCTTCCAAACAAGCCCGTTCCCGCCCAGGGTGATCACCGCGCAGGGTGCAAGCCGGCCAAGGATGTCGAGAGCGAGTCGCAGCTCATCCCGGCCGGTGAACCGGCGGGCGAATATCTCGGAAGCCACCAGGTAATCCACCAGGGAAGCCAATTCCCGGGTTCCTTCGTGAAGCGAGCCGGCGTCGAGGACCGTGGGAATTCCGGCAGCCCGCGCGGATCGCGCCAGGGAAGAAGAGATAATCGGTTCATGACCGTCGAAGAGAATGACGCCCGGGCGGCAGAGCGAAAGATCGAGGGCGAAGGATGACAGGGAAGGGGTGGCGGCTCTGTGGTTCACAACCGTGCGGGTGCCGTCGGGCTTGACGAGAATGACGGAAAGGGGTGTCGGATGAACCCCGCGAACAATGAAGTCCGTGAGAACCCCCTCCGCTTCCAGTTCGCTGAAATGCAGGCATCCGTATGCGTCGAGCCCGAGATAAGCCGCGAGGGCGCCGGAGCCTCCAAGCCTGGCCACGGTCACGGCAGCGTTTGCGGCAGGCCCGCCGCCGCAGGCCCACATGCCGGCGGCGAGGCACTTCTCATCCTCTCCGGGATGATGATCCACCAGCATGATCAGATCGTATGACGCATGTCCGACACAAAGAACATCCATCGCCGGATCGCCCTCGTCCAAAATCGTAAAGCGCGCAGTTCCCGCCGGTGCTCGCGTCCTGACGGCACACCTTCGCTCCTGCATCCGGTTCGGCCTCAAGCATACCCGACCTTGCGTCCCCGCACTACACAAAATCCCGCGTGCATGAAAACCCACGGGGTCGCGCCCCGCTCGCGGGGAATCGTGCATCTCCCGCCCCGTGAAAGGAATGGCTCAGTGTGGAGACACCTCCCTTCGATGAAAACAAAACTGGAATCGCGCCGCTTGATGCTTACATTAGGCTCATGCGCGCCGCCGGTTCACCGATGGGCCATGTGCATTCTCACATCGCGGATGGGACGATCCGCCGGTTTAAGCGTGCACCGGGTGCTTTTCCAACCGGGCCCGTTGGCACGGGACGAGAGCGGCGACAGGCTCCCTGGTGGCGCCGGCAAACTCATTCCGGTGATCGGCCGCTTCGACCGAAGCGGATTGGTGAGACAGGGGCGGGCATGAGAGGACAATCGATGGGTCCCGGTTCCTCTGATGGAGGAAGGCATTCGCCCGGGAGCACGGGTTTTCCCGCAGCAGGTCCGGGTGTTCGCGCCGGGAATGAACGCTCTTTGGTGCACGCAACAGCAGGAATTTGGACGTTTGTGCGAGCAATCGGGGGCCGGCCGCCGCGCGGGCTGCCGATCCTCTTCCCCGGGCGCTTTACGGAAGGGAGGTATTCGGAATGAAGGTGTTGATCGTGTTCTATTCGATGTACGGCCATATCTATCGGATGGCGGAAGCCGTCGCGGAGGGGGTCCGGTCGGTTGAGGGGGTGGAGGCGGTGTTGCGCCGCGTCCCGGAGACACTGTCGGCGGAAATCCTGGCGAGCATGGGGGCAACCGAGGCGCAAAAACAATTTGCGCATATTCCCGTTTGCACGGTCGATGAGCTCGGCGCCGCGGATGCGGTCATTTTCGGGACGCCGACCCGTTTCGGAAACATGGCCGGGCAGATGCGCCAGTTCCTGGACGCCACCGGCCGGCTTTGGGTGAGCGGCGCGTTGGTCGGGAAGGCGGGAAGCGTCTTCACAAGCTCCAACACTCAGCACGGAGGCCAGGAATCTACGATCCTGTCTTTTCACATCAACCTGCTCCACCAGGGCATGGTCATCGTCGGATTGCCGTATTCATTCCAGGGACAGTCGACGATGGACGAGATCACGGGCGGATCACCCTACGGCGCATCGACGATCGCCGGTCCGACGGGAGCCCGGAGCCCCAGCGACAACGAACTGGCGGGGGCAAGGTATCAAGGCAGGCATGTCGCGGAAATAGCTCGCAAGCTGACGCGAAACTAGCTCGATGCGGTCTCCATGAAGCCGCCATTGGAGGGAGACCACCCCGCCGAAATCACGGACAGGATTCCGGAAGCGGCGCCGGGGTCCGGGGGTTCTCCCGGATTTCGGCCGCCGCCCGCCAAACCCGCGCTTTGACGCGGTGGGGCCCGATCATGCGCCGAAGCGGTAACCCGGGGCGTCGAGGCGCATCAGTCACCCGTTACGGCGTCGAAAGACCTGGTAGCAAAGCGAAATGCCCAGGATCAAAAAGAGGCTGTCCCGGATGACGTACCAGGTGGTTTGTGGGCTGTCCGCCGGACTGGTGGTAAAACATCCGCAGTGGACGTTCAAACCCCTGGCCAGATTGAAAACCAGGGTTCCAAAGAAGGTCAGAAACAGGCAAACGGACAGGAGTGCAGCGCCGGGCAGCCATATTCCCGCCAGCAGCAGGACCCCCATCGCCAGCTCGATCCAGGGAAGAACGATCGCGATCGGATTGATCATGCCGTTCGGGAGCACTTGGTAATTGTACACGATCTGGGCAAAGGCCGCCGGATGGATGATCTTGTCGATGCTGGCGGCGATGAAAATCGTCCCTGTCGCCAGGCGCAGGCATAGCAGCAAAGGTCTTTTCAAACCAGGGCCTCCGTTTCTTGTGCTCCAATGCCGGCGGGGCGTCCCGGCTTTCGCGACGTGAACTGCTTCCTCCCTCGGCGGGATGTCCCGCAAAGGATTCCCCGATCGCATTCCGCAGTTTGCGTCGCAGCTCCGGCCGGTCGTATCCCCGTTCACGGGCCTTCAGACCGGCACCCCTTCATTCCGTTCGCGCCGCGGCCTCGGCGACAGCCCGGGCGATGAACTTCTCGATCTGGCTCTTGGACGGCACGGTGCCGACCGAATACGCCTTGCCGTCGATCACGAGTGCCGGGACACCCATCAGCCCGTAACCCGCGATTTCCTTATAGTCGGTCACATGTTCCACACTGCCCGGCAGCCGGTTTTCGCTCAAAACTTCCATGACCAGCTGCGTCAGCTTGTCGCATTGGTTGCAGCCCGCTCCCAGGACTTTGATGTCCAGCCCTTCGCGCGGCGCTTCCTTGTAAGGCTGTCCCGTGAATTTGCGGAATTCCCGGATGAAAGCCCGACCGTATTCCTCCCTGGCGGAGGCGGGGATGTAGTTCTGCCGGCCGAGATGATTCATCATGTATTCGATGATTTCTTTCTCGTCCCTGCCCGCGTGGCTCTCGGCCATTTCCTCCAGGAGGCTTCCCAGTCCAACGAGACTGATGGACTGTCTGCCCACGGTGATCCGGGTGATGTCCTTTTCAGCCATTGCATCCCTCCCGATACTTCAGGATTTCCGGCAGATGTCTTCCCGCCTGATATGGGGCAACCGTTCCAGGAGCCCGCGCACCTCGGGATCGTCGCCCAGCCAATCCCCGAGATTTTCGAGCAGGGCGGCGGCGTATGGGTTTTCACGAGTTTCGTTCAGGTGGTAGTTCACCCAGAGTCCCTGCTTTCGACAGGTCACGAGGCCGGCGTCCTCGAGCGTCTTGAGATGCTTGGAGACGGTGGGCTGCGCCAGTTCCAGCGCGGACTGAATCTCGCAAACGCACATGCTCTTGTGTTCGAGCATTTTCAGGATTTTTACCCGGCCGGGATCCGACAAGGCCTTCATGACCCGGATGAACGCTCTCATATCCACCCCCGCTATATATTCGTAGAAGGAAATATACTGGGATGTCTCCCCCCGGGTCAAGCCCCTAACGCACGGCCCGCAATTCTACGTGCATCCTCGACTTTTCCGTCGTCCGTCGCGGGACCGATCTTTCTCCGGAATTGGGGACTCTTGATCGTCGCGTGATTTTCCATTACTAATACGCGTGCAGGGACAAAGGTCGCCGATGTGGACCGGGCTGGGCCGCGCTGTGCCCATGGTCAGGGATTGCAGGAAAGGACTCTGGAATGGCATTGATTCGCGTCGACAGGGATAAGTGTGACAGGGACGGGGCCTGCGTGGAAGCGTGCCCTCTCGGCATTCTCGCCCTGGATGAGGAAAAGGGGCCGGTCACTCGGCCGGGTTCGGCCATGTTGTGTATCGGGTGCGGCCACTGCGTGGCGGTTTGCCCTCACGGAGCGCTCGACAACGTGAAAAATCCGCTGCAAAGCCAGGTGCCTTTCGAGCGGGCTGAGCTGCCCGACGCCCGCGCGGCATTCACGTTTCTGAGAGCGCGCCGTTCGGTGCGGCGCTACCTCGATCGGCCCGTGCCGCGCGAAACGACGCGGCAACTCCTTGAAATCGCCCGATTCGCTCCTTCGGGCCACAACAGCCAGGGGCTCTCGTACCTTGCAGTCGAAGGGCGCGAGGCGATCGGTGAAATGACCGTCCTGGTGACCGAGTGGATGCGCCGGCTGATCCGTGAGAAACACCCGATTGCCCGGAGTTTTCACATGGAGGCGATCGTCAGATTCTGCGAAAGCGGGGACGATCGCATTCTGAGGAATGCGCCCCTTGTGATCGTCGCCATGGCGCCGAAAGCGGTGGAGCAGCTGGCGCAGGTTTCGACCTGCCTGGCCCTCGAGTATGTCGAGCTCTACGCTCCGGCCCTGGGCCTGGGGACATGCTGGGCCGGCTATGCCCAGGCCTGCGCGCGCGAATATGCACCGCTCCAGAAGTACCTGAAACTCCCGGCGGACCGGGCCGTTACCGGCATGTTGATGGCGGGGTTCCCGAAATACCATTACCATCGGCTTCCGGAACGCAACCCGCTGGATCTCGTGTGGTTCGACGAGATGCGATCGGCGCCATCCGGGCCATGAACCGCTCTCCCGTCCGGCCCCGTGGCTATTGCGCTCCCATGGCGGCCACCCGGACCCCCGAGGTTTCCAGCGCCTCGCGAATGCTCGCGGCCAGAAGACAGGCTTCGGGGTTGTCGCCGTGGACACACAGGGTGTCCGCCCGGAGCGCCAGGTCGCGACCGTCGATGCTGGTCATCATCCCGGTCCGGACCAGTCTCAGGACGCGCTCCTTCACCTGTTCCGGATCGTGGATCACGGCACCCGGCATGGAACGCGGGGCCAGCTGACCGGTGCTCAGGTAGGCCCGGTCGGGAAAGACCTCCTCGGCAACCCGCAACCCCGCATCCGCCGCCATTTGCGCACACAGCGATCCGGCCAGGGTCACCAGGATCAGGCCGGGATCGTACGCCTGCACCGCCTCGATCATTTCCTTTGCCGTCTGCTCGTCCCTGGCCGCAAGGTTATACATGGCCCCGTGGGGCTTGACGTGCTGGAGCTTCACCCCGACGGCCCCGGCGAACGCAGCCAGTGCTCCGATCTGGTACAAAATGTAGTTCCTGACCTCGCCGGGAAAGGTCTCCAGGTTTCGTCGACCGTATCCGAGAAGGTCCGGGTAGCCGGGGTGAGCGCCCACGGCGACGCCGTGCGTTGCGGCAAGCTCCAGGGTCCGGGCCATGATCATCGGGTCGCCTGCGTGCCAGCCGCATGCGACGTTGGCCGAAGTGATGCAGGGCATGACCTTCTCGTCTTCCCCGATCCTGTAGGAACCGAAACTCTCGCCCATGTCACAATTGATGTCGGTCCGCATCGTCGACTCGCGTCCTTTCCGGTCTGCAATGGTAAGGGTTCGGGACGGCCGGCGCGTAACCGGCGCGCCGAACCGGAGATCGTTCATGGAACTTGCCGGATGCCCGTCGTTTCACCGATGGCGCAAGCCCGGGGCATTCGCATCCGGTCGAGCGCGACAGGTTGCAGGCGATCCCCGGTGCTCGCGCGCCGGCGATCGGTAGCCGCCGCTTCGGGTCAGAGCGCGGCCAGTGTCTCGTTGAGCACGTCGGTGATGAACATATGCCCGGGGGCATGCGTGATGCACAGCTCAGGCTCGGCGGACAGGACCGCCAGCGACGAAGTCACGCCGCAGGCCCAGAACACTGGGGTTTCTCCGTCCTTGACGGTGACGGGGTCGCCGAAATCGGGCCGGTCGAGATCGCGAATTCCCAGGGCGCCGGGATCTCCCACCTGGATCGGGGCGCCGTGAGCCAGGGAGTAACGCGAGGTGATCCGGACGGCGCGCATGACGAGGTCGTTGGGAATGGGGCGCATGGTCACGACGAGCGGGGCGGAAAAAGGTCCCGCCGAAGCGCACTTGCGATTGGTGACGTACATGGAGACGTTCTTGCCCTCCTCGATGTTTCTCACCGGCACCCCCGCGCCCGTCAGGGACGCTTCGAAGGTGAAGCTGCATCCGAGCAGAAACGAGACCATGCCTGCGTCGAAACAGCCCGTGATGTCGGTCGCCTCCTGTTCCAGTCGGCCTTTCCTCCAAACGCGATAGAGCGGTACGTCCGTGCGTACGTCGGCTCCTGGAGCGGTTGCATGCGGCTCGGTCACTCCGGGTTCGAGGACTTCCAGGATCGGGCAAGGCTTGGAATTCCGGACGCAGAACAGGAGAAAGTCGAAAGCGTACTTTCGGTCGAGGATGACGAGATTGGCCTGGGCGTAAGCGGGGGCCAGGCCGGTGGTCGGCTTGGTCCATTGGCCGCGGGCTATTCTTGCCCTGATGTCACGTGGCGATTCCATACCGGTCATAGAAACTCCTGAGCTGATACTGGTTCTTCAGATAGACTTCCCTCGCCTGGAGCATGCCGACGGCTGTGAAACGGATCCCGGCCCCCACGGGGAGTTGGGCCAGCAGGGGCAAGTCCGTCGAGATGACCGTGGCGATCTTGACATATCCTCCGGTGGTCTGGCAATCGGCGGCCAGGACCGTGGGCTGCCGGTTCCCGGACACCTGGATGGCGCCCGCGCACGTCCCGTCGGAAACGATGTCGGCGCCGCGTGCGAGTCCGATCGGCGGCCCCGACAGGCCGATTCCCATACGGTCGGACCTGGCGGTGACTTCGTAGAGGCCGCTCAGGAAGCATTGCATCCCCTCCTCGGTGACGCGATCGTCCTGGGGACCGGGGATGATCCGCACCGTCGGCCGGTCCGAATAGGGCGGAATCAAGCCCGACGGAAAAGCGAAAATCGGCTTTCCGACCACGTTGCCGAGCGGCAGGATATCACCTTTTCGCAAGGGCCTTCCCCCATGCCCGCCGAAGCCTCCGCGGAGGTAGGTCGATCGGCTGCCCATGATTTCCGGTACTGCGACTCCGCCCGACACCGCGAGGCAGGAACGCAGTCCCGAACGGGCGTAATCGAGGTGAAGGGAATCCCCTCTCCCGGCGGCGTGACAAGCCCAGCTCGACACGGGGACCCCATTCAGAGTGGGGGCGTGCTCCGCGCCGGTCACCGCGAAATGGGCATCGCAGAGGAATTCCGCCTTGAATCCTCCGAGAGTGATTTCGATGGCGGCGGCGCCGGGGTCGTTTCCCACCAGGAGGTTCCCCACCACCAGGGCCTGCCGGTCCATGGCCCCGGACACGGGCACGCCCCGATCCCGGAAACCGAACCGGCCCAGGTCCTGGATCGTGGCCAGGGGACCGGCCTCAACAATCCCGATAGCTCTCAAATTCTTCCCTCGTGATGGCCTTGAATCTCAAGGACTGCCCAGCCCGGATAAGGAAGGGATCATTTTTCCCCAGGTCGAAGAGCTTCAGCGGGGTTTTCCCGATCAATCGCCATCCGCCGGGGCTGTCGATGGGGTAGATCCCGGTCTGACGGTCCGCGATGCCGACGCTGCCCGCCGGCACGACCTTGCGCGACTCCTTCCTGCGCGGGGTGTAAAGCCGTTCATCCAGGCCGCCCAGGTAAGGGAAGCCGGGAGTGAAGCCGATCATGCAGACGGTATAGACGGAGGCGCAGTGCAAACTGACCACTTCCTCCGGGGATATGCCGTGAAAGGATGCGACCTCGTTTAGGTCGGGACCGTGACTGCCTCCGTAGCACACCGGGATTTCGATTGGCGGAGCCGCCTCCATGGCGGCTCCGGCGTTCGGTTCCAGGCATTCGTCGATGACCAGCAGCAGGTTTTCGAAGGAGCACTCCCAGGGATCGTATTGAATGAATAGGGAACGATAGGTGGGGTTCAGCCCCAGGATTCCGGGAAGCCGCCGTGCTCCGAGACTTCTGAACAGCTGCCGCACCCGCCGGTTGATGTTCGGGTCGATGTCGTTCCCGAATTCCACGCTGATGCCGGTGTCGCCGCAAAGCAGGATGCGCGGTTCGCGATAGGCTTTCATGGCACACAATCCGTTTTCGGCTTCGGGCATGGCGATCAGCGCCCCCGCGCATCCTCACAACCCCAGGAACGCCTTCCGGACGCTGTCGTTTTGCAGGAGTTCGGCGCCTGTGCCTTCCTGCACGACCTTTCCCGTCTGCAGGACGTACCCCCGATCACTCATCTCGAGGGATTCTCTTACGTTCTGTTCGACGAGCAGAATGGTGAGGCCTTCCTTTTTGAGCTTCACGATCGCGTCGAAGAGCTCGTCCACGAGCATCGGCGAGAGTCCCAGCGAGGGCTCGTCGAGCATGAGGATCCTGGGGTTCGACATGAGTCCTCTGCCGACCGCGACCATCTGCTGCTCGCCTCCGGAGAGGGTGGATGCGGCCTGCCGGCGCCGCTCCCGCAGGCGCGGAAAGAGCGTGAACACGAATTCCAGGTTTTCCGCGAGGCGCTGCCGGTCCTCGAGGCAGTAGGCGCCAAGGAGCAGGTTTTCCTCGACGGAGAGCGGTCGGAAGAGCATCTTTTCTTCCGGGACGTAAACGACGCCGAGTCTTACGATGGCCTCGGTCCGCTTATCGTGGATCGCGACGCCGCCGAACCGGATCTCGCCATCGAAGGCCCTCTGCGCCGCCATCACCGCCCTCAAAATGGTCGATTTCCCAGCGCCGTTCGAGCCCACCACGCAAACCGTTTCCCCGGGATGCACCTCCAGGGAAACGCCGTGGATGACGGGCAGTCCCGAATAACGGACCTTGATCGCCTTGACCTGTAACAGCGGTTCGGGCATCAGCTTGACTCCGCCGTGTATTCCCGGGCGTAGCGTTCGCCCAGGTATGCCTTGATTACGCCAGGATCCTTGACGACGTCCCGGGGTGGCCCTTCCGCGATCTTCTCCCCGTAGTCCAGGACGAGCACCCGGTGACACACGTTCATGACCATTTCCATAACGTGCTCGATAAGGATCACGGTTACCCCGAGATCCTGGTGGATGAAACGGATGCTCGCCACGGTGGCGTCCACTTCGTGCGGCGTAAGGCCGGCGGCAACCTCGTCGAGCAGCAGGAGCTTCGGCTCGGTACCCATGACCGTGGCCATGACCACGCGCTTTTGAGCGGCGATGGGAAGCTCTCCAACCATGTGGCGTGCCAGAGGCTCAAGCTGGAAGTCCCTCAGCAGACAGTCCGCGCGGGCCGAGGCGGCAGACCGTGAACCGGTCTTCATGAAACAGCCCACCATGATGTTTTCCTTCACGGTGAGGTCCCCGGACGCGGCGTAGATCTGGAAGGTCCTGGTGAGGCCGAGTCGGGCGACCTCGTGGGCCTTCAGCGCCGTGATGTCCCGGCCGTCGAAGACGATCCGGCCCGAATCGATGCGGTGAGCGCCCGCAATGGAATTGAACAGCGTGGTTTTCCCGGCCCCGTTGGGACCGATGATGCCGAGCAACTCCCCCCGGGCCGCTTCGAATGAGATATTCTTGTTGGCGACCAGCCCGCCGAAGCTTTTCGTGACGTTGCGAGCTTCCAGGAGTGCCGTCACGCCCGCTTCCTCCGCCGTATTCTTTCCACGATACCCCAGACTCCCCGGGGTTCCACCGCCGAGATGAACATGATGATGGCCCCGTAGATGACGACATCGATTCCGACCAGCCCGGCGCGCGCACCGAGCCATTCTTTCAGGTAGCTCTTGAGCGGGATCAGGATGCCCGCACCGATGAGGGGGCCCCAGAGGGTACCGGCCCCGCCGAGCATGGCCATGAGCGCGATCAGGATCGAAATGTCGAGGCTCATGGTGTCTTCCGGCTCGATATTCTTGACATAACACGCGTGAAACGAGCCCACCGCGCTGACGAACGTGACGGCAACGGCGTACGTCTTGATCTTGGCCCACTGCACGTTGATCCCGAGCGACCGGGCCACTTCTTCGTTGTCCTTTATGGAACGAAGTTGAAATCCGAGACGCGATTTCCGGAACCAGTTGACGTAGAGGATGCCGATAAAGAAGAAGGCCAGGATGATGTAATAGTAGGCGTCGTCCTGTGTGAAGAAAAGGTGCAGGAAATCGGGAGAAGAGAATCGCGTGGCGGGAATTTCGAGGCCGCGCGCAGCGCCCACGAAGCGCCACACCTCGAAGATGTCCTTGAGCACCAGGGACGTCGCGATGGTGGCAATGGCAAAATAGTGGCCTTTGAGCCGGAAAACCGAGTAACCGATGACGGAACACCAGGCGATCGCAATGAGGACCCCGACGGGCATGGACACCCAGAACGGCGTGTTCCAGCGGATCATGGAGACTGCGGTGGCATAGGCGCCTATCCCGAGGTACTGGGCGAGGCCCAGGTCCACCTGGCCACCGTAGCCCCCGATCGTGTTCCAGCCCATGCCGTACAGGGAGAACATCAGAAACTGGATCACAGTGGACATGGCGAAAGAGGAAAACGGAAAGAACGGAAAAACCAGCAAGGCGAGTCCAACCGCCGCGGCGATGCCCAGGTCGAGGCGGGGAAGATCCCTGAAGTCGAAGAAGTTCTTTAGTTTTTCCACCCGAACAATCCCCTGGGACGAATCAGCATGATAAGAAAATAAGCAAGGTACACCCATGTGTACTTGAATGGAGTCATGGAGATGCCTGCCATCCACGAGCTGCCGGTGAGATAGGCGAAAAAATCCCAGAAACCGGGGATCTCGGTGATCAGGCCCACGATCAAACCGGCGAAAAACGCGCCCGGCACGCTGCCGAACCCGCCCAGGGCCACGATCGCGAAGGCGATCATGGTGAACAGCAGCCCCACGTAGGGGGTCACGGACCAGAAGTTGACCAGCAGCGCCCCGGCGATGGTCACCGTGGCTCCGCCGATGCCCCACGCCATGCCGTTCATGCGCTCGGTGGAAATTCCCATGTAGCGCGCTCCCTGGCGGTTCAGGGCGGTGGCCACCATGGCCTTGCCGGTCCGCGTCCGGTGCATCAACAGCCAGACCGCGGCGAAGGAAATCACGGCCATGACCGCTCCGGCCAGTTTCGTGGCCGGAACGACCACTCCCATGCCGAGGTCGAACGCCCGGTTGACCAGGATGCCGCTGTGGATCGTACGGTCCTCGGAGCCGAAGAAGAGCAGGGCGAGGTTGCGCAGGAACAGCATCAGGCCGAATGTGCCCAGCAACTGGGCCACCATCGGGCCGCGCAGGAGAAATTTTACGAAACCGTAATAGCAGGCCACTCCCAGCGCGTAACCGACCGCCCCGGCGACGGGAATCATCAGCAGGGGATCGAGGCCGGAGGCCTGGGAAGTGAGGAGGGCGGTGTACATGCCGAGCATGAGGAATTCGCCGTGGGCGAAATTGACGATGTCCATCATGCCGAAAATGATCGTCAAGCCGAGCGCTATCAAAGCGAACAGCATCCCGATGAGCAAACCGGCAACCAGTGAACCGACGAGAATTTCCATAAGCCGTGTCGTGCCCAATTCATGCCTGCCCGGGGGAGAATGCCCGGGCTCCCGAAGGCCGGGCGGCGCCGCACCGCCCGGTCCACCTTGCCGATCTTCCATGCACGGCGCCGAATGAGCGCCCGCTCCCGAGTCTCCGGCGCCCCCTCGGTGCGGCGCTCGATCAGAAAGCCTTGAAAGGATAGATCATGTTCGCCGTGCTCACATCGAACGGGTAGATGATCTCCAGGACGATGTTGCCGTCCTTGTCCTTCTGGTACTGGCCGATAATCCCCGACCCCAGCTCGTTCTGGCCCTTGTCGGCGCCGGCGGCGGCAAACTTGATCCCCCTCCAGGGGACGATCAGCTGCTCTCCCGGAATGCTGATGCTGTTGGCGGTCTTCTGAATGTCTTCGGGTTTGGTCGACCCGGCCTTTTCCAGGATTTCCACCCAGGTCTGCAACCCCGTGAACGCCCTGGCCGATGCTCCGCTCAGATCGTGCCCGATTTCCTTTTTGTAAAGCTCGTTCACCTGTCCCGACACTTTTTTCACCGCGGCAACCCTGGGAGCGAAAACCGTGCGGGTCAAGATCCCCACCACGTCATCGCCCAGGGTGGATCTGAATTCCGGGGCCTCAAAACCCGCGTTCTGCCCCCAGATGATCTTGGCGCTCGCTTTCTGTGCCTTGAGCGTCTTCACCATCAGGATGGCGTCCGAGGCGTAAGAAGCAAAGAGCATCGCATCCGGTTTCACCGCTTGCAGCGACCGTACCTCACTCGAAAGATCCGCGGACTTTGCCGCATAGAGCATCGATTTCTGAACGATGAAGCCATATTGTTTGGCGAAAGTCTCGATCGTCTCCGAAACCTGGGAACCCCACTCGGTCTTCTCACAGGCGGAGACCAGCTTCTTGATCTGATCCACGGGAACCGCGGGCACCCCCTTGACCTTGCCTTCGGTGAGTCCTTTCAACAATTCGAACAAATCCCTGGTGAAAGTCACGTCGTGAGGCGTGGTTCTCCAGAACCATTTGAAATCGCGCTGTGTCAGCGCCGGCGAGGTCGACGAATCGTTGATCATGGGAATCCCGTACTGCTCGCATACGGCGCTTACGGTTTTCGTCACGGAGCTGTGGTAACAGCCGAGGATGCCGACCACTTTGTTGTCCAGAATGAGCTGCTTGGCCAGGTCGGCGCCAAGGGTCGGGTTTCCCTCGTGGTCCTTGAATATCAGCTCGATTTTGGTGCCGCCCAGAGAGGTGATTCCACCCCTCCTGGCCATGTCCATGTCGATGCCGGGCATCGCGTCGTTGGCTATTCGGGCGGCCAGTTCCGCGCCGGCTCGCAGCTCCCTGCCTTCGGCGGCCGCTCCTCCCGTCAGCGGATAGATCACGCCGATCTTGATCGTTTCCGCCGCAGGACAGGCCGTCCGGAATACGGCAATCACGGCTAAAGCCAGGCAGACAGCCCAAAGGACAGAACGCGTCTTCATCATGACCGCCTCCGTTGTGAAAAGGTGTGGTTCCGATGTCATGCAACAGCACAAAAATGTGCCAGGAAAGCCTCGGAAATCCAGTTGTTCAACATAGAAAAATCAACAATATCCTGTCAAGCTATTATTGTTCGCAAAGAGATATCTATTATCCACACGAGGTTAATCGACACTAACAATCCGCCATTCGTAATGACTGATCCTGACGGTTGCCACCCCATACTCAAAGGTGTCGCTCAGGGCAACCCCTCACGGTGTCTTTTACCGTATCATGAGCGGAGAAAAGGGCTCGAATCCGCCGTAGAATGAACGGGTTGAACGCCCTGCACTGCCGGGTGGTGTTCCGTCGGCATTGATGCAGGTCTGAGGGTTCAGCCGCGTCCTGCAACGCACGTCGGGGTTCGGGCTGTGGTATTCAAGCAGATTCTAAAGATGTGGAGGAAGAACTGCGGGCAATGATCGTTTTGAAAATACGAATATTTGATCGGGAGAATAGGGGAGTTATGAAAATTGAAGCTCCACGGGGGAGTAACACCTTGAGGTACTCAAAACAAGATACCGAACCGATCAGGGCCTTACCCGACCCGGCGCGCGGCGGGGCCGAAGTCTCCAGCGGGTGGGCGAAGCATCGTCGGCGGAGCTTTCTTCACCCCCGGCGCATCAATTGGATCACCCCCTTGTCCGCCCTGGTCGCACGGCCGATGATCGCCGCGCGAAGAATACCTCCCGCTTTCAGCGCCCCGACCAGCGAGTCGGCATCTTCCTCGGGAAGCGAAATAAGCAGACCGCCGGAAGTCTGTGCGTCGGCGAGAAGGTCCAGGAGCAGGGGATCCAGCGGCTCGATCTGAAGGACCCGATGGGCGCAGAAACTGCGATTGGCATAGCTCCCGGCGGGCAGGAGTCCCAGTTGCAGCAAATCCAGGGCCTCCGGAAGCAGGGGAACGCTTTCCGCCTCGATGGTGATCGAGACGTTGCTCGCCGCCGCCATCTCCAGGGCGTGACCCAGGAGGCCGAAGCCGGTGACGTCGGTGCAGGCATGTACCGGGTATGCGGCCATGACCTCGGCGGCCCGCCGGTTGAGGGTCGCCATGGTCTCGATGGCCAGCTTCTCTCCCTCTTCGGAGACCAGTTCCGCCTTTATCGCGGTAGCCAGTATCCCGGTTCCAAGCGGTTTGGTGAGGATGAGGGCGTCCCCGGGGCGGACCCCTGCATTGGTCAGGATCCTGTCGGGGTGAACCGTGCCGGTGACCGAAAGACCGTACTTGATCTCCGGGTCTTCCACGCTGTGTCCTCCAGCGAGGACGGCCCCGGCTTCGTGGATCTTCTCCAGCCCGCCTCGAAGGATCTCCTTGAGGATGGCTTTATCCATGCTTTTCACGGAGAAGCAAACGACGTTCATGGCCGTGAGCGGCCGTCCCCCCATGGCGTACACGTCACTGAGGGCGTTTGCCGCGGCGATCCGGCCGAAATCGTAAGGATCGTTCACGACGGGGGTGATGAAGTCGATGGTCTGAACCAGGGCAAGCTCGTCCGTCAGGCGGTAGACACCGGCATCGTCGGACGTCTCGCGTCCCACGAGCAGATTCGGGTCTTCCTCCATGGGCAGGCCCTCCAGTATCTCGGACAGGTCCTCCGGACCTATTTTCGCCGCTCAACCTGCCGCGCGAACGCTCTTTGCCAATTGCACCTTCGAAACGGCCATGCGCACTTCCGGATTCCATCGAAAGCTCAGCCCGCCTCGCGTCGTTGAGAGGCTGGCGTTATATTGAAGAAAGGTACCTTTTTCAACTGGAGCCCGCACAGACTAATACTATCATACCGCGGGTGGATCAAGCCATACTGATGACCTTGTCCGCCAGTTGCATTGCGGTGACGATATCGAGCATGTTGGTCGTTTCACCAACCTGCTTCTTCTCCAGGAGACCGAAATGGTTCAGGCAGGTCCCGCAAACCAGTATGGTGACGCCTTCCCGTTCCAATTCCCGGAGCGCATTGAGGGCCGCCGAACCCTCAATGGTCAGCTTTACCCCTCCATTGAGGAAAATGAGGCGCCACAGGTCCTGTCCCATTTCTTTCAAGGTTCCGATGAAGTTGACCACGAGCTTTCCGCCGAGCACGTCGTCTCCGCGTCCCAGAAATTCGGTCGCCACGAGGACGGCGGTCCTGGTCTCCGCCCGACCAGCATCGACCGGGAGCTCACACGGCGAGGACGTCGCGTCCCGGTTCCCCGTTATCTCGAAGGTTTCTCCCTGCTCCGAAACGCTGACCTCGTATCCGGCGCGGGCCAGGAAGCGGCTCACGTTCTCCTTTGCTGCGGGGTTGTCCACCAGTATGCTGAAGCGGGCAACGTCGCCGCGATCGACGACTTCCTTGGCTTTCAAAACCGGATGGGGACATGCCATGCCACGACAATCGAGAGTTGCTTCGTTCATAGGAATACCTCTTGAGAATTCGTTGTTCGAGTCTGGTCGGGTGCAGATGCACGATGTGCATCACTGCGAACACATTGCGGCGGATGGTCCACGGAAGCCCCATCGTCGCTCTGTCAGACGGTTTTCACCGGCATGACCCCGCCGGTGAAACCCGATTCGGGACTCCGGGAGAAACCCGGGCCCGCGCAGCGTCTTCGTCCCCAGTTTCGAAACGGTCCCTCCGGCTGTCCGCGAGCCGCGGCAAGCACCCCTCGGCCCCGTAGCGAAACGGATCGCCGGCGTCCCTGAAAAACGAAAAACCGCAAGTGTAAATCTACATCGGTTGGTCCAATCTGACAAATCGGCAGAATTGGATGTGATGTCGTCAATGCATCGGAAATAGCAATAGTTGGGGGAACGACGGGAGACTTCCGCCGGTCGGTGAGCCCATGGTGGAACAACATTGCGGGCGCGCCTGGAGGCCGGCCGTTCATCGTCACGCTGGCGCGTGAAGCAACGTCCGGACCGTGCCGCAATGGAAGAAGAGGACGCGGTGGGAGATGCCCCGGGATCGGGCTTAAGAAAAAGTGTATCTGGGCTCCCGAAATCCCCAGATGATCCCGGAGGCGGTGGCCAGCGCCACGACGCCCTCGGGGTCGGGTTCCATGAATGCATCGACGGTTCTCGGGGTGAGATCGACGATCTTCCAGTGGGGCGATCGGATTTCCAGGCGCTCGACGACCACGGCCGCCCCCGGCTTCTTTTCTTCCCGCAGTTCCGCGACTCTCCCGGAACTCCCTTCCGGGAAGGTCAAGGTCATTCTCCGGGGCTGCACGAAGGCGAGAACCCAGGAAACCCGGCGCAGCCGGCGCAGGCAGGTAACGATCAGGTGCCGGCCGAGGAAGAACAGGGAAAACCCTATGAGAAAGCAGGTGCCGATCAATAGCCACGCGAATAGAGGCGGGGGCGCCTGGAAAACCGGGACTCCGGGAAGAGCGCCCGTCACGATGGCCAGCAGGCCGATTCCCCAGAGCGTCAGGAAAACGCCGCCGATCAGGGCGATGATGCCGGCCACGACAAGAAACCGTGCTTCCAGCTTCAGCTCGGGGTGTATGGGAATATCGTTCATCGGTCGAATCCTTCACACGGCGCGGCAACCCTGGCATCTGCCCGTGCGGGTTCTTGAGCCCCGATCGCCTTCGTCCCCGGAAACAACGACACGCCGCGCGATTTCAAAACACCCTTTCGCCTGAGCCCCCCGGTCCTGGGGAACAACCGGGACCGGCCAGTGGTGCCCACTTTTCCCGGCGCGATCGATTGCGCTCACCATAACCTGTTTGTGCTTCAAATTGAAAGGGACTCTTCCCGGGATATCGAGACGCGGGGCAAAATGAGCAATCCGGACGGCCGTCACTCAAGAAAAGAGGAAGATTCTTCCAGGAGCCGTGTCCCCGGTTTCTGCGGCCCCCGGGTACCTTAGGGGCGCTGCGGGTCTGGAAGGGATGGGCGGGAATCAGCCGACGAAACCGAGGACATCCCTCAGCTTGCGCAACAACTCGTTTGCGTCGCGTCGGCCGGGCATGAGCGGAAGTGAGGAAAGAACGCCAAGACCTTCGCTCGCCTCGTGGAACTCGTGTTCGGAAAGCGGGCTGAGCACCGCGGTATTGACCATGGCGTTGACCTCGATCAGTTTCGACACCAGGCTCAGCGGTTCCGTATCCGGCAACTCGGAATCAACGATCGCAAGGTGCGGAAAAGCGTTGCGCACAGCGTCCAGGGCTTCCTTGCCGGTGCCGGCCTGGTCGAGGCGGACGTCCGGGTCTGAGGCCAGGCCTTCGATGAAGGCGCGAAGGGTTTCCGGGCGTGTGCTGACCAAAAGAATGCGGAGCATGGCATCTCCTTTTCGATGAGTGAAGAGGGCGGGCGGGTTTCCCAGGGAGAACCCCCTCAACGTCCCCGTGGAAGTGAAACGCGCCGGCCGGGGCGATCGGGGAACCATCCGGCTGACGCTCATTGCGGCATTCCCCGCGGCCACTCAGAACCGGACTGGATTTCTCCACGACGGCTCAGTCCTGCCCGCCACATTTTATGAACCGGAGCTCGAGGAAGACCTGCAATCGTCGGCGAGCTATTTTCGGAACGTTCATTGCCGGTCGCACGTAATGCCCGTGGTGCATCGGCAAAGCGCCGGGACCACCGCCGGTTCCTCCGGGGCCTGTCCCGAAATCCGTCCGGGCCCCGCCGTTCAGGCGGTTCGCGCATCGCATGCGCACAGGATCGGGAGCAGGTTTGACCCTGCCGCACGGCCCCATGCGGGCAATGATTTCCCGGTGGGTTGACAAATCGCCCGAAATGGAATCGCCGTATCGACCGACCCCGGTTGTGCCGACCGCACGGATTCGGGGTGCAGAGCGGTTTCCCGGGTCTCACAGCGTGTCCGGAAAACGGTGCACCGCCCCGTGCCCTCGTGGAGAATGGTCTCCGGTGGAAGTGTCCGCTGCCCCCCGTTCGGAGGATCACACGGTGCCCGCCTAGCGTCCGCCGCCTCCTCCGCAGGTGAAGTCGTTGGTGAACTGCGGCAGACTTCCGTTCAGGTACGCCTTTACCGCGTCGCCTACGGTCAGAGCGTCGGCACCGTAGAGGACGGAAATTCCCACCTGGGCGAACCCCATGAGCGGGCGCATGCCCATGCCCCCCGCAATGAGGACCTGAACGCCGTGCTGGGCCAGGTGATTGACGGGGGCCATGCAGCCGCCCTGCTGATGCGGGACGTTGGGCAGGGTCTTGACCTCCACAACCTTTCCGTCCGCGACTTCCACCAGTGTGTAGAGATCGCAGTGGCCGAAATGGGCGCCGAGGGCGGATTCGAGACCGCCCGGATGGGTCGAGGGAATGGCGACAACTGTGCTTTTCATAGTTCTTTCTCCTGATTGCGCTTGATCTTCTGCAACGTCATGAAACGCCGCACTCTGCCAAATAAACACCGGTTACACACGGCGATGGAGGACAGGCCGTTCTCCCGCCGACATTCATACACGCTTGGTCCCGCCACGGAGATTCGCCCGTCTAGGCGATTCCGTTCACCAGCGCTTCGATTCGTGCCCAGGTTTTCCTGAGCTCCCGGCTGAAGGCCGCCTCGGGCAGTTCCGTTACCACCAGCCCCTGGATCATGGCCCGGGTGATGATCGGATCGTGTGGAAGACGGGCAAGCACGGGATAGTCCTTCTCCCGGCAGTACGCTTCGATGCGGGAGGCTTCATCCTGGTTGAGGTCGTGCTTGTTGATGATAACCGCGAAGGCAACCTGAAAGTGCCTGCACAGATCGGCCACCCGCTCCAGGTCGTGCCGTCCCGAAGGCGTGGGCTCGGTGACCGCCACTGCCAGATGGGTTCCCGAGAGGGAACTGATCACAGGACAGCCGATGCCCGGCGCCCCGTCGCAGAGCACCAGGTCCAGCCCTTTCGCGGTGGCCAGTTCCCGGGCCTGTTGTTTGAGCACCATGACCAGCCGCCCGGAGTTTTCCGCTCCCGGAAAGAGCTGGGCGTGGACCATGGGACCAAACCGCGTGGACGAGACGTACCAGTGCCCGCAGTGTCTCAGTTCAAAGCGGATTGCCTCGGCCGGGCAGAAGGCCACGCACACTTTGCAGCCCTCGCACCGGATGGGATCGACGGTATACCCTCGCTCCCCCTCACGTATGGCATCGAATCGACAAAGCGAGGCACACACACCGCATCCGTTGCACCGCTCGCCGTCGATCCGGGCTTCGTAGCCCGAGAGGAAACGCTCCTCCCGTTCCCGAACGGGTCGGAGAAGCAAGTGAAGGTCGGGGGCGTCCACGTCCAGGTCGCAAACGACTTTGTTTGCAGCCAGGTGAGCGAAAGCTCCGGTAAGCGAGGTCTTGCCCGTTCCGCCCTTCCCGCTGATGATCACGATCTCACGCATGGACCGCCTCCCGCGGACGGGACCGCTCCGCCAGGCCACGGATTTCATCGCGCAGGGAGACAAAGGTCTCCTTGAGCTGCGGGGATACTTCCGCAATGACCCTGCCGTGGGCATAGGCCTCGGCGATGGCCCTGTCGAAAGGGATCTCGGTGAGGATCGGAAGTCCTTTGTCCCTGCAGAACCGATAGAGGTCGTCGGTGCCGATCCCCGCCCTGTTGACCACGGCGCCCATGGCTTTTCCCAGAGGGGAAAAGGCCTCCCACGCCAACCGGAAGTCGTAGAAACCGAAGGGAGTGGGCTCGGTGACCAGGAGGATCAGGTCGCTGTCAATGACGGCATTCACCGCTGGGCAGCTGACACCCGGCGGGGCGTCGATGATGGCATCCCAGTCGCCTTCCGCCGTCATTTCGTCGAGCTTTGCCTTGACCAGGCGCATGAGGGGCGGGCTCATCGCTTCGCCGACCCGTAGTCGTCCCATCAGGAATTCGATCGACCCGGCCCGCCCCCGGGTGATTTCCCCCAGTTCGCGCGTGCCCGGCGAAAGCGCCTTCTCCGGGCACAAAGCGATGCAGCCGCCGCAGCCGTGGCACATCTCGGGAAAAGTCAGTATGAGTTTGCCCATCGCACATATGGCCTTGAACTGGCAAAGCTCGGAACAGGCGCCGCAAAAGGTGCACTTGGACGTGTCGACGACGGGGACCTCCATGCGGGCCGCTTCACTCTCCTCGAGAGTCGGTCTGAGGAAGAGGTGCAGGTTGGGCTCTTCCACATCGAGGTCCACGGCCACCAGCGGCCGATCCCAGATCGTGGCAAGAGATGCGGCCACCGTGGTCTTGCCCGTTCCGCCCTTGCCGCTCGCCACGGAAACGATCATTTCCCGCCCTCCCGGTTAGGGCCGTCGGCGACGCGCACCGAACCGCTCTTGAACCGCTCCAGGGCCTCCCGCACGGTCATGCCGTCCAGGTTTTGCACGATCTGGATTCCCGCGGCGGTCAAGGCGTCAAAGGCCTTGGGGCCGACATAGCCGGTGAGCAGGCACTCGGTGCCGGCCTGCACGATGAGTTGGGCCGCCTGAATTCCAGCGCCCTGGGCCAGAATTTGCGACCGGCCGTTGTCGATGTACCGGGTCTCCATGGTTTCAAGATCCACGATCACAAACCCGGCAGTCCGGCCGAACCTGGGATCTACCCGGTCATCGAGACCGGGCCCTTCACTCGTAATGGCAATTATTCTCATCCCTTACTCCATGTCTGCAGCCGGGCCTGCCCGGGACACCACCGGTCTCCGGTTCTCCCGCGGTTCCCGACCAACGATCTGCCGACGACACCATCCAGTCAAGGTAACGCCACTCTGTGTCCACCCAACCCGGCGGCTCGATCGCGGCATGGTCCCTCAAGCGGCGGCGCTCGAACGGTTTCATTCGATCGGCTGTTTCAAATACCGGTAATAGCTCTCGTACTCATACACCGCTGCCAGGGGATTGTGCCCCAGCAGACGGTCCTTGACCGCCAGCACCGTGCCCGGGGCCTCGGCGAAGCGGAAGAAAAGCGAATCGTGCCCGACGCACAACCCGAGCAATACGTTGAACCGGGATCCGCAACGATTGGCGATCAAGGCCTGAAGGACGGGATTGCACATGGATTCCTGGTTGCCCGGCGCGACCTTCTGTTCGTCGCTCAAGCCCAGAGCTTCCTTCGGGACCCTCCCCACCTTGCAGACGATGGACATGACGTCCAGCCCCTGACCTTCAAAAATCTTGTGGACAACCGCGGCCTCCCGGCGCAACCCGACACAGAACACCAATGCAATCTTCCGGTAGTCCATTTTCCGGGCAAACTCGACGATCTCGACAATTCGGGGTTTTGCCGGTCGCACCGCCTCGTATCCCTTTTCCCGGTCGCAATAGCCCTGCGCTTCCTGGATGGAAGCCTGCGCTGCGAACTCGTGCATTCCTCGGGAGTGCAGCGCCTCGAGGGACTGGGGCACCAAGTCCCGGTAGCGAACCGACGGGCAATTTCCCGGCGCCTTCCCATGGTCGTGGCGACAGAACCTCTCCGACCACTCATACGGACAAACCGCGCATTGGGGTTGTGCGGCTTCCATTCTCTCTCTCCTTGTAACCGATGCGGGCGAACCTGTTTTCGTGTTCCCGGACATGTGTCTCCAGTGCCGTTCCGGCATGTGCCTTTTCCCGCCGTCTTCCCGGAAAGGGCTTCCCGCCGCGGGCAACAGCCCGCGATGGACAACCCGAATGAACCGTGGTGAGCTTCAGCCGTCGGTCGGCTCCATGGAAAAGCGCACGCCCGCTTCCTATTCTTGAGTCGAGGGCGTCACAAGGTGATGACGATGCCGCGGAGCGGCCACATGATTGTGGATGGCCGTCTGCAATGTTGCCGCGGCCAGATATGCGCAATGATGATGGTCTTCGGGCAGATCCTCGATCATGTCGAGAATCGTGTCCCCTTCGATCATGGCGGCGGTGTCAAGGTCTTCTCCCATCGCGAGCATCACCGCAACAAATCCGCAGGCTTTGCTGGGACCACATCCATCGGTCATGAAAGAGCCATCGACGATTTGGTCTTCCTGGATCTCGAGATGTATCTCCATCGTTTCCCCGCACGGGCCGGTCACCTTGGCGGAAGATGTCGCTTTGGGCAATCTTCCGAACTTGATCTGCCGCGGATTCGTTTCCGGCTCTTTGGAACCATAGCTTTTTTTCGTCTGACTGCTGATCAGTTTCTCCAGGTCGCTCATCTGCCGCAATCCTTTGTGCATGATTCGCCGCTGCAGCTGCGCTGCTATCGCTTTTCCGTCCGCGCGACCGGGACGGAACCCGGTTATTGACCCCGGCTCTTGATGCAATACCCATTCCAGATGGTGGTGTTTTACCCGGATTCCACCGAGACGGCGAGGATAATTTTCGGTATGAACGCATTTGGTGCAGACTTTGGGAAAGATGAGCATGGGTGCGAACTGGACCCATGCCTTGAGGGCAGGGAACAAAATGTTCCCATATGCTCTGCTGGTCCAAAGCCCGGCCAGTACCGAAAACGGACGTTCAGCCGAAGCAGGCTCCCTCTGATCCGGCACGGTCATTCTCTCGGATACTCCCGGCGACAATACACTCCCGTTTTCACACGCCGTTTTCCCAGGCAGCGCCGTGGCCTCTCCGCCCCGGCGGCTCCATTCGTCCATCCGATGCGGTGCGCGATCCGAACGAGCTCGTCGGTCGGATTGCACGGGTTCCGTTCAACAAGACGCAAGTTGTCGTGGCGGCTCGGCAAAGTCATGGCGCCGGAACAGGGAGTGTTCTAGCGACGGGGAGCGCCTCCTCCTCCTCCTTTGCGTCCGCCTCCCATTCCCATCCCTCTGCCTCCTCCACATCCCTGGCCTCGACCCATACCGCGTCCGGCTCCCATTCCTTTTCCCCGGCAGCCATACATCCCCGTGCCCCGCCCCGTTCCCGCATCCGTTTCCGAAGGGGTTTCACTCGACAAGCCGCCCGCCTTGAAGCTTGCGACTGCATCACGAATGGATCCGCTCACTCCCGTTATCATGCGGACGCCGGCCGCCGCGAGCGCCTGCTGGGCTTTGGGGCCGATCGTTCCGGTGACGACGACCGAGGCTCCCTTGTCGTGCACGAGCTGAGCCGTGCTGATTCCCGCACCGCTCGGAATATCGATGTTGGGATTCGTCACGGTTTCGAACCGCATTGACTCGGGATCGATCAAAAGGAAATAACTGCTTCTTCCGAAGCGAGGATATACCTCGCTATCCAGGTTCGGTTCCAGTGCTGATACCGCGATTCTCATTCACATCCCTTTCTGTCGGGATCGATTCGATCCGCATCGGAGTTTTCGGGAGCGTATCAATGGGGGAGCATCCTTCCGGCGGCTCCCCCCATGATGCCGTCCGTCACTCCGCTTTCCGATCCCTCTCGATTTGCGCCATTCGGGCCCTGGCGGCGTCAAGGGCCTCTTCAAGGTCCGAGATATGGTCCTTGAGGACACTGAGTTCATCCCGGGGAGCCCACTGGGAATAGTCGGCGGCTCCGAAGCCGCCTCTTCCGGCCCATTGCCGGACGGGAGCCGTTGTCCCGGCGGTGAATCGCCTCCATCCCCAGCCGCGCCCCGGGCCCCGACCCAAAAATGGTCCGTAATATCCCTCGGGTGCGCCACCCTCGACTGCGCCACTGCAAAAGCCCAATCGTCTACCCGTCATTGGGCCCAGTCCTCGTGGACCCGTTCTGTCTCTGCCTGGCATAGCCATTTCCCCCTGGTTGAAAAGGATTGTTTCAATCAGAAGCGGCTCGAAGTCGGCTGCCTGAAATGCGCGGCACACAGCACCCTTCCGGGGGCAAGCGCCCATAAGGCGCGCCGGCTCCGGTGCCCGTTTCTGGGCCGATACCCGATAATATGGGAGGCAAAACACATGCCAACGATGAACAGCCCCGGTGGCGCGGGAATAAGCATCCAGCCGGAACGAGCGCAGAAGAATCAAGGTACAAAATGCCCCCGCAGAGGGCTCGAACTGTTCCGCGTAAGAAGTTATCAAGCTCTTGTAGAGTGGTCTCAAAAGCGGGGAACCGGAGGAGTGCATTCCGTGCATTCCCGGATATTCCGGAACTTCCGGCATTCGTTTTGCTTCTGTATCGCCGCCATGATACGGGTGCACATGGAACGCATGGACGGGAAACGTGCTCCGCTTGCCGGACGCCCGTTTTTCACGTGCCGACCGAAAAAGGTGGACAAGGTCTCGAGACTCCGGGCCGAAACGAGGGAGTCCTATGGGAAAACGTCATGAACGATGAGCCGGTAAGACGGTTTCACTGTCGGAAGTGCGATCATCGCTGGGAAGTGCCTTTCGGGGGAGGCAGACAGATGGTCTGTCCCAGTTGCGGAGGGCAGGACATTTATCGAACTAACCCCGGAGACGCACCGCGGTGCCGGAGAGGGCAGCACCGAAGATGCCGGGCATTCCGCAAGGAACCTTCTTGATCCCATGAAAGACTGTGCAAGAATCGCCGTATTGTCCTGCCTGGTCAACGGCTTCCTCATGGGCGGAAAATACTTTCTGGCCCAGATATCGGGAAGCATCGCACTCAGGGCGGATGCCGTTCATTCCCTGGCCGACGTGGTTTCCTCCCTTTCGATCCTGGGGGGGATCCTGATTTCGGACCGCAAGACGAGGACCTTTCCCCACGGGTTGTACAAAGTGGAAAACCTGGTCTCTCTGGTTTCGTCCTTCTTGATCTTCTTCGCTGCTTATGAAATCGGCAAGGAAGCCGTCCACGCCGGCCACGCGGGGGTTATCCGGAACGTCGGCCCGGTGGTTGCGGGAGTGATCTTCATGGTGATCCTGGCCTGCCTCTATTCGAGGTATGAATTGAAGGCCGGATTGAAGAGGGGCTCGCCCAGCCTGGTGGCTGACGCCAGGCATTTTGCCGCCGATATGTTTTCCTTTCTCGTCCTGCTCCTGGCTATCCTGGGAACGCACCTGGGCTTTCCCCTGGACAGATATGCGGCGATCGTCGTCGTCGCACTGGTTGCGTACATGGGACTGTCCATACTGATCGGTTCCTTGAAGGTCCTCCTGGACGCAACGCTCGATTACCCCACCCTCGATGGGATTCGCGCCGTCCTGGCGAGTCATCCCCTCGTCAAGGGCGTCACTGCGCTGGGCGGCAGGAGCTCCGGGAGGTACAAGTTCGTGGAAGCGAACGTGAAGGTGGATGCGAGGCTTTTGCGTGACGCCCACAGCGTCGTGTCCCATCTCGAAGAAGACATCCTGGACCGTTGGCCGGACATTGACAGGATACTCATTCATTATGAACCGGAACAGAAGGAATTCGTCTTCGCGGCTGCTGCCGTGGATGCCGCGGGAGAGGTGCCGCGGGAGCTCGAAACGCCTCTGTCCGAACACTTCGGGGAAGCTCCCGGCTTTGTCCTGCTCAGAAAAGACGTGCGCAACGGCAGGGTCGTCGTCGAGACGCTCATTGACAACCATTCCCATAATCTCGAACGCCATCGCGGGGTGAAGACGGCCGAACTGCTGGCCGAAAGGGGGATAGATGAAGTGTGGACGCGTGTGCCGCTTGCGGGTAAGGGTGCCGGTTATGCCCTGGAAGCCCTCGGAATCGACGTTGTCGTTACGGAAGCAAAAACCCTGGGAGACCTGCTTTCGGAGATTGCGGAAGATTCCGGGGGACTCGAAGTCAAGTTGCGGGAATGACGGTCCCGGATTGGTTCGGAGTCCTCATCCCTTCGGTGAGCACCCGTCCGGAAGGCCCATCCGCCGGTGAGAACCCTCGATCTGCGGGATCGAAAACGAAAACTCGATTGCGAGAGGGTCCGCAAAGCTCCCGCCCGGTTTTGCCCCGTGGCCCTTTCGGACGCGGAGTCTCCCGGCAGGCACCTTGAGACGGCGGACGCGGCGTTTTCCCTCGATTTGTGACCGGGCGGGATTTCCCTGCGCCCGTCTCATGTCGGGCCGGATGCGCGGCGAGGATGCCGTTCGAGACGGCTCCCTCGCCGACGAGGGGGTCTCTACTTGTCGTCGTAGGTTACAAACGACCGAACGGCATCCTCGTCGAGTCGTTCGAGCAATTTCATGACCAGGTCGAGTGCGCTCAGGTAGTCCTCCATGTGAACGAGCCCGTTGTGGGTATGGATGTAACGGGAGGGTACGCCGAGAACGATGGTCGGCACGCCTTCCCGCGCCAGATGAACGGCACGGGCGTCGGTCGATCCGCTCCGGCGGACTGCGATCTGGTGCGCGATGCCGTGTTCGCGGGCAAGTTCGACGGCATACCGGCTGAACTTGCGATTCATGATCGCCGACGGGTCCATGAGCCTGATCTGGACGCCTCCCCGCAGTTTGCCCTGTCGCTCCTCTTCCGTCGTTCCGGGTAGATCGTCCGCCGGCGTGCCTTCCAGGATGATGGCCGCGTCGGGATTGACGGCGTGCGCCGCGGTCTGGGCGCCCCGTACCCCGACTTCCTCCTGGACCGTTCCCACCGCGCAAACCGTGTTGTGGTGCGTCATCGACATCAGCATGGCGGCGGCATGTATGACCACGGCCATTCCCACCCGGTTGTCGAACGCCTTGCACAGGAAGACGTCAGGATCGTGCAACACGGTGAAGCTGCTGTCGGGAACGATACTGTCTCCCACCTCGATCCCGAAACGATCCCGGACATCCACTGCGTCGCGCGCTCCCACATCGATGAACATGTCTTCGATTTTCATGACTTTTTCACGTTCGGCGTCGGTCAGGAAATGAGGCGGCTTGGCCCCCACGACGCCGATGATCTCCGTATTGCCGCGGGTGATTATCCTCACCCGTTTGGCCAGGATCGTATGCGGCCACCAGCCGCCCAACGGGAGGAACCGGATCAGTCCTTCCCGCGTGACGCTCTGCACCACGAACCCGACTTCATCCATATGCGCGGCAAGCATGATCCGAGGGATTTCGGAAGTTCCTTTTTTCGTGTAAATGATGCTCCCGGTTTTGTCCGTGGTGGTGTCCCCCCCCACTTCCGTCCGGAAGATACGGCGCACCGCGTCTTCATGACCCGGCGCGCCGGGAGCTTCGGCGAGGCTCTTCAGCAGGTGAATTGCGGCGGCTGTTACAGGATCGTTCAGCATGTCTTATACTCCGGTTTGATGAACGGGCACGCAGCGATTATTTCAAATTTTTAACGTCAATGCGGCATTCCTTGTTCAGGCTCGGTGGCGGCGGCTCCAGGCATGAAAAAATAGCGGTAAAAGCCGGCGTCGGAGATTCGAGATATTACACGGACCAGAAGAAAGACGCAAGCCATGGAAAACACGATTCTTCCCCAGAATACGCCCGACATGTCGCCACCCAGAATGACCGTGAGCAGGGTGTCTTCGATGAGGCTGTGACACAATCCCATCAGGGCCAGGGCCGAGAAAATATCCCTTTTGTCTATTCGGTCGGAGTTTGCTTCCCGGATAATTAAACCTCCTCCATATGCCAGCCCCAGTGTCATGCCCACAATCGTGATGGTAGCCGCGGAGCTGCCGATGCCGAGCACGGTGAGCACGGGCTGCAGCAGGCGGGTGATGATGCCGGTAATCCCGAGGTGAGCCAGGATTCTCAGCAGAATGACCAGGGCAAGAATGATGACGTATATCATGGCCAGGGTTTTGGCCTGGTTGACGGCCCAGGAGACGAGAGACGGCTCTTGGGAGGGGGGGACCCAGGCGAGGACGTTGGGCTGTTGAAGCCAGCCTCCCCATTGGTAGAGGTGGTGGAGGCACAGGCCGAACAGGAAGCCGCCGCCGACGCGAAACAGACCCATCGCGACGGGGCGCGCGCCGGCTTTTCGGGCAATGGCCAATTCCATCGGAAGGCCGTGGGCGACCAGCATGATGGAGTAGAGCACCGTAGTCTGAGCGACGGTCAGCGGATTGTCGGCGCTCAGGGAGGCGAACACGATCAGCCCGGCATAGAACGTGTTCAACATGGCCGATGCCCACGCCAGCCCCATGCTCCCGGGAAGCCCGACCATTTGCATGACGGGAGCCAGCCAGCCGGCGAGAATCTCGATCATGCCCAGCTCTTTGAGAATCTTGACGGCAATCAGGATGGGGACCATGATCCTGAAGAGGCTCAGGGTGATGTCCGTGGCTTCCCACACCAGCTTCTTGATGGATTCTATGGAGATCACTCTCGGAATCGCTTCCCCGAAGAATTTGTATTCCTTGCCCGAATCCGCGCGGCATCCCCGCCGTCAGCCCCGGCTGTCCGAACGGAAGATCGTCCGGACACGCAAGCCGCTCGGGCCCGGTAGCCCCGATTGTGGCGGGAATGTCAAGCACGGGCATCATAGAGGAAAAAGTCGGACCGGCCAAGACGCAACATCAGACGCAACATCAGACGCAACATCAGGGGGACGGGTCACTCGTTTGGGGGTCGAAGGCGTGGGAATCGAAGGACGCAGCAGGGAAAGGCTCCAATGAGGAGCGAATTTAGGGGTGCCGCAGATGCCGGGAGACGTCGGGAAACCGTCGGGTGGCGCTGCCATGAATGGACCGAAGCCCAAACCTTGCGTCAGGGCTCATTCCCCTCCGGACAGAGTATCTTCACCGGGGTCCCGCCGGCAGGGAAGGATGCCGGACGGCCCTCGTCAAGTACCGCAGGCCAGTAGTTCCTCGAGTCGTCGGTAGAACGCGTCCCTTGCATGCCGCTCGGTCCACGGCACGTGTCCGCAACGCTCCAGCAGGATGAAGCGAAAATCCTCGAGGACGTCCGTCAGCGGCGTGCGGACCCCTTCCGCCGGGTGGGCGTCGTAGTCGCCGTGGATCGCCACAACCGGGCAGCGAATCCGTTTTCCGAGCTCCAGGAGCCGGCCGCTTCGTCTCAGGCCCGCGGCATCGCGCCACACACTCTCAAAGATATCGACCCGGTAGTCGATTGCAGCTGGGTCCTCGTCGTCCGAATCGTAGGCGTCGGCCTTGGAAAACAAGGCCCCGAAACGCGCGAAGGCGGCGGTCTTGTTTTCCATGGCGGGATCGTCCAATTGCCGGATAAGGGATTCGAGCTCCGATCGTTCCCCTTCCTCGAGACGGCTCAGCCTGGTTTCCTGAATTCTGCGTGCATACCCGGCTTCGAAAGGCGGGCTGGAGACCAGCACCAGCTTTTTCACCACGGGCGGGCACAGGGCCGCCACCATGAAACTGAGCCACGCCCCCCACGAGAAGCCGATGAGGATCACGGGGAGGGTCCCGTGTTGACGCAGGACCGTTTCCAGCTCTTCGATCTGCCCCTGGAGCGAAGCGGCGGTCTGGAGCGGCTCGAGAACTCCGCGGCCGCTCGACAGCCTCCGTGCCACTGGGGCCGTTTGCCCGGCCGCCCCTGGCCCGCCGTGGACGACGGCCACGCAAAACGGACCCGTACCGTACGTTCTAAGATTGTCCACGCCGCATCCTTGAATGGCGGACGTCCCGGGAGCATCCTACGCGCGCAGTCAACGAGGAAATCGAGAGTCTTCCGCATCTTCCGCGCGAGGGTCCGGCATCCGCCGGAGAGCAGGTTTACATCCCCGATTGCGCCGCATCCTCCGCGCGCGGGCCGGGGATCCGATGCATCAGCTGCGCCCGAGATTCGCCGCGACAAACTCCCAGTTGATCAGTTTCTCGATCACGCCGTTGACGTAGTCGGCCCGTCGGTTCTGGTAATCGAGGTAGTAGGCATGTTCCCAGACGTCGATGGTCAGAAGAGGCTTCATGTTCCGGGTCATGGGATTGTCGGCGTTGCTCGTGGCGACGACCTTCAGCTTGTCCCCGTCCAGGACCAGCCAGGCCCAGCCGCTTCCAAAACAGGTGACGGCCGCACTGGCCAGTTCCTTCCGGCACGCATCGAGACTGCCGAAGGACGTTTCGATCCTTTGCTTCAGGGCGGGTTGCGGATCGCCGCCGCCCTTCGGGCTAAGGCACTTCCAATAAAATGTGTGGTTCCAGGTTTGCGCCGCATTGTTGAAAAGGGCGGCTTTGTCGGATTTCCCGGCCGTGGAGGAGATGACCCGCTCGATGGGCATTTGCGCGAATTCCGTGCCGGCAATGAGCTTGTTCAGGTTGTCCAGGTAGGCTTTGTGGTGTTTTCCATAGTGGAAACCGAGCGTCGCCGAGGAAAGCACGGGCTCCAGCGCATTTTCGGCGTACGGCAGCGGCGGCAGCTCATGAGCGGCTGCGGCGGCCCTCGAAATGCCGGGGAAGCTTCGAAAGGCAAGCAGGCAGGCTGCGCCCGAAGCCACTCCGAGGAATTTGCGGCGGGACAACCCCGGGATGCAAACGTCCTGGTTGACGCGTATCATGGCATGGCCTCCATCGATGAGAAATGTCAGTGGCGGGCAAACGGCGGAACGGCGAACCCATGGCTCTGAAATTCGCCGTGCCGGAAAACGGGACTTGTTTTGGAATTTAATTCACTCGGCGGGGATTGCAAGCGGTGGTTTGCATTCACCTGGGGGTTGCAAGCTTCCGGCTGAGCCGCGAGGAATGGAAGAACGTCGTCCGCGTTCACCTGGAGGTTGCACCCGTGAGGCCGCAAAAAATCTCCCTGAGATCCTTCTCATCGATGTCGGCGAATACCTGCTCGTAACGGTCCGCTTTCGCTGCGGCAGACTCCGGGTTTTCGCGTTCGATCGCGAAGGGCTCCGCTCGGACTTCTTCGGCCGCGCTGCGGTTTTTGGACGGGATCGCCCGCGTACCCTTGTTGTCCATGATCCAACGGTCGCAGTCGTCGTGACTTCCGATATACAGAAATACGATTTCATCTTCCCTTTTCAGGCCGACCAGCCGGTAACCGTTGCCCAGATCGTACTTGAGACAGTTCTTGATTCTTCCTTCTCCGTATTTCGTGGGCCGCCCGATGTTCTTGAGACCGCGAGGCCCTTCGGCAATCAGGCCGTCGATGATCCGGTCCGCCTGCTCGGCGGCAAGGGCCGCGCGGCCTCCGGCCTTGACTCAAGTTTAACAGTATGAAAACTATTCTTTTTGAATTTCAATAAGATACAGAGTGTCTTATCGGTCTTGGCACTACAATTTCCGGTTCTTTGGAAAATTAGAGTTCACGGATGGTCGGGGGCACA